>Ga0302326_10012913_pt1 | contig 17745 bp, 12 predicted proteins | sample Palsa_T0_3_FD_202264 | JGI IMG/M metagenome (GOLD analysis project Ga0302326, IMG submission 202264) | Peat permafrost microbial communities from Stordalen Mire near Abisko, Sweden - Palsa_T0_3 | ecosystem: Environmental > Terrestrial > Soil > Palsa > Peat permafrost | place: Sweden: Abisko... | reverse complement strand
CACCACATCACAAATGGCGGCCGAGAGGAAAGCAACAGGCAGCCAGGCCCGAGGAGACTATATGCGTGATCAGACGCGAACGACGACCGGTGCGCGACGAGCAGATGCCGGCAGGCTTAGTTCAACGTCCTTTATGTTGCGTTAAAGAATTTCCCGCCCGACCGCCTGGACTGTCAGATGAACAGCTCGACGCCTACGTGGAAAAACGCGGCGAGTTTCTTGGCCTGCTCCTTGCTAATCTCCCGTTTTCCCGCCAGGAGCTCCGAAACCCGGCTCTTCGTTCCAAGCACCGTGTAAAGGGCGCTGGGCTTCAGGCCGCGCTGTTCCAGAAGAAACGCGACCATCCGGTGTGGCGGGCTGGAAGGGAACGGATCGTGCCGCTCCTCGAAGTCATGCACCAAGTCCACCAGCAAATCCAACAGGGCGTTTTCTTCCGCCGTCAGGTTCCCTTCGCCCTTCGCCATCAGGCCTTCGACGATCGCCAACATCCGGTCATTCTCCGCTTCGGATTTGACGACGGCCGGAAGGGCCTTGGCGAGCAGCCGCCCGTAACGTCTCGTGTCCAGATCGATCAGACCCGCGCTCATCGTTTCCACGCCCCCTTGTCGTACTCCTTGTGGGTCAAAACATGCTTGATGTAGACGGCCCTTTGCCGGTAGTGCACAAAAGCGACCAAGCGATACTTGTTCCCGCCTACGTCGAAATACGGTCAGGTCTCCGACGAAGTCCGCCGAGTTGAATGTGCGCCGTACGTCGCCCGGAGTCTTCCAGTCCACGGATTCGGTCGCGTTCGCCCAATGGAGCAGCGGCTCCAGGGCATCGGGGTATCGCTCCGCGAAGGTCCGGATCGCCCGACGGCTGATCACCCGCACCTTCATAGGTTCCCAAACCGGGAACTGCTTGTCAAGTGGGACGAGCGACGGGTGTCAGCCGCTTCTGGTGAACGGGCGAGATCGACACCGTCGCGTACCGAGTTGAGCTGTAACTGGGCTTAGAGTGACGTCCCGCTTAAGCGTGGACAAAGGTCAAGCAAGCGCGGCGTGACCAGGACGGGGGTCGTGCGCGGAGAAGGGCGTCCGCCCCGCTCGGTCTGCCTGCATGTTGTGAAGACTGAGCGCGACCGCGGCAAATCACCCGGTATAAAGGCACATGGGTGTGGGAAACCGGTTTGGTGTCAAATAGCTCCGCGTCGCGCCGAATGACCTGGCGGAGGCGATTCCCAGCCATCCAGGGTTTCTAATGGAACATCGAAGCCGAAGCTCCAGTCATCAATCCTTCCCCCTTTAGGGTAGAATAATAACAATGACACCCGCCATCCAGAACGATGCCTACACGCCTTCCCAGGTCTCGGCTGTCACCGGCCTTCCGCTCCCGGCGGTACACAAGGCGATTGAGCACAAATTGATCCGTCCCAAATCGGTCCGCGAAGGGCATTCCGTGCAGCGGCTGCTTTCCGGATCTCAGGCGGTCTATCTGCGGCTGGAGGCACGGGGACTGAGGTCACTGCCATTGGCCGCACGGCGCCGCGTGGCGCGCGCAGTCGAGCGGGACGCAGGGATCGACGCCATCACCCTCTCTGAGGGCGGCGTCATCCTCATCCAGTGCAAATCGGCGCGCAAAGAGGTGGAGACGGGGCTTCGCCGTTTGGCTGAGGCAAGGCGCATGGTGGAATCCGATCCGGAGATCATGCGCGGCGCTCCGGTGTACAAGGGGACTCGGATTCCGGTCCAGGCAATCGCCGACATGCTTTCACAAGGAGCGATGGTCGCGGAGATTCTCGAAGGCTATCCAGCGCTCACTCGGGAGAACGTCGAGTTGGCTCCGATGTACGTGAAGGCGTTTCCGCGCAGGGGGCGTCCCGCGGCGCGGCGGTGGGCCAAGCGTCCGCCGCGACGAGTTACCGAACGCCGGCTCGCAAGTGGATGAAGTTCCTGGTCGATGAGTGCCTGCACACCTCGCTGGTCGCGCTGGCGCATGAACCAACGGGAGCTTATCCCAACGCAATCCACGCCGCGCGCGCCAACAAGGCTGCCTCAAATCAGCGGACGCGGCCCATCTGATCCAGCGGCCAATAAACAAATACGGCTTTCCCGTAGATATCCTGCCGCGGCACCATACCCCAAGCGCGGCTGTCATTCGATGAATTGCGGTGGTCTCCGAGAACGAAATACTCGTCCTGCCCAATGCGCTCGGGCGGCCGCGACTCGTAGTCGCGGTATTTCTCCCCGACGTAATCCTCGGCCACACGCTTGCCGTTCACAATCACCACTCCGCCATCGATCTCCACTAAGTCGCCCGGCAGCCCGATCACGCGTTTGATATAAGATTTGGAACGGTCCATAGGGAACCAGAAGACTACCGTGTCGCCGCGCTGGATGGCGCCGATGCCGAAGCGGTAAGTGAATTTGTTGATGAAGATGCGCTCCTGATCGCGCAGGCCAGGCATCATGCTGGTGCCTTCGACCTTCACCGGCTGGTAAATGAAGACGATCAGTACCACGGCGATCAGTACCGACAGCGCCAGATCGCGGATCCAGGATATGGGATTGAAACCGCCCGTGCGGCGAGCGGGCGTCTGTTCAGCCGGTAATTGGACCGAAGCCGGGGGCTGAGTCTCTGGCATCCCGTGCGAGTTCCTTCTGAGGACATTATAGAACAGACAGCTTCAGCCGAAGAAGCGCGGTTCCGACCTACTGCCTAAGATGGCCACCCGTTATGGCAACAGGGGCCCAAGTTCCGGCAGCGGCACCGCGCCCTGCTTAAGCGCCGCGTCGTGAAAATCCGCCAGCCGGAACGCGGAGCCTTTGCCCTTCCTGTATTTATCGCGTAACGCCAGCCAGCCGCGCCATCCCACGAAGTAAGCCGGCAACTGCGCCGAGGAGAGCTTGGCGCGTTGCAGTTTCGCGGTAGCTTCCTCGGCTTCCTGAAACGTCTCCTTTTGCATCAGATCCAGCGCCTCCTGGTCGCTCATGTTCAGCATCTGCAGCCGGATGTCCAATATGGCGTTGGCGATCACCCGCAGCTCTTCTTTTTGAAAAGTGAGGCGCAGCTCCGGCGAGTTGCCGAGGAAGCCTTCGTCGAGCATGGTTTGGGTGGCATATTGCGCCCAGCCCTCGATGTAAGGCGTGTTGCCGTAGATCCCGCGCAGCAGGCGGCGCGTCGCGGGTTGGATGCCGTTGGCATACTCGAACTGCACGTAGTGGCCGGGAATGGCTTCGTGCAAGGTCAGCAGTTTCAACTTGTAGAAGTTGTACTCGCGCAGCTTGGACTCGATGCGCGGCTGCTCCCAGCCGGCCGGAATCGGGGTGATCCAATAGAATGCGCCGAGCCGCGGCTCGAGCGCCGGCGCCGGGTTAAAGCCGCCGACCGCGTAGATGCCGCGCATGAATTCCGGCGTGGGGATCACCTGCAGGTTGGCGTGCGGCGGCAGCGTGAGCAGATGCCTTTGGGCCACAAACTGGCGGGCTTCGTCCAGATCGCTCTTGGCGTCGTCGACAAACGCCGCACGCGTGGAGTGCCGTTCGGCGATGTGGTCGAGCACTTCTGAGATTACCTGGTTCTCGCGCGCGGGGCCGGCCAAGTCCGCATGGTCGGGGTGATTCGGGAAGAACTGGGCGTGCAGCGGCAGAGCCAGACCCAGCATGCGGGCGCGCACCTCCTGCAGGCTGCGGGCGGCCTCCTCCAGAACGTCGGAGGGGTCGGCGCCGGAAGCCAGCGCGTAACGAAACTTGCGCGTGTACCGGCTGCGGCCCAAGCGCCAATCGTAGCCGTCGCGCACGGCCAGGCTGGTTTGCAGGAAATCCTGAAAGCCGTGCAACGCGTCGAGGGCGGCGCGGGCGGCGCGGTCGAAATCCGCGCGCTGGTCCGCGGGCACGGCGGCGCGAATGGTCTTGTCCACCAGCGCGATGTTGCCTTCGTTTTCCTGGATCGCCACCTTGGTCCAGATGGCCGGGGAAGAAATCAGGTTCGTGCGCGCCTGATCGAGCAGCAAGGGGAATTTTTGCAGCCGCGCGATAATTTGCCGGATGCGCACGGGCAGCGGCGCGTATCCGAGCGTCAGGGGCGTGAACAGCGCGTTTCCCGCCATTTCAACGTACATGGTGGGGTTGTGCAGATGGTTCTGCGTTTCTTCGAGGTCGAGCAAGGCCAGAGCTACCTGATCCTGAATGATGTGAAAGTCGGCGCGGGATTCAGGGGGCAGCGCGTCGGGCTTTACATCGTTTTGCAGACGGTCGCGAAACCGCTGGTAGTATTCGCGGTGGTGGTCGAGTGCCGCCGGGCCCATGTCGTCGAGCTGCTCATCCAGGTTTTGCCCCTGGTATTCATGCAATCCGGCGGCGGTGGCCGCGATAGGCGAGAAGGTGAGCGTGGAATACACGAACTCGTCGGCGAGTTTCGAGAAGTTACGCTCGGGCGAGCCGCATCCGGCGGCGATCAGGGTAGACATTATGAGGACCATTCTCGCCGCGAAAAGGCGCATGGTTTGATCTTACAAGAGTTGGGGGATCGAAAACGCCTTGTTGCCGGCGGCGGTTGAGCGTGCGGGGTTTTTCGGCTGAGGCTCGGTAATCGGCCTTGCGAAACCAACGAATCGACGCGGCGCCGGCGTCCAGTTTCAGGTGCGCCGTTGCCGGGATTTAAAGGCAAGGCCCACTTTACGGGATGGCCACTACGCCGCCATGACCGCGCCCGTCCGCGGCGCAGTTGCGCCGGCGATAACTTCCGAGTGCCCGACCATCCGGACGGGATCGCCCACGGCGTACACCATCGACCACATTGGGCCGACCGCTACTTCCTCGTCAGCACGGCCGCCAGATAGCGGAGTTCGGACTCCACTTCGGCGGGATCGGCGACAGTATCCGCGATTTCCTGGCGAAAGAGGTCCCGGTACCGTTTGCGAAGCCTGTGAATGGCCACCTTGAGCGCTCCCTCCGAGGTATTCATTTCGCGTGCCAGAGCAGCGTACGGGGCGTCGGACTGTCCGAGAAGGAACATCTTCAACCGCTCGAAATGCTCCGCGCGGCCGTGATGCACGAACTCGTTCCGCAATCTCTCGACGACCCGGTCGAGCATCGAAAGCGCCCAGCGCCGTTCGAAGATCCGCTCCGGCGTCTCATCGTGCGCAGGCTCGCGTTGGTACCGCTCTTCGCCTGACGAGAATTCCAGCGGCACAAGCACCCCGCCGCCGCGCTTGTGCGCGCGCTGCCGGTCTCCTTCGTCGGCCACAAAGAACTTCAAGGAGGTCAGAAGAAAGGACCGGAAGCGTCCTTTCTTTGGGTCTGCCCGGTCGAGATATCGCCCTTCCAGTATGCGCATGAAGAATTCCTGCGTGAGATCCTGCGCCTGATCGGCGGGGTAGCCGCGCCGGCGCAGATAGGCATACAACGGATACCAGTAGTTCTCGCACAGCGAAGCCAGCGCGGATCGGGCATCCTTCCGTTGTGGATCGCCGGCGGCGATAACCAGGGTCCAGCGCGTGGTCGGAAACTGGGATACGCCTCCCAGCGTGTGAGTAGTCTCGCCGTCCATGTTACCCAGGATAAGGAATCCGAACCTCAAAGTTACACCGGAACCATGGTCATCCGGCAGATCGCTACTTTCTGTACTGTCCGATGAGCCGCTCAAAACGCGGGTCGGAGTGCAGCGTAGCGAGATTCGGACTGGCGTCAATCGCGGCGAAATCGCGAAATCCAACATCGAAGGCCTTCTTCATGGTTGACAGAGCCTTGTCGCGCTCGCCGTGCGCTGAGTAGGCCGAGGCCAGCCAGAACAGATCAACCGGGTCTTGGCCTGCCGGTCGCTTTTTCAAGAGACCGACGGCCTGCGCCGCCCCGCCCTGGGCCAGGTACAACTGAGCGAGGCCCAGAACCGGAATCGAGGAAGTTGGCGACAGTTCCTTGGCCTTCTCAAAAGCCTCACGAGCCTCTTGATAGCGGCCCTGTAGGTAAAGAGCGCGCCCCAGGTGGTACTCAGCCATGAATCGAGCCGGCTCCAGTCGAATGGCTTCGCGAGCGGCTTTCTCGGACTCCAGCGCGTCCGGCGGTTGCCGGTAGGCCAAAGCCCAAGACAGCCAGTCCCAGGCTAGCGCATTTTGGGGTTGCGAGCGTAGCGCCTCGCGGCATTCCTGGGCGGCGCGGCGGTAGTCGTATTTGAAGCCGTAAACGTGTCCCAAGGCGGCATGCGCCTCAGACAACTGCGGATCGATGCTTAGCGCACGGCGGGCGAGCTGCTCGGCCCGCTCCAGGTGCACCGGGTCCGGGCTGACGTCGCGATAGGCCAGTCCCTCGGCGTAGGAAAGGCCGGCGAGAGCCAGGGCGTAGTTGGGGTCCAATTTCAAGGCCTGTTCGAAGTGCCCCTCGGCCGCCGCGAGTTTGTCAGGCTCATCCTCGTAAACCAGCAAAGCATGCCCTTGGAGATAGGCTTCATATGCCTCCGGGTTCTGCGTATCACGGCGATGAATCTGTTGCTCCTCTCCTTGGGTGAGGTGGAGATTGAGGGCATCGGCAATTTTAATCGCGGCCTGCTCCTGCACGGCAAAGACCTCCTTCATCTCCCCCACGAAATCGTCAGCCCAGATTTGAAAGCCCGTGGAGGCGTCCAGCAACCGGACATTCACTTTCACTTGATTCGCCGCTTTGCGGACGCTCCCGTTCAGTAAATACCGAACTTGAAGTTCCCGGGCGATCACCTGTGGGGATTTCAGCGTGGCCTTGAGATGCGCCGTCAACGAATACGGGGCGACGGTAAGAGTCTGGATGCGGGACAGTTCGGTCGAAATCTCTTCCGACATGCCGTCGCTGAAATACTCGTTTGCCGGATCGCCGCTGAGGTTATCGAGCGGCAGCACCGCAATGGATAGCCGGGCCGGTTTTGTCGCGGGAGGAGACGGAGTGTTCTGTCGATGCCAAAAATCGATCCCAGTAACGAGTCCCGCGAGCAAAGCCACGCTGGCGAGAGCAATCTCCAGCCGTCGGCGGCTATACAGCCGCTCAAGAAACTTGCGCGCTCTGTACAGAACGCTGGGCGGCGAAGCCAGCACGGGCCGGTGTTCGACATACCTCTGTATGTCGGCCGCAAGCTCAGCCACCGAACTGTATCGGCGCCCCCGCGCTTTCTCAAGAGCCTTCATGGCGATCCAGTTCAGGTCCCCATTCACGAGGCGGCGCAGGGAAGCCGGGTCGGTCGCGCGAAGCGCGCCGACGTCGGCCGCCGCCGCCCCCATTGAGTTCAGCCTGCGTGACAACGGCGGAGCTTCCTCTTCCCGAACGATACGGAGCATCTCGCTTAGGCCGGCCTGGCGCACCCTGGACGCCTCAAAAGGGACTGTGCCGATCAGCAATTCATATAGGAGCACGCCGAGCGAATACACGTCGGAGCGTGCATCAATGTCGCCGGCAACCACTTCGAACTGTTCCGGACTGGCGTACTCCGGGGTGCCGATCATCTGGCCGAACTCCGTGAGCAGCGTGTTCTCCACAGCCCATTGATCGATGGCTTTGGCGATGCCGAAGTCGATCACTTTAGGCACTGCCGAGCCCTCCCGTTCCATCACCAGCATATTCGAGGGCTTGAGGTCACGGTGGATCACGCCCTTCTGGTGCGCGTGCTGAACGGCTCGGCACACAGCCAGGAACAGTTGCAACCGCTGGCTGATCGGCATGCGCTTCCCGTCGCAGTAGTGGGTGATGGGCGCCCCTTCGATGTACTCCATCACGAAGTAAGGGCGGCCTCTGCGCGTGGCGCCGGCATCGAAGATCCGCGCGATGTTGGGGTGATCCATCATCGCCAACGCCTGGCGCTCGTTGGCGAAACGGGCGAGCACCTGCTCGGTATCCATCCCGAGTTTCACCACTTTGAGCGCCACTAGGCGCCGTATGGGTTCGCGCTGCTCGGCCAGGTACACCGTTCCCATGCCCCCTTCGCCTATCGATCGCACGATGTGATAGGGGCCGAAGTCGTCGTCACCAACTGGCGGCGCCGCTCGATTGATGGTCTGAGTTCCGGATTCCGGCGCGCCCATCGAACTTTCGAAGGCGCCCAGGATCAGACACTTCGGGCATAGGCCCGCGGGATCTCCGGCCTTCAACTCGCCGCCGCATTGGGGACAGACATCCATGAGCCGCTGCAGACTTCCTAATCCTACATCAAGCACGCGATCGCGTGTAACCTCGCGCTCGCGTTTTCCTTATCGCCTGATGGAGGGAACAAGACGTGAGAATCAAACAAGCAGTTTTGAAAACTATTGTAGGGGGCCAGTTGATCGCCGCGGCTGCCATGGCCCAGTCGCCAACTTATAAGGTCGTCGATCTCGGCACGGTGGGCCTGAACGGGCAGCCGTTCGCCATCACCAAAAACGGCCTGATCGCCGGCGCGGCGCAAACCGGCGACATCCTAAGTGCCGAGGTTTGGTATAAAGGCCAGGTGCTGGATCTAGGTCAACCCGGACTCAAAGGACAAAACAGCCAGGCATTTAGCGTGAACGCGTGGGGGCAGGCTGTGGGTGAAGCCCAAACCGACAGTCCAGACCCGCAAGGCGAGGACTTTTGCGGTTTCGCAGCACTGGGCTTGGCGTCTTCCGGCACTACCTGTCTTGCATTCGTGTGGCAAAACGGCGTCATGAATCCGCTTCCGACGCTGGGAGGCAACAACGGCGTTGCCAACCAGATCAACGGCGCGGGCCAAACGGTCGGGATGGCGGAGAAGGACAAGCCGGACTCGACATGTCCGTCCGGCGGTGCTCAAAAGCTCGAGTTCAAGCCCGTGGCTTGGCAAAACGGAACTGTCCGGGAACTGCCCACGTATGCCGGCGACCCGGACGGCAACGCTCACGCCATCAACGATTCCGGCCAGGCGGCCGGTGGATCTGGCGTATGCGCCGCCTTTAACCCCATTTGGCTGACCAATCTCCAGCCTCTGCACGCACTGCTTTGGGAAAGCGGCAAAATCGTCGACCTCGGCAATCTGGGAGGTACGGGACACGGGGACGGAATCATGGCACTGAACCTCAACAACCATGGCCAAGTGATCGGGAGTTCAGACTTGCAGGGTGACGCCAGCTTTCATGCCTTCCTGTGGACGCGCGAGGCAGGCATGCAGGATCTCGGGACAGTCCAGGGGGACGTGGACAGCGCCGCCATCGGCATTAACGGCATCGGACAGGTCGTCGGCGTGTCGTTAGACGCCAATTTCAACCCGCGAGCGTTTCTGCGGCAGGGCCAGGAATTGATCGACCTGAACACACTCGTCCCCGCCGGTTCTCCCTTGTATTTGGCCAGCGCATGTTCCATCAATACCGCGGGTGAGATCGTCGGCTTCGCGTTCGACAACAGCGGTAACGTTCACGCGTACCTGGCAGTCCCGAACAACACCAACCATACCTAGGGTGTGGCTGTTATGGCAGGGAGGGCATTGCCAGGCGGTGAACGATTCGAAGGAGGCTGCCCAGCCCCACCGCGTGGCCAGGGTTGCGGCTTGTCCGTGCCCACGCGCGGAGTGACGCCAACTGGAGGTGATTACCGGTGGCCCGGTGCCGCCAGTTGGCGCGGAGCTTATCGTCGATCCGGAGACTAAAGGCGATAGCTTTCCGCAGCACCAGCGTCAACACGCAAGGCGCCGGGCCGGCGCAACCGCGTGTCGCGCCTTACACATTTCGCCCATGCCGCCGGTTCCAATGGGCGCGTGGATTTCGTACGGGCCGACTCTTGTGCCTGTTGATAGCGGTATCCGCTTGATTCAGTTCAGTGTAGCCGGTCAGAAGGCGGTCAAGTCCTGTGTTACGGCGCATCGTCCCCCTACCTTATCAAAATCAAACTCGGAGCAGGGCCGAAGGCCCGCAGAAGAGTAGAGCAAGAGTGCCCCCCCAACCATCCGCAATCGAGTCCCGATTCGCCGCATTGGCAGGCCTCCGCTCCACCGTTGTAAGAACGCGCGGGTATCGGCGAATCTTTGGCGCCGCTAGAGACCGAGGCGCGAAGATGTGAGCGAAACCACTGAAAAGCCTCCACTTCGTGTGAGTAGAGCGTAAACTTCCGGGTGCCCCGGGCGAGCATCATCTCACCTGTGCGCCGCCCGACCATCCGGGAGTTGGGCGACTTTGCTCTATACTGCGGCGTTAGGGGCGAGTTATCCCGGCTGGAAGCCGCCCAACTTCACCGGGCAATTGCGATCTGCCGGATCGATGAAGGTCCCACCCCCTGCGCCCTCTATTCCAATTTAGCAAGGTTTCGATGCTAAAGTCTAACACGCAGAAAACACACGAGATAGAGGGTAGAAAAAAGCGATTTTCAAGCTGATTTTCAGCCTCGAATCCGAGTAACATGGGCATGCGGGCCTGGAATTTCGATATGCAGGCAGCTTATCCTTCACTACCTTCTTACCGGAGAGGCGCTCCAATGCGTGTGCTGCTTTCGACAATCGGGTCTCGTGGCGACGTCCAGCCAATGGTGGCGTTGGCATTGCAGTTGAGGGAGCTTGGCCAGGAAGCCCGTATCTGCGCGCCGCCTGACTTCCGCGAGTGGATTGGCACACTCGGGCTTCCGTTCGTGCCGGTGGGACCCGAGGTGCGCCAGACCGCGGCACCCAGCCCATCGGCCGCGCAGGCCCCGCCAGCGCCAGAGCAGATCCGCCGGCTAATGGAGGACACTGTCGCCGGCCAGTTCGAGGCAATCACGGCGGCAGCCAAGGGCTGTGACGTTTTGGTGGCGGGCATGGCGCTGCAATTCGCCCTTCACTCGGTTGCAGAGCAGATGGGAATCCCCTACATTTACGCGGCCTGGTGCCCGATAGCCCTGCCATCCCCACACCATGCGCCGCCCCCATTGCCGTCGCGGGCACAGCCTCCGAGGGACGGCACGGCCGACAATCGCACGCTCTGGACTCAGGACGCGAGACTCTGGAACGACCACTGGGCCGCAGCTATCAACTCCCATCGGGAGGCAGCCGGCTTGGCGCCGGTCTCCGACGTGAGGAGCCACATCTTCACCGGCCGGCCGTGGCTGGCCGCCGACCCGACGTTGGCGCCATGGCCCGAGGCCGCGGACCTGGATGTCGTCCAGACGGGCGCCTGGATTCGTTCGGACCAGAGGCAACTGTCCAGGGATCTGGAGGCGTTCCTCGACGCCGGAGAGCCGCCCGTCTACTTTGGCTTCGGCAGCATGCGCGCTCCTCAGGACGCGAGCCAGGCGACGGTCAAGGCGGCCCGCGCGGTCGGCCGCCGTGCGATCGTGTCCCGTGGGTGGGCCGGCGTGACACTGCCGGACAACGGACCCGACTGCCTTTCCATCGGGGAAGCAAACCTGCAGGCGCTCTTCAGGCGGGTCGCCGCTGTCGTACACCACGGCGGCGCGGGCACCACCACCGTTGCCGCGCAGGCCGGGGCACCCCAGGTCGTGGTGCCTCAGATGTACGACCAGCACTATTGGGCAAAGAGAGTCCACGACCTCGGGATTGGAACCGCGCACGCGCCCGGCGCGCCCACTGCCGACTCGCTGACCGAAGCGCTCAGCCACACCCTCCAGCCGGACGTGGGGGCCCGTGCCCGCGCCGTCGCCGCCTCGGTGCGCACCGATGGCGCGGAGATCGCCGCGCGGCGACTGGTCGGCGAGGTCTCCCAAATCGCACTCGGAAACGAGTTCCCGCACGTCGAACAGACCGGCGCTGGACGGAATTTATTACAGTAACGTTGATCGGGATTACGCGGGTGCGAAATCCATCTGCGTCACCGAATCTTGCAGGTTTCATTACGAGGGGCGGTTCTGGAGCAACTGGGTCTCTGTTGACGAGACACTGCTACCGATCGCGATCGGTGGATTTCGAACGCGGCGACCGCATATGCCGTGATGGCTCTCGCTCCGGTAGCGGCCAGGGCGTTGCAGGCTGCCGGGCAATAGACGCCGCTCCATTTCTCTTGCAGCGCGCCGCACGACCATGGCGGGCGCAATACACACCGTCGTGGTACCATCACGGAGCAATGCGGCAGGGCGAATACGGCTACGATGCGCCTTACGCGCTAGCGATCTTCGGATCCTTGGCGGTGCTGAGCGGCCTTGGAGCGGCGATCGCCTGGTGGCGAATGCCAAGCCAGGCCGCTGCGCCGATCACACTATATTTTGTCCTGTTCCTGGTGAACGCCACCAGCTTTTTCTATACCACCAGACGCGGCAAGTTCCTCGAGTGGGACCGGATTCTGGACCGAACTCACCTGCGCGGCGATGAGATGGTGCTCGATATGGGGTGCGGCCGAGGCGCAGTCCTGACGGCCGTAGCACGCAGGCTGACGACAGGCCGAGTGACAGGCGTGGATATCTGGAGTACAACGGACCAATCGGGGAACGCGATGGACGTCGCCCTGCGCAACGCCTCGCTCGAAGGCGTCGGCGATCGCGTGCGCATTGAGACCGCCGACATGCGCGCGCTCCCATTTCCGGACGCTACTTTCGATCTGGTGGTTTCGAGCCTCGCGATACACAACATCCGATCAAATGCCGATCGGAAGCGGGCCATCGGCGAAGGGTTCCGAGTCCTTAAACCCGGAGGCAGGATGGTTATCGCGGATATCCGCGCCACGGCGATATATGCGGATGCCTTGCGGACGCTTGGCGCGTCGAACGTCGCGCGCCACCGGTTGGGGTGGAGGTTTTGGTGGGGAAATCCGATCGCCGCCACGACTCTCCTCACGGCTTCAAAATCCCAAGCTTGAAAATCGCCTAAGGCCGTTGGGTCCGGGATGCGGCACCCTGCACCGCTGGATTAACCTGCTTCGGCGCGTACGGGGCGGTGAGATGGGCGCTGAGGCGTGGCCGCCGGCTCACGCCGGTTCTTCGACCGCAGTTCGCGCATGGCGCGCACGACTTGCGCCGCGCAGGCGTTAGCGCGTCCCAGCATGACGCGCTCGCCGATCGCGCAGGTCCAAAGGAGCGCCACCAGGACCGCAATGGACGTTAGGCCTTGGCCTGTGATTTTCGCGACTGAAAGTTGGGAGCCGCTCCCTGGAACCCGCATCGCGGCGGAAAGAGCAATCCAGCTTCCAGACGATCGCGGTTTTATTATCAAGGGTTTGGGGGCAAAGAAGTGTGCGGGGCGGGCACATGCGGGCAGAAGCTGCACATTGTAGGGCGGCGCCATGCGCCGCCCTATCGCACGATCGTTAGAACTGATACTTCAAGCCAAACTGCACGTTGCGCGCGCCTTTCGACGAATTCACAACGCCCGTCTGTTCGCTGGAAGTATACGGGAACGAAACCACGTCGATCGAGTAACCATTAACGGTGAAGATCGGCGTATTGAAGGCGTTAATGGCCTCGGCCCGAAATTCCAGCTTCTGCCGTTCCGTGATGCTGAACTGCTTGTGCAGCGCAAGGTCTATTTGCTTGATGCCAGGCCCGCGTTCGGTGGACACAGCGCAGTCCCCGAACTGGCCCGCCGGAGGATTCGCCATGGTGGTCGGATCGAACCAGATGTAGCCGCCGCCCGCGTAGTTCTTAAAGGGCGTCGCGATCGACGGAGAAATGCACGAGGGCCGGGGCTGCGCCGATCCGGTGCCGGGATCTCCACTCCAGTCGAGCATGGAAATCGGGAAGCCGCTGTGTACGGTAAAGATGGTGTCGACCTGCCAGTCGCCCAAGAGCGTGTCGGCCACCTTGTTCGAAGACTGGAACTGCTTGCCGTGGCCGTACGGCAGATCGTAAGTGAGATAGCCGTTGAAGGTATTCTTCACATCGTGATCGCAATAGCCGTAATCCCCGTTCACGTCATACACATTCTGCTGGAAAGCCACGTCCGCGCTGGCCTGGCTGCCGGCCAGATCGCCATACCTGCCGTAATAGCCTTGGTTGTTGGTCAGGCACTTGGCCCATGTGTAATTCGCCTGGAAGGTCAAGCCGTGGTTCAGACGCTGCTGCGCGCTGATCTGCAGCGCGTTGTAGTTCGCAATGCCGGTGGTGGTGTTGAGCCGCACCTGGCCCAAGCCGTCGCCCGTCAGCGTCGGATTTCCGGCAAGGTAAAGCGATGGCGCCACCGTTCCGTTCGGCTCGAGATATTTCTGGCCGGCGAAGTAGATGGCCGCCAGATGATCGGTATGCTCGCCGATGTAGCCAGCCTGGAATGTGGTGTTGTTTGCGATCTGGCGTTGGAGCGTGAAGTTCCATTGGTTCGAAACCGCCGGACGGTAGTTCGGATCGGTCATATGGATGGTCACGCCCGCAAAGCAGGAGGCCGGCGCGGCAGTTACCGTCTGAGGACTGCAGACCCCGCTCGAGCCCAATGCCGCAAAACCCTGATCGAGGGTGATCTCGTTGGCGGGAATCGCGCCATTGGTTCCGGGCACGCTGGTGTTCACCAAGTCGATATTCCAGGGCGCATTGGTGGCCAACCGGTTGTACTCGCCGGTGCCTTCCTGGAAACTGGTCCGCGAGAATGCGGCCCGGATCACGGTGTTGTTCATGGGGGTCCAGGCCAGTCCGATGCGCGGCAGGAAGTTGGCGATGCCGTTGTATTGGTTATACAGCGCGCGGCTGTTGCCGTCGACGCCGGCCAACTCAATCTGCCCGGTTAATTCGTTGAAGTTAGTCATCCGGTTGTCGACTTCATAGATGGGCGTGAACACCTGCCAGCGTAGACCCAGGTTCAAGGTCAAATGATTGGTGAGCCGCCAGTCGTCCTGCACGAACGCGCCGTAGCTTTCGTTGCGCTGTCCCACGGTGCCGTCGAACCCCTTGCCGTAACCGATGTTGTTATCCAACCCCAGGAAGAAGTCGGCTTCGGCGTTGCCCGTAAAGGCCCCGCCAAATCCGACGGTCCCGGCGGCCCCGTCGTTGCTGGTGGCGGGAACGTAGTTGTTGCGATACCGAATGAACTGGAAGCCCATCTTTAAAGTATGCGTACCGCGCGACCAAACCACGGTGTCGCTCAGCGGGATGGAGGTCTGGTGGAAAATCTCCGGGGCATCCACGGTGCCGAAGCCGCCGACGAAAGCGCCGGAGAAAGACAACGCGGGAAGATACGCGCTGGGCTGGCCCGGTATGAGATTCGCGCCGGCTTGCGAGGTCAGAGACTGCACGTTGCCTTCCGCCGGGAAGTAGTTGACGCCCGCCCGGAAGTCGTTGATCAACGTGGGGCTGATCGTCCGGGTGTAGCCGAGGACGCCGCTCTGCAGCGGAAAGATGTTGTTGCCGCTGCTGTTGTACGCCAGAGGCTGGGAGTTCGTAGTGGGATTGATTACGTACTGCTGTGAATAGCGGACCATGACGCGGTCTTTGTTCGTCGGATCCCAGTCCACCTTGAAGTCGCCTTGATCGCCATTGGTGTAAGTATGTTGCGAGTTGGACAAGTTGTTGGACAGCCCGCCATTGATGCCCGGCAGATCCGGCTGTGGCAGCGCCGCCGCGATCTTGAGGGCGGTGGGGCTGATGCCGGTGATGCACGGGTTGACGCCCATGACCTGGCTGCCGGTGCAAATCACGGCTTGATTCAGGTTGGCGGGCATGGGGACCGTAGTGCCCGGATAATTCAGGCTGAGGCCGGGTATGTCCGAGAGGTTTCCGTTGCGCTCCTGAGTCGTAAAGGTGCTAAGCGGCGCGGCCGAGGCCGGGAAATCGAAGCGCGAACCCTGGTAATCCGCGAAGAAGAACAGCTTGTCCTTGACGATAGGGCCGCCTACGGTGCCGCCAAACTGATTCCAGCGCTCCACCTGTTTGGGCAGGTTTTGAAAGTTATTGGACCACTCGTTGGCGTTGAGCGCGTCGTTGCGGATGAACTCAAATAGATCGCCGTGCAGCGCATTGGTGCCGGATTTGATGCTGACGCTGATCACGCCGCCCAAGAACTGACCGTACTCCGCGCTGGGATTGGTGGTGACTACGTTGAACTCCTGGATGGCGTCGACGTTAGGCGAATAAGCTACGTTGTTGTCCACGAATTCGTTATTGTCTACGCCGTCCAGCAGGTAGTAGTCGCCCTGCTCGCGATTTCCGTTGAGGTAGGGCCGGCCGGAATTGAAGGTCGATTGGCCGCTGTTGAAAGAGGCCGGACTGGTCGTGATGGAGCCCGGGATCAGCAGAGCCAACTGGTTATAGTTGCGCGTCTCCAGAGGCAGGTTCTCGATCACCCGCGATTCCAAGATGGTGCTGACTTCGGTGGTCTGGGTCTGCAACACCGGGGCCGCGCCCGATACCTCCACCGTCTGCGAGACTGCGCCTAAGGTCAAGGCCACATCGACGGTAGCCACCTGGTTCAGCACCAGATCGAAAGGTTCCCGGACGGCCGTCCGGAAGCCGGGCGCTTCCACGCGCACCTCGTAACGGCCGACCGGCAACAGTTGCAAGGTGTAAGCCCCGTCGGAATTCGTCTGCGCCTTGAAGGTTGTGCCGCGGTCCGCGTCTTTTGCCGTAACCGTGGCGTTCGCGACCGATGCGCCGGTGGGATCGGAGATCTTCCCGGTGATCGAGCCGCTGGTTTCCTGCGCCAGACTGACAGGCGCTAGCGCGGTGAGCAGCGCGATCGCCAGAATGCACGCGAGCCCGAGCCGGACCCGCCAGTTGACTTCGCTTCTTTTCATATGTTTGCCCCCTTCGTTCCGACCACAGCGGGCTGCCAAGTGCTATATCTCACAGCACCGGATACCCTGGGCCACTTCCCAACAGCTATATAGCGGAAAACCCCTAAGCGGCAGTATAAATCCGGTTGTAACCCGGCGTCAAGAAAAAAATGCAAAATATTTGCGGAATTCTGGCCGCCTTCGTGTAAAATACCAATTTGACGCTCTATAGCACCCTGTTTGGGGAGCTCTATAGCACCGTCTGCCCGCTGCAAGTGGCTGGAATGGCTGCATCCGGCGGTCCTGAAACGGAGCATTGATGCCGCAGAACACCGTCTCCGACACGCCCGCGTACCGGCGTATCCAGCTCGCGCTGCAAAAACGGATCGAAGCCGGCGAACTGCAACCCGGCGACGCCGTGCCATCGGAAAGAGAGCTCGCCCGCAATTACGAAGTGAGTCTGATGACCGCGCGGCACGCGCTGGCGGAGATGGAGCGGGAGGGGTTGGTGGACCGGCGCCGCGGCGCGGGAACCTTCGTGGCTCTGCCCAAGATCCACTTCAACCGGCTGGCCAGCTTTACCGAGCAGATGGCCAGCCGCGGCTTGCCGGCGCGTTCCCGGATCCTGTGCGCGAGCGTGGTGGAAGGCGAGCAGGAGGCCGCCGCGCGCCTCTCCGTGCCGCCGCACAGCCGCCTCGTCAAAATCGAACGGCTGCGCCAGTCCGGAGAGCAACCCTTCGCCGTGGAGAGTTGCTATCTTCCCGCGGAAGAGTTCGTAGGTTTGCTCAGCCTGCCCTTGGAACGCCGCTCGCTGTTCTCCACGCTGGAGCGCGACTACGGCATCGAGCTGGCCTACTCCGACGAGGAGGTGGACGCGACGGCCGCCAGCGCGCGCACCGCGGAATTGCTGACGATCCACGCCGGCTCGCCCGTGCTGCGCATTCGCCAGGCGATTTTTTCCACCCAGAGCAAGCCCACCGTTTACGTGATCGGCTTGTATCGTTGCGACCGGCATACGCTGATGATCCGCAGGTTCAGGCGGTAGGCGCCTGCGGCGCCAACATCGACAAAAGCTTGTCGATGTTGAGAAGTCAGGAGTCAGGAGACAGAAGTCAGCCCAGCCACCGGCGGGGCCGGATTAAACAAGGGTGTGACTTCTCAGAATGTGGGGCGGGCAATTCTGCCCGCAGCCGGCTTTTCAGCCGGCTTGGCCG
>Ga0302326_10012912_pt1 | contig 17745 bp, 16 predicted proteins | sample Palsa_T0_3_FD_202264 | JGI IMG/M metagenome (GOLD analysis project Ga0302326, IMG submission 202264) | Peat permafrost microbial communities from Stordalen Mire near Abisko, Sweden - Palsa_T0_3 | ecosystem: Environmental > Terrestrial > Soil > Palsa > Peat permafrost | place: Sweden: Abisko... | reverse complement strand
GCTGCTATTGACCCGATGACAGCGCCAGTTCCCGGATCGATCACGTCGAGGCTCTGTCCCGAATGCGGTCGGGTCCACTCGCCGTCGATCAGGAGAGCCCCCTGGGCCGCGCCGAGCAATGCCGGCACATCAATAACCTGCGTTTGGGTAGACACTACTTTACTCACCTCGCGCCAGTCACCGGCAGGCCCTGACCACCGTTTGCGCAGGTCATAGCCATGAGCAAATATCGATCGGTGGCGACGAAGCCCTCAGTTGGAAGTTGCTAACTGTCAGACTATATCGTAATTGTAAAGTGTTGCAAAGGTATCAAGCACTTGGTTGAGCACGTGGAGTTGGCCGCCGGTGATCTCAGGGCGGAGCGGCCGACGGGCGGTAACGCGCCTTCGTCTTGGACTCGACCGCCTTGACACCTCGTCCGATCATGACGATATTGACAAATGTCAGACGTCAAGATTGGTCTCTGCTCGCTTGGTCCTGCGCAGGATGGAGATCAGCGGAAGGGGCGGACGAATGAAGATCTGGTTCCAGCTGATGGCATCGGAGCAGCGGAGCCCCGGATTCATCGCTGCTGTCCAGGGCCAGCTGGACAAGGTGGTCAGCCCTGGCGTCATCGTCAACGTGCGCGGCACGACTCACGGTGCCTACGCAGACCAGTACCGGCTGCTCTTCCACTACGACGAGCGAGAGATCATCACCCTTGGCCTCCGGGCCCAGGCAGAGGGTTACGACGTCTTCGCTCTCGGGAACTCGCTGGACCCCGGCGTCATCGCACTACGTGAAGTCCTGGACATTCCCGTCGTCGTCCAGATGGAGATCTCGACCTCCGTAGCCTGCATGACCGGAGAAAAGTTCGGCGTCGTGGCCACCAACACGAAGGCGATCCCGCGCTACCGCGAGATCGTGCGCAGCTACGGTCTGGAAAGCCGGCTTGCGGGCATCGATTCGGTCCGGTTCGACCATCTCCCCCGCATCCACGAGGCTTTCACAGATCCTGATGTCGCAGCCGCTGTGGTTGAGGCTTACACGGATTCCGCTCGTCGGCTGATCGCGCTGGGTGCTGACACGATCATCGGCGGCAGCGTGCACACGACGATCGCCGCCGCGGCAGGGTTGCGTGAAGTGGACGGAGCCGTTATCCAGGACACCTACGCACTGGCAGCCCGCTTTGCCGAGACCGCAGCCGCGATCCGCCAATACACCGGCCACTGGACGAGCCGCGGGCCGCTTTACGCCAAGCCGCCTGCGGAGGTCCTGAAGAGGGCAGCTGAGATGTACGACATCCCGCAGCTGCCCGCGATCATCGCCGGGTCGTACGAGGCGGGTCAGTGAGCGCAACGGAACAGTTCGACCTCGTCGTGGTGGGCGGCGGCATGGCTGGCATGTCAGCCGGGGCCCAGGCCGCCTCACAAGGCGGTCGGGTGCTCCTGTGCGAGCTCGCGGATCACTTGGGCGGCACCGCCGCGCTCTCGACAGGCAATGTCTGGACGGTCCAGACTCCCGAGGCGTTCCGGGCAGCTGACGCCGACGGTGACGCGGATCTTTGGCAGGTTGTCCGCGACAACCTGGAGAACTCACTCAAATGGCTTGAGAGCGTCGGCGTCCCGGTGCGAGAACGCCACAGAGCCTCTTCGAGTTCGACGTACGATCCCCCGCCAATCGGCATGAACGTCGACATCGAGACGCTGATGACCCGGGGCAAGCGGCTCATCGAAGCGGCTGGCGGCTGGGTCCTGCTCGGAAGTTCGGTTGACAAACTGACCGCGGACGACGGAACCGTCGCAGGCGCGCGGGTCATCCACGCCAAGTCCGGCGAGACCATGCCGGTAACCTGCGGTGCCGCCGTTCTCGCGACCGGCGGCTTCCAGAACAGCGCCGAGCTTCGCGCGCGTTACCTCGGCAAGACCGTCGCCGATGCGGTCCGGATCCGGAGCAACCCCCTGAGTTCGGGTCGGGGGCTGTCACTCGGGCTGGCCGTCGGCGCCGTGCTCTCCCGGCGCATGGACACCTTCTACGGCGTTCTGCTTCCCGTGGTCCCTGGAAGCATCTCCGAGAGCGACTACCGAGGCCTGGTACTGCACTCGGCGGTCTACGGGCTGGTGCTCGGGCCAGACGGACGGCGCATCGCCGACGAATCGGCGGGAGCGGTACCCCTGGCGAACCAGGTCGCGCGGCTCGGCCGGGCTCTGCTGGTCGCCGGGCACCGGATGTTCCAGGAGTCAGAAGACCGCCTCGGCATCGACCTACGCGCGGTCATAAGGGATGCGGGCCGCCGTGGTGCCCGCGCCATCTCCGGCGCGACACTTGACTCCGCCGCTGCCGCCGCGGGCACCTGGGGCTACGACGGCGACGAGGTACGGAGCGCCATGGCCGCGTTCGACGCGTCAATCGCCGAGGGCGCCGATCCGACCCCCGCTCGGCGACGGCACAGGCTGCCGGTCGGCGGCGACGACATCGCGGTCCTTGAGGTGCAGGCGGCGATGACGTCGACGTTCGGCGGCCTACGGACAGACGCCAACGGCCAGGCCCTGCGTCTGGACGGCGCTCGGGTGCCGGGCCTGTTCGCCGCAGGCGTGGATCAGGGGGGCTACAACGTCAGCGGCTATGCGGGCGGCCTGTCGCGCGCACTCGTATTCGGACGCCGCGCCGCGCAGACCGCGCTCCAGTCGCGCTGAACACCGCCCGACAACTCACCGCACACCCAATCGAAGGAAGATTCCTCGCAATGGCTGACATATCGATCGTCGATCGCTACTTCACCGCACTCTGTAGCGCAAACGGCGACCTCGCCAGTTCGCTTTTTGCCGAGCACGGTGTCCTCGACGACTACCGCGGCGGGCACAGGGTCGGCCGCAGGGTCATCCGGGAGTTCATTAACGCTCGCCCGCCGCGTACGCTGCGGATGCTCGGGGAAGTGCAGGTTGACGGCCAGCGCCTGACCGCCTATACGCTCATGGATTATGCGGATGGACGGTCAAAGACCGTGCGGTTCATATTCACCACCGACGGTCGGAAGATCGAGCATCTATGCAACTCGGATATCGAGTTCGTACCCGAAGAATTCCTGTCCCGCTCTACTGAGCTGCCCAGCTACCCGCGGGCAGCGGGACATTAGCGTGGCTCCTGCTGGTAGAGCGGCGGGCGCTTCTCAGTGAAGGCACGGATACCTTCCTGGCCGTCCTGTGAGGCAATCGCGATCGCCGCCAGGGCGGCTTCCTGCTCCAGTGCGGCCGCCCGCGCTGCGCGGCGCCCCGCCTCGAGGATATTGCGGATGCCGGGCCGGCTGCCCGACGCGATCCGGTGCGCAAGGCCTGAGACCTTGCCGTCCAGCTCATCGGGCGGGACCGGCGGGACCGACAGCAGGCCCAGCTGCCAGGCCTGGCTGGCATCGATCCGCTCGCCGCTAAGCAGGAGATGGAATGCGGGGGCGCGGCCGATGGCTGTCATCAGCCGCTGCGTCCCGCCGAATCCTGGCATGCATCCGATGTTTACCTCGGGAAGGCCGAAGCTGCTGCGAGTGCTGGCGACGACCAGGTGACAGGCCAGCATCAGCTCGAAGCCGCCGCCGAGGGCGTACCCGTCGACCGACGCGATGGCCGGAACCGCGGAGTCCTCAATGCCGTTCATGGTCTGGTGGCCGCGGCGGATGAAGGCATGAGCCGAGGCGACGTCCAGTCCTTCGATTTCGCCAAGGTCGGCGCCCGCGCAGAATGCCTTGTCGCCCGCGCCGCGGATGACCAAGCAGCCGACGCGGTCATGCTCGCTGTTGGCGACATGGCCCGCGAGCGCTTGCAGTACTGCGCTGTTGAGCGCGTTCATGTTCCTGGGCCGGTTAAGCGTGAGATAGCGAACGTCGCCGTCGTCGTGGATGTCGATCATGGGATCCATCCTGACTCCTCTCGGCGAAGGTCTGCGGTCAGGCGGGCTGCCTATCGCCGCCGCTCAGCTCGTCATGAACCCAGCCGAGTGCCTCGACCACGGGAACAAGACCCAAGGTGGTGCCCAGCATGAGGATGACGACCTGCTCGATTTCCCTGACCGGCGCGCCGGCCTGGGCCGCGCGCGTGCAGTGAACCCGGAAGCCGCCTTCGTTGCGCGTGGCGGCGAAGCCGGCCAGCAGGCAGAGTTCGCGCTGCTTGGGGTCGAGCGGGCCGTACTCGTCGGCGGCCACCCGGATCCTCCGGAAGGCGTCCGCTACGGCCGGGGAGGTCTCGCCCAGGCGGTCGATATTCGAGACGAATGTGTCCTGTTTGCTCAGCGGGTACATGGCATACCTTTCGGCGTTGTCGGCTACCGGGCCTCGCCTGTCGCACCGGAGCTCGAGGCGTCCCCGGCATCCGCCGCGAACTTCGCGAGCGCCGGGATTTGGTAGCTCTCCGCGTACTCGCCCGCAGCCGCCGCGATGACTTCGGCCGGCGCCCTGGCGTAGAGCCGGCGTCGGCTGACGACGGTGCCCGCCGCGCCGCGGATCCGGATCGCCGCCTCGGTCATGGCGATCAGCGTGGCCGTTCCGTCGAGGACAGGCGCGCCGTCGACGTCGCGGACCCGGTTCGCGTTCAGGAACGCGGCCAGGCGTCCGCCTGCGGGGATAACGACTTCGGCACCTCGCGAAAGGGTGATCTGAGCGGCCGCACGGAAGGACTGCAGGGCGCGCTCCCGGGCCGCCTCGTCGGAAAAGCACGCGTCGAGCTCGTGCGGGGTGAGGTCCATGCATTCGATGCCCGCGAGCCGATCACCGAGGCCGTACCTCGCGACGTTCTCCTCAAATCGGCCGCCGAAGTGGCGATTGACGCCCACGAGCGAGAACTTACTGCCCATCAGGCAGGCCGTCAGCATGGAGGTCTCGCCGAGTCCCATGACGGGAATGTCGACCATGGATCGCGCTTCACGCAGCGCCGGATCGAGAATGTTGCCGATCGCAACGGCATCGAAGCCTGCGTGCTCCGCTTCCAGGACCGAATCCAGGATGGAGTTGGAGTCGAGGATCTCCCACAAGCGGAAGCTGTCGATCTTCCCGACACGCGTCCCCCGCAGTTCAACCTCTGTCCCGGCGGCCGCGACCGAGCCGATGTACCTGCGAAGGAACGGAAAGTAGTTCGGCGAGTACCTCTCGTTCGACAGGCTCAGGTACAGGACGCGGGGCACACCGCTCCCCTCTCGATGGCACAGCGATCGCCGCGGCGACGCCCGGGGGCACGGTCGGCGGCGAGGCCCGCCGACGCAGACAGCGGCGGCACCCTTTTCTTGCAAGCCCCAATATGTATGACATATGTCAGGTTGTCAATCGTGCCTAGCTAGCGCCTTGAACCAGCCTGACGTGCAACGAAACCGCAGGCGCTCGGCTCCCCCCAGTTCCCCTGCCCTCCGCGGAGCCGCGATCAGCGATCGCTCTTCGCTTGACAGATAAGTTACAGTTCTGCTTATTGTCAGATCGTTTGCGAGTAGTAGCTAGCTCCGCGCCGCCAGTGAGGGAGGGGCGAACCATGGCCGATCGTGCGGGTTTCATCGGTGTGGGAGCAATGGGCTCAGCGATCGCCAGCAGGCTGGTCGGCTCTACCACTCTGCTCGTCAACGATCTCAATCCCCGCGCGGCCGAGGACCTGGTTGATGCCGGGGCGACGTTCGCGACGCTGGATGAGATCGCCAGGTCCTGCCAGTATGTCTTCTTCTGCCTGCCTGCCCCGAAAGACGTCACCGACCTGCTCTTCGATGACAGCGCCCTGGCTGACAGCCTCACCGCGGGCACGGTGGTCATCGACATGACCTCGAGCACCCCGGCCGTCGATGACGAGATCGCCAGGCGGCTCGCGGCGAAGGAGATCCGTTTCGTCGACTCACCGATTGCAGGAGGGGTCCGTCGGGCCCGGGCCGGCGACGCCACGCTCATGGTGGGCGCGCTCGACGAGGACTTCGACACGATCAAGCCCCTGCTGCTCACGGTGACGCCTAACGTCTACCATGTCGGCGCGGTCGGCACCGGGCACGCCATGAAGCTCGTCAACAACCTCCTCAACGCCTGCCATCGGTTCGCCGCGCTGCAGTGCGTCCGGCTCGCGGTCAAGGACGGCATCGACGAGGCCATGGCGATCGCCGTGCTCAACAGCGGCAGCGGCCGCAGCTACGTCACCGAATACACCTTCCCCGAGCTGATGCGCAAGAACCAGCTGCAGGGCTTCACCATCGAGCTCATGCGCAAGGACGTACGGCTGGCCAACGAACTGGCCGTAAGCCTGGACCACGACCTCGAGATCGGCCGACTCGTCGAGAAGTACATGGACGAAGCCGTCGAGCGTTTCGGCCCGCAGGCCGATCAGACAGAGATGATGCTCGCCTGGTACCCGGACAAGGGCTGAGCCGGGCGCTCAGAAAGGTTCCGATGCCTGAAATTCCCACGTCACCCGGGCCCGGCCGCCGCATCGTCCTGGTCACGGGAGGGTCCGGTTTCGTTGGTTCACGTCTCGTCGAGCTGCTGGCCGAAGCAGGCCAGCAGGTTCGCGTCGTCGATGCGCTCCGGAATGAGCATTCCGACCGCATCGGGGCCCTGACGGGCGTCGACTTCCGGGCCGTCGACCTGCGTGATGCCGAGGCGGTCAACACGGCAGTGGACGGTGTGAGCCACGTCATCCATCTCGCCGCCGTGCGCACTTCCGCCTCGGCTTCCAACCCGCGCCTGTCCCATGAGGTAAACGTGGGCGCGAGCTACGACCTGTTCGCGACGTCCGCCCGGCTCGGAGTGCGGCGGATCGTATTCGGATCCTCGCACGCGGTTTACGGCGCCTTCGGCGACCCGGACGTGAAACCCTGGCGCGAGTGGCAGACCGGCGGCTCGGGACGCGGTCTCAACATGTACGCGGCGACGAAACTCGCGGCCGAGGCCTATCTTGAGGCCTTCGCGAACGCCGGCGGACCGGAGTACCTGTCGCTCCGTTTTGGCTCGATCTACGGCCCCCGAGTAGCGCCCGGCTCCAACGCCTCGATCCTGCTCGACGTGCTGACCGCCATGGACGCGGGAAAGCGTCCCGCCATCACGTGGTCGCGGGACTCACTGCACGCACTGATCCACGTCGATGACGTGGCCACGGCATGCATCGCCGCCCTGGATGCCACAGAGCACGACTCCGCCGTCAACGTGGTCGGCGAGCCTGTCTCCAGCGAAGTGCTCTATGGGTCCCTCGTCCGGCTCTATGGTGCCGGCACCGACCTGATCGACTGGCTCGAGCAGCGCCGCCGCTACCAGGTTTCTGACCGGAGCCGCCTACGCTCGGTCCTCGGCATCACCAGCTCGATCCCGCTGGAGCAGGGCCTGCGCGACTTCATCGACTGGCACCGCTCCGCCCTTTGACATGTTCGCGGTTCTGCTGTACCGCTCCATGACGGCGACGATGCTATGGCGCACGTCCTCTTGTGTGATCAGCTCGATATTGGCGGCCAGGCTGGCCCGCAGGGCCGCGTCGAGCGCGTCGGTTTGGTGTGCTCGCGCCAGTCGCTTGACCGCGGCCAGGGAGGACACCGGCGCACGGCTGGCCCGCTCCGCCGCCGCCCTGGCGCGAGCGGGAAGGTCGTCGGCCGAGCAGATCTCGCTGACGAGTCCGATCTCCCTCGCGGTCTGGGCATCGATGAGCGTACCCGAGGAGAGCATGTCCATCGCGGCCGTGCGGCCGATGGTGAGCGGAAGCAGGTATGCGCCACCCGCGACGGGGACCATGCCCAGGTTGACGTAGCTCTCGGCGAATCGGGCGGTGTCGGCGGCGATGCGGAGGTCACAGCAGAGCCCGAAGTCGAGTCCGCCGGCGGTGGCCGCGCCGTTGAAGGCCGCCACCAGAGGTTTCGGTACCCCCCACAGCAGGCGCACCGTCCGCTGGACGGCTGGCATCCAGACCTCGGCCAGATAGTTCATGAGACCGTCTGCGCCGGAGTTACGGTAGACCGCGTGCATCTCCTGGACGTCGGCGCCCGCGCAGAAGACCCGGCCGGTCCCGGTGAGGATGACCGCCCGGATGTCGGGTCTGCCCGCCATGTCGGCGACGGCTCTTCCCAACTCGGTCACGACCTCTGGCGTGACCGAGTTGCTCCGGGCGGGCCGGTTCAACCGGACGACACCGATTCCATCATCCATGCTGGCCAGAACGTCATCCACGGGGCGCCACCTGCACTACATGCGGAGGAACTCGGTCCGGGTACTCGACCCAGCTGGCCAGGGTTCGTTTCATGTCACCGCGCGCCACCTTTGACTCATCGGAGGAGCGCGGGATCGGTTCCGTACTGACGAACACGTAACGCGGGCACTTGAACCCGGCCAGCCGCGAGCGCAGCCAGAGAATCAGGTCGGCTCCGGCGTCTGCGCTCACCAAGTCCGGAGCATGGACGAGAGCGGCGGGCGTTTCCCCCCACCGCGGGTCGGGCACTCCCACGACCACCGCCTCCCTGACCGCGTCATGCGCTTCCAGCGCGCGCTCAATCTCGACCGGCTGGATGTTCGTGCCACCCGTGATGATGGTTTCGCTGGCGCGGCCGATGATGAAGACGCGTCCCTCCCCGTCGAGCCGCCCGAGATCCGAGGTGCGCCACCATCCGTCGGCGAGAAGGCGAGCCTCGTACTCGGCCTCACCGCCGAGCAGTGCCGACGCAACCGTCGGCGTCCGTATGACTAGCTCGCCTTCGGCTCCGGGAGCGAGCTCGTCCAGGACTGCGCCGTCCCGGAGGATCGAGAACTCGACGCCTGGGATCGGCCGGCCGATTGACGGCCATAGGCCCGGGTCTTTCATCTCCTCCCGGGTGAGCAGGGTAGTGGACGCGGGCGCCTCGGTCTGCCCCCAGCACTGGATGAGGGCGTCGGTGTACTCACTGACGATCTCGAGCGCGGGCACGGCAGCCGGCTCGCCGGCCAGCTGGAGGCAGGACAGGTTCGATTTGCGAAGCAGCGGCAGCGACTTGGCCGTGCTCATGCGGCGAAGCATCGTGGGCACGGCGAACATCCAGTCGATCCGCTCCGATCCAATGGTCCGGAGTGTCTCGTCGGCGTCGAACTTCGATAGGACGATGTTGGTGCCTCCGCGCAGCAGCGTCGGAAAGACACTCCAGCCTCCGGCGTACACGAGCGGCGCCACCTGGAGGGTGCGCGGCGCGCGGGCGCCGGAGACGCTGCTCATGATCCAGGTGTTTCCCAGGATGGCCGCGCGGGCGGCGCGCTGGGAGATGGCAATGCCCTTCGGTTTCCCGGTCGACCCTGAGCTGAAGCGCACGTGGTAGATGTCGTCGGGTCCGACGGGCGTGCAGGGGTCGGTGTCGCTGCCGTAGGCGGCCAGAGCCTCGAAGGGAAGCCACCCAGCAGCCGTTCCGATCACTACTTTGAGCGGCCCGTCGCCGGGGATCACGTCACCGAGCGCCTGCGCTGACTCTTCATCGGTGACGACGAGCCGGACCTTGGCGAGTTCCATGCAGCGGAGCAGTTCGGCCGGGGTGAGCCGGTGGTTCAGCGGTACTTTGGTGAGGCCGGCCTTGAGCAGAGCGAACTCCAGGACGACATACTCAAGATGATTCTGCGCGACGTACGCGACTCGCTCGCCCGGTCTCACGCCCATGCCGAGGAACGCGTTGGCCATCGCGCTCGACTGTGCGCGGAGGTCGCCGATGGTCAGCGCTCTCGCGCCGCTGGTAACCGCGACCGAGTGCGCGGGGCGCCGCTGCACCTGCCGCATCAGCTGGGCAACTGTCTGGGTTATGTCGGGGACAGCACCCATGCGCATACTCCGTTCATGGTTGAGGCCAGTCCTATCACGCGCCTGCCCGGCCAGGCCGGCGACGGCAAGGAGGCCGACCGTGCCTACGGCGCAGGCATCGTGGCCAGCGAGAGGCCGCCGTCTACCACGATGGTCTGGCCGTTCACCGCTGCGCTGGCTGGCGAGCAGAAGAAGACCATGACATCGGCTATCTCATCGGGGGTCGGGAACTTGCGCGACGGCGCCAGGCTCAGCCAGTTCTTCTCGTAGAGGTCCCATTGGTCCCCGGCGTAGTAGCGGAAGGAGTCGGTATCGATGGGGCCCGGGCAGATCCCCACCGCGGTGATGCCCTTGGGTCCAAGCTCGATCGCGAGATACCTGACAATCGCCTCCATCGCTGCTTTCGCGGCACCGAGAAGACCGTGGCCGGGGAGGACGCGGAAGCTGTCCCAGCCCGACACGGCCATGACTCTGCCACCGTGAGGCATGTGCGGCGCGTCCGCCATCCGCGCGGCCCGCCGGACTCCCGCGTCGGAGTTGGCCCCGATCCACAACGGCAGGCGTGGCGACTGGACCGGAGCGACCGAGATTGACGCACCGTTCAGCGTGCACCACGGGTAGTCGGCATCTACGGTCTTGCCCTGAAGCAATTCATCGACGATCCGTACGTTGGCGGCGAACCTGCGCGCCGACTCGGTTTTGGGGACGCCGAACGCGTCGTACTCAACCTGGCGATACCCGATCCCCAGGCCGAGAATCAGCCGCCCCCCGGTGACGACATCCAGCGAGGCAGCATTCTCGGCGACCTCGACCGGGTTAAGCAGCGGCAGCAGCAAGCCGATCCCGATGTGCATATCGCCCGCTTCGTGCGCCAGGCGGGTCAGCGTGACGATCGTGCTCAGCTGTGAACTTGAGTCAGTCAGGAAGTGCTGACCAGTCCAGATGGAGTCCCAGCCTTGGTCACGGACGCTGCGGACCTCGCGGATCTGTTCCGCGAGCGCGTCGCGCATGTCCGTTCCCTTGGGGCGCTGGTTGCCGATGTAGACCCCGACACGTACAGAGCCACGCATGTGAACTGTCCTTTCCAGGCAGGGTAGCGGTTGGCCCGGCGGAGGCAAGGTCCTTCACCCATGGAGCCCGGTCGACCGGGACCCTTCCCCTTGACAGTAGGTGCTGAAGCTAGTTTACTGACAAAAACTTTAGCATCAAGCTATTATCTGACAATATTAGTGGGCTGAGTGTGGTGGGACAAGTGGTGAGTTGGCGTTCGACATCGCGACCGAGTGGAGGTGCCGCTGGGCGCGACCCAGAGCGGACGCAGGCGATGGATGAGTTCGTGCGCCTGTCAACGCCCGCGGCCGGTGGACGATATCACACCTGAACGAAAACAAGGAGACAAAGGGTGAGCGGTGACAGGTTGACATTGTGTGCGGTCGGCGATATTGCCGCCTTTCACAACAAGCCCGAGGAAATGTTCGATCATGTCGACATGGCCCTGCGAAAGGCGGACATTAGTTTTGCGCAGAATGAACGCCACTACAACGACGTGAAGGCGACGCCCGTCGGTGGTTTTACCGAGCAAGTTTCTCCCCGGCATGCTGGGTTTCTTAAGAGAGGTGGATTCAGCGTACTCTCCTTCGCCAGCAACCACAGCATGGATCTCGGCGAGGAAGCCATGATGGAGACGATAGGAGCCCTGAGGAGTAACGGTTTTGCCGTGATCGGAGCCGGAAGGAACATCGAGGAAGCCCGCAGGCCGGCAATCATTGAACGTAACGGCACCAAAGTGGCTTTCCTTGCTTATTGCTCGGTACTTCGCCCTAACTACGAAGCCGATGTCTACGAAGCGGGATGTGCTCCGATGCGTGCCTATACGCTGTACCACCAGGTCGATTACCAACCCGGGACTCCGCCCCAGATCCTAACTTTCCCCAATAAAGCTGACCTGGCGGCTGTTACGGAGGATGTGGCCAGGGTCAGGGCGGTCTCCGATATCGTCGTGGTTTCCTTTCACTGGGGCGTGCATTTCGTAGACGCCATCGTGGCCGACTATCAGGTAGAAGTGGCTCACGCAGTTATCGACGCCGGGGCCGATATTATCCTTGGCCATCATCCCCATATGCTAAAAGGAACAGAAGTTTATAAGGGAAAGCCAATCTTCTATAGTATGGGGAACTTCGCCTTCGATTTGCCTGGTGACATCGTTGATGAATGGGTCAAGGCGGTACCGCGCAAGAAAACTACATACCAGGAGCAAGGGTGGGCGTATGGTGATCCAGAATGGTCCTTGTATTCATTTCCTCCAGCATGCAGAAAATCAATGAGCGTGCAGTGCGAACTTAAGGGAAAACGGATTGAAAGAGTCTCCTTCCTGCCTGTAATGATCAACAAGCAGGCGCAGCCTGGACTAGTTGATAGAACAGATCATGATTTCGAGGAAATAGTCGAGTATATGAGGAGGATTTCAGCTAGTCAGGGATTCTCGACCGATTTTCGCGTCGAGGGGGACGAGGTTGCGATCTCGCTTATGTAAGGGCGGCGTTCGCAGGTCGTCGAGGAAGGCGAGGAGACCATGACAGGTCCTGGGCGAGATGACACGGTTGGCTTCATCGGCCTCGGGATGATGGGCGGTGGTATGGCGGCCAACATCCTGAAGGCCGGGCATCCTCTCGTCGTCTACGACATCGACGAGGGGAAAAACCGCGCATTTCGGCGGGCTGGGCGCCGGAACGGCCAATGGCCCGGCGGACGTCGCAACGCAAGCGCGCATCGTGATCACCATGGTCGATACCACGGCGCAGGCCGAGGAAGTGACCGTGATGGAGGGCGGCATCATCGATGGCGCCCACCGCGCAGCGCATGATCGAGCGTGACTTTGACGGCATCCGACTGGATATCTCCTGCAAGGACCTTGAACTGGAGGCCGCCCTCGGCAGATCGCTGAGCGTGCCCTTGTTCCTGCACGGCGTCTGCACGCAGATCTACGAGATGGGCCGCGCGGCGGGCTTCGGCAGCCAGGATGCGACAGCGATCGTGAAGGTCTACGAGCAGCTCACGGGCACTACAGTCGGCAACGAGAGCGGCTGACCGCGTCCGGGCCCGGGATGTCAGGCTGGGGCGAGCTTGCTGATGGTGTCGGCGAGGTCGAGGCCGGGGACCGGAATGATCTCGATGACGGGAGTGTCCAGGCCGGCCGCCTGGTACTCGGCCACGCGCTCCCGGCACTCCTGCGCGGGTCCGTGGATCACCAGCTCGTCGACGAGCGCGTCGGGAATGGCCTGCACAGCGCCCTTGCGGTCGCCGGAGTTCCAGGCCGTCAGCATGGGCTCGATGATGTCGCCGCGGCCGAGCCACTCCTGGAAGGCCGCATACACCGGCACGGTGAGGTAGGCGGCGACCATCCGCTTGCCGATAAAGCGGGCGGTGCCGGCGTCGGTGGTCGGGCAGACGAAGATCCGGGCGACCAGTTCGCAGTCCGGGCCGGTCGCGGCCCGCACCCTGGGCACGTCCTTGGGGGCGAGCCAGTTGGTGATCGCGGTGCCGGCCTCGGCGGCGGCGAGCCTGAGCATGCCGGGCCGCAGCGCCGCCAGGGCGAGCGCAGGCGGGACCTCGGGGGCCGGGTCGAGCCGGAAGCCATGGACCGAGAACGTCTCGTACTCGCGGGTGACCTTGCCGCCGGCCAGCGCCTCGCGCAGGAACCGCAGCATGTCCCGCGAGCGCTGGTATGGTTTTTCGAACGCGATGCCGTTCCACTGCTCCACGGCGACCTGGGATGAGGTGCCGATGCCCAGCACGAACTTGCCAGGAGCCAGGGCCGCCAGCGTGCCGGCCTGCACGGCGAGCGAGACCGGCGCGCGGGTGTAGATGCCGACGATCGCGGTGCCCAGGCGCAGCTCAGGCGCCCACTGAGAGGCCAGGGTCAGCGGCGTGAAGCCGTCGATCCCGTTCAGCTCCGCCGACCAGACATCGGTATAGCCGAGGTCAGGCAGGCCCGCCACCAGGTTTTTCTGGGCGGCAAGCGGCAGCCCCCTGAGCGGCAACGTCAGACCCCAGCGCGATTGCGATCCCATCGGCGATCCTTTGCCCCTTAGCTCACGCGCCTGTTAGTTAGACGATCATCGATGCCTGCGCCGAAGTCGGCGTCTCGCTCCCCGCCTCCTGCTACGGAGGCACCGGCGGCTTCTGCCAAGCGTATGTGGTCCTGCCCGACAAGCCGGTCTCGGACCAGTGCGCGCTGAGGCTCATAACGGAGTATCTCGACGCCACGATCACTCTGATGGATCCACGAGTCTGCTCGCGCCGCTCGTAACGACCCGTACGGGTCACGTTTCCATTCTTCACCGGTCAAATCGATACAGGGCAGCTCCGACATATCCGTGGGGCTGTCGAGTGTAAACGTTGCGTCGGCCACGACGGGTTCCTTTCTATCCGTTCGGGTGAGTGCTACTCGGAAGGCCGAATGGCTCCTGCAGCGCAGCTCGCGACCGCATCCTCTGCGGCCTCGATGTACGCATCTTCGATCACGACCTTGACGACGGCAGCCCCTCAGTCGCAGCTGAACTTGACAGATCTTGGAGCATCGGGACTAAGACTCACTATCAGTTGCGCGCAAACTGTAAAAAAGATGTCACGATCGGTCCGGGGGATCTGGGCAAAGGCTCGTTCATGCAACGCGGCCAGCATGAGCTCGGCTCGCTGACTGGTGTGCAGGCCTTTGGGGGTGAGGGATAGAACGTTCACTCGGGTGTCAGCTGGCGATCTGTGGCGGGAGATGAGCCCGTCGGCGACCATGGGCTTGACGATGTTGGCGATCGCCGTTTTGTGCAGCGCGGTAGCCGCTGCAATGTCGTTTTGCGATATGCCGGGGTTGTCGGCGATCACGAATAGGACGCTCACGCCACCGACTGGTAGCTCGAGTTCGTCGACGATCTGGTCGCTCTCGAGACGAAGCAGCGTGTGGAGATTTCGAACGGTGAACGGCAGGTTGGCGTTGAGTAGGCCCGTTGTTGCTCCTATTTTCAGCGGCGTCGGTTGCGAGGATGACCGACGGAGGTCACCAATCAAGGACGAGACGGCCCGTCTTCGATTTTGAGACGCAGGGGGTAATCATCTTGTTATCGCCTCGCTGGGTGGCGGACAGGACGGAGTCACGGTGGTCTGGGATGCCGTCCAAGACGGTGGAGATACAGGAGCCGCAGGTGCCTTCGTAGCAGGAGGCGGGGATCGACACGCCGACTTCGGCGCAGGCGTCGATGATCGTCTGACCTGGCATCACCTCGATCTCGATGTTGGAGCGTTCGAGTCGCACGGCGAATGCTTCCCGGGAGCCCTTGCCTCCTTTTCTGGCGCCGGGTTTGGGCGCGAACCATTCGGTGTGGAAGGCGCGCCCGGCGTTGGTTGCCTCGGTCTCGACTGCTGTCAGGAAGCCTTGAGATCCGCACGCATAAACAGGCGTGTCGGTACTGGTCCTGGCGAGGAGCTCGGGCAGGGCTGGCCGTCCGTTTTCGGATGTCAGATGGATCTGAACCTGTTGGTGGCTTTGGAGGCGGTCGATGTAGGCGAGGGCGTCTCGGCTGCGCCCGACATAGTCGAGTCTCCACGGGACGCCACGTGCCCGCGCCGCTTCGATCATCGCCAGGATGGGTGTGATCCCGATGCTACTGGCGAGGAAGTGGTAGGCGGGGGCGGGGGCGAGCTCGAAGTTGTTGCGCGGCCAGCGGACGCGTAGGCCTTCTCCGATTTTCATGCGATGGATCGCCTCGGATCCACCGCGTCCCGAGACTTCGCGCAGGACCGCGATTCGCCAACAACTGCGATCCGATGGATCGCCGACCAGGGAATATGAGCGGGCAATGTCACCAGCGAGAACAAGGTCTACGTGTGAGCCGGGGCTCCACTCCGGGAGCGGCTCGCCGGATGCTGCTCGAAGCTCCAGTTCGACGACGCGCTCGGCGAGGTGATGAATCGCGGTCAGCCTCAACGCGAGCTCCCGATGTCCTGCTCGTATGCTGCTGGCGGAGGTGGCCGATCGCGGGGTGAATCTCAGCGGCAGTCTGGATACTCCAATGTGCACCCAGGTTGTGTTCTCCGGTTCGCCTGCCAGGACGAAATTGTCGGTCAAAGAGAGCAGTTCTTCGATGGCGATGCGCAGCTGCGCTCGTGCCAGAGGAGCGCCGATGCATTGATGAATGCCGTGCCCGAAGGCGATGTGCCGGTTGGGTTTGCGGTCGATGTCGACACGGTCCGGGTTGTCAAAAACGGCGGAGTCTCTGTTGGCTGACGCCCACATCAGCGCCACTTTCGAGCCTTCGGGGATGGCGCGGCCGGCTATTTCCACGTCGCGGGTGGTGGTGCGACCGAGCAGGCGGGCCGGCGACCACAGGCGCAGGATCTCCTCGATGGCCTGCGGGATCATCGAAGGCTGCTCGCGGAGCCGTTTCTGATCCTCAGGAGTGGATGCGAGGTGGCGGATAATGCTCCCCAACGCGTTGGTTGATGTGCCATGCCCGGCCTGCAGGAAGAGCCTGAGAACGGAGGAGATCTCATCGCGGGACAGCTTGTTACCGTTGATCGGCTCGTGCAGCAGCGCGCTTACGACGTCGTCGGCGTCGTAGGGCGTCGCGCTTCGAGCTTCGACCACGGCGTCGATGTACTCGTAGATCTGGTCGTTGGCGGCCTTGTGGGCGGCATCGTCGCCTGCCGCGCCAGCCGCGATGACCTTGTTGGCCATGATCTTGATCGAGGTGGCGTCCTCGGTCGAAATGCCGAGAAACATACACTGCACCTGGGCGGGCAGGGAGAAGGTGAACTCCGCCACGGCATCGGCCTCCCCGAGGGCCACGCAGGCCCCGAGCAGGTCTCGGGCGCAGCGCCGGATGGCTGGTTCGAGGCGGCGGACGCGGTCGGGGGTGAAGTACCGGTTCAGCATTTCGCGGTAGCCGGTGTGGATGGGGGGATCGGATTCGACCGGCGGGCGCAGCGAGCGTCCCGGGCCCGTGCTGTCGGGGATCGAGACCTTCTGGGCGCTGCTGAAGGTCGTGATGTCCGAGGCGGCCGCGGTGACATCCGCGTAGCGGGTCAAGGTGTAGAAGCCGCCGAACCGATCGGTCCAGGCAACCGGACATTTCTCCCGCAACTGGGCGTGGACGCTCGTCGGGTCGCCGTTGTTGGCGGGATCGAGCGGGTCCCAGTCCGGCGTCGGCTCGGAACGGGCGACGGGGCAACCCGCCGAACGGGGGTTATTCATGATCGCTTCCCTTGAGATCGCACAGCACCGAGGTGGCGCCGCAGCCGACGCAGCCGGGCGGTAACCGGCGAAAGGCAGATAGTTTATCGGATCAACTATTATGGCCGGAACATATAATTCACGACGGCATCTTGTCAAGGGAAAGTTCGTATCCCAGGATCTTCGCCCGCGAAGTGCGACGGTCACGGGGCGATCCGGTGTCGACATTGCTGTCGAGGTCCACCGCGGATGCCGGCGCTCGCCACCGCGCCACTCGCCGCTCTGGCCGCTGGCCGGGGACCGGCTCATCCCGTCGGCCCCTCGAGCGACCGGAGCCCGGGCCGACCCTTCGAGTGCTCGTCCCTGGTGGCTGAGGAGACCCTCTGCCGGCGTAACGGTCACCACCGGCGGGCCGGAGGACGGCGGGCGCCGGGCCGTTACACGATAGTTAATATCTGACATACGTGCTCCGACCTCGGAGAGCTCGGAGCGGCAGGCCAACAGCCTGACTTTTAGCATGTCTGTCGGAAACTGCCAGACGATCAAGTATTGACAGATGCTGAATGACTGATAGTTTCCTTCCAGGTGTGGTCAGGTTATGCACGTCACAGCCGCCGTCGGCCCCCATCGGAGGACGTATGAAGCTCAGATTCGTAGCGCCCGTCGCCGCCGCAGCGGCGGCGTGCCTAGTGTTCACAGGTTGTAGTTCAAACTCCAGCAACAACAGCAGCAGCAACAAGAGCACCGCCACGGCTAGCCCGATCCACGTGATGCTTTCCACCGCGCTGACCGGGACTAACA
>Ga0302326_10012911_pt1 | contig 17746 bp, 10 predicted proteins | sample Palsa_T0_3_FD_202264 | JGI IMG/M metagenome (GOLD analysis project Ga0302326, IMG submission 202264) | Peat permafrost microbial communities from Stordalen Mire near Abisko, Sweden - Palsa_T0_3 | ecosystem: Environmental > Terrestrial > Soil > Palsa > Peat permafrost | place: Sweden: Abisko... | reverse complement strand
GGTTCTGGAAGCCGAACTACCGGTATTGATGTCCGCGAAGACGCGCGATCTGTACGTGGCGCAACAAATGAAATTGGACTCGGGCGCCAACGGCCGGCTGATTTTGCAGCGTGACGCACGAAAGCCCTTGGTATCGCTAATGGCTATGGTCGGGCTGATTTTGCTCATTACTTGCGCGAATCTGGCCAGTCTGACCGTTGCGCGGCTGGAATCGCGCCAACGCGAGATGGCGGTGCGGCTGGCCTTGGGCGCCGGCCACTGGCGATTGATCCGCCAATTGTTCACGGAAAGCCTCTTACTGGCCTTGGCCGGCGGCGCGGCCGGGCTCGTGCTGGCTTCCTGGACGCTAGGCGCCTTGGTGAGCTCACTGGTGCAAAACGTTAGCGCGGTGGGGTTGACCGCACAGCTCGACTACCGGGTTCTGGCCTTCGCGATCGCGCTCACAATTTTCACCGGGGTGCTGTTCGGATTGGTGCCGGCGGCGCGATCGGGCCGCGCAGACCTGCAAACCGCGCTCAAGGAGCAGGGCCGGAGCGCGTCGGACGGAAGGTCGAACCTGCGACTGCGCAAGTGGTTGATGGTCTCGCAAGTAGCTCTGACCGGTGTGTTGCTAACAGCCGCGGGCTTTTTCGCGCAAAGTCTATTGAACTTGAAGAGACAGGATCTGGGATTGCGCATCGATCACGTGATCCAGTTTTCCGTCGCGCCGGAACTTAGCCGCTATTCACCGCAGCAAACGGCGGCGCTATTCGATCGAATGAGAGAAGCCATCGCGGGTTTGCCCGGGGTGCAGTCCGTAAGCGTAGCAACGTCGCCAGTACTCGCGAACGACGAAACGAGCGGCAACATCACGGTGGAGGGTTACGCAGCGGCGCCGGATGAGAACATGCAGGTGAGCCGAAACAATGTTGGCCCCAATTATTTCGCAACCATGCGAATTCCGCTGCTGGCCGGACGCGAATTCGGCGAGAGCGACCGGGCCGATAGCCCGAAAGTGGTGATCGTTAACGAAAAACTGGCTCGGCGCTATTTCGCCGGACGGAGTCCCATCGGCCAGCGGCTGGCCCGCGGCAGCGGCGACAACGTCCATCCGGACATCGAGATCATTGGCGTGGTGAAAGACACCAAGCATGGGGATCTCCGCGAGGAGCTCCAGCCGTTTATGTATAGGCCGTATTCACAGGCGGTCGCTCTGGGAAGCGGGACGTTCTACGTTCACACCAGCCAGGATCCTTCGACGATGGCGGCGACTTTGCGCAAAACGGTGCAAGGATTCGACTCGAATCTCCCGGTGTTCGACCTTCGTACCCTGGCAGAACAAGTAGATGAATCCGTCTTCAACGACAGGCTGCTTACGATTTTTTCGATGTGCCTCGGGCTGCTAGCCGCGTTGCTCGCCGCCATCGGACTTTATGGCGTGCTCACGTATATGGTGGCGCGGCGCACCCACGAACTGGGAATTCGCATGGCTCTGGGCGCTACAAGAACGAATGTCACCTGGCTGGTATTGAAAGAAGTGGTCCGCATGGCTGCCACCGGACTGGCCATCGGTCTGGTAGCCGCATTCGGTTTGGGACGTCTAATCGAATCGCAGCTCTTTGACGTGAAGGCGAGCGACCCATTGGTGTTTGCGGTTTCCGCCGTGCTACTCGCGGGAGTGTGCATGCTGGCAGGCTGGCTGCCCGCGCGCAAAGCCGCGAGCGTCGACCCCATGATCGCGCTGCGATACGAATAAGAAGGAGACGCGGGCAGCGCGATGCATTCCCGGCCGGCTAAGGCGATCCTCCCGATTTATCCATGCGCCGAAATTCCTCACAGCGAGATTTTTCGGCCGGTTGATTTTGCGTCGCTTTCCCCGCAGTATCGATAAATGCAAATCGGCGTTGATAGTTTCGCGGCAGCGATATCCGACCCCGCCACGGGCCTCACCCTCACACCGGTAGACCGCATGCAGCACCTGCTTGAGGAGATCGTGCTTGCCGACCGGGTGGGGCTTGACGTCTTCGGCATCGGCGAACATCATCGTGCGGAGTTCCTGGACTCGGCTCCGGTTGTGATTCTCGCCGCGGCCGCGGCTCAAACCAAAAAAATTCGCCTGACCAGCGCGGTCACTGTCCTGAGCGCCGCCGACCCGGTCCGCGTCTTTCAGGAATTCGCTACGCTGGATTTGATTTCGCAGGGCCGGGCAGAAATCGTTGCCGGCCGCGGCTCATTCATCGAATCGTTTCCTCTCTTCGGATTGAATCTGGAAGACTACGATTCGCTGTTCGCTGAAAAACTCGAGCTTCTGCTCAACATTCGCGAGAACACCCATGTCACCTGGTCCGGCAAGCATCGCGCCGCGCTCACCGGCCAGGCCATTTATCCACGGCCACTGCAAAATCCGCTGCCCATATGGGTCGGCGTGGGCGGCACACCCGCTTCTTTTGTGCGCGCCGGGATGCTGGGGCTTCCCCTGATGGTCGCAATCATCGGCGGGGAGCCTGAACGTTTCCGTCCGCTGGTCGACCTATATCGCGAAGCAGGCCGCCGCGCCGGCCATTCCCCCGACCGCCTGACCGTCGGGCTCCATTCAATCGGTTTTCTCGCGGACACCACCGCCGAAGCGGCGGACATCTTCTATCCCGGCTACGCGCACACCTTCACGGAAATCGGCAAGGAACGTGGATGGCCGCCCACCACGCGCGCGCAATTTGACGCCGTCCGCGGGCCGAAAGGCGCTTTGCTGATCGGCGACGCGAAAACCGTGGCCAAGAAGCTCCTCTATGTGAATGAGGCTCTTGGAGGAATTTCCCGGGTAACATTCCAAATGGGGGTCTCCACGCTGCCGCATCCCCAGATGCTCCGCGCCATCGAAATCCTGGGCAACAACGTTGCGCCCATCGTGAGAAACGCGCTCGCCGGCGCGTCGACCAGGCGCTAACCCCAATACAGTCGCTAAGGCTATCCTCGGCATGAGTGCATGCGCCGGCAGCGGCACTAGAGCAAACGCTTCGCCCCAGTCCGGCAGCACAACCTATACGCTCACGGTGACCGCGACCTCAGGGAATATCGCGGTCCCCACCACGCTCACTCTAACGGTGAAGAATTAAGGAACACGGAAGCAGTGGAGCCTCGGCTACTTGAGGGCTTTGCGGATGCGGGTGCTGGCTTTTTGCAGTTGTTTGGCCAGGCTGGTGACCTGGCCTTGAAGGTCGGCTAGCTCTTCTCGGGTGACATGCACTGCGTTTACCGCTTTGTGAGCGGCGCGGTCGGCTGAGCCCAGCGCACCGCCGATTTTCACCGCTGCGTCTTTCAACGTCGATTTCTTGGCCATCGTATCCTCCAGTTAATGATCAAAGCGCAGGTGCGCCCCATATCGTACTCATCCGTTAGACAGCGTCAAACCCAATTCGGTGGCACACCCACTCCGGGGGTGTTGCGCCGCGTCCGGGAGGCCTTTCGCACTTCTGCTATGATAACTGGACCTTCCTTGGGATCAGGACCGGACTGCCGTGGCCAAAACGAGCGAAAAAAAATCCACCATCAGCATGGCCGAGGTCTTTGGCGCCGGGGGATTGCTAGCCAAGCGCCTTCCAGACTACGAGCCCCGGGCTTCGCAGTTGGAAATGGCCGAGCTGGTGGAGCTGGCCTTTGAACGGCACAGCCACGCACTGATCGAAGCCGGAACGGGAACCGGGAAAACGCTGGCCTACCTGCTCCCTGCGATTCGCAGCGGACGCCGGGTGGTGATCTCCACGGCGACCAAGTCTCTGCAAGAGCAGCTCTTCCAGAAAGACATTCCGTTCATCCGCCGACATTTTGCGCCTGACCTGAAAGTCGCCTTGATGAAAGGCCGTAACAATTTCCTATGCCGCGTCCGTGTGACCCAGATGGATGCGCAGCCGGGCCTGAAAAGCATCGACGACATCGACTGGTTCTCCCAAATCAAGGATTGGTCAAAACTCACCGAAACCGGCGATCGCGCTGAACTGAACTTCCTCCCCGATGATTCCGGTTTGTGGGGGCAACTCGATGCCCGCCGCGAAATTTGTACCGGTACGAAGTGCACGGAATTCTCCCGGTGCTTCCTGACGACCATGCACCAGCGTGCCGCCGAGGCGGACCTGATTATCGTCAACCACCATCTATTTTTTGCCGATCTGGCGCTGCGGCAGGACGATTTTGGCTCGATCCTGCCCGAATATTCGGCGGTTATCTTCGACGAAGCGCACGAAATCGAGGACGTCGCCAGCGAATACTTCGGCCGCCAAGTTTCCAGTTATCGGTTCGACGAGCTAGGCCGCGATTCCGAACACATCCTCAAGCAGTTGCAAACTTCATCCACCGAAATCCGCAAAGCGATCGCGCGCATGCGTGAGCGCGGGCACAATTTTTTCGAGCGCTTCCCTACTCGCGAAGGAAAATTCCCGTTCGAGCCGCCCGATCGCGCCGCGTTCCTCGATCAGCACCGGGAAAGCTATGACGAATTGGGTTCGGCGCTGAAACGCCTGGAAGCGGAGATTGGCGCGCTGGCGACCAAGCCCGAAGAGCTGCTGGGGATCGCTCGGCGCTCCGCGGAACTGCGCCGGGAACTGGCTTTTCTTCTCGAGAGCGAGGAACGCAATTTCGTTTACTGGTATGAGCGGCGAGGGAAAGGTGTGTTCGTGGCCGCCACGCCCATCGACGTCAGCTCCATCCTTCGGGAAAAGCTATTCGAGCAATTTGACACCGTGCTGCTGACCTCCGCGACGCTTGCGGTAGCCGGACGCTTTGAATTTGTGCGCCAGCGGCTGGGGCTTTCATCGGCCACCGAGCGCGTGCTGCCGCCGGAATTCGATTTTCTGGAGCAGGCCGTGCTGTACATTCCGCCGGCGCTTCCGGACGTTCGCCAGCCGGCATTCGCGGCGCGCGCGGCGGAGGAAATCACCAAGCTGCTGGAAATATCGCAGGGCCGCGCGTTCTGTCTGTTTACCAGCTACGCGCAGATGCGCGATATTTACGAGCGGGTCGGACAAAAAGTGAATTTCCCCCTGATGCTGCAGGGGACCGCGCCCCGCAACGTGCTGCTCGACCGCTTTCGCAGCACTCCTAACGCGGTGCTGTTTGCCACTTCCAGCTTCTGGCAGGGCGTGGACGTGCGCGGCGATCAACTGAGTTGCGTAATCATCGATAAGTTGCCATTCGCCGTCCCTAGCGATCCAATCGTCGCCGCGCGCATCCGCGCCATGCAGGAAGACGGCCGCAATCCTTTCGCGGAATATCAGGTTCCGGAAGCAGTCCTGGCCCTCAAACAAGGCTTCGGGCGGCTGATCCGCTCGAAGACCGACCGCGGGATTCTGAGTATTCTCGATAACCGAATTCAGCGAATGCAGTATGGTAAAATTTTTCTGGAATCGTTGCCGCCCTACACGGTGACCCAGGACCTTTCTGAGGTGGCGCGGTTCATGCAATCCGGCCGATCCGGCGAATCGAGCGGCGGGACCTTGAGCGGAGTCCACGACGATGTATGAAGTAAGCGTCGACGATACATTTGCGGCCGGCCACGCGCTCCGCGACTACTACGGGAAGTGCGAGAACGTCCACGGACACAACTTCAAGGTGCGCGTGACGATTGCAGGACCGGCGCTCGATGGCACCGGGTTGCTGTATGACTTCATCCACCTGAAAACGATCATTCAGGACGTCATTCGCCCGCTGGATCACCAGCATCTGAATGAAGTGCCGCCGTTTGACACCGTGAACCCCTCGGCCGAAAACATCGCGCAATACATTTACGATGAAACTTCAAAACAAATGCGGCATACCGCGCAAGGGGCCGGATTGGCGAGCGTAACGGTGTGGGAAACGGACACCAGCTCGGCAACCTATCGTCCTTAGGAGTTTCGCGGCCCTGCCCGAGGTGCAGCGGATACAACCGTGAATAAGTCATTCCTGATTATCGGCATCCCGGCATTCGTGGTTTCGTTCTTCTGGCTGACGTTTGGCTGGGGCGTGCGGGTGGCGCTGATCGTGATCGGCACGGAGCTAATCGCGGTGGCCGGTGGAGTGCTATACATCCGGCGCCGGGAAAAGTCCGCAACCCCCCGGTGATTGGGAAGGCTATCGCGTAAAGAGTACCAACTGCGCCATAATAGGCGACCGGAATTCTGTACAGGAGCAGGAGGCGCCATGATCAAGAAAATAATAGCGGTAACAGGAGCGCTGAGCATCGCGCTGGTGTTTTGCATCATCGCGTCAGCGCAGGCGATCGGCCGGATCGACGGTGAGGTGCTCGATCTTCAGGGAGCGCCGTGGGCCGGAGTGACGGTGGACATCAAGAACGACGGCAGCGGCCAGGTTTATCACGTAAAGACCGACGCGAAAGGCAAGTTCACCCAGATCGGACTGGCCTCCGGAACGCACACGATCACCATAAAGAGCGAAACACCCAAAGTCGACTACTCGATCCAGACGCACGTGAGTTCGGACGAGACGGCGATCGTCAAGATCAATTTCAAGGAAATCGCAGCGAAGCAAGCGAACAACCCCGCGAACGTGGAAGCGGAGAAAAAGCGCGCCGAAGAAGAAGGCAAATTTCAAGACTTGAAGGTGCACTTCAAGGCCGGTATGGACGCCTACAACGATTCCAGGGCGGTGCGGCAGCAGCTCGCCGCGGCACCGGCGGATCAAAAACCGGCGCTGCAGGAAAAGATGACCGCGGACTGCCAGACGGCCGAAACCGAATTAACCGCTGCGGGCGCCGCAACCACGGCGAAAGACGTGGGCAACCACGCCACCATAATGGCGAATCTGGGGCAGGCGCAGGAATGCCTGGGGAAATTTGCGGACGCCGCTGAGTCATCGCAGAAAGCCATCGATCTGAAACCGCTAGGGCAGTTTTACTCGGCGATGGCCACGCAACTTGCCAAAGCGGGGAAGTTTACGGAAGCGAACGCGGCATGTGACAAAGGCGTGACCATCGATCCGACGATTGCAGCGCCCTGCTGGAAGAATATTGGCATCGTGCTGTCGAACTCCAGCAAGATGAAGGAGGCGATCGAACCGCTGAAGAAGGCGTCCGACGCCGATCCCAAGGATGCGCAGACCTGGTTCCTGCTGGGCGGGGCGTACGCCGGAACGATCGACAGCAAGCAAGAAGGCGACAAGCTGACCTATATCATTCCGCCCGGGACGCTGGAAGCCTACCAGAAGTGCATCGATGTGGCCCCCAATGGGCCGTATGCGCCACAGGCGAAGTCCGCTCTCGAAGGCTTGACGGCACTCGAGGGCGGCGACCAAACGACGATCGGCAAGCGCTCTACCAAGAAAAAAAGCTGACGTATCGCCCGGGAATTTTGCTTCGCGAGGGCTGCGGTGAGTTGTCTGCAGCCTTCGCAGAATATTTCCACAGGGTTCTAGCCCGCCTAGCTGTGCAAAAATTCCGAGAAAAATTGTAAAAAATAAAAATTCTTCGCGCGTTGTGTTATGTTCGCTCGACCCGTGCACGCGAGAGTGTTATTCTTTTGCGCAACGGAGGATCCTGATCGGTGTCGAACGCGTATTTTCATCCTTCGAACGTAGAAAAACGACGTAGTGAACGGGTGACCCATAGCGTCCCCGTGGTTGTGCGGGGCGTGGACTTACTGGGACAGCCCTTTGAAGAACGCACCTCAGCCCTGGTTTTAAGCCTGCACGGCTGTAAATATTCCTCCAAGCATCACGTTCCGAAAAATTCCTGGATCACTCTGGAGCCTTCGGCGGTCGAGAAAGCGGCGCGGGTTCGCGCCCGCGTAGTGGGCATCCAGCGGCCGCCCACGCCGCGAGAATATTTTCAGATTGCCGCTGAATTTGAATTTCCGTCCAACATTTGGGGTGTCCCCGCGCGGGAGGATCGAATGAATTCAATGGAAATGAGCGACGATCGGGACGTGCAAACGATCGCGGACCACGGGGACGTATCCGGCGCGCGCGAAGAGGCCACCGTGGGCCCGGCAGCGGACAATGGATCGCCCGCGCCAGCGTTTGAACACGCGCCGGACGGCGAGACGCCGAGCTATGTAGTGGATGCGAGTGCGAACGACATAGCGCGCCAGGAAGAATCCGGCACCGCAGCCAGCGACGGAACAAGCAAGTGGAACAGCGCGACGGAAGCTTCGGAAGAGTCCTCGGAAGTGGCCGCAGACCCGCAGGATGGTGACTTGGCCGCAATCGAGATCCCCCCGGCGCTCGCCGGGTTCATGGAGAAACTCTTGGCGGCCAGCCGTAAAACCGCGGTGGAATCGGAAGCCCAGACCACCCCGCTTGGCGTGGTGGGAAAGATGGAAAGCCCGCTGGTGCGGGAGCTGCGCGCTCAGGTGGAGCAGCATGCGACGCGCGCGGTGGAGGATGCCGCAGCCAAAGCGAACGCGGAAATTCAGCGCAACTCCGAAAAACTAGTGGAGCAGCAATCGGCCGGCGCCGAGGAATTCTACCAACGATGGAAGGATGAATACGAACGCGACCGCACCACCGTGCGGGAGCAATTGTCCGCAGAGATGGAGGAGCGGCTGGCGGCGCGGAACGATGCGCACAGCGACTTTGAAGCGGAATTCCGCGGGGATATGACTCGCGGACGAGAGTTGATGCAGGAGCTGGAACGCCGAACCGAGTTGCTGCGCTCGGAGCTGAGCTCGGCGGAAACCACCACTTCGCATCTGGCGCAACTGCGCCTGCAAGTGGAGACATTGAACGCCCGCGTAGAAGAACAAATGACGGGACGGCCGGGCGAAGAGTCAAGGTCGGCGGACGATGAAGCCGCGATGATCGACTGGCGGCGGCGCCTCAAGCGAGAATCGGATACCGCGCGCGGGCAATGGATGGAGTTGCTGGATTCCTCTCTCGATTCAGCGATGCAGCGACTGGCAGCAAGGCTCGCGGACGAAACGCAGAACGCGTTGAACGCCGGGGACCGGCAAATCGAAGCGCGCGCAGCGGAATTGAGCGGGCCTGCGTTGGCGAAGTTAGCCGAAGCACGAGAGGCGCTAACCCACGTCGAATCATTGCTGGAAACGCAGGTATCGGGCGCCCGCGCGTCGCTGGCGGAGCTCGAACAGGCTGCCACACGGCTGAAAGAGAGCTCGGAGCAATGGGAATCGCACGGCAAGGCCACCGTCGAGCGGCTGGAGCGGCGACTCGAGAAAATCCTTAATAATCAGACCGCCGAGCTGAATCACCGGGCAGAGACCCTGGCGGCAGGGTTGGTGCAGAGAGTCACTCCCACCTTGGAAACCGCCGGCCATTCATTCATTACCCAAACGCTGGCCGAGGTGCAGGCACGCCTGGCGCCGCATATCGAGCGTTTGCCGGAACTGCTGCGGGAACTATCGGCGCGAGAGGTGCAAGCAGAAGAGAGTCTGCGGCTGCATCGGGAACGGCTGCGCCAATCGGCAGAATCCATTCAGCGCGAAGCGGAATCGCAACGGGAAGCGACGCTGGCCGATTTGCGAGAGAAGTTTGAAGCGATCCGAGCGGAAACGCTGGGACGATGGGTGGAAGAGCTGGACACCAGCGGGGTGCGTGCCACTCATTCGACGGCCGAAGCGATGGGTAAGTCCTCCGACTGGTACGTGCACCAGACCCAGGGACGCATACAGTCGCTGGTGGAAGAAAACGTGACCGGGGCGGAGGCGCTGCTGCAGAGGCGGGCGGAAGAAGCGGCGCAACAGGCCGTTACGGTACTGGAACAGCGGCGCGCGGAGCATTCCGTGGCGCTGCGCGCGCAGATCGAGGAAGTAGCCACCGCTGCGGTGGAACGGTCGCGGTACGAGATCGAAGAGGCGGCGCACAGCGTGGCGGCATCATTCGGCCAGGTTCTAAGCAGCGTATCGGACGAGCAACTGGAGAAATTTCACGATTCTGCACGCGGTGCCCGTGAACAGGCCAGCACGCAGCTGGAAGAATCGAAACAGCAATTCCGCGCGCACGTCGATGCGCAGGCCAACGAGACGCTGGACCGCTTCCGGGAACACCTGGCCGCGGGCGTGCACCAGACCACTCAGGAATTGCAGGGCACGCTGCAATCGCAGGTGTCCGACACGCTGGATTTGTTTCGCAAACATCGCGAGTCCCTGCAGGAAGAATTGCGATTGAGCTTTGACCGCCTGAGCAGCGAATCGATCGGCATGCACGCCGAGCGGCTGGAAACGGCTTCCGATTCGTGGATGCTGCGATCGGTACGGCAGCTCAACGAACACGGGCGCTCGGTGATGGACTCGCTGGCGAAGTCGAGCGAATTGGCGGTGCGCAATTCCTTTCAGATGATATTTGAAGGGATGGCCCGGACGCTGCGGGAATCGGCCGAAACGGCGTCGAGCGCGGCGGCGGGTGCCGGCGCGGGCGCGGGGCAAGCCGCGCCACCGGATCAATCCTCGAGCGAAACGGAAAAGCACGTCTCGAACTAGAATTTTGGCCGAGCCGTTGCGTTTGCGTTTTTGTGTTGCCGCCACTGCCGGTGGCGTCGGGTACATGCGAGGGAGCCTGCCGTCGCTCACGCGGCAAACCACGAGCAAGTTGTTCTCGCCGTTGGATTTGCGATCGCCAAAAATCGGGCGTAGTCATGGATTTTCTCACACGCGGAGCCTGCCCTTTTTCGCCTCGGTCTCAGCAACGTCCTTCCTTTTGCGCTTGCTCGCATTACGCGCCTGGCATAACAATGCCTGTTTTCGAATCTAATTCGAGGGCCTGTAATGACACAAACAACCAAAAACGTGCTCTACGCAATATTGTGGTTCGTCCTTGGTCATCTGAGTTGCGCGGTCATACATCACTTCCACCATCACGCTGGAAGATGATTGGAGCGCGTGCGCGGCTAGCGTAGGTGATTTTCCCCACTCGGTAGCGACCGCCGCGTCTTACACCAAGCGGCGACGCTCGGCAGCATCATCAGCGCGTACCCCGGCGCGCTCATCGAGCATGCCGGCGACGGCTGGGGGATCGATTTCACCCGCGGCGATTAGTCCGTACTCGATTGCCTTGGGCAGAGCGCTGACGAAAGAGGGGCAAGTTGAGGGCGTACGGAAAACACACCAACCCCTGGCTTTAGGGTAAAAGCCGGGTTAATTCCCTTCGATTTCGCGAAGGGACGTAGCTACATGAAGAACCTGCTCGTCGGTCAGGCCGGGGAATACAGGGATGCTTAGGACCCGCTGGCATGCTTGTTCGGCGTGGGGAAACGAACCGGGGCGACGCCCGAGGTACGCGTAGGCAGGTTGCAGATGGAGAGGCACGGGATAGTGGACCGCGGTCTCGATACCGCGTTGCGCCAGGGCGCTGGCGGTGTTGGCCCGATCTGGAAAGTAAGAAACGAACAAATGATAGGCGCATTCGTCCCGGGGGTCATCGATAGGAATCTCGATGTTCGTGCCTTGGAGCGCCCGGCGATACTGGGCGGCGATGGTTTGGCGGCGGGTGGTCCATTCCTCTAAGCGTTTGAGCTTAATCCTCAGAATCGCACCCTGAAACCCCTCCATCCGGTAGTTGAATCCGACAAAGGCGTGCGCGTAGCGGCCGGTCTGCCCATGAGTGCGGGCGGAACGTGCGAATTCGGCGATCCGATCGTCGTCGGTGGTGAGGGCGCCGGCTTCACCGCATGCGGCCAGGTTCTTGGTGGGATAGAAGCTGAACGCGGCGGCATCCGCCAAGCCCCCGGTGCGACGGCCACGGTAGCGTGCGCCGTGGGCCTGCGCGGCGTCTTCCAGAAGTTTGAGGTTGTGGGAGCGGGCCAGGGAGCGGAAGGCCTCCATATCCGCGGGGCGCCCGTAGAGATGGACCGGCAGGATGGCCTTGGTTTTGGGGGTGATGGCGCGTTCGACGCACGCCGGATCGAGGTTGGCGGTGCGCGGATCGATATCCGCGAAAACGGGAACGGCACCCGTATATGAGATGGCTTCTGCGGTGGCAATGAAGGAATTGGGGGTGGTGATAACCTCATCGCCAGGCCCAACCCCGAGAGCGAGCAGCCCTAGATGCAGCGCGCTAGTGCCGGAATTCAGGGCTACGCAGTGTTTCACGCCGCAAAACGAGGCGAATTCGCGCTCAAAGGCCTCCACTTCCGTTCCAAGAACGAAGGCGGAAGACAGGCAAACATGGTCCAGAGCTTCGCGGATTTCGTCGCGAAGCAGGTCGTACTCCAGGCGCAGATTGTTGTGAGGGACGGCAATCGCCGTGGCACTGGGTCGATTGGGCGGGGCAGTCATGATATTAGCCGCTCGAGAGCTTGGTCACTGTAACCTACGTGTCTACATCGTACAAGCCGGGGACCGTCGACCGGCAGCTCCCGTGGGGAGCAGCAGGGCACCGGCCACCCATGGTGGGGGGCGAGAAACCATTCGTCCGGCGGTGCTGGGGATGATAGGATTTTGCGGGAATGCGCATAATGCGGTTCGATGACCTACGGAATTACCCGCGATGGCCGGCAAAGCCCCGCTGATGAAACAGGGTTCCAGCCAAATTCCAACGGTGTATCGGAACAGAACCACGGTGCCGGTTTCAGCATGAAACCATCGCAACCCCTGCATCACGTCGCGCATCCATAGTTTCTTGCCATTAATAGAGTTTGGAGGATCGGGATAAATGACCAGGAATTCGTTGGCCAAGGCATGGGTTTGTGGCATCTCGGCGCTGACGCTAATCGCGGCGGGCGCGCTGAGCACAATGCGGAAAATCGAGCCGGTGCGCGCACCGGCCGACGCTGAAGCGCGCCTGAGCGTCCGCGAGGCGCAGCAGAAATACGGAAATCTGCCGCTGCGATTTGAAAAGAACGAGGGGCAGGCGGATACGGGAGTTCGCTACGTTTCGCACGGAAGTGGCTATGAGTTGATGCTGGCGCAGAATGAGGCGGTGCTGGCGCTGAAGCAGCATGCCAACCGGTCGCTGGCGTCGGTTCTTCGCTTGGGCCTGGACGGCGCGAATACCGCCGCGAGCGTCGGCGGCGTGGAAAAATTGGCGGGCCGGGTGAATTATTTCATCGGCAACGATCCGCGGAACTGGTACACCGATGTGCCCTCGTTTGCGCGGGTGAAATATACGGCGGTCTATCCCGGCGTCGACTTGGTGTTTTATGGTAACCAGCGGCAGCTGGAATACGATTTCGTCGTTTCGCCCGGCGCCGATCCAAAATCGATCGCGCTGCGCGTGGCTGGCAGTAGCGGTATGTGCTTAGACGCGCAGGGAAATCTGCAGATGTCGGTGGCGGGCGGCGAGGTGCAACTGCTCAAGCCGTACGCGTACCAGCAGCGAAACGGGACGCGAGAAACGGTCGCGGCGGAATACGCGCTGGCAGATAGCAACCGGGTGACCTTTAACGTGGGGAAATATGACTCGCGGCTACCCCTGATTGTTGATCCCGTGCTGACATATTCCACGTACCTGGGTGGAAGCGCGACCGGCGATGCGGGCAATGGCATCGCGGTAGACCCGCAAGGGCACGCGTATATCACCGGGGTGACCTTCTCCAAAGTTTTCCCGACGGTGGCCCAGAGTTACAATCCCGGACCGCTGACTACCAACGCGGGCGGCACCGTGTTTGTTACCGAAATGAATCCGAGCGGGACGGCGGAAGTCTATTCGACGTATCTGAGCGGCAACGTGAGCGAGACGGGCACGGCAATCGCTCTGGACGCGCGGAATCCTCCTCGCATCTACGTAACGGGCCAAACTCTTTCCACCAATTTCCCCACCACCGCTGGCGGCGTGATTCCCGGGCCACTGTCGACCAACGCGAGCGGCACGGCGTTCCTTACGACGTTGGACCCCACACAGACTGGCCCGGCGCAATTGTGGTATTCCACGTATGTGGGCGGAACCGCCGGTGATATCGGAAACGGCGTGGCAGTGGACCAGAACCAGAATGCGTACGTGACCGGATTGACCAAAACGAGCGGCTTGGCCACAACCAATGCTTACCAGTCGGCCCTCGGAAGCAGTAGCGGAAATGCCTTCCTTGAGCGCATCGACACCACCAAAACCAGCTTGGCGTCCCTGATTTTTTATACCTATTTGGGCGGCAGCGGGACCGGAGCGAGCGGCGGGCCGGGTGCCTTCACCTATGGCGATGCCGGCACGGGAGTAAGCGTCGACTCTGCGTCGCGGGCATATATCTCCGGCGTTACGTCTTCGTCGAATTTTCCGATTACCGCTACCGCATATCAATCAACTTCCGCCAGCGCGGCGACCGCAGGAACTGCGTTCTTCGCGTTAGTGGACACCACCATGTCCGGCGTGAGCACCTTGCGATACTCCTCTTACCTGGGCGGCACCGGCGGAGATCGCAGCCTGGGTATCGCGTTAGGGCCGAATTATGCGGCCTACCTGACAGGCGTGACGGACTCCATCGATTTTCCTGTGACTACCGGTGGGTTCCAGACTACCGGCAACGCCGCGGGCGTGGCTTTCGTGACTGTGATCGATACTCTGAAATCGGGTGCGCCGTCGCTGGCCTATTCCACGTATCTCGGCGGCAGCGGCGGGGACCGCGGAAATGGAATCGCCGCGGATCTCAACGGGAATGCGTACGTCACCGGGACCACCGCATCCACAAATTTTCCGGTGACGCCTGGCGTGTTCGAATCCAACCTGAGAAATCCCCAGGGCAGCGCATTTATTTCCAAGCTGAATCCCGCGGGTGGCGGCCCCACCGACCTGACGTATTCGACCTATTTCGGCGGCACCGGCCCGACTGTGGCGGACAAAGGCCTGGCCATTGCGGTGGACCCATCGTCTAACGCGTACATCACCGGGTCGACCGCATCCGTGAATTTTCCCGTGGTCGCGCTCGCTTTCCAGCAGACCCTGACGCAGTTTGATTCGGCCGCGACGGCTGCCGCGTTTGTGGCAGAATTGCCGCTAGTGGCCGCGGTGTCACTATCGCCGGACGCGCTCACATTTCCGGGACAACTCGTGAATGTAGCGTCCAACCCGCAGACGGTGACATTGACCAACAATACCTCCGCAGCGCTGAACGGAATCGTGATCGGAGTAACCGGCGCCAATGCCGGCGACTTCAGTACCTCCGCGGGTACCACCGCGTGCGGGGCCTCGTTGCCGTCTGGGGGTTCGTGCGACATCAATGTGGTCTTCACACCCACCGCTGCGCCGCCGACAACCGAAACCGCTCACCTAACGATCACCGATAGCGACCCGACGAGCCCGCAACAGATGACTTTGTCCGGCGGTGTGGTGGCCAATGCGGCGGTTGTAGAGCTCTCGCCGACATCCTTACTGTTCAGCAACCAGATCGTCACCGGCGCCGGCTCGGCACAGACCGTCACGTTGACCAACAAAGGAAACATTCCGCTGACTATCGATTCGGTGAACATCAGTCCCAGTGACTACACCGAAACCAACACGTGCGGCAGCAGCGTGGCGGCGGGCGCGAATTGCACGTTCAGTGTGAGCTTCGCTCCTACCACCACCGGAGCACGCGTAGGATCGATGACCATTGTCAGCAGCGACAATGAAAGCCCCCACGTAGTCGCCTTGTCCGGCACCGGGTGGAACTTCGAGTTGACGGCGCCGACGGCGTTGACCGTGACCGCCGGGTCTACCGGAACTCTGACCTTGACGGTGACTCCGCTCGGTGGATTCGACGGCACTGTGACCGTGGCTTGCACCAACGTTCCGGTGAGCGCCACTTGCACACTTTCGACCACCACCATGACCTTTACCGATGGGGTGACCGCGCAAACCTCGACGATCACCTTGGCCGCCAAGGGCCAGATTCCCCCGCCGGGTAGTGGGCCCGGGGGGAATATCCAGCGCATAGTGGTGGTGCTGCTGTTCGCGTCAGCCTTGGTGTTCGCGGGGGCCAGTGTGCGGATGCCCCGGCAGCGCTGGAGCTTCGCATCGGTGGCCTTGTTGCTGCTCGTTTTGGGCGTGAGTGGGTGCGGATCCTCGGCGACAACGCCGCAAGGTTCGTACACGTTCGATCTGACCGGAACATCGGGTAGTGTTACCAACACAATCGACGTCGCGTTGACGGTGAACTAGGCGACCATCTTTTGGTCCAGCCGCCGGCCATCGCCCGGGGAGCGATCCCGATCGGGCTCGCTTGCGGTTTTTCGTCATTCGCGCGCTCGCAATGGCAGCGAACCGGGACCCGGGCCGTTCTTTGAGGAGCTAATTACAGGTGAGACAAGTATCGATCCTGCTAGGTTTGGCGTTGCTACTGGCGACGCCGGCCATGGCACAGGCACCGGCTGACACGCCACCACAGACCCCAGCCCAGACACCGGCTCAAGAACCCGGCCAGACGCCGCCACAGGCGCCAGCTCAGACGCCAGCACCGAAACCGGCTCCTCCGGGACCGACTGAGCCACCGAGAAGCCGATTAGAGGTTTCGGGTGGCTATACCTACGTGAACTACGATCAACAGGACGAACCTCGCCTGAGCATGAACGGCTTCAACCTGGGTGCAGACGTCAATGTGCTGAAATGGCTCCAGCTGGGCGCCACGCTCACTGGGGATTACAGCCGGGAGAGCTCGCCCGATGTGGGCCTGAACGGGACGAAGACCTCGCTGATCACTTTCATGGCCGGGCCGCGCATTTATTTTCACGGTCATCAACATCAGAGATCGTATTATTTCGACGGCTTGGTCGGACTCGGAGACATCGGCGTTAGACCGCCGTATCTGCCGCCACTGCCGCAAACGACGGACCGGGACAGGGTGTTGTCGTGGGGAGTGGGATTTGGAGTAGACTATGCGATTTCGTCGCGATTTTCGGCGCGTGCAGAAGCGGATTTTGTAAGGACGGGATTCTTCGGCAGCAATCCCGGACAGAGCAACGCAGTGGCGTCTATCTCGATCGTGTATCGTGTTCCTCGAGTCAAGGTGCCCCAGCCGAGGAAGAAAAAACCAAAATAGTGTTAGCGGCGGCGAGAATTGCCGCGTTCGGACAAGATGGAACCGGGTGCATCCGCAACAGTCCGTACGTAATCGCGCCTGCGATCGTGCAGGCGGCGTGATTTTGCGCTTGCTTCCGGGAGCAGTGTCATAGGAAATTACCGCACCGTGGAAATTCCCCTCGAAGGGTCGCCGTACCGAAGCGTGATTCTGGTGCTTTCGCTCCTGATCCTGGGGGGATTGCTGCAGCACGGCATTCGCCGAACGCTCGCGCAGAAGGACAGCGAATCGACCAATTTCGACAAGATGCGGAAAGCGGTAGTGCTCGAGCCCGGCAACGCGGACTACTGGGACCTGCTGGGACGCTTTAAGGAGCTGGACTTCGAGCGATCGGACATCAACGCCGCAATCCAATATTTCAACCGTGCCGTGCAGCTCAGCCCGCGCAGCTCCGCGTATTGGATCGATCTTTCCTCCGCCTACGAAACGGCCGGCGACACCAGGCAAGCGCGACAGGCTTTAGAAACCGCGCGCGCTGTATATCCGGCATCGGCGGAAGTACTGTGGGAATACGGGAACTACTTGCTGCGACAGGGTGAGTTTGACGCTGGGCTGGCGCAGATCCGCCAGGCCATCCGCATCGACCCTTCCCTGCTTCCGCTGGCTATTTCGCGCTCATGGCGGGCCAATGGCGACGTCAATCAATTGCTCGACCAAATGTTGCCGGTGGACGTCGACGCATATTTCAAAGCAGTCGACTTTTTCGCGTCGATTCGAGCCGTGGACCCGGGAATGGTTGTGTGGCGGCGTATTCTGGCGCTACAAGCAACGTTTCCGCTGGCCAGATCGTTCCCATTTCTCGAAGAGTTAATCCGGCAAGACCGTACCGCGGAAACGCGCGAAGTA
>Ga0302326_10012909_pt1 | contig 17749 bp, 16 predicted proteins | sample Palsa_T0_3_FD_202264 | JGI IMG/M metagenome (GOLD analysis project Ga0302326, IMG submission 202264) | Peat permafrost microbial communities from Stordalen Mire near Abisko, Sweden - Palsa_T0_3 | ecosystem: Environmental > Terrestrial > Soil > Palsa > Peat permafrost | place: Sweden: Abisko... | reverse complement strand
CTGCACGAGACGTCGTCTCGTCTGCACGAGACGTCGTCTCGTCTGCACGAGACGTCGTCCTGTCCGGAAAGGTCGGAGGTTGTCGTTCCTTAGTCCTCGACCGCACACACCGTTTCCTGCGCGTCCCGTGTAGGTGCATAGCCGAGCACCTTGCGGGCCCGACGGTCATCCACCATGCAGACGTACCGGATGTGATCGAGCTCGGGCGCCGGAAAGCTCGTCAGGTGAAACGACCAAAGGCGATCCATGACGGGCTTCGCGAAGGAGTAGGGGATGGGAAGCGTCGGGCGGTCGAGGATGCGGAGCACGCGTGAGAGGGGCATCGCCTCCGGCCCGGCGACGTTGAAGATGCCGCGCGCTCCGGGCTCGAGGGCCCGCACGATGGCCTCGACGACGTCGGCCTCGTGGATGACCTGCACCATCGGATCGTAACCGAGCAGCGTGGGTACCCGCGGGAGCCTCAGGAAGTTCGACGCCGCGTTGCGCACGCGCCCGAGGATGTGCACGGGGCGCAAGACGACCGTCTGCACGTTGGGGTGCTTCCAGAAGAAGCTCTGCGCGAGCATGTCGACCTCGATGAGATCGCGGATCTCGGAGAAGCGCGCACCGCCGAGGAGCGGGGCTTCTTCGCTCAGGAATTGCGGGTTGTGGGGCTGGGGGCCGTAGACGTTCGCGCTCGAGAGGACGACGAGCTTCGGCACCTCGAACTGCGCCACGTAGTCGAGCAGCTTGCTGAAGCCTTCGACGTTCCAGGAGTGGTGCTCCGACATGGGGACCCGGGGATCGTGCATCACGCCGAGGTGGACGACCGCGGCGACGTCGCCGCCGCGAAAGACGTCCTTCAGCTTCTTGCGGCGCAGGTCGAGCTGCTGGTGCTCGATGTCCTTCGGCTTGCCGACGAAGTCGCGTCGGTCGACGCCGATGACGGGGCGCTGGCGATGAAGGACGCGGGCGAGACGCCGACCGAGGCGGCCGCAGATGCCCGTAATCACAATCTTGGTCTTGTTGTGTTCGAGGGGCGCTTGCCCCTCGAGCTCCCCCGCTTGACGCTTCGCTGCGCTGCGCCTCTTCGCGCGAAGGGGGGCTCCGAGCAGCCCCCCCTCGCCTCCGAGAGTTCCCTTCTTTTTGCGTGTGGTCACGGCGTTACCAGAAGATGTGTTTGCGGTCGCGGAGGCCGCGGTTGATCATCGATTGAATCGTTTTTTGGACGACCCAGACCTTCTCCTCCATCACGGAGTCGTCGTCGTCTGCGTCACCTTCGAACCGCATCGGCTCGCCAAAGTGGATGCGATAGCGTGTGGGGAGCGGCAACATGCCGCCGGGCAAGAGGAGCTGCGGCAGGATGGGGAAGGCTGGCATGCGGAAGATGCGCGCGAGCGACTCGATGTTCGCGATGGACGGATACTGCTCCTCGCCGCCGATGACCGCCACCGGAACGACGGGCGTCTTCGTCTCGATCGCGAGCCGCATGAAGCCGAGGCCGAACGGCGTGAGCTGGTAGCGCTTGTCGAACGTCTTCGCGATGCCTCGCGCTCCCTCCGGGAAGACGAGGAGCGCTTCGTCTTGCTCGAGCAGGCGCTTGGCGTTCTCCGGAACGCCGACGACCTGCCCCACGCGTGAGAAGAGGAGCGCCACGAACGGGAGCGTTTGCGACCACTTCTCGACCATCGCGCGCACGAAGCGCGGAGGCTCGGCGTCCATGAACATCGCGGCGCCGATGAGCGCGCCATCGATGGGGACCTGCCCCGAGTGATTCGAGATGAGGAGCACGCGCCCCGTCGGGAGGCTCTTCGCGCCGAACACCTCCGTCCGGAAGTAGCGCCGGTGGAGGTAGGCGATGGCCGCGAGCGCATACTTGGTCCACTGGGGATCGAGGCCGAACGGATCGACGCCCGACTGCCCGAGGTTCAGCGGCACGCGGTCGAGACGCCCCGTGAACTCCTCGCCGAGCATTCCCGTGAGCGAACGATCGACGGCGCGGTCCAGCGTCCCTGCGAGCGCGCGCGCGATTGGGCTGCGCGCTGCCCAAGGCGGGAGGGTCAGCGAGCGTTCGTTCGCGTGCATGGAAGCGTCAAGGTAGCGCAAAGTGACCGTGCCGAAGGCACAGTCAGCTAGGCTCGCGAACGTGCACGTCCCTCCAGCGCTGAGGCCGGGAGACCGCGTCGCGGTGGTCGCGCCGTCGAGCCCGCTCCCTCGCGAGGCAAGCCTTGCGGGTCTCGCGTGGCTCGCGCAACGGTATGCGCTCGTGATGCACGGCGATGTCTTCGCACGTGACGGGTTTCTCGCGGGTGACGACGACAGACGCGTCGCGGAGCTCTCGCGCGCCATGCGCGATTCCAGCGTGCGGGCCATCGTCATCGGGCGTGGTGGGTACGGCGCGACGCGCATCGTTGGGCGACTTCCGTGGGACGACTACGCCCGTGACCCCAAGTGGATCATCGGCTTCTCGGACGTCACGGCGCTCCACGTTCGGGCGTGCCGCGTCGCCGCGTGCGTCCATGGTCCCAACGTCACCGGCCTCGGAGCATCGAGCAACCCGAGGCTCGCGCAGAACAGAGGGGCGTGGCTCGCTGCCCTCGAGCGACCCCACGCGCCCCAGGTATGGCGCGGCCTCCGCACCGTTCGCAGCGGACGTGCGAGCGGGCCGCTCTTCGGAGGAAACCTCGCGCTCGTCTGCGCGATGGCCGCAGCCGGAGCGCTCACCGTGCCCGAAGGCGCGGTCGTGCTCCTCGAGGACGTCACGGAGAAGCCTTATCGCGTCGACCGCATGCTCACGTCGCTCATTGCGGGCGGCTACTTCGAGCGCGCATCCGCGGTGGTCTTCGGGAGCTTCGTCGAGTGCGACGCTCAGGCGGACCGCGTCACCGTCGATGACGTCATCGCCGAGCGTTCGAGCTCACTCGGGATCCCGGTCCTCGCCGGAGCCCCCTTCGGGCACGGCCCCCACAACGAGGCCTTCACGCTCGGAGCGATGGGCACAGTCGACGATGGGACACTCTCGTGGGTCGCGTGATTACAGCTGGAAGACGACCTTCACCGCGGAGCTCACCCGCTTGTCACGCGCGGCGACGAAAGCCTCGCGGTACTGGTCGAGCGCGAAGCGGTGCGTGATCATCTTCGTCGGATCGAGCCGGCCCTCCGCGCAAAGCGCGAGGTAGTGCTCGAAGCCGTGCATGCGCCGTGCGCCGAATGACTCGACGCCGTAGGCGTTCGACCCGATGACGGTCACCTCGCGGAAGAAGATTGGTGTCCACTCGTAACGTCGGGGCGTTCCGACGCCGACGAGCAGCACCGTTCCGAGCGGCTTCACGAGGCGAACGGCAGTCTCGAGCGTCGTGGCGATGCCGACGGTGTCGTAGACGCGGTCGACACCGCCCGTGACCCACGGAAGGGCCATCCGCACGCCGTGGACGCGCGCCGAAACGAGGCTCGCGATCTTCTCGATGAGCTCCGCGCCCGTGCCCATCACGTAATCGTTCGCACCCATGTCGCGCGCGAAGGGCTCGAGGTACGGGTGCAAGTCGACGGCGATGACCCGCACGCCCGGATAGAGCCGCGAGAGGGCATGCACCGTGAGCAAGCCGAGCGGCCCGCAGCCGTAGACGAGAGCGGTCTCTCCGGGCTCGGGTGGTGCCTTGCGAATCGCGTGCAGCGCGACCGCGAACGGATCCGAGAGGGCGGCCTGCTCGTCGGTCACGTCGTCGGGGATTGGGAAGCACATCGACTCGTGCGCGATCATGCGGTCGCTGTATCCACCAGGGACGTCGCGACAGTTGCCAGCGTGGATCCCGGGCGCGAGCGCGCCGCGCGTGAAGTTGTCGCATAGCGAGAGATCGCCGCTCTTGCAGCGATCGCACGGCGGAAGGCCGCGTACCTCGCACGGGAGCCATGGAGACACCGCCACGCGATCGCCCGCCTTCACGCGCCTCACCGACGGTCCGACGTCCGTCACGCGGGCGGCGACCTCGTGCCCGAGCACGTGTGGGAACGAGATGAGCGCGCGCAAGGGATTGTCGATGTCGGCGTCGAGGAAGATCTGCTTGATGTCGCTCCCGCACACGCCCGTGACCACCGGCTTCACGGTGACCCAGTCGTCGGCGACGAGCTTCGGATCCGGTAGCTCACGCAAGCGCACGGGGCCGAACGGTGCGACGAAGCCGCTCGTCGAGAAGAACCCCGCGATGCGCGCCGCCGCGAGCCGCGGCAACGACATCTCGAAGGAAACGCCTCTCATGGTTGAAAAAGAACCTTGATCGCGCCCGATCGCCGCTTGTCGTAGACGGCCATGAACGCGTCGCCGAACTTCTCGAGTGGGAAGCGGTGCGACACGATGCCGTCGAGCTTTAGCCGCTCTTCGGCCAAGAGCTCGAGGAAGAGAGCGATGCCGTGCGCCCGCTTGCCGCCCAGCGTCTCGATGCCGTAGGCGTTGGACCCGAGCAGCGAGATCTCCTTGAAGTAGAGCGGCGTCCACTCGAAACGACGAGGTTGGGCCACGCCGACCATCACGATGGTCGCGCGGGGCTTCGTGACGCGCACGCCGATCTCGAGCGTGCTGGGTGCGCCGACGGTGTCGTAGATCTTGTCGACACCGGTTTGCAGCCACGGCATCCCGAAGAACGGCTTGCGAAGCGGCGCCTTCAGGTGGTCACCGAGCTCTCGGACGAGCTCGCGTCCGCGCGACGTGAAGAGCTTGTGTGCACCGAGTCGCTCGAGCAGAGGCGCGAGCCGCGGCTTGTGATCGACCGCCAAGATCGTCACACCGGGAAAGAGGACGGCGATGAGGTGCACGACCAGGAGCCCGAGCGATCCGCAGCCGAAGACGAGGACGGTCTCACCAGCCGCGGGCGGAGCCCGAAGCACGGCGTGGAGCGCGACCGCGAAGGGATCGGCGAGCACCGCTTCGTCGAACGCCACACCATCCGGAATGCGAAAGAGCATCGACTCGTGAACGCACATCGTCTCCGCGAATCCGCCACCGACGTCACGGCAGTTGCCGAGGTGCATGCCGCGCTCGATCTTGCCGTCGAAGAAGTGCTCGCAGAGCGGGTAGTCGCCGCGCTCGCACGCTGCACACGGAGCGAGGCCGCGCACCTCGCACGGGAGCCACGGAGAGACCGCGACGCGATCGTCCTTCGCGAGCTTCTTCACGGCGCTCCCGACCTCGACCACCGTGCCGACGATCTCGTGACCCATCACGTGAGGCGCTGACACGACCGCCGAGAGGGGATTGTCCGCGGCCGCCTCGAGGAAGACCTGCATCACGTCGCTCCCGCAAATGCCTGCGAGCGTCGGCTGCACCGTGACCCAGTCGTCGCCGTGAGGCTTGGGCTCGGCGACGTCCTCATGCGACACCGCGCCGTAACCAGACACGTACGCGCGCGGCGTCACGAGACCGAAGACCTTGGCGAACGCGAGCCTCGGGAGCTCGATTCGAAACGTGAGGGCTTTCATCTCGTCAGCCGGCGCCCGCGCGCAGCACGCGACCGAGCTTTTCCTTGCCGAGGCGCGGGTCGGACGTGCCATCAGCGAACGCGGGCTTGCCCCCGATCATGACGAGCTTCACCGCGCGGTCGTTTCGCCGGACCATGCGCGAGAAGCTGGCGAAGCACGCCATGGGAGCTTCGACCGCGCGCTCGACTTCGTCATCGAGCGCCTCGGGATCGATCACGACGAGGTCCGCACGCTTGCCTACCTCGATGGTGCCGGCGTCGATGCCGAGCCACGCCGCGATCTCGCCGGTGACGCGGTGGACCGCACGCTCGATCGACATGAAGCCCTCGCCGCGCTTCTCGGCGTCGCGCACGAGCCTGAGCATGCGAAGCGGGAAATTATAGTGGGCCAGCTGCCGCAAGTGGGCGCCGGCGTCGGAGAAGCCGATGAGCACGTCCGGGCTCGAGACCATCTCGCGGATCACCTCGGGCCTGTCGTTCGCCATGATGGTGTACCAGCGGAGGTGCGTTCCGTGCTCGGCGACGAGATCGAGGAAGGTGTCGATGGCGTCGTGGCCGCGCTCCTTCGCGATCTCCGTGAACGACTTGCCGACGAGCGCCTCATCGGGGCAGGCGAGGACGAGCGACTCGCGGAGATCGCGATGGAAGAACTTCGGCGAGTATTTATCGGTCCACTGACGGCGGAAACGCGCGCGATACTCGGGGTCCTTCAGAAGCTCCGTGCGCTGCACATGCTCTGCCAAGTGGAGCGCCGCCGCGCCTGCTCCGAACTCCTCGAAGACGACGAGATCGAGCCCGTCCGCCCAGAGATCGAAGACCTCGGGGAGGGCTTGCCACCGAAAGTCGGCGTCGAAGCACGCGTTGAAGAGGCGGGCCAGCCCTGAGGTGAAGTGGCGGACCATGCGGTTTGCACGAAGATCCATCATCGAGATGAGCGTCGTCTTGAGGCGTTTCCGGACGATGCCCGCGCTCTCCACGAAGAAGAGCAGCGACGAGAGCGGCCGTGTGGGGCTCGGCACGCCCTGAAGGATCCGGTTCCGCTCGCGGAGGATGCGCGTGAGCCTTCGATATTCGCTCCAGTGCGCGTACGTCGACGGGAGCGGGCGGCTGCGAATGTCACGGTCCCCACCGACCTTGTCCCACGGAAGGGTCTGGACGGAGAGCCCGAGCCACCCGTCGTCGAGGGCGTCCTCGAGGATGTGCTCCATCGCGCGAAGCTCGATCTGCTCGGGACGGATCGACGCGTTCAGGCTTCTGGCGATGCCCATGACGTGCGCGCGCACGGCCGAGTGCCCGACGAACGAGCTGATGTTGGGCCCGAGCGCGAGCCCGTCGAGGTGCGCGAAGTACGAGCGGTGATCCGTCCAAGTCTTTTTCGCGTGGAGGAGGGGACGGACGTGGCGGTCGGGGATGGCCTCGACGCGGCAAAAGAGATCGGCGAGATCGTCCGGCTCGCCGATGGCCAAGCTCAAGCTGCAGCTCCCGAGCAGGACCGTCGTCACGCCATGGCGCACCGATTCGACGAGCTCGGGCGCGACCTCGACCTCGGCGTCGTAGTGCGTATGGCAGTCGATGAAGCCCGGAACGACCCATTTCCCCCGGCAATCGACCCGCCGACCTTCGAGGGGCTGCTTGCTCGAGATGGCGGTAACTCGACCGTTGGCGATGCCGACGTCCCGCACGTTCGCCGGGTTTCCGCGTCCGTCGAAGACGAGGCCACCGGATAGAACGACCTCATCAGCCACGCGGCGAGGGTACCACCATCGGCAAACTGAGGAGTTGGCCGCCGTCGCATCCGTCTGTCACGATTTACCGATGCAGTTGCTCTTAATTCGATGGGATGCCCCTCAATGGGCGGGCATCATCCTCGCGGTGCTGGCCGTCGCTTCCACGTCGCTTCTCGCGTTCGCCGCCACGCGATAACCGGCGAGCGAGAACCGCGGACGGCGGTGGTAGAATCGCCCGATCCATGCCGGACATTCTCGCCATCGTCAGCAAAGCAGTCTTCGAGAAGGAAGCGCGCATCGGCAGCAAACCTCTCGCGCTTCGCGACGTGTGGCCCGTCGACCGCTACAACAGCACCGGCAAGGCGCTCGAGCGACTCAAAGGGGGCGGGCGCATCTTCCTCGTGACGGTGAGACCGCCCAGCGAGCAGCTGTGGTTTCTCGGCGTCGTCGAGTCTCCCAAAATCGACGGCACCGCATGGATCTCTGCCAGCAAGAACAGCTTGCCCGTCACCGACATCAGCTCGCTTCGAAAGACCATCCGCTTCGAGTCGGGCAACGGGATGTCGCAGGACAAAGGCACGCTCGGCATGAGCCTTCAGACGCCCCGCGGCCTCACGCCCGCAGACGTGAAGCAGATCCTCGCGGTCGTGACGGGCACGCCCATCTCCGTTTCGTCGACGCTCGCTTCGGCAGGCGCGCAGCTGCGCGCGAGCGCGCCCGCGCGAATCATCGGCGGCAAGTACGAGATCCTCTCGAAGCTCGGTCAGGGCGGCATGGGCACCGTGTACGAGGCTCGGCACACGGGGACCGGAAGGCGCGTCGCGGTCAAGGAAGTGAAGGAAGTCGCCGGTGACGATTCGTCGCGAAGCGGCGCGCAGATCATCGAGCGCTTCGAGCGGGAGGCGCGGGCGACGGGCACCATCGAGTCCCAGCACATCGCGCTCGTGCTCGACAGCGGTACCGACGCCGAAACGCGCCATCCCTACCTGGTGATGGAGCTCTTGAAGGGGGAGGACTTGCAGCAGGTCCTCGCGCGTCTCGGTCCTTTGCCGGAGGACGTCGCGCTACGCATCGCGGCGCAGGCAGCCGTGGGCCTCTTGCGCGCGCACGACGCAGGCGTCGTCCACCGGGACATCAAGCCAGCCAACATCTTCCTCGCGCGAACCGACACTCAAATAATCGTGAAGCTCCTCGACTTCGGGATCGCGCGCGTGAAAGAGCAGCTCCAGTCGCCGCAGAACCCCGCGCTCACGACCACGGGGCTCATGCTCGGGACGCCACTCTACATGTCACCCGAGCAAGCCCTCGGGCCGAAGAACATCGATCAGCGCACGGATCTCTGGTCCCTCGGCGTCGTCCTCTACGAAGCGCTCACGGGGCGAACGCCGCACGACGTCGAGACGGTCGGCGCCCTCATTCTCGCCATTTGCACGAAGCCAGCGCGGGGGCTCGCCGAGGTCGCACCGCACGTGCGGGCACCCGTTGGCACGATCGTCAAGAAGATGCTCGAGATCGACAACCGGCTCCGCTACGCGAACGCGACCGACCTCCTCGATGATCTCAAGACGGAGCTGCCAGCCGGCTTCGCACTCGACGAGTCGATGCTCGTCTCGCTCCCGGGAAGCGCGCGTCGCGAGATCGAGCGCAAGCACGACCCGATGGAGCTCGCTGCGACCGTCTTGAAAGACGATGCGTGATTCAGTGCGGAGGGGCGCCACCCGCGGGCGCCGTCTCGTAGCCGGGGTTTGCGAGCACGGACCAGATGATGCCGACCGTGCCCACGGTGACCACCACGAAGATGACGAGGAGCATGACGAGGCGCGGGTTCTTTGGTTTTGGAGGCGCAGCTGCCGCGCGACGCATCGGCACGATCTCGCGGTATGGCGTCGCCGGCGAGAGCGCGGACCCGCTCCGTTTCTCGAGCAACCGGGCTTGGCGCCCCGCATCGAGGAGCTCGGGGTCGAGCCTGAACGCCTGCTTGAAAAAGCGCTTCGCGGCCTCGTTGTCACCCTCTTGCAGGGCGATGTAGCCGAGCACGTGATAGGCGAACGCGCACTCCGCGTCTTCTTTCACCATCTGGATCGCGATCTTCTTCGTCGCGGCGACGTCCTTGAAGCTCCCCTTCACGCGCGAGCCGACGAACTCCTCGTAGAGTCGATAGAGCGGCACGAGGGGTGAGCGCTCGACGGCCAGCAAGAGCTGGACGTGCGCTTGGGCGACCATGCCCTGGGCAAAGAGCCTCTTGCCCGATTGGAACTCATCCTCGGAGAAGAGCGTGGCCTCGCGATCGTTGCGTGCGGGAGGAAGCGAGACGCGGCGCGCAGGGCTGACTTTGTCGACCACCTTGACCGTCTCGGTCGGGACCCGCTTCAGGCGAACGGCGCGGTGCCGCCCCGAGACTGTGACGGGCGTCGTCGCGCTCGGCGGCTTTTTCGCTCCTTTTTGCGGGAGCAGCTCGATGCTGCCTCCCATCACGAGCGCGCAGAGGAGCGCGTCCCACTCGGTGTCGGGCGAGCCTGAATCGACGAGCGACTTCGTCGTGCGTGTTCCGTCGAATTGACCGAGGGCGACGACCTCGCGGTCCATGAGCCCGTAGTCGTCGGCGATCTTCGCGAAGCTCTGCGACGTACACGGGAACGTGTCCGTGTCGAGCTTGAGGAGCGTCTCGACGCGCTGCTCGGGAAGCAACCTTGCCGCGTCGACCAGCAGCGCGCGAACGGGTGCGGCGTGTTGAACGACTTCCTTCACATCACGGGACGCATCGAACGACCAATCGCCCACGCCGCGCGGGATGCAGCCGATGATCTTCTTCTCGATCTGCGTGGCGAGGGCGTTCGCAAGGTCTTGCTGCGTCAAGATTCCGAGCTCGACGACGACCTCGCCGAAACGAACGTTCTCGTTGTCGACGATGGCGTCGGTCATCTTGCGGACGACCGCAGCAAACTGCTTGTCGGTGATGATCTGCTCGCGCACGAGGACGTGACCGAGCGTCTCGCCGAGCACGCCGGCTTCGGCGAACACCGGAATGCCACGATCGACGAAGATGCGCGTGAGCACCCCCTCGGCACGAAAATCGAGGGCGCCCGTCTTCTTCTCGCGCTCGAGGCCGAGAAGCGTCTCTACGATGTCGCCGCGACCGCTCGTTTCCATGGCGACCCCATCGGGAATCGAACCCGAGTTACCGGCGTGAGAGGCCGATGTCCTAACCGCTAGACGATGGGGCCTGAACGTGACGAAACGAAGCGAAGCGAAGGGAGCTGGGGGACTAGGATTCGAACCTAGATAGCCAGAGCCAGAATCTGGCGTCCTGCCATTAGACGATCCCCCAAAAAGGGGCGAAAGGCCGCGGGACGATAACCGCGGCGCCCGAGGAGTCAAGTCGTGAGGACGTGCTCCAACCCACCGCGCTGACGGTCCCCCCACACTTGACGGGGGCCGAAGTTGTCTTATGGTGCGCAGCGGCACGTCTGGCACTCCCCCAATCGGAGTGCTAGTGAAGCGCCAAAACCTTCACGTGCACGAGCACTTCGGGCACGCAGCTCATCCAAACCGTCGCGAAAAGGAACACCATGTCCGCGAAGCAAATCTCCTACGACCGCACCGCCCGCCACGCCATCCTCGACGGGGTCAACGCTCTCGCCAACGCGGTCAAAGTGACGCTCGGGCCGAAGGGCCGCAACGTCGTCATCGAAAAGAGCTGGGGGTCGCCCGTCGTGACGAAGGACGGTGTCACCGTGGCCAAGGAGATCGAGCTCTTCGACAAGCTCGAGAACGTGGGCGCGCAGATGGTCCGCGAGGTCGCCAGCAAGACGAGCGACAAGACGGGTGACGGCACGACGACGGCCACCGTCCTCGCGCAAGCCATCTACACGCAGGGCCTTCTCCTCGTCGAAGCTGGGCACAGCCCGATGGACATCAAGCGCGGCATCGACAAGGCCGTCGCTGCGATCGTCGCCGAGATCAAGAAGCAGTCGACGCCGACCAAGGACAAAGCGCACATCGCGCAGGTCGGGACGATCAGCGCCAACGGCGACGCGACCATCGGCAACATGCTCGCCGACGCGATGGAGAAGGTCGGCAAAGAGGGCGTCATTACAGTCGAAGAGGCGCGCGGCATGGAGTCGAGCCTCGAGACGGTCGAAGGCATGCAGTTCGACCGCGGCTATCTCTCACCGTACTTCGTCACACACCCGGACAAGATGACCGTGGAGCTCGAGGAGCCCCACATCCTCGTCAGCGAGAAGAAGATCTCGTCGATGCAGGACATTCTGCCGGTGCTCGAGCAGGTCGCGCGCGACGGTCGCCCGCTGCTCATCATCGCCGAAGACGTGGAGGGTGAGGCTCTCGCGACGCTCGTCGTGAACAAGCTTCGCGGGCTCCTCAAGGTCTGCGCGGTCAAAGCCCCCGGCTTCGGGGATCGGCGCAAGGAAATGCTCGCCGACATCGGGACGCTCACGGGCGGCGAAGTGGCGAGCGACGAGCTCGGGATCAAGCTCGAGAGCCTCTCTCTCAAGAGCCTCGGCAAGGCCAAGCGCGTGACCATCGACAAGGACAACACGACCATCGTCGACGGTGGTGGCGATCCGAAGAAGATCAAGGCGCGCGTCGAGACGATCCGCAAGCAAATCGAGACGGTCGGCAACGACTACGACAAAGAGAAGCTCCAGGAGCGCCTCGCGAAGCTCGCGGGGGGCGTGGCGGTCGTCAAAGTCGGCGCCCACACCGAGACCGAGATGAAAGAGAAGAAGGCCCGCGTGGAAGATGCTCTGCATGCGACGCGCGCAGCCGTCGAAGAGGGCATCGTTCCCGGTGGCGGGGTCGCGCTTCTGCGTGCAGCCAAAGCGCTCGACGGTCTCAAGGTCGAGCCGAACGAGGAAACGGGCGTCAAGCTCGTTCGCCGCGCCATCGAGGAGCCGCTTCGTCAGATCGCGAAGAACGCCGGCGCCGAAGGCTCGGTCGTGATCGAGAAGGTCAAAGAGGGCAACGGAGGCTTCGGCTACAACGCTCAGACGGAGAAGTTCGAGGATCTCGTCGCCGCAGGCGTCATCGATCCCGCGAAGGTCGTTCGCTCCGCGCTCGAGTACGCCGCGAGCGTCGCCGGCATGATGCTCACCACGGAGGCCGTCATCATCGACAAGCCCAAGAAAGCAGCACCAGCCAGCGGCGGCGGTGACGAAGGCGGAATGGGTGGAATGGGCGGAATGGGTGGCATGGGTGGCATGGGCGGAATGGGCGGAATGGGTGGCGGCGACTTCGACATGGACTGACCCCGAAGGACAGGCCGTCGTTTTTTGACCCGTTTTTTGCGGGCGCGATACTCTCTGTTCCTTGCGATGTCTGATCCTCTCTTCTCCCGCTTCGGCCGCGAGTTCCATGCGGGCGACGTGCTCTTTCACGAGGGGGAGCTCGGCGAGGAGATGTATGTGATCCAAGCCGGCAGCATCGAAATCACCAAGAGGACCGGTGGCCTCGAAATCCCCATCGCCACGCTCGGGCGAGGGGAGTTCCTCGGTGAGATGGCCATCTTGAACAACAAGCCTCGTACGGCGACGGCCCGCGTCATCGAAGACGTCAAATGCCTCGTCCTCGACGCGCGCACGCTCGAGATGATGATCCAAAAGAACAGCGAGATCGCGCTCCGGCTCATCAAGAAGCTGGCGGCCCGCCTCGACGCGGCCGATGGGCTCGTTCAGATCCTCTTGAATCCCGATCCCCAGGCTCGTGTGCTACTCGCGCTCCAGCGAAGCGCGGAGACGATCGGCGAGCGCGCTGATGATGGGATCCGCGTGCGCATCTCGGTCGAGCAGCTCGCGCGCGAGGTTGGTGTGGAGACGGCGCAGGTCGTCGACGTCCTGTGGCGACTTCACCGCCTGCACATTCTGAATGACCCGGGTGATGGGTCGCTCGTTGTCGTCGACATGGGCAAGCTCCACGAGTTCCTCGAGCTCGTCGAGATGCCTCAGAAATTTGGAGAAGGCGAGGTCCGCAACTGATGGATCTGAAGGTCATCGGTTGCCACGGCGGGGAGACGCCGAAGCACCGCACGAGCGCCTTCATCCTCGACGACCGCGTCGCTATCGACGCTGGGTCGCTCACGAGTGGCATGGAGCTCAAGGCGCAGTGTGCGCTCGAGGCTTGCCTCGTGAGCCACGCTCACCTCGACCACATCCGTGACCTCGCGACGATCGCCGACAATCGCACGCAGAATCGCTGCGCCCCGCTCATCGTCGCCGGGACGAAGCAGACCATCGAGATCCTCAAGAAGCACTTCTTCAACGGGCTTCTGTGGCCCGACTTCACCAAGATCCCGAACGCGTCGCACCCGGCCATTCGCTACCTCGTCCTGAAACCGGAAACTCCAACGAAGATCGCTGGATACACCGTGCGCTCGATCCTCGTGAGCCACACCATCGAGTGCGGCGGCTTCATCATCGAGAGCAAAGGGGGCGCGCTCGCGTACAGCGGCGACACGGGGCCGACCGACCGCCTCTGGACGGTGCTCAACGAAACCCCGAAGCTTCGCGCGCTGCTGATGGAGGTGAGCTTCCCGAACCACCAGCAGCGTCTAGCAAAAGCGAGCGGGCATCACACGCCTCAGACGCTCTTGACCGATCTCAAGAAGCTCGAGCACCCCAAAGAGCTTCCGACGCTGCTCTACCACATCAAGCCGGTCTTCCAGCGTGAGGTGGAGAAGGAGTGCGCCAAGCTACGCGGCGTGAACCTGTCGGTCCTCAACCTCGGCGATCACTTCATTCTTTAAAATCCAAACTACCAAGTGCGAAGGGCGCATCCGAGCGCGTCCGTGCGCGGGCGGTGGACTGCGCGGCCTTGGACGATGTCATCGAGCGCGTCCCTCACGTACGTCGTCGCAGTGCTCGAGAGGTGCGTATGATCGCTGTCGAATCCTCCGCGGTAGACGACGGTTCCGGCCGCGTCGAGAACCACGGTGTAGGTCGCGTACTCCGCACCAACCGCATGTGCGGCATGAGCTCCCTGGTCCACCAGGATGGGGAAGGGGTAGCCCCGCGAGACGGCACGAGCACGGTCGGTCGCGAGCGACGCGTCGACTTCGGAGTCGACCGCGAAGAAGCTCACGCCGCGGCCCGCGTAGTCACCCGCGAGCGCGATGAGCCGTTCGTCGTGTGCTCGCATGCATGGGCAATCCTCCGAGAAAAAGACGAGCACCGTGGCGCGCGGGCCGTGGAAAGCGTGGGCTACACCGTCCGTTCCCTCGAGCGACAAGCTCGGCACGGCTGCCGGGAGTGGCGGCGCGCATGCAGCCGCGAGCACGACGGTCGCAGCCGCCGTCCATCGTCTCAAAGCCATGCGTGCACCAAGGTCCACACGAGGCCGGCGCCCGCGGGTGTGTTGATCCCGGCGAGGGGTGGATTCCAAGTCAACCCGAATTGCGCGCGCCACGTGTCGCTGATGGGGAGTGTGACGCCTCCCGTGAGCGCCACGGTCAGCCGCTCCGAGTTGTCGGCACCTGCGCCGTTGATGGTCGCATCACCTTCGTAGGTCACTGCCGCCGACAGCGCGAACGCGATCTCCCGCCGCGTGACGTAAGCGACGGTCGTGAGGATGGATAGCTGGGGGCTCAGCGTCTCACTCACGACACCCACCGTGCGCGACGTCCGTGCCGCGATGATTGACGATGCCGCAACGAGCCACGGCCCGAACGTTTGCTCGAACGCAATGCCCCCGTTGAACTGAAAGGCTCCGATGCCCGTTGCGCCAGCCCCGAGCGGATCGGACGCCGACTCGATGGGCACGCCCGTCGGGAAGGTCACCCCGGCCAAGAGACCGATGCCTGGCACGTAGCGCGATTGCCCTGCGTAGAGGAAGTCGTAACGAGCGCTCAGGTTGATGTCGCCGAGCCCTCCGCCGGCATCCGTGAGCGTGCCGGCCCGCCGAATCGTCTCGACGAGCGGAACGAGCAGCGCGATCTGACCGCGGCGGAAGACGCGAATCGCGCCATAGAAATCTTGCTCGAAGTCGTCTTCGACGGTGCCCGGGGCGCGCGGCGCGTAGTTGCCAAAGGCGTCGAACGAACCCACGAGAGCGCTCGCGTGAAGCTGCGTTCCCACGAGGGCGAAATCGTGGAGACCGAGTCGCCCCGGTGTCACGATGCTCGCCCCGGCACAACATGCCTGCCCCCAGGCGTGCGGCGCGCTGAGCATCAGCACGCCGCACGCTCCGATTGCACACGCGGAGCTACGGAAGCTCAACGGTCACGACCGCGTCTTCGTCGGTGGTGAGCGCCGCGCGCAGCTGCCACTCCCCCGGCATGATCAGGGCAACGTCGCTCGCGACGTAGCGCCCCGATCCTTGGGGACCGATTTGGGGAGTGGCCGACGTCCCATGCCCCATCGCGGGCATCCAGGGGACGAGGCTGATCGTGAGACCATCAACGGGCTTGGTTTGCTCGTCGGTGACCACGATCTCGATGGTGTTGAGCCCTTGAGCCACCCCGAGCACGGGGCCGTACATCGTGACCGTGTATGCCCCCGAAGTGCTCGCGGCGACGCCGAACGGTGTCACTGCGAATGTCGGAGCCGTATCGCTCGGCGGTTGCGAAGCCGAGCATCCACATAAACCTGTCATCACCGCCAGCGCCGCAAACGCGAGCCGACGGTCGAGAGAAACTCTCAACATGCGTATCCTCCGTGGAGTTGGAAACGTGGTTTGCGAGCACGCGCTCGCTAGGTCACACGTTCGCGCTTCGAGGGGGAGGTGTCGGAGGCTCGTCCAAGTTGTGGCCGATCGGCTGCGGTGTGAAAATCGGAGCGGCCGCGCGCACGCTCGACGACGCAACGACGAGCCCTGATGTGAACGCCGGGACGCATGGCGCGGCAGTCGGGGTGGGAGCGACCTCGTCGTCGTCGCAGGTGTTACGTACGACCGGGTTAGCCGACACGTGGGCGCGCTCGCGCTCGAGCGCGGCGCACGTGGGGCATCCACAGGTCCCGCGCTTCATTCCACACGCGCAGTTGTGCGACGGGTCGCCGCCGAGGGCGTGCACCAGCGGCATCATCGCCGGGCCGAGCCACACCGGGGCGATCAGGGCCAGCAAGAATGCCAGCCTCAGAATGCCAAAACGCCGATGCACCACCCTGATCGTCTAGATCCAACGGCCTCGATTGGCAAGGAATGGTGCTAGGATAACGCGATGGAATCTTCGGCGAGCCGCGCGCTCCTATCGGCCGCGCTTGGCGGTCTCTTGTGTGCTTCCGTATCGACTTGCACGAACAAAGCCCCCGAGTCGACCTCGGATTCCGGACCGGATACTCCGATTGGCCTCGATGCGTCCGCGGCTCCGACGTGCGACTCCGGCATCCCAGACGCGGCCGTCGTCACCTCGTCGACGATCGTGCCGAGCATGACGCTCGATTCGTTCACGTCCCAATGCCAAGCGCTCAACGGCGCCGTCGAGATCCAGCCGCATTGCGGTGGGTCGAACTCGTGTCGAGGCATGTCGTACGATACGGAGACCCAGACGCTCCTCCAGCACACCTGCAGGGCGACGAACACCTGCGCGGGTTTTAGCTGCGTCATCTGCGACTAGGCACGCCACTCGGCGCCGACCCAGAAGTCGAGCTCCACGCTGCGGGCCAGCCACGCCTGCGTCTTTGCGGGTAGCGCTGCCCGCTCCTCGTCCGTGCAAGCTCGTTCGAGAAGCCCCAACGCATCGGCCACGGTGTGGCTCGAGAGCAACGTGAATAGCTCCGCCTCGCGTGGAGCGAGCGGAAGCTGACCCATCCCTTCGTCCCTCCGGACGAGCGCCCACCACCGTGCGTGAGGCAACCGGGTCGGCAGGGCCACGGGCGTTTCGCTCGTATCATCTCGGACGGTCTTTCGGAGCTCGAGCAACGGCCAGTGTTCCTCGACGAACGCGACGGCGGGCGAAGGCGTGAGGCGCGCATCGAGCAAGCGCGCTGCATCGGATGGCGAAGGCTTGTACGGCGTCACGCGGGGCGCACCGAAGACGCCTCGCCAGGCGACGTCAATCCGTGCGCTCTCGATCAAGACGTGGGGCTCCGCCCCCCGAGCCCCCGAGAGGCTTCGCCTCGAATCGCTCTGCTGCGCTTCGCTATTCTCGATCAACGCCTCGCGCGTCGCGACTTCCGAGTCATCGAGTGACGCACTCAGGAAGGTCTCGAAACCGTCCGGCGCGCGATCGAGATCCCACCCGTGTGGCGGATGCGCGAGGAGGAAGCGGCCCGCATAGTCGTTGAACGACCAGTGACCTAGCAGCCGCGTCGTCAGCGGAAACGCGGCTTGCAACACTTCGAACAACCGAAACCAGTACTGACGGTTGTAGACGGCGAGACGGTTTGCACCGCTCGCCTTCGGTCCGTCCAGCGCTTCGCCGAGCACCTGCGCGTCGTAGAGGGCCGGCGTGGCGGTGAGCGTACCCGTCGCGCGATCGAGCGGCGTACGAATCACGGCGCCGAAGCGAGCCTCGAGCTCCTCCAGCCACGCCGGAACGTCACGCGACGTCACGCTCGCACCGCTTTCGCCTTGTCGAGCTCCGCGAGCGCGTCTTTCATCGGAGGAATGTGGGCGTCCCAT
>Ga0302326_10012907_pt1 | contig 17750 bp, 18 predicted proteins | sample Palsa_T0_3_FD_202264 | JGI IMG/M metagenome (GOLD analysis project Ga0302326, IMG submission 202264) | Peat permafrost microbial communities from Stordalen Mire near Abisko, Sweden - Palsa_T0_3 | ecosystem: Environmental > Terrestrial > Soil > Palsa > Peat permafrost | place: Sweden: Abisko... | reverse complement strand
CGGATGTAGATGGGATTGGTCACGAGCAGGTCATCGCCAACGATTTGGATGCGACCACCCAATGCGAACGTTAGTGCACGAAAGCCGTCCCAATCGTTTTCCGCCAAGCCGTCCTCCAGCGAGACGATTGGGTAGCGATCGACCCAGCTGCGATACAGCGCAGTCATGTCGGCAGAGCTCTTTTCGCCCTGCCGGCTCCTCGTGAGCTGGTACTTGCCTGCCTCGAAAAACGAGGAAGCGGCTGGATCGAGGGCAATGGCGATGTCCTCACCGGGGCGGAAATGCGCCTTCTCGATCGCCATTACGATCAGCTCACACGCCTCCTCATTGTTCTTTAGCTGCGGTGCAGAGCCGCCTTCATCGCCCACCGCCGTGCTGTGGGCGCGCTCGTGCAATATGGCCTTAAGAGCCTGAAAAGTCTCCGCGCCGTAGCGTAGTGCCTCGCTGAAATTCGGCGCGCCGCGCGGCACGATCATAAACTCCTGAGAGTCGAGACTAGAATCGGCATGCTTGCCGCCGTTGATCACGTTCATCATTGGAACCGGTAGAACCCGCGCTGCAGCACCGCCCAGATATGTGTAAAGGGATAGGCGGCTGGAGGATGCGGCGGCGCATGCTAAGGCCTGTGATACGCCGAGGATGGCGTTGGCCCCGAGCTTCGACTTATTCGCAGTGCCGTCGATCTCGATCATCAGTCTATCAAGTTGCGATTGCTGCCTGGGGTCGCGGCCGGCAAGCTGCGGCCCGATTATATCGTTGACATTGGCGACGGCTTGCCGCACACCCTTGCCGCCATAGCGATGTGCATCGTCACGCAACTCGAGGGCTTCGTTTTCCCCGGCGACCCCGACCTTGCGTGAGTATGAATCGACCAAGTTCGAGTTGGCGGAGATCTTGCGTGCCATCAAAACGCGATTGCCGAAGGAACGCGTCGAAGTGCACACACGTATCACGCAGCTATTCACTCGGCTTGCAGAGGATCGCTTTAATCTCGTAGCTGTCGGTCGGTTCAGTCGCGGCAAGAGTACGCTAATGAATGCGATCCTCGGCGTTGATCGGCTGCCGATGGGCATATTACCGTTAACGTCTGTGATCACGAGCGTAGCTTATGCGAGCCGTGAAGATATACGGATTGACTTCGAGCACGGCCGCATCGATTGCGAGATTCGCATGTCGGAACTGGCCGATTACGTCACGGAGCACGGTAACCCGAGGAATATCAAACGAGTTGCCGGAGCGCGGATCGGTTTACCGGTCGAACTGCTCCGCCGCGGCTTCTATTTTGTCGATACACCGGGGTTGGGATCAAATATTGTCGAAAACGCCCGCATCACAGAGGAATTTTTGCCGGAGGCAGACGCGTTCTTGATGGTGTCCGGCTACGACGCGCCATTAGGCGACGATGAGATGCGTGTAGCGCGGACCTTAGCCCGCCTCGGGCGCCGCGTCTTTTTTGTGCTCAATAAGCAGGATGTCGTATCGAAGGCGGAGCGTCGCGAAGTTTGTAGTTACGTGCAAGATCGGTTGTTGGAGATTTTTGGCAACAGTGCGCCGCAAGTATTTTCTGTGTCGGCGCGCGAGGCTCTTCAGGGCAAGCTTGTGCCAAATGCGTCGCAGCTCGAATCGAGCGGAGTGACGGCGCTTGAAGAAGAACTGACGCGCTTCTTGATTGAAGAAAAGAGTCGGGAGTTCTTGGGCGCGATGTGCAAGCGCTCATTGCACGTTCTGGCAGAGACTAAATCCGGCATCGATACGGCTGGCCTCAGAGCGGGGCTTGTCGGATTGCGTCACCAACACACTGAGCAAGGTCCGGTGCGGAAGGCGCTGACGGCCGAGAACACAACCGCACAGCATATCGGGGAGAGAGTGGAGGAGTGTCTACTGTGCCGCCGCGTCAACGATGCGCTCTTCCCTTTTCTGTGCCAGTTTCAGTACGAATTGGTCACCTCGGCTGAGGTTCGAGAGCGATTTGCCTCAGCAGGTGGGCTGTGTGAATCGTATTTATGTCTCTACGCATCCATGGCTTCGGAGCGCGGCGTTTGCCTGGCGCTGGCGCCGCTTATGCGACGGATGGCTACAACACTTAGAGGCGCCGCTGTGCAATTGACGAGCGAAAATCCGGTCGCAGTGCGAGACGGGCTCAACGCGGCAAACGCCGACTGCGCGGCTTGCCAACTTCAAAGTGCAACGGAACTTGAGGCAATTGAGCAGTTCGCAGTGCACCGTGGGTGCATGGTATCTGGGGCCAGCGGCAGGTTGCCGTTCCTCTGCGTCCCGCACTTGCGGTTAACCGTCTCGCACGCGCGGGATTTAGCCTGGCTGAGTGTTTTACTGCGAGGCGAGGCCTCAGCAGCTGAGCGCCTTGCTGAGGATATGCAGCGTTACGCACTCAAGCGCGACGGTATCCGGCGCGGCCTGGCCACCGAGGAGGAGTCGCGGGCGGCGAAAGATGCAATCGATTTCATCGCTGGTCGTCGATGAGCCCCGCGGGCGTGGGATCAGGGCAGCTATGCCAAGAGATCTGTCACCTTCGAAACGCCGTTGCGGCGACCACTTACCGCAAACCTTGAAGAAAACTTAGAGGCATTGGCATGCCTCGCTGTACGCGTGACATGTACAGCCGCATGCAGTGGGCGGGGCGGCGGGAAAGTCACGCCATTATGCCGCGCTACTTTTCGCGCCCGTCACGGCGTCGACCACATTTGAGACGACCGGTGCCTTGTCCTCCGAAGCGGCGTGCTCCAGAGTCTGCTTGTCCAAGTCGTGCCAGAAGAGTTGTAACGGTTGGGCTTGGCGCAAAACCTCCACAGCGCGTGTCGTCTCGATGTCGCCGCGCGGGAAGACTGCGATGGCGCCGTTGCCGCTTTGCACCGCGGCGCTCATCGCCTTCACTTGGTCCGCTTCGTCGGCCCGATCGAATAGTGTGCGGAAGTAGGCTTCGAGCTTCAGCGCGAAGGACGCAGCCGGGACGAGGCCGGCGTTTCCTGGTTCGATCGTCGACGTCAGGTGTACACGATCGGTCGGGAAGGCTGTGTCGCCACTGCTCAGCCGTGTGCGTACACGGTCCGCTGCGGCGTGATTACTTAGAAGTGCAACGATCACTGCGCTACTCATCATTCGTCCTCCGCCAAGGCCACGCCCCCTCGCGAAACTGCCGAGGCGCGGCCCACCGAATAAAAGCGCCGCGAAGGCAATAGTTCCGCACATGTCCCGTACGCGCCGCATCCGGCCCTGCGCAAGGCAGACGCGGCAAGGAAAGTGGGCAAGCGCCGGCTCAGCGCAGGGTAATGATGCTCTGCACGGCGCCCAGGGATAACACGGCGCCGATCAGTGTGATCGCTGCGGCACTGGCCACGGGCAACAGCTGTGGCCAGCGCGAAGAGGCGGCAGGCCTGCGAAACCGGTTTCGGGCATAAAGAAATGTGAGACCCACGACCGTCAGGGTGGCCGCAAGGCCGAAGCTGAACGCCACCACGAGGAGTAGACCATAGGCGGTCTTGTTGAGCGCCACGGCGGCCAGGAGCAACACCATCGCCGAAGGGCAGGGGACGAGACCTCCCGCGACACCGAGCGCAAGAAGACTGCGCCAGCTGATCTCATCGCTGAGCGCGCCCGGTGGGAAGTGGGAATGTTCCTGACCGCCATGCGAGTGCGTGAGACCAGCTGCCCCGGCCTGCGCAGGTGCACCATCGCGGCGGCTGGCACCATGCACAAGATCCTGATGGACGTGAGAGTGCCCTGCGTGGTCGTGGTGCGCATGTTCGTGCGAACTGTGGTCATAATGCTCGTGGGCATGCTCGCCATGTGCGTGATCGTGATGCGAGTGCGTATGGTGCGCTTCAGCGTGATCGGCGTGATCGTGGCTGTGATGAGCGTGCGTATGATGTGCGGGGTCGTGAAACGGGTGGTCGTGATGATGTGCCTGCGCTGCGCGCCAGCGCTGCGCCAGCAAGAAGACTCCCATACCCAGGACGAGCAGCCCGGAGGTCAGACTCAGAATCGGGAATAGCCTCTCCGGCACGATGTAGCGCGAAGCGACCAGAGTCGCAAATCCCAGAACGAATACTCCCAACGTATGAGTCACCGTCACTGTGACCCCTAGAAAGACGGCATGCCGCGGCGTGCCGCGTGAACCGATCAAATAGGCGCCGACGATGGTTTTGCCATGACCGGGGGATAATGCGTGCATGGCCCCGAGCACGAATGCGATGAGCAACGCCAGCAGTGCCACGTGCGGCGCCACGTGGGGAGCTGAGATCAAGCCGACCAGGCTCTTGGTCTGCCGCTGCAGCCACAAAGTCTCGCCATAGCCGGAGGAGTCCTGCGCGCCCAACGGGGCGCTGCTCGGCAGGGCTCCTGCACGCGCTTGTAGAACTTTGCTGCCGGGCGGAGCTGAACCCTGGACGAAAGTCAGGTGCACGCTGCGCTCCGCCAGAGGGCCGGCAGGCGGCAGCTCCCGAACGGCGGCCGTCAGGCCAGCCGTCAAAGATGTGCTGAACGCGTCGGTATCAAATACGGCAATCGATTGCGGGGCCTGCACCGTGATTTCGTTCCAGCCGATCTGGGCCGGATAATTCTCGTTGCTGAATGTCAGATTATGTCTGGCATCCGGCGCGCCGTGCGGCAGCCTGCCCGAGAAATCAACATCGAGGCGCAGGGAAAAGCCGCCTTGCTCAGTAGGCAAACTGCTCGTCCAATGCAGCGCATGCAGCGCCACCGGCGAGCCGTCGACGGCTATCTTGAGCTCCTTGGCAAAACTGGGCGCGAGGCGTTCGACGTACGCATCGCGCTCCGCTTGCGTCGTGACCCCGTCGCCGTCGGCGTCAGCCAGATGCAGTTCGCGCAAAGCCGGAAGTTGCCCGAAGACCACGGCATAGTGCACGTCGACCGCATCCGCGCTGAGCTTGAGACCGCTGTACTGGTTTACCGTGAAGTTGCCAAGCAGGCTTGCCACGGTGTCGGCGCGGGCCGAAAGAGGAGCAAGCGCGAGCGCCGCCAAGAGCCATGCACGGGCGATAGTTCGAAATTGGTGCCGGAGCGTGCTGCGCATGAGCAGCCGCTACTTTAATCCAATTAAGGCGCGCGTGGATGCATGCAGGTGTTGATGCGCATGCGGGATGCCATCGTCATGGGTGTGTGCATGGCTGTGCGGGCCCACCTGCCTGCCAAAGCGCTCCTCGATTTGGCCGAACTTCCAGTAGGCAACCGAAGAAGCCCACGCGAGCAGGAACAGAGCGACGATGAGATAGCCCAATACGCCAAAATCAAGGTTAGAGATGAAGTCGCATACGGGGCCATGCAGGTTGAGCATGCCGATGAGAACTTGCAAGAGCTCGATCGAACCGATGAGGAGCGCCACGGCGACCGACAGGCCGGTCGTGGTTAGGTTGTAGAAGATTTTCCGCAGCGGATTCAAAAACGCCCAGTTGTACGCTTTCGACATCAGCACGCCGTCAGTGGTATCCATGAGCAACATTCCGGCGGCAAATAGCAACGGCATCGATAACACCGCAGGCAGCGGCAGATTGCCTGCCGACGCGCCTGCAGTCATGGCGAGAAGGCCGATCTCCGAGGCCGTATCAAATCCGAGACCGAAAAGAAGTCCCAGTGGATACATCTGCCAGCTGTGATTCATCAGTCGCTGCAGCCGGCCACCAAAGAGGCGATTGATGAGCCCGCGCTTCAGCAGTAGCGCTTCCAGATGTGCGTGACTGTGAGCGCCGGTCTTCGCGCTCTTCCAGACCTTGAAAACATCCAATAGTACAAAGAGGTTCAGGATGCCGATGATCCACAGGAACACTCCGGAGACGCTTGCTCCCACGATGCCGCCGATATTCTGTAGCCCCGGTAGTTCCCGTTTGACCGCCGTGGCGGTGAAGGCAATGGCGATGGCGAGAAGAAATACGATCGTGGAGTGCCCGAGCGAGAAATAGAAACCCACGCCCAGTGGACGCTTGCCTCCTTGCAGCATGTAGCGAACGGTATCGTCGACGGCGGCGATGTGATCTGCATCGAAGGCGTGCCGCAGGCCGAACATGTACGCAACGAAACCAAGTCCGATCAGTGCGGGATAGTGCGCGGCATAGTGCAGGTACAAGCCCCAGCCAAGTGCGTGTAGCAGGGCGACGAAACCGTAATAACCGCTCAGATGTAGCCATTCCGACGGACGGAACCAGCGCTGCATCCGCGCGGTGGGCGCGATTCCAGCGATTTGCAGAGACTCAGACAAAGTTGCGCGCCCGCAGTTGCGATTTGTGTGTCTTCTATACGGGCGCAAGCGGCGATTGGATGCGCCATAATGACGGATCTTAAGACGCAACCGCAAAGTGAACTGGGGAATATTCCACTTATAATCTAATATAGCTTAGACTTATAACCAGTTGATTTATAACAGGAGAGGTGGCAGAGCGGTTGAATGCACCGGTCTTGAAAACCGGCAGGGCTTCACGGCCCTCGTGAGTTCGAATCTCACCCTCTCCGCCAGTAAAAATAGGTGTTTCGTGAGGATGGCCGCCACCGGATTGTGACAGAAAATAGGCTCATGATGCATTCCATGTTGCAGTACCGACCAGGATGAGCGCATGATTGTGTTTACGTGCGTACTGAAATGCGCACGAAAGACGGCCCCGGAAAGTGTTCGACGCACCTTCCGGGACCTGAGCCACTCACAGCACAGACTGCCGCGAGCGACCTGCTAAGAGTTTAGCGCGGCATGTGGAGATCATCATGCCGACGGTTATCAAGCGCCGAAGCAAGAAGACAAATCGAATCACCGGGTACCTTGCGCAAGTGCGCATCGCCGGATTCAAGCCCACGTTCCAGACATTCCCGACTAAGAAGGCCGCGAGGGCCTGGGCCAACGACCTGCAGTCGATGTTGCGCGAACAGCGCAAGCGCGGCGGCGTCCGCGCCGATCTGTCGAGTCTGACACTCGGTGCACTGCTTCTCGAGTTCCTCGCAGACGCCGAGACGGCGCGCCTCAAATCCTTCGACGACCTGCACCGGCTTTGCTGCTGGTGGATCCAGACCTACGGAACAGCGCGCGCGGTCGAATTCGGCGTGCTCCAGGTGCGCGAAGGTCGCGACAAGCTCAGCAAGGGAGGTCGCGGACCGGCGACCACGAATCGCTACCTGAGCGCTCTGCGATCGGCGTGGAACTGGGCTCGCTCCGCCGGCCTCGTACCGACCAATCAACTATTTCCATCGCGGGTCATGCTCACTGAGCCGCGCGGGCGGACACGGTTTCTCAACGATGATGAGTTAGGGCGGTTGCTCAAGGCAGCGCGCGAGGCCTCCGACCTCATGTATGCGGCGGTTGTAACTTCCATCGCGACGGGCCTGCGTCAAGGTGAGCTGCTTCGCCTCGATTGGTCGGATGTGGATTTGACTGGGAGGACGGTTCGAATCCGCGAAAGCAAGACGGACGAGCCCCGCACCGTGCACCTGCCTGAGAGCGCATGCACGGCACTCTCGGCGCTTAAGCGCGCAAAGGTCCGAGCGATCGGCCCTGTCTTCATAGTTGGCGACGGCGTGCGATTGAAAAAATCGACACTTGAGGCGCGGTGGATTTCGGTGCGCACTGCAGCGGGTCTTAAAGATTTTCATTGGCACGATCTGCGCCACAGCTGCGCATCGATCCTGGCGCAGAACGGCGCGAACCTCATGCAGATTGGCGCACAGCTCGGGCACAAGTCGCCCAGCGTCACGCAACGTTACAGCCACCTAGTTCAGGGCGCGGCTATCCCAGCGCATTCAGCGCTCGATACCAAGCTCCGTGGCTAAAAAGGCCGGCCGCGCGTCGAGCGTAGGCGACGTGGAGACGTTCGACGACCTGCGCTCGGTTACGTGCCGCGTGCTCGGTACACCGATAAGCGAGCCTGACTACGGCGAACTGCTGAATCTCGCGGCTCTATACCTGCGGACTTTTGCTAGGGGCCAAATACCGGAGCGCGATCGCAAATGGATGAACACAGCCGCCCAACAAATCGATTGGAAATTGGGGGAGATATGCCGTCAATGGCGCGGCGGCGAAGTGCGACATCTCGAGGAAGCACTCGGTTGGGAGCGTCCGAAAAAATGGGACCAGGCGGCAGAGCGGCGAAGGTCCAGTCATCGAGCGGCGGTTTATACGGCTGTGGTTCAGGCGATGGAAAAGGGCGCTAAAACCCCCACCGTTTTCGCGGACGTCCATGACAGCGGCGCGTTCCCTGAGGAGATCAGCGCGTCGATAATTAAGAAGCTTTATTACGAGCAAAAGCGAAGGCAATCGATGCGCAACGGGAGAACTTTCCAGAAATCCGGAGGGAAAGCGGAAAAGACAAGGCGCACATAAACGCATATATAGATCTGCAGTCAACAAAAGGCTGCAGACATGTCACGCAAACTGGGCTCTCGTCGCAAGCGCACTACGCCTGCCGCGCCGGTCACTTCTAACGTCCCTCATAGCTGGCCAGTTTCCAACTGGCCGCCAACCGTCTATCCCAACGACGCACGCAAAGCTCACTACTTAGTCCGCGAGCACGCATCTGAGCTGCTCCATGCAGGCGCACTGGTGCGCATCGGACGGGAGCGCGTGATTATCGGTGAGCCGTATGCAAAATGGCTCGCGCGCAAAGCGACTCGAGTGCCGGGCTACGAGATCGCTTGCAATCGTCGCGAACAGCCTAGCGCCTAATACGCGCACGTGGGCGCAATCCGAGCGACGGCGCGGACTCCTTCCCGGCCAAACGGACCTGCGAAGAACGGTCCTCCGCCTCTACAGACGGTGGAAATCGGGAAGTTTCTGGACATGAAGTTCGAAACGCCGACTCCAATCATGCCGCCGCTCTTCAACGCGGGCACGCAGGCGATGCTTTACGGAAATGCCGGCGCCGGAAAAACTTATCTGATGCAAGCGATGGGAATTGCAACTGCCTACAAAGTGCCATTGCTCGGTTGGCAGCCCGAAGCGCCGTCGCCCGTCCTCTACGTCGACGGTGAGATGCAATTGGTTGAAATGCAGAATCGGAGCCGCGCACTATTACGGGGAATTCTCGAAACAATCGACCACATTTGGGAGCCGTTCCATCTTGTCACGGCGGATCTGCAGCCCCACGGCATTGGCAAATTGGATAGTCCCGCCGGCGCACAAGCACTGTTTGATTTGGTCGATCGACTCAAGCCGCGCCTCGTCATTCTCGACAATTTAAGCTGTTTGACGAGCCCTGAGGATGACAATTCGAGCGCGAGCTGGAATGCCGTCCAGGAATTGTTGCTCGCGATGCGACGCCGCCATATCGCAGTCCTGGTGGGACACCATTCCGGCAAAAGTGGGCAGCAGCGTGGAACGTCGCGCAAAGCAGACATCCTTGACGTCATTCTGCGCCTGAGCCCGATCGCGAACGCCGAAAACGACGGTCGAACTCGAGTGCTGATCGAGTTCGAAAAAGGGCGCGCGCTCAAAGCTGAGGACAAAGTCCCGTTTGAGGCATGCCTCGAGCCCGATCAATGGGGTGGTCTCACTTGGACGCGCGCAGAGCGCGCAATTCCCCAAGGCGACCGAATTCGCCAGATGCTACTCGACGGTATGTCGCCAGGGGACATCGCAGCCGAAGTCGGCACTGCCCGCAGCTTCGTTTATCGCCTTCAGGGAGAACTAATCGAGACCGGAGTAATTCAACCGCGCAAATCCTCCCGAAAACAGCGAAACCCTGCCGCGCGTGTCCCCTGTCCCCTCCTAAGAGAGGGGGACAAGGGGACAACGCATGGCGCAAGTGAGGGACGGGACAAGGGACAACGAAGGGACATTAGGGGACAAATTCCATGACGCTACCTTGGCAATTCTCGCAACTGAGTGCATGGGATCAGCGCGAGTCGGTCAGAAAGATGTCTGCGGACGGTCTTGGCGATCACGCCATTGCAGAGCTCACCGGCCTAAGCGTTCTGATGATCCGGCGCTTCATTGAACAGCCGCCACGCGCGCCATTTGAAGATTGGGAGCGCCAGAAGCGCGTCGACGAAACAGGCGGATGCTCCAATCCCTACGACGGCATTGTGATTCCGGACCGTTATAAATGACGCGAAAGAGAAGTAGCCGATCGGTCCGCAAAAACACCAGGCGCGTCCTCGCCGAACAGCGAAAATTCAAGCGTGTGCGTGCCGCCGCACTGGCGCGCTCTACCGCAGTACTTGATGCACGCGCTGCTGCGCGCGATCGCGATGACTGACGTTCCGCGCCCTCATGCAATCTGTCGCAGTTGTTTCGATCGCGCCGTCGCTGGAATTGCTTCCGCGACCGCCACTGAGATTGTCGGGTATTGCGAGCATAAGCAAACAGGCGCGGTTTATTGGCCCACGCTCGGCCGCTGGCTTTTGTACAGCCCGATATCCTTCGAGCAATTCACGGCGAAAATCACTACTCCTCATGGAGCGATCGCCAGGCCTCTCGGCAAGCGGAGCATGAGTGTTTGACGTTCAACAAATCGTTTGCATCGATCGCGCATATGAAGGACGAAGATGCCGCGGCGACGCTACTGTTTTTGCGATCGAAAGGATATCGCGTCTGGAAACTCGCGGTGTTGACTGGCATGTCGGAGGCAGATATCGAGCGGTTGCTGTCGATCGGTATCTGCAAGCTGACGAAGATGCAGTAGTGGCAATGGATTACGACCTGGCATCTATGAGCGTGTTACCCAGGCGGCTTACAAAAACAATCTCGACGCAAAGCTCGAGCTCGCTAAGCAGTATGCCGAGGCCAAGGTCTGAAAGGGTCGCATCGTGCGACTCTTTTTCCGGCCGCCTGGCTGGTCTCAAGAAGCAATTGCCAAAACATACAGATTCACCGCGATAGTTGTCTATATGGTTTTGCAAGCAGCAGCCAAGGCGAACAGGTGACTCAATGGTCAATCATTTATATGCCGTCTGATACGTGTGTAGTAGTAGTGTTATTGCAAGCGAATGAGAAAGTTTTCGCGCGTGATTGGACACTAAGGTCTTTGAGACCTCCCAAGGGAGCAAAAAAAGCTACCTCTAACGCTCGCACGAAGCGGGTCATTGTGGCCGCGCCCTTTACTTAGCGTCAGCCGCCTAATGGGAGTATGTTTTAATTGAATGCGCAATTGGAAGTGATTGAGTTTGCGGACCTCCTGCGCGTCACGCCGAAGACAGTCACACTGTGGATCCAGGCCGGAATGCCTGTCGTCAGAAGAGGAAAGCAGGGACGCGGGCAGAAGACGCTGATCGAGCTGAAACCAGCCATCGAATGGTATTTCCGCGAGAATCATGAGCGCCTTGAGTTGGACCGGCAAACGTCGCGCCTCAAGCAAGAACTGGCGGACAAGGCCGCGCTCACAAATGCCGAGCTGCGCGGCGAGCTCGTTCGCCTGAATGTGATCGAGCGGGAGATCGCCTCGCTTGCGGCGAACCTAAAACAGAATGTGATGGCACTCCCGACGCGGCTCGCGGCGATGCTTGAGGGTATGTCAACGGATGAGCGCAAATCGACACTCGAGCGCTCGTGCCGCGAGGTCCTCGAGGAATTCGCTGCCTATCGACCCGGCGGAGGAGCTCGCCGCCGCGCGGCTGATTGCACTCCGCGTAGGTCGTCGACTACCAGATGACAATACGCAGTTCAACGACGGCCGAGCTTGCTGCGATCGCGAGGCGCCTGGCGGCGACCGGATTAAGCGACGCGCAAATCGCTGAAGCGATGGGCCTGTCAGTTGGCGCGGTCCGTGAGCTCCTCGCGCGGGGGTCGTGGATCGGCAGATGACATCGAAATGCATCGTTACTGCAGCCGCAGCCGCGCTCGAGCTTGGTGTCAATGAAGGGACTGTGCGCCGCTGGATCCGCGAAGGCGCCCCGTGCGAAAGGCTCGGGGGCCGAGGCCCTGGCCGCGGCTCGCTGGTAGTCGTCGATGATCTGAAGCGTTGGCGCGCCGGACGCGCGGGATTGATTGTCGGCGAATCTGCAGGTCCCGATCTCAGCGTCATTGTCGCGCGTGGCTTGCTCCGCGCTTTCAAACGCGGCACCAAGGGAACGACCGAGCCGACTTGGGTCAAACTCGGCGACAACGGAAGTCGGGCGGCGATCATTCTTGCGGACGCGTACACAGCAATCTTTTTCGAGTTGACGGGTCGAGAGCCGGAGCTGGAATCGCTACCGCCACCAGAGATCCAATTCCTGCACGAACGTGCGTATTCGCTACTGTTGCAGCGAACATCTTCACGGCAGGAGGAATAGGTTTATGTCCGGTGACTGGCGAACTTCAGCATCTACCCGCGGCGTGCACATGCCGTCCGCTGATTTCTCGCGCTCCCCGAGCGCCGCGATCACGCTCTCAGCGCGCGAGAAGGGCAAGTATTCGCTGCGCGCTGCGATACTCGCGTGCGTGACGAACAACTGGGCCGACGCGGGCTTCGAAAGAGAAATTTCCACTACTTTGGAAAAGAGCTGCAGTTTGTCGCCACGAGGAATCGGTTTCTTCATGCCGACGAACCTGCCTTTCCAGGTATCCGGTACACGCGCAAGCAGCCTGCTGCCCGGGATCAATCAGCGTGCCATATATCAGGTCGGCAGCGGCACCGGTGGCAACGTTGTGGGCACCGAGCTGCTCGCAGCCGACTTCATCGAGGTGCTGCGCAATCGCACGGTGACGGGACAGCTCGGTGCAAAATTTCTTTCTGGCCTGGTCCAAAATATTGACATTCCCCGGCAGGACAGCCAGACCCAGACGTATTGGGTCGGTGAGTCCGTGGCTCTGACGGAAGCGGAGGCAACCTTTGACCAGGTGCAGTTGCGTCCGCATGTCGTCGGCGCGCTCTCCAAGATGTCTCGACTCATGTTGCAGCAGTCGACGCCGGCGATCGAGATGTTGGTCCGTGAGGACCTGCTTTTGGTTGAGGCCCTCGCAGTCGACGCGGCCGCGCTGAACGGTACGGGCAGCTCGGCCCAGCCAACGGGCATCGCGAACACGGCGGGTGTGGGCTCGGTCATTGGCGGCACGAACGGCGCCGATTTGCTCTTCGACTTCCTGATCCAGCTCTATGCGACGCCCTTGGTCGCGAACGCACCGCAGGAGAACCTGGGCTTTGCGATGAACGCGAAGTGCAAGGGCTACCTCGCATCGTTGAAGGCCGATACGGGCCAGTACTTGTGGCAGCCGCAGCAAAGCATCGCCGGCGCAACCCCTGATTCGGTCGTTGGGTACAAGTACGCGGTCAGCAACCAGCTCCCGTACAACCTGACGAAGGGATCCTCGAGCGGCATCTGCTCGGAGCTCATCTTCGGCAACTGGCAGGAGCTGCTCATCGGCGAGTGGGGAGTCACTGAAATTCTCGTAAATCCATATGACAGCACGGGGTTCACGACTGGCGACGTTTCCGTCAGGGTTTTCCAAACGGTGGACGTCGGTCTGCGCCATCCCGCGAGCTTCAGTGTCATGTCCGACGCTTTGACGCCAGGTTTCTAAGTTTTGTCTACTCTGCGTGTGCTGCTCCGACGCAGCGTGGTGCCTGCTCACCGTGCACCACGTCAACAAAGGTTAGCCGGAAGTCGATGGCTGGTAAAACGGAAGCTGCTCGGTTGCCCACATCAAGCAGGCCGAGCCGTCAGGTTACGAGATAACCATCGGCGAAAATGATCAACGCTGACATTTTTGCGGCGCCCCTCGACCCGTCATGACTCTCCGACGGAGCACGGGGTGACTGACCAACGCCGCCGTTGGTCGCAGCGAAGCAAACGAACTGAGGTTGCCCTACGAGATGAAAAAGAAGCGATTTCAATTGCAAGTGACAGTCTCCGACGGTCCCGTCTACAACGTCGATGTGTGGGCATTTAATGAGGCCGACGCCGAACGGCGTGTTGAAAAGTTGGGCGCGGGGCTGGCTCGCCGAACTCGGGGCCTTGTGCGTTCAGTCCCGGTAGACATCAGCAACTCCATCGGCCTCGAGCGGTATCCGCCGCCGTGCAATTAATGCAGCTCACTTACCAAGGAGCCATGAATGAGCAAATTCGAAGGTCTCGGGATCGAGGAACTAGGCGCGCCGCGCGCAGGCCTGCTCATAACCTTTCGCGGCTGCGTTCCCGACGAGCACGACGAGCCCAGTGGCGAGTACATCGAAGTAGAGCTCGTCGTGCCACCCCTCAATTTCAACATGATCAAGCGCCTGCAGGCGGAGCAAGCCGCGCGCGGTGCTGAGATTACTCAGGAGCAAATGCTCGACGACGTCGTCACAACGATCGCGCGCGCGCTGCAGCGAAACTATCGCGGCGTACCGCGATGGCTCATCGAGCAGACGATCGATGTCGCAAACGCCATTGAGATTGCTCAACAGATCGCCGGCATCTCGGGGCTCATGGAAAAAAAAGCGGCGGTAGCGGAGACGGCAAGCCTTTCGACTGGGACGCCCTTTACTGCTACCTGATTGACACGACCGGCCAAGGATGGCGGGAACTTGATGCGGACTGGGACATCCCGCGCCTCAAAGCGTGGAATGCGTACAGCAAGGGATTCCCAGGGTTGCGCGAGATCGTTGCACGATATATCGGTTATAAGCCCGCGGATCCCGACGAGCACGCGCTGTCGGTGCATGAGTATGCCAAAAAGCTCGTAGGTCAACTTACGGGGATGTAGCCCATGGCCGAAGTCAGTCTCCAAATCGGTGCAACCAATGAAGGGCTGCTCCAGGTCCTTCAGCAGTCCGCCGATGCCATCAAGAGCGCGGCCACGGGCATGGCAGGCGCTTTCGCTCCCGTGGGCGCCGCGTTTGAGGCACTGAAGGGAGCTGCTCTCGGACTCGGCGCAATCTTCGCCGGCGGCGCCGCGTTCAAAGAATCCATCGGCACGACCGTGGAGCTCGCGAGGAATTCGATCAGCCTGGGTGCGGCGCTCGGCGTATCCGCCACGAAGGCCTCCGATCTCAAAGTTGCACTCGACAGTGTCGGCGTCACCCAGGACCAGCTCGCCGGCGCCGCCAATGCGGTGACGCGTAGCCTGCGCGAGCACGAGGAGGCCTTCGCGCGCCTGGGCGTACAGACGCGCGACCAGCAAGGTAATTACCGGTCGACGATCGACATCATTCTTGATGTCAATGCAGCGCTCGCGAAAATCACGGACGGGACCGAGAGAAACATCGAGGGCCAGCGCATATATGGCCGCGCCTGGCAGGAAGTGCAGGCGACCCTGCGCTTGACCCCTGATGTGATGGAAGAGGCCGCGTCGCACGCGAAAGCGCTCGGCCTCGAGGTGGGCCAGGAGCAAAAGGCGAATTTCATGGCCTACCAGGCCGCCATGGCCGGCGCGAACGATGTTATCAAAGGCATCGGGAACGCGATCGGCGAAGCTCTCATGCCAATGCTCACCGCGCTCGGCAACTGGTTCGGATCCATCGGACCCGGTCTCGTTACTGTGTTCCGTGTGGCGATCGGCGGCGTCGCTATTGCGTTCAACGTTGTGGGGCTCGCCGTCAGCATGGCCGCGCAGGTGATCAAGGCAGCTCTGCTCGATATTGTGGCCATCACGGGCCGGGTCGGAGCATCCATCGGAGCGGCTTTGCACGGGGATTGGGCTGGCGCCGCTGCGGCCTGGAAAGGCGGCATGGCTGAGCTGCGCGCGATCCATAAAGCCGGTGCCGACCAGATCGAGGCGGACGCCAAGGCTGCGAATGATCGGATCGTCGCTATTCTGGCCGGGCACGTTGCCACACCGGAGCCGGAACAGCAGCACGAGAAGCCAAAGCCTCCGCCGGATACCGACCGCCTCGCACGTTGGCAGGAGGAGCTGACGCAACAGCAAGCACACAACGCTCAGATGCTTGCCGATCAGGGCGAATTCCACGAAGTTTCGAAACAGGACGAGGTCGCTTACTGGCAGAACATCCTCGCGACCAATAACACCTCTGCGAAAGAAAAACTCGCGATTAATAAGACGATTGCCAATCTCCAGCTCGGAATCGCGAAGGAAGGCTTTTCCGCGCAGCTCGAGCAGTTGAAAGAGCAGGAAGCACAGTACAAGGGGAACCTCGATGCGAAACTCGAGCTCGCCAAGGAGTACGAGGGCAAAGTCGGCGCAGCCTATGGCACCGACTCCAAAGAATACGCAGCCGCCGCCAAGGAAGTCGTCGCGATCGAGCGGGAGAAAGTAGCCCAGCTCCTGCAGCTCAATCAAATCCGCGAGCAGGCCCAGCAGGGTCTAGCGCTCGCGCAGGTGGATCAGGCAGAACAGGCGGCTCAGCAGGACCTTGCCCTGCACAAGATCTCGGAGGCCCAGATGCTCGCCGACGAGAGGACCTTCGAGAACGAGCGCTTTCAGATCAAGCAGCAGACGCTGCAGCAAGAGAAATCGCTCATCAATCCTGCGGATGATCCCATTGCGTATGCAAAAATATGTGCACAGATCGAGGCGCTTGCGACGCAACACGCACAAAAGCTCGTGCAAATTGACCAGCGCGCCACGCGAACGCAGCTCATCGACTGGCAGAACCTCTTCAAATCGGTTGAGTCGGCGTTCGCGAGCAATATTCAAAAGATGATGCAGGGCTCTGAAACGTTCAAACAAGGCATGAACAATATTTTCATGCAGATCGGCCAGGCGGTACTCCAACAGTTGGCTCAAATGGCGGCCCACTGGGCTACGACGCAACTCGCCAATTTGATATTGGGCAAGTCGACTGCGTCGGGTCTCGTTGCGGCCAACGCCGGCGTGGCGGGCTCCGCTGCCCTCGCGAGCTTCGCCGGCGCGCCCTGGCCGATCGACGTCGGAGCTCCGGGATTCGCTGCAGCAATGTATGCAGAAGCAATGAGCTATGGTCTGTCGGAGAAGGGCTACGATGTACCGGCCGGGATGATGCCACCGCTCACGCAGCTGCATCCCAAGGAAACAGTTTTGCCGGCAGACATTGCCGAGGAGTATCGCGAAGCCGCTCGCGGCCCCGGCAGTCGCAGGGGAACCGGTAGCGGCGATATCCATATTCATACGAGCTCAATCGATGGCAAGTCGACTTACGACATGCTCATGAATAACAAGAAGGCCATCGCCAAGGCGCTGCAGGCGCATGCACGAAAAAGGCGGTGAATAGCCTTGCGGAAGGCGCGCTAGAGACTATGCTGAGTGGTATGGAAGAGAACGCGCCGGCAAACTGGAACGTTGCCCTGATCTATTTGGACGAGCCTGATTCTCCCGGAACGACGTCGCTGACGCGGCGACGTTGGGAGGAGATCCTAAGTGGCGTCTCAATAGAACGTCTTCCGGCCGGCGCGGCCGCCGCATGGCTCTTGGTTATTCGGGACAATGCTACCGGCGAGATCGTTGGAGCACGAGAGTTGCGACGCGGCGAAAATCGCCGGCAGGCGATGCGCGAAGCTCTCGCAAAGATGGGGTGGACCGCAATCAATGCCCAATACATCGCTGACCAGAAATATCTGCCGCAACTTCAGAAGTTGATCGACGAGGACCTGGCGAACGGCGGCGACGGGGTTGGGAACCTCGATGAACCGGTTAACCCGCGGTGAACCTCACTGACCTTGAGCTCGCCTATGCTGCTCGGGCTATAGGCAGCTGGCCGCGAAGCTTAGTGCGGTGCGGCAGAACACCGTAAGTTGATCGCCCGCCGTACAGTGCTGGCGCAGTCTTCGCACTGGATGGACGCCGGCGCCGATCGTTTCTTAAGATCCGCCGATGCCAACCATCGAGCTCACACGCGACGAGCTGCGCGACGCCGCGCAGGCGCAGAGGGCGGTACGGTTCGATGAAGCTAGGCGCGCCGTCACGCGTC
>Ga0302326_10012905_pt1 | contig 17751 bp, 13 predicted proteins | sample Palsa_T0_3_FD_202264 | JGI IMG/M metagenome (GOLD analysis project Ga0302326, IMG submission 202264) | Peat permafrost microbial communities from Stordalen Mire near Abisko, Sweden - Palsa_T0_3 | ecosystem: Environmental > Terrestrial > Soil > Palsa > Peat permafrost | place: Sweden: Abisko... | reverse complement strand
CTACCTGCACTGCCCGCCGGAGAAAATCATCGCCGTCGTCCCGACACACGAACCGGATTACAGCGCCCCGTCCAGACCGGCTGACGAGGACTCGCGGCTGATCGCCGGGCACGTCCTGGACTTCCTGACCCACGAAGTACGGCGCGGGCGGCTACCCGCCACGCTGCCGCCGCTGCAGTCCGGCGTCGGCAACATCGCCAACGCCGTGCTCGCCGGGCTTGACGGTGGGGCGTTCCCGCCGCTAACGGCCTACACCGAGGTGGTCCAAGACGGCATGCTGCAACTGCTGCGCTCAGGCGCGATGACCATCGCCTCAGCGACAGGCTTTTCCCTCAGCCAGGACGGCATCGCCGACCTGCACGCCGGTATCGCGGACTACCGCCACCAGATCATCCTTCGCCCGCAGGAGATCAGCAACCACCCGGAGGTTATACGCCGGCTCGGCTGCCTGGCGATGAACGGCATGATCGAGGCCGACATCTACGGCAACGTGAACTCCACCCACATCATGGGCTCGAGCATGCAGAACGGCATCGGCGGCTCCGGCGATTTCGCCCGCAACGCCTACCTAGCGATGTTCATGTCCCCCTCGACCGCCAAGAACGCGTCGATCTCGTGCATCGTGCCGATGGCCAGCCACGTCGACCACACCGAGCACGACGTGCATGTCATCATCACCGAGCAGGGCATCGCCGACCTGCGCGGCTTGCCGCCGCGACGCCGAGCCCAGCAGATCATCGACCGCTGCGCGCACCCCGGCTACCGGCCGGCCCTGCAGGACTACCTCGACCGGGCGACTGCCACCGGGCCCGGCAAGCACACCCCGCACCTGCTCAACGAGGCATTGTCGTGGCACGTACGGTACCTGCGCGACGGCAGCATGCGGCCGCGCTGAAGCGCCTCCGGGCAACCCGCATCCCCATCCCTTCGGTAACGCTATCGAGCCTCTGACCTACTGGCTGACTTAGCTTGTCCCTAAGTTGAGCACCACCGCCGCGGTTTAACGGCCGGGCGGTGGTGCAGGGTGTTGCGAATTCACCCGTCAGGACGGGTACTTGGCGGACGACGGCCGAGATGGCTCCCTCACCGTGGCCACTCGGTTCATGTTGCGAGGGCTGTCGGCAGGGCCCGTTCGGCATCATGAAAATGGTTTTGGGCCGGCCCGGCCGATAGTCTTATCAATGCATCGTTACCGGGGAAGGATCTGCTGGTGGAGCCAGGCGCAGGAAACCGGCCGGAGCTTCTGCCGCAGCTTCGGCTGGACGAGCTACTGGGTGAACTGCAGACGCGGCTGCAAGCCGTGCTGGCGACCAGGGACCAGATGCGCGGCCTGCTCCAGGCGGTCGTCGCCATCAGCTCCGGGCTGGACCTGGCGTCGACGCTACGGCGGATCGTGGAGACCGCGGTCGAGCTGGTAGACGCGACCTACGGGGCGCTCGGCGTCATCGGCGAGGACGGGCGGCTGGCCGAGTTCATCCCGATCGGCCTGAGCTCCGCCGAGATCGAGCGGATCCATCACTGGCCCGAAGGGCACGGCCTGCTCGGCCTGCTTATCGATGACCCCCGGCCGCTGCGGCTGGCCGACATCACCGACCACGCCGCATCGTCAGGATTCCCCGCCGGGCACCCGCCGATGGGCAGCTTCCTGGGTGTCCAGGTGCGGATCCGGGACGAGGTATTCGGCGACTTGTACCTGACCAACAAGCGCGGCGGCGGGGAGTTCACCGAAGACGACGAGGCGGTGCTGATCGCGCTGGGCGCCGCGGCCGCCGTGGCGGTCGAGAACGCTCGTCTGTACGAGACGGCCCGCCGGCAGCAGCGCTGGGTCCAGGCCATTGCCGAGGTCACCACCCGGCTGCTGTCCGGCTCGGCGCCCGGCGAGGTCCTGACCGACGTCACCCGGCAGGCGCGGGAACTGTCCGGCGCCGACCTGGCCGTGCTGGCCCTGCCCGACAACGGCGGGCGCCGGCTGACGATCACCTACGCCGACGGCGACGGCGCGGACGCCACCCGGGGCCTGGTGCTGCCGTCCGGTGAGTCCCTATCCGGCCGGGTCCTGGTCACCGGCGAACGGGTGGCGTCCGACGACTTCGCCGCCGACGAGCGCGCCTCGCAGGCGGCCCGCGGCGCGATGACCCATATCGGGCCCGCGGTGCTGTTCCCGCTCGGCGCGCCGGGCAACGTCCGCGGCGTGCTCACCGTCGGGCGCCGCCACGGCGCCGCGGCGTTCCCCCAGGCTCAGGTCGACGTGGCGGCCTCTTTCGCCGCCCAGGCCGGCGTCGCGCTCGAGCTCGCGGCCACCCGCGCCGAAGCCGAACGGGTCTTGCTCTACGAGGACCGGGACCGGATCGCCCGCGACCTGCACGACCTGGTCATCCAGCGGCTGTTCGCCACCGGCATGTCGCTGGAGGGCACGATGCCGATGATCACCAGGCCGGAGGTCGCGAGCCGGATCACCAACGCCGTGGACGCGATGGACGAGACGATCAAGGACATCCGGGCCACCATCTTCGCGCTGCAAGCCCCCGACCTGGCCAGCCAGCCGGATCTGCGCGGCGACATCGTCGCCCTGGTCGAGGAGATAACGCCCATGCTCGGCTTCGCCCCGTCGCTGCGGCTGGGCGCGGGGCTGGCCGCGCCGATCAGCCCGGGGCTGGGCGAGCAGGTGCTCGCCGCGCTGCGCGAGGCACTGTCCAACGCGGCCAGGCACGCGGGCGCCGGCCAGGTCGACGTGACCGTCGACGTCGATCCGGACGGGATTCTCGCCGTCCAGGTCACCGACGACGGGTCCGGTATCCCGGCGGAGGTCCACCGCAGCGGGCTGCGTAACCTGGCCCGCCGGGCCGAGAAGCTCGGCGGCGAGCTGCGGCTGCAGCCGGCCCGTCCGGGGGCGGCGGCGCCCGGCACCCGGCTGGAGTGGCGCGTCCCCCGGAGCTAACGACCCGGGATGGCCTTACCGGCCGCGGACCGTCAGCTCGCCACGGGTGCGGGGTGATCGGCCGGCGTCTGCTGGCCGGAGACGCGGAGGCGGCGGCCGTTCAGTATCTCCGGGGAAATCCGGATGAAGTGCTCCCGCACCCCAGGGGCCCAGGAGGTGAGGCCGATCTTCTGCAGCTGGCCGATCTCGGCGGGATCGGTCACTTCATGCGACTTCCCGATGGCGGTGATGCTCCACCCGGCTTGCTCATCCGCGTCCAGAAGATCGACTTCGAACGCGACGACGGAGTGCTGGGTCGCGGCGGCGAGCTTGCCGCCGCTATCGGTCCTGATGATGATGTCGCCGTGGTGGAACGCGAAGTTGACAAGCTCGACCGCAGGCAGCGCCCGCCGGGTATAGACGATCCGGCCAACGGATACCGATGCCATCAGCAGGAGGCATTCATCCTGGGACAGTTGCTCGAGGGCCGAGCCGTCGGAGTACATGTCACGAGGATGACGGAGGCGGCCGGCCGGGAACAGGGAACAAGGTCCCTAGTCGTCGGGGCCCGAGTACCCCTCGCGGCCAGCGGCGTGGTGCTGGTCGTCGAAGACGCGGACGGCGTACGCGGCGGCCTGGGTGCGGCGCTCCATGCCCAGCTTGGCGAACAGCGCGGAGACGTAGTTCTTCACCGTCTTCTCGGCCAGGAACATCCGCTCGCCGATCTGCCGGTTCGTCAGCCCATCGCCGATCAGTTCCAGGATCCGCCGCTCCTGCCCGGACAGCCCCGCCAGCGGATCCCGTTTCACCGACTGGTCCCGCAGCCGCGCCATCAGCTGACTCGCCGCCCGCGGATCCAGCATCGACTGGCCCGAGGCCACCGTCCGGACCGCCCCGACCAGGTCCGTGCCGCGGATCTGCTTCAGCACGTACCCGGCCGCGCCCGCCATGATCGCGTCGAACAGCGCCTCGTCATCCCCGAACGAGGTCAGCATCAAGCACGCCACCTCCGGCATCTTCGACCGGATCTCCCGGCACACCGACACCCCGTCACCATCAGGCAGCCGGACGTCGAGGACGGCCACGTCGGGCCGCAGCGCCGGGATCCGGGCGAGCGCCGAGGCCGCTGTCCCCGCTTCACCGATCACCTCGATATCCGGCTCGGCCTCCAGCAGGTCCCGCACCCCCCGGCGGACCACCTCATGATCATCCAGGAGGAAGACGGCGATCGGCTTGGCGGCCTCGTCGCCGGACGCAGAACCGCTCGCCGGGTTAGTCACCGTTTTTTACTCCTGACGCTCACGCGGACAGCCCCTTTCGCCGGGGGCAGGTGTATCACGTCCACTCTAGGCAGTCCGCCGACCCGAGGGTAGGACCAAAGTCCCTGGCGGGCAGCCCGGACGGCTCTGTTAGCTGGAGGCCGGCCGGCCTAGCGTCGTAACTGAGGTTAAAGCAGAACGTAGAGCAGCAGGAGGCGGAAATGCCTGGAATCATTGTCGGCGTAGACGGTTCCGGCCATTCCCAGCGTGCGCTGGAATGGGCGATGAAGGAAGCGGCCATACGGCACGCACCACTGACCGTGCTCGCCGTGCACGAGGCCGTCGCGGGTTACTTCGGCGGCGTCTCCATCTACACCGATGACTCGGAACGGACCGAAGCGGTCCGCCAGGCGGTCCAGGCGGAAACCGACAAGGCGCTGGCCGCACTCGAGGGACCCCACCCGGAGTCCGTCACGGTCACGGCGGTGCACGGCTTCCCGGTCGAGGAGATCATCAAGGCCGGCGGCGACGCCGACATGATCGTGCTCGGCTCGCGCGGGGTGGGCGGATTCACCCGGCTGATGCTGGGGTCGACGGTCGGCCAGGTGGCGCAGCACGCGCCGTGCCCGGTCCTCATCGTCCCGCCAGAGAACCGCAGCTGAGGTCAAACTCAGGGCATCAGGCCGTGATGGGGGAAGACGGCTTTCCTGGTGGCCAGGATGGCCTGGTCTACTGGGTCGGCCGGGTTGTAGCCCGTGTCGAAGGCGCCCGACGGGTCGAAATGGTCCTGGCCGCCTTCGGTCATCGTTTCCGGTGCTTTCCGGCCGGTCGCCTCGCTCACGTACTCGCGCCAGGCCTCCGGAGTGGCTGACGCGGGATCGAGGGGGCGGCCCGCGGCCTCGAAGAGCAGGTGGGTCCAGGTCCTCGGCACCACCTGGACGTGCTCGTAGCCGCCGCCGCCGGTGAGCAGCCAGCGGCCGCCGGCCACCTCGTGCGCGAGCGCGTGGAGCGCGGCGTGCGCGGCGCGCTGCGCGTCGATGGTCAGTTCCAGGTTGGTCAGCGGGTCGCTCCAGTGCGAGTCGCAGCCGTGCTGGCTGACCAGCACCTGCGGGCCGAACTCGCGCAGCAGCGGCGGCACCACGGCGGCAAAGGCCCGCAGCCACCCGGCGTCCCCGGTGCCGGCCGGCAACGCGACGTTGACCGAGGCTCCCTCGGCCTGCGGCCCGCCGATCTCGCTGGCCCGCCCGGTGCCGGGGAACAAGGTATCGGGTGACTCGTGCAGGCCGACGGTCAGCACCCTGGGGTCGTTCCAGAACGCCGCCTGCACGCCGTCGCCGTGATGCGCGTCCACGTCGACGTAGGCGATCCGCTCCGCGCCCTGGCTCAGCAGCCACGCGATCGCGATGGCCGGGTCGTTGTAGATGCAGAAACCGCTGGCGCTGCGGGCCATGGCGTGGTGCAGGCCGCCCGCGATGCTGGCGCCGTGCTGCGCGGCCGACGTCCAGACCGCCCGGGCCGCGGCCAGCGTGGCCCCGGCGACCATGGCCGACGCCTCGTGCATGCCGGGGAACACCGGATCGTCGGCGGTGCCGAGGCCGTGCATCAGCAGCACGCGGCTGGTGAGTTCCTGCTTGCCCGGGATCTGGGGATCGGGGCTGCCCGCCAGCCGCACCAGGCTGATATAGGCAGGGTCGTGGACGAGTTCCAGCTCGGCGTCGGTCGCCGGGGCCGGGACCTGCACCGAGACCCCTTCCTGGCGGCCGAGGCCGAAGGCGTCGCTGAGTTCCATGGTCAGCTTGAGCCGGATCGGCGCCATCGGGTGGCCGGGGCCGAAGTCGTAGCCGGTCAGCCGGTCGTCCCAGGCCACGTGCAAGGTGCAGGTCATGACGGCCCCTTAAGGATCGGCTCAGTCTCGGTCGGCAGCGTGTCCCGCCTGCCATAGCCGATGGTAGACGCCGTCCGCCTCGATGAGCTCGGTGTGCGTGCCCCGCTCGGCCACCCGGCCGTGGTCGAGCACGACGATCTCGTCGACGGCGTCCAGGCCGTCCAGTTCGTGGGTGATCAGCAAGGTGGCCCGGCCGGCCGTGGCTGCCAGCAGGTCCGCGGTCAGCGCGCGGCGGTTGGCTGGGTCGAGGTGCGCGGTCGGCTCGTCCAGGACGAGCAGGGCCGGGTCGGCCAGCAGCGCGCGGGCCAGCGCGAGCCGCTGGCGCTGGCCGCCGGACAGTTCGGCGCCGTGCGCACCCACCGGCGTGTCCCAGCCCAGCGGGAGCGAGGCGATCCAGTCGAGCAGCCGGGCGTCGCCGGCGGCCCGGGCGAGCTCGGCGTCACTGGCCCGCGGCCCGGCCAGCCGCAGGTTGTCCCGGATGGTCGCATCGAAGATATGCGGGTCCTGGGCGCAGCCGGTGATGACCGTGCGAACGTCGTCGGGATCGTATCCGGCCAGGTCAAGCCCGTTCAGCCGGGCGGTGCCCGCGCTGAGGTCCACGAACCTGAACAGGAGCGCGGCCAGTGTGGACTTGCCCGCGCCGGTCGCGCCGACCAGCGCGACCCGCCGTCCCGGGCCAAGGTCAAGATCAATATCCCGAACGGCCGGTGGTTCCTCCGCCGAGTACCTGACCGTGCCGCCCCGGATGGAGATCTCCACCGGCCGCCGCGGCGGCGGGAAGGGCCGCTCCGGGGAGCGGACGGGATCCGGGGCGTCCAGCACGTCCGCGATCCGCCCGGCCGCGACCCGGGCGTGGCCGAGCTGGATCGCGGCCGCGGGCAAGGCCGTGACCGCCTCGAAGGCGGCCAGGGCGGTCAGCGTGATGACGGCCAGCGGCACCCGGCCCAGCGACCCGGACCCGGTGGCCGCGACGCCGAGCAAGAGCACGCCCCACAGCGTCAGGCCGGATGCCAGGGCGCTCAGGCCGGTGCCGAGTCCCGACGCCGACGCGGAGCGCCGGGCGAGCCGGGTCAGGTCGGCGTCCGCGGCCCGGGCCCGGTCCAGGCCGGTCTCGACGGCGCCGAACGCGTGCAGTTCGGCGGCCCCGCTCAGCAGGTCGGTGACGGCGGCGCCCAGCTCGCCGCGGGCGGGCGCAGCGAGCCGGGCGGCCCGGCGGGCCGCCACCGCGGTGACCACGGGCACCAGCACTCCGGCGGCCAGCAGGCCGGCCGCGAGCACGCCGGCCGCGGGCGCGAAGACCAGCAGCGCCGCCGTGGTCGCGCCCGCTCCGACCAGCGCCGCGGTCAGCGGCGGGGCGATGCCGCGGATGAACAGGTCCTGGGTCGCGTCCACGTCGCTGATCAGCCGGGTGAGCATGTCGCCGGACCGGAAGGCGACCAGCCCGGCCGGGGCCAGGCGTTCCAGCCGCCGGTAGATGGCCACCCGGACGTCGGCGAGCACCCGGAAGGCCACGTCGTGCGAGAACAGGCGCTCGAGGTAGCGCAGCAGCCCGCGGCCCACGCTGAGCGCGCGGACCAGGACCACCGCGATCGAGATCGCCACGATGTTGGGGTGCTGCGAGGCCCGGGCGAGCAGGAACCCGGCGGTGGCCAGCAGGGCCACCCCGCAGCCGCAGCCGACCGCGCCGGCCAGCACGGCGAACAGCAGCTCGCGCCGCATCGGCCGGGCCAGGAGGAGTAGCCGAAGCAGAGGGCGGCGGGCCGTGGTGGTGAGGGAGGTCATGACGTGACCGCCAGCAGCGCGGGGGCCGGGGCCGGGCATGGGGATGAGGCCTGGTGGAGGGCGCCGTGGTCGAGGGTGAAGAGCCGACCGATGTAACGTGCTTGATTCTGACTATGCGTTACCTGGATGACGGTGCGGTCGGCCATCAGCGTGGCGATGGTCTCCTCGAGCCGGAGGGCGCTGACCGCGTCCAGGTGTGCGGTGGGCTCGTCCAGCAGGAGCAGCGGAGCGTCGCGCAGGAACGCGCGGGCGAGCGCGATCTGCTGGCGCTGGCCCGAGGACAGCCGCAGGCCCCGCTCCCCGACCCCGGTGGCGTAGCCATCGGGCAGGCCTTCGATGAACTCGGCCGCTCCGGCCAGCTGCGCAGCCCGGGCGATGGCGTCCGGGGTTGCCTCCGGCTGGCCGAGCGCGATGTTGGCGGCCACCGACGTGGTGAACAGGTAGGGCTGCTGGGGCACCCAGCTGATCTGGCGGCGCCACTCACCGGCCGGGATGGACGTCAGGTCGATGCCGCCGACCTCGATCCGGCCGCCGGTGGGCTCGGCGAAGCGCAGCAGCAGGGCCAGCAGCGAGCTCTTTCCCGCCCCGCTCGGGCCGGCCAGCGTGATCCGGTCGCCCGGCCGGATGGTTAGGTTCACCGAGGACAGGGCCGGGCGGTCACGGCCTGGGTAGGCCAGCGAGACGCCGCGGAGCTTGATGGTGTCGTCCCGCAGGGACACGCGGTGCCCGGGGGCCGGGGTGCTCGGGGTCTTGGGAGCGGGGGTGTCGAGGATCTCGAAGACGTCGCGGGCCGCGGCGGCGCCCTCGGTGCTGGCGTGGAACTGGGCGCCGACCGCGCGCAGCGGCAGGTAGGCCTCGGGGGTGAGCAGCAGGACGAGCAGCGCGGTCTGGTAGCTCATGTGACCGGCGAGCAGGCGCAGCCCGACCTCGACCGCGACCAGCGCGGTGGCCAGGGCGGCGGCCAGCTCCAGGACGAAGCCGGACAGGAACGCGATCCGCAGGGTGGACATGGTGACGGCCCGGTACTCCTCGGTGACCGCTCCTATCACCTCGGCCTGCGGCTTGCCGCGGCCGAACAGCTTGAGCGTCGGCAGCCCCTCCACCACGTCCAGGAAGTGGCCGCCGAGCCGGGCCAGCAGCCGCCACTGCCGCTGTGTGACCGTCTTGGTGTGCAGTCCGACCAGAATGGCGAAGACCGGGATCAGCGGCAGGGTGACGCCGATGACCACGGCGGAGATCCAGTCCGCGAACGCGACCCGGATCAGCACGGCGACCGGGACCAGGCAGGCGAGCACGAGCTGAGGCAGGTAGCGGGCGAAGTAGGCATCCAGCCCGTCCAGGCCCCTGGTGGCCAGCGTGGTGACCTGACCGGAGGAGTGCCGGGCGAGCCAGGATGGCCCCAGCCGGAGGGCGTGATCGACCAGACGCCGCCGCAGCTGGGACTTCACCGCGGCCGCCGCCCGCAGCGCGGTGACCTCGCCGCCGTAGCTGGCCGCCGCCCGGGCCACCAGCACGACGACCAGGGCCACCAGCGCGCCCCCGAGCACGGTGAGGCCGGTTCCGGTGGCCGCGCCGGCCAGCAGGCGGGCCAGCAGGCTGGCCTGGATCAGGATCAGGCCGGTGGCGACCAGGCCGAGAACGACCGTGACCGCGAGGTAGCCGCGGGCCGCGGCCGAGTAACGCAGTAGCCGCGGATCAAGCGGCTTCACGACCGCCCGCTGACAGCCTCGGGTTCGGCCCCGGTCACCGGCGGTTTCGGGGTGACAGGGGGCGGGGTCGGGGTCGGCGCGTGCTCGGCAGGGCCGATGCTGGCGCTGGTCAGCCGTTTGCGGAAGACCCAGTAGGACCAGCTCTGGTAGCCGAGCACGATCGGGGTGAAGATCAGCGCGACCCAGCTCATCACGACCAGTGTGTAGTGCGGCGAGGAGGCGTTGTTGACGGTCAGGCTGAACGCGGCCGAGGTGCTCGACGGGAACACATTCGGCCACAGGTCGCCGAACAGGGTCGCGACGGCCAGCAGGAGGGTGACGGCCGTGCCGGCGAAGGCCCAGCCCTCCCGGCCGCGCAGCGCCGCGGCCGCGCCGCCGATCAGGGCGACCGCGGCCAGGGCGGCGGTGACGTCGGTGGCCGGCCGGCCGTGGCTGAACTGGGTCAGCGCCAGGAAGACCGCGGCCAGGGGCACGGCGACCAGCGCGGTCCTGACGGCCATCCGGCGGGCCCGGACCCGGAGCTCGCCGGTGGTCTTGAGGCCGAGGAAGATCGCGCCGTGCAGCGTGAACAGGCTCAGCGTGACCAGCCCGCCGAGCAGGCCGTACCAGTTGAGCAGGGTGAGCAGGTTGCCGGTGTAGACGTGCGCGGCGTTCACCGGCACGCCGCGCACGATGTTGGCGAAGGCCACCCCCCACAGCAGCGCGGGCAGCGCGGACCCGGCGAAGATGGCCCGGTCCCAGTTGCCCCGCCAGCGCGGGCTGTCCACCTTGCTGCGGAACTCGAAGCAGACGCCGCGCACGATCAGCGCCACCAAGATGATCAGCAGGGGCAGGTAGAAACCGCTGAACATGGTGGCGTACCACTGCGGGAAGGCGGCGAACGTCGCGCCCCCCGCGGTCAGCAGCCACACCTCGTTGCCGTCCCAGACCGGGCCGATCGCGTTGATCATGAGCCGGCGTTCGGTGTCGTCCCGGCCCAGCACCGGCAGCAGGATCCCGACCCCGAAGTCGAATCCTTCCAGCACGAAATACCCGGACCACAAGATCGCGATGAGGATGAACCAGAAGGTCGCGAGGTTCATGACAGGTCCTTAGCGCTCAGTAGGAGAAGACGGGGAGGGGTTGCTCGGCGCTGGAACCGGGGCCCGTTCCGTCAATTTCTTCTGGTGCCCCGGCCTGGACGTGCCGGATCGTCAGCCACCCGGCGATGGCGGCGAGGCCCGCGTACAGCAGGGTGAACACCGTCAGCGAGATGATCACCGAGGAGACGGTCACGCCGGCCGAGACGCTCTGCGCGGTGGTCAGCAGGCCGAACACCGTCCAGGGCTGGCGGCCCATCTCGGTGAAGATCCAGCCCATCGTGGTGGCCAGGTAGGGCAGGGGCAGGGCCCAGATCGCGACCCGGTAAAACCAGCGGCTGCGCGGGATCCGGCGGCGCCGGGTCAGCCAGAGCCCGAGCGCGGCCAGCAGCGCGGCCAGCGAGCCGAAGCCGGCCATGAGGCGGAACGACCAGTAGGTGACCGGGATGATCGGCTTGTAGCTGCCCGGCCCGTACTTCTTGTCATAGGCGCGCTCGACGTTGTTGATCCCCTGCACGGTGCCGTGCGGGTTCAAGGTGGCGATCAGCGAGAGCAGGTAGGGAACCCGGATGCTCCACACTTCCTGGCTGCCGTTCAGGGATCCGATGGTGAACAGCGAGAAGGAGGCCGCGTCCGAGGTGTTGTAGAGCGCCTCGGCGGCCGCCATCTTCATCGGCTGCTGCGAATCCATCAGCCGGGCCTGGATGTCCCCGGTCACCGCGCTGGCGATCCCGGCGGTCAGCGCGACCACCAGGCCGATCCGCATGGCCGGGCCGAACACGTCGACCTGGGAGTTGCGGGCCAGGTGCCAGGCGCTGACGGCGATAATCACCGCGCCGGTCACCAGGAAGGAGGCGAAGAACACGTGCGGCCACGCGGCCAGCACGGTGGAGTTGGTCAGCAGCGCGAAGATGCTGGTTAGCTCGACCCGGTGGGTGCCGGGCACGACCCGGTAGCCGACCGGGTGCTGCATCCAGCTGTTGGCGGCCAGGATGAAGAAGGCCGACATGGACGTGCCGAAGGCGGCCAGCCAGATCATGGCCAGGTGCAGCCGCGGCGACAGCTTGTTCCAGCCGAAGATCCACAGGCCGATGAAGGTCGACTCCATGAAGAACGCGAGCAGCGCCTCCATCGCCAGCGGCGCGCCGAAGACGTTGCCGACGAACTCGGAGTAGGCCGACCAGTTCATGCCGAACTGGAACTCCTGCACGATCCCGGTGACCACGCCCACCGCGAAGTTGATCAGGAAGATCTTCCCGAAGAACTTCGTCAGCCGCAGGTAGACCGGGTCCTTCTTGATCAGCCACCAGGTCTGCAGGCAGGCCACCACCAGCGCCAGGCCGATGGTCAGCGGGATGAAGATGAAGTGGTACACGGTGGTGATCCCGAACTGCCATCGGGACAGGTCAAGGGTGTTCATCGGTGTCCCCTGAGTTCGGCGTCTGCTGGCTACGTCCCGCACATTCCGCGGTGCCATCAAGCTGACCAGAGGCGACCCAGGCCCCCCAGGGTCGGCCGACCCCCTGGGTTCGGGACCTTAGTCCCTTGCTGCGCGCTGGGTGTCGGCTAGGAACGATGACATACCCCGGCGGCCCGCGGAGCAGTCGTGCGGCGCTGGCCAAGGAGGATGACATGGCCCATAGAACCGGCCAGAAGACGCTACCGTCCCGGGCTCCGGGCCACGCGTCACGCCAGCGGCACTGGGGGCGATGGGTGGCGGCGGGCGTCGTCGGGCTCGTCGTTCTGCTGGTCCTGGCCGTTGGATTGTTCATCAAGCTCCAGCCGACCCCGGCTCCGCTGGCGCTGCCCGGTGGCGCGGCCAGCGCGCCGGCCGGACGGCTGGACGGCACCTGGGATGTCGCGGCCGGTTCGCTCGCGGGTTTCCGGGTCCGCCAGACCGCGCTAGGTTTCAGCAACGACACGGTCGGCAGGACTTCCGCGGTTACCGGCGCCCTGGTCATGTCCGGCGGCCGACTCACCAGCGCGGCCATCCGCGTCGACCTCACCGCGGTGAAGGCCGGCGGCAAGACGCCGCCGCAGCTGGCCAAGAGCCTCGGCACTGCGCGCTATCCGGGGGCCACGTTCACCCTGACCCGTCCGGTGACGCTGAGCCCCGCCTTCGCCTCGGGCGCGACGATCAGGGTGACGGCCACGGGCCTGCTTGAGCTGAACGGAGTCTCCCGCCAGGTGACCTTCACCGTGTCGGGCCGCCGGGCCGGGACCACGCTGCAGGTGGCCGGGTCGATCCCGATCAACTTCTCGGCCTGGGACATCAAGGGGCCATCGGGATACGGCTTCCTCGCGTCGCTCGCCAACCACGGCGCGGCGGAGTTCCTCCTGATCCTGCACCGGGTGTAGCGGGCGGGACCCCAGCGAGCGCCAGCGACCGAAGGACGGGCCGATAGGGGCCTTAAGCCTCTATCTGGCGAGGGCCCCGAGAGCACATGTTTGTTAACAAATTGTTATCTAACGTTACATACCTAGCGACGAGGAGGTCGCCGTGTCCACACCGCCCATAGAGCCAGAAAAGCGCCTGGACCTTTTGCTTCAGGTCAAAGACTTCGCGCCGCCGGCCGGGTTCACCGCCCAGGCGAAGGTCGCGGACCCCGCCGTATATGAGCGGGCCGCGGCCAATCCGCCCGCATGGTGGGCCGATCAGGCCAGCCAGCGGCTGGCCTGGACCACCCCGTTCACCGAGGTGCTCGACGACAGCAATCCGCCGTTCTACCGGTGGTTCGCCGACGGCACGCTCAACGTGAGCTACAACTGCCTCGACCGGCACGTTCAGGCCGGCCATGGCGACCGGGTGGCCTTTCACTGGCACGGTGAGGAAGGCGAGCAGCGCGACCTGACCTACGCCGAACTGCTCGCCGACACCCAGCGGCTGGCGAACGGGCTGAAGGACCGCGGCGTCACCAAGGGGGACGTGGTCGGGATCTACCTCCCGATGATCCCCGAGGTCGTGGTGGCCATGCTGGCCTGCGCCAGGATCGGCGCGCCGCACAACGTGGTCTTCGGCGGCTTCGCCCCGTCCGCGGTGCGGGAGCGGCTCGAGGTGTCGTCCGCGAAGGTGCTGATCACCGCGGACGGCGGCCGCCGCAAGGGCAAGACGGTCCCGGTCAAGTCGGCCGTCGACGACGCCGTGGACGACCTGGCCACGCTGCAGACCATCGTCGTGGTCCGGTCCGCGGGCTCGCCCTGTACCATGCGGCCCGGCCGCGATGTGTGGTACGACGAGCTGCTGGCCGGCGCCGACCCGCACTGCCCGGCGGAGCCGATGGAGGCCGAGCACCCGCTGTTCCTGCTGTACTCCTCCGGTTCCACGGCCAAGCCGAAGGGCATCATGCACACCACCGGCGGGTACCTGACCGGTGTCGCCACCACGACCGCCATGGTGTTCGACCTGGACCCTGAGCGTGACGTCTTCTGGTGCACCGCCGACGTCGGCTGGATCACCGGCCACTCCTATGTCGTCTATGGCCCGATGGCCAACGGCTGCACGTCGGTGATGTTCGAAGGCGCGCCCGACTACCCGGACAAGGACATCTGGTGGGACATCATCGAGCGGTACCGCGTGTCCGTCTTCTACACCGCGCCGACCGCCATCCGCGCCTGCATGAAATGGGGCGCCCAGTACCCGGCCAAGCATGACCTTTCCTCGCTGCGGCTGCTCGGCTCCGTCGGCGAGCCGATCAACCCCAAGGCCTGGCTGTGGTACCACACGGTCATCGGCGGCGAGCGCTGCCCGATCGTCGACACCTGGTGGCAGACCGAGACCGGCTGCATCATGATCTCGCCGCTGCCCGGCCTGACCGCCACCAAGCCAGGCTCGGCGACCCTCCCGCTGCCGGGCGTGTCCGCGGCCCTGTTCGGCGAGGCGGGCGAGGAAATCGAGGAGGGCAGCGGCGTGCTGGTGCTGACCCAGCCCTGGCCCAGCATGCTCCGTGGCCTGTACAAGGATCCGGACCGGTTCGTCCAGACCTACTTCAGCCGGTTCGGTCCGCGGAACTACTTCGTGGGCGACGGCGCCCGGCGCGACGAGGACGGCTACTTCTGGATCACCGGGCGGATCGACGACGTCATCAACGTCTCCGGCCACCGGCTGTCCACCGCCGAGGTCGAGTCGGCGCTGGTGGCGCACCCGGTGGTCGCCGAGGCCGCGGTCATCGCGGTCAGCGACGAGCTCACCGGCCAGTCGATCGTGGCCTACGTCACGCTGCGGGCCGGCACGACCGCCGAGCCCGCGCTCAAGGAGACGCTGCGTCAGCACGTGGCCGAGCGGATCGGCAAGCTCGCCCGGCCCAAGCGGATCATCTGGGCCGACGACGTGCCCAAGACCCGTTCCGGCAAGATCATGCGCAGGCTGCTGCGCGATATCGCGGAGGGCCGTCATCCCGGCGACGCCACCACCCTCGGCGACCCGTCCGTGCTGACCAAGCTTCAGCAGGCCACCATGCAGGACGACCAGACATCCACAGGCGCGCCGGAGACAGGAAACACGCAATGACAACCTCAGTGCAGCAGCACGAGCGAGCAAAAGGGACCCGGCCGGGCCTGGTCCAGGGCCGGGTGGCGCTGGTCACCGGCGGCACCCGCGGCATCGGCGCCGCCATCTGCCGTGAGCTGGCCGACGAGGGCGCGAACGTCGCGGCCGGCTTCTGGCACGGCCACGAGGCCGCGGAGAAGTTCCTGGCCGACGTCGCCGCTGAGCATCCGGACCAGCGGGTCACCATTCACGAGGGCAACATCGGCCATGCCGATGACTGCCGCCGGGTACTGCACGAGGTGATCGACCAGCAGGGCCAGGTCGACATCCTGGTGAACAACGCCGGCATCACCATCGACCGGACCGTGGCCAAGATGACCGACGAGGACTGGCAGCGGGTCATCGCGGTCAACCTGTCCGGCGCCTTCTTCATGGCCCAGGCCGCGGTCGAGTACATGATCCAGCGCGGCCACGGCCGGGTCATCAACATGTCCTCGGCCATCGGCGAGACCGGTAACATCGGCCAGGTCAACTACGCCGCGTCCAAGTCCGGCCTGTTCGGCCTGACCAAGTCGCTGGCCAGGGAGACCCTCTTCCAGCGGCACCGGGCCGAGCATCCGGTCGGGGAGGGGATCGGGCTCACCGTCAACGCGGTCACCCCCGGCTACATCGCCACCGACATGATGGCCACCATCCCGGACAAGGTACTGGACCGGATCCGGACCCAGATCCCGGTCGGCCGCCTCGGCACGCCGGAAGAGATCGCCCGCGTGGTCGCCTTCCTGGCGGCCGATGCGTCCTCTTACATCACCGGACAGGTCTGGGCCGTCAACGGCGGACTGGACATGTGAGGAAGAGGCCGACGTCGGTCCGGCTGGCACATTGATGAGTTTCGAATCGAAGGAGCGTCGGATGGCGGACAAGAACACACAGGAGACGGCCTGGCAAGCCGGGGAGTCGGCGGCGGAGGCGGTGGGCCCCGAGGCCGGCATGCTGGCCTCGGCGGACGCGGCCGGCCTGGGCGAGTCCACGCTGGCGGTGCTGCAGCGCGCCGCCGGGAACCCGGGTGCGGCCGCGGCGGCGTGGCTGCGGTACGGGGCCAGCCTGGCGCTGGCCGGGCCGGTGGCCACCGCCCGCTGGCTGGGCGTCGACGCGCCGCCGCCGGTCCCGGTGCCGGACCGCGACAAGCGGTTCGCCGACCCGGCTTGGACGGACAACCCGGCGTTCTTCGCCGTCCGGCAGGCTCACCTGGCTGCGGCCCGGCTGGTCAGCGACCTGCTGGAGGCCGGGGCCGGGGATCCCGTCGATGACGCCAAGGCCGCGCTCGCGACGAGTTTTCTGCTCGACGCGACCGCGCCGACCAACTTCCTGGCCACCAACCCGGCCGCGCTCAAGCGGGCGATGGAGACCGGCGGCGCCAGCCTGACCGCCGGGGCCGCCCACGCTGCCGACGACTTGCTCAACAACGGCGGGCGGCCGCGGCAGGTCGACACCCGGCCGTTCCGGGTCGGGGAGAACATGGCCGCCACGCCCGGCAAGGTCGTGTTTAAGAACGACCTGATGGAGCTGATCCAGTACGCGCCGCAGACTCCGCGGGTGCATGCGGTCCCGGTGCTGGCCAGCCCGCCGTGGATCAACAAGTACTACGTCATGGATCTGGCCCCGGGCCGCAGCTTCCTGGAGTGGGCGGTCCAGCACGAGCGGACCGTGTTCGCGATCTCCTACCGCAACCCCGATGCGTCCATGCGCGACGTGCGGCTGGACGACTACCTGATCAACGGCCCGCGGGAAGCGCTCGACGTTATCGGGGACATCACCGGGGCGCCCAAGATCGACATCATCGGGCTGTGCCTGGGCGGCGCGCTGACCGCCATGCTCGCTGCCTATCTGGCCGAGAAGGGCGACGACCGGATCGGCTCCCTTACCTTGCTGAACACCCTGCTGGACTACAGCGAACCCGGCGTCCTGGGGGTGTTCACCGACGAGAAGACCGTGGCTCGGCTGGAGAAGAAGATGGCCGCCGCCGGTGTGCTGGACGGCGCCCAGATGGCCGGGACCTTCGACATGCTCCGCGCCAACGACCTGATCTTCAACTACGTCGTGTCGAACTGGCTGATGGGGCAGGACCCGCCGACCTTCGACATCCTGGCCTGGAACGGGGACAGCACCCGGATGCCCGCCGCGATGCACTCGTTCTACCTGCGCTCGCTGTACATGCGCAACGAGCTGGCCACAGGCGAGCTGGAGCTGGCCGGGCAGCAGCTGTCGCTGGCCTCGGTGCGCAACGACACGTACGTGGTGGGGGCGATCAACGACCACATCGTGCCCTGGCATTCCTCTTACCAGACCGGCGGGCTGCTCGGCGGCGCTGTCCGCTACGTGCTGTCCAGCGGCGGGCACATCGCCGGGATCGTCAACCCGCCCGGCCCCAAGGCCTGGTACGAGGCCAGCGAACACGCCGGTCCCGACCCCGAAGCCTGGCGCGCCGCCAACAGCAAGCACCGCGGCTCGTGGTGGGAAGACTGGACCGCCTGGTCCGACACCCGGGCAGGTGAGCTGATCGCGCCGCCCGGTCTGGGCAGCAAGCGGTACCCGGCCCTCGGCGACGCCCCCGGCGAGTACGTGCACGGCTGA
>Ga0302326_10012901_pt1 | contig 17756 bp, 16 predicted proteins | sample Palsa_T0_3_FD_202264 | JGI IMG/M metagenome (GOLD analysis project Ga0302326, IMG submission 202264) | Peat permafrost microbial communities from Stordalen Mire near Abisko, Sweden - Palsa_T0_3 | ecosystem: Environmental > Terrestrial > Soil > Palsa > Peat permafrost | place: Sweden: Abisko... | reverse complement strand
GCCAAAGCCAGGCTGGCACGTCTGGACCACCCCCACCGGACGCACCTACACCCAAGAACCCTGGCGCTACCTCGCCTAACGACGCGCCCCCGACGTCGAACCGGTTGTTACGGCTCTTTTATCGGCTCTGTCGCGGATAATCCCCGGCCGCCGCCTTGGACGGCGCCGACCGGGGATCTTTCCGCGTTCTCTTCGTTCTCTTCTGGTGGGGTCGATTGCCGGTCACGTGCTGCTTACGCGGTCGTGGCCGGGGTGATGGTCTCGTGGTTACCCGGCTGCGCCACCTGGTGCGCGCTCCTGGGCCGACGGCCGAAGCTGAACAGGTAGGCGGAGGCGAGGCCAGCCACGGTGCCGAGGCCGAACAGGACCAGCGAGACGATGTAGACGATCTGGGAGACCTTCCACCAGCCGTAGGCGTTCAGCAGCATGCTGCGCAGCGTCTCGCCCTTGAAGACGGTGTTCACGGTGGTGGCGAGCGCGGTGTTAGTCGGCTGGGACAGGGATTCGGTGGACAGCTGGGAATAGGTCTTGCCCGCGCCCATCTCCTGGATGTGCACGGCGATGAAGTGGTCGGCGTATGCCTCGGCCTGCTGGCCGGTGAGCATCTGCTGGCCCGCGTACTGGCTGACCGACGGGATCATCGACGGGGTGATCTCGGTGCCGGCCTTGGCGTGCGCGAACGCGCTCGCCGGGGGGAAGAAGATCTGCTGGGACGCGAGCTGGCCCTGCACGGTGTTGTGCACGTAGGCCGAGCCCCACAGCGCCAGGCCGCCGGCGATCAGCAGCACCGCCGCCAGGGCGGCGCTCGCCGCGGCGAGCCAGATACGGGTTGAGAAGCGGCGCATCGTAATGCCTCCTTGTGATGCGGGCCGGTGTCTGACGGTCCGCTCGGGTTGAACTGTCAGACATGAGTCTTCCGCCGCACTGGCAGGCGGCGTCACGGCCGGACGTCCCCGCCCGGCGGGCCCTTTGGCCCTAATGACCGGGCTCCCGCCGCCGCATGCTTCCTCCGCCTTGATCCAACGGACTACCGCTAGAAGGCTGTTTGCGATCCGGACGAAGGTCCGCGCTGGAGCGCTTGCCCTCGGGACTTACCGGGCGTAACGTACGCCGTAAAAGGTGGCGGGGGCGGCCACTGCACAGAGCTTATGAATACGGCTGCTCCAGACCTCGGCGGCGTCATGCACGTACGCGGCGAGGTGCCCCATGCCAGGATCTGCCCGTCAGCCGTTCCGTCCGGGCGGTTAGCGTGAATTCGCCGGCCACCTTCGTGCACTGGTCGATCTTTGACGTCACGGTCGCCAACCTGGTCCTGATCGGCGTCATGGTCGCTATCTTCGGGGCCGCGCTGCTGCTCCCGTTCCCTAAGGGGGAACGCGCGGAGGCCGCCGCCGTTACTGATTCGGCCGCCGATGCCGACGCGGCTGGGCTGCCGGATGACGGCACGGCCGCCTTGTGGACGGCCCGGCTTCGGCGCCGCGCGGTCAGGACCCTGCCGCCCGCCAAGCTGCTGCCCGACAGCCAGCCCGCTTACGTCGCATCGTGGGTCTACGTGTTCGGGGTGGGCTCCCTGGCCGCGCTCGGGGTCGCGGTCGCGAGTGGGTTCGCTCTGGCGCTCGGCGGTCCTGACTGGTGGCATTACAACCCGGTCGGGCATTTTTTCAACAGCCTGCACCTGTGGAGCGTCGAGCTGTTCATGGCACTGCTGGTCATCCACCTGTGGGGCAAGTTCTGGATGGCGGCCTGGCGCGGCCGCCGGACGTGGACCTGGATCACCGGCGTGGTCGCGTTCGTGGCCTCGGTGGTGGAGTGCTTCACCGGCTACCTGTCGCAGCAGAACTTCGACTCCCAGTGGATCTCGACCAGCGGCAAGGACGCGTTCAACGCGGTCGGGGTCGGCGCGTTCTTTAACGTGATGAACTTCGGCCAGATGCTGATGTGGCACATCGTGCTCGTCCCGATCGTGCTGATCGCCATCGTGGGCGCGCACGTGCTGCTGGTGCGGGTGCACGGGGTCTCGCACCCGATCAACGCGCATAACGCCGAGGTCCCGGCGAGCGGGCGGCTACGGCGGCAGGCGATCGCCGCGGCCGACGCCGCCCCCTGGCGCGGCCCGAACCGCCGCTACGACATCCTCAAGGAAGGGGCCATCGCGGCGGTGGTCGTGCTGGTGCTCACTGTCGGCCTGGCCTCCCTGCTGTCCTCCCCGGATGTGCCGCCGATCACGATCGCGACCTGGGCCAGGGTCGCCCCGGCCGACTTCCTGGCCACGGCGGCAAGCGAGCTGAACGGGACCAGCGAGACCGCCACTTACGGTCCGCCGTACAACAACCAGAGCGGCAGCGTCCAGCGGCTGCTGTTCTCCCCGCAGACCATCCCGGGCGTGACCCAGCCGGTCAACGCCGCCCAGGACTTCGTCCTTGGACCGCTGACCACGCTCGCCGCCACCGACCCGGGCGTCGCCGCCCCGCTCGCCACCTACACGGCCGCCCCGGCCGCCCAGCAGCTCAAGTGGGCCACCACCTACGCCAGTGCGGTGACGAAGGTGAAGTTCGCCAACGGCAGCCCGGTCGTCCCGGCCGCCGGCGACGGGCCGGTCCCGGCCCTGATGGCCGGCGAGCTGGCCCTGGCGCGCAGCGGCGCGCTGGACACCGACCTGCTGTCACAGCAGCCGTTCTACGGCACCAACTTCACCAAGCCGCTGCTGTTCATCGAGGACGGCGCCTACTTCGGCGCCCAGGCCACCGCGATGGGCCTGACCGGCAGCCAGTGGGGCGTCATGAACGAGACCGGCAGCTACCCCGGCCAGCCCTGGCTGTGGCTCTACACGCTGTGGTACCAGGTGCCGGGCTGGACCAACTCGGCCAACATCGACATGATCGCCATCTACATGACCGGGGTGGGAACCATCCTGCTGCTCTGCGTCCCGTTCATCCCCGGACTACGCGACATCCCCCGCCTCATCCCCGTGCACAAGCTCATCTGGCGGGGCTGGGACGGCTCACCGCCCGGACCCGGCGCAGGAACCGGGCCGGGGCCGGTCGGTGAACCCTGAGATCCTGCGCCGGGGGAACTTCACCCTCGTGCGGGTTCTTCCTGACCATGTTTCAAGCCTTTTCCGCAGCTCATGACCGCCGGCTAGAGGCGAAGGCCGCGCGAGCCGTTTCGCCGACCAGCTTTCCCCACGAGCAGGCCCGTGTGGCCTCACCCTGGAGTAGCGCGTTCTGCCCGTCGACGAGGAAGCTCTCCGGCGCGAGCAGGACGCGGCAGCCGCGGCGGGTCAGCACCCGGGCGATCGGCCGGCTGGCGCGGCCGGTCAGCGCGGGCATCCCGCTGAGCCGGGTGTCGAAGGCCGCGGCGAGCAAGCCTTCGGCGTTGAGCCCCTCAAGCCAGGCGCGCAGCCCTGGTCCGTCGGCGTCGGGGTCCATGGTCAGGCCGCTGTCCGGCTCGCGGGCCGTTTCCGCCGCCATCCGCCGGGAGCCGATGGTCGGCAGCCCATGCTGGTGCGTCGGGGCGCCGGCCACTATCAGGTCGGCCCCTGCCACCAGCACCCGGCTCGCGCGGGTCACCGGCACCAAGGTCACCTCGTGCGCGGCGCTCAGCCCGGCGGCGATGTCAGTGGCGACCGCATGGGTGTTTCCGTACATCGACTCGTAGACCACGAGCACTCGCACGAGGACCACATCCTTCCGGCAGCTGGCAGGTAACGGGATCTTCCCGTTACCTGCTCCCAGCCTTGCCAGAAACCGACGCTCCCGGGCAGGGCCGAAGCTCCCTTATCCGGTGCCGATGGTCCCAGACCAAGGGGCCCTGCTCCCGGCCGGAAGCTCACGGTTTGCTTGCTGTCAGTGCCCGGCACCCACGTCACGGTCGTGCTGGCCTGCGAGGTCGCCGACTCGACCGGAGAGCTCACGGCGGTCTTCCTTGGGCCGCGCCCGCGTCGCTGGCCTCGAGCCAGGTCGCCGCATCCGGCTGCGCGGCAAGGTCGGCATCGGCGCCGGCGGCCAGCCGACGATGACTAACCCCGCCTACGAGCTGCTGGCTTAACCAGGTAAGCCACCTCCCAGCGTAATCCGGAGGCCGTGCGTGACCTGAGCGCATTGCCGATGGCGGTGGCGCGCTCGGCGTCCCAGGTGAAATCCGGGTCGGGTTCGAGGAACGCGGTTGCGATGGCGCCCAGGCCCAGCGCGGGCAGCGACCACTCGCTCGCATCGGCCGTGTCGAACGGCTGGGCGGCGGCACGGCGCTCGGTGATGGCGGGCACGGTCAGGGCCGTCATCACCAAGCCCACCATGGTGGCGTTGACCAGCGTCGCCAGCGTCTCGAAGGTGACGCCGGACTCCGCCCGCAGCCGGAACCCGAGCAGGCCCGCCATAAGCTCCCAGGCTCGCGCGACCCGGGCCAGCGCTACCGGTCACCTTCGCCGACTTCGGCATCAAGGGACCGCCCGGGTACGGCCCTTTCGGATCGCTGGCCAACAGCGGCACGGCGGAGTTCCTCCTCATCCTTACGCCAGCGGCGCCCTAGTCGCCCTGGCCATCCCGGGCCACCTTTCGTGACCTTCGACCCTAATACCTGTCGCGCAGCCGATTTAACGTTGAATTGAGCTTTTCGAGCTGTCACAAATACATGTTCCAACAGAAGCGAGGTACTACCGTGCTTTCCACAACATCAAAGGCGAAGCTGGAGGCAGCTGCCACTGTGGCCGCATCACTGCTTCTCGCCGCAGCCACTCCAGCAGCTCTGGCCGCAATTGAGCATCACAAGACACCTCCAGCTCGGCCTGCGCGTCGAGCAGCAGCTCAGGCAGAGCGTCGATCCCTACCCACGACCTAGACACCTCACCGAAGGCAACAAGGACCTTAAGGATCGACCGCGAGGGCGTCGGCCAGCTGGTCGAGCTCGGGTGAAATCACGGTTCGTTCAGAAGAAGATCTGAAATCTTTTTCTTGAACGGCCGGTGGTTACTCACTGACCCATATGCTCTCCCGCGGCGGGGTCAGCGCACGTCGGGTACCGACGTGACGCGCCGCTCGCCAGGCATGGTCTCCCTGACCACGCCTGGCGTCGTCGTTGCCACGGTCTCCTGCTCAGAAGGTGAAGACCAGGCGGGCGGGCACCTGGCCTGCGAGCACCTCTTCGATGCAGACGTTGACGTCGTCAAGGTGCCGTTCCTGCGCGATGACCTTGGTGCGCCCCGCGGCGTGCAGCGCGAACACGTCGGCGAGATCCTTGCGGGTGCCCACGATGGACCCGATGATCGACTTCCCGCTGATAACGGTGTCGAAGATCGGGACGGTCATCTTGTCATCGGCCGGGAGCGCCACGCACACCAGCCGGCCGCCGCGGCGCAGCGATCCGAACGCCTGCTCAAACGCCCGGGGCGAGGTGGCGAGCGAGATCGCGACGTCGGCCCCGCCGAGCTCCCGGATGGCCTCAACCGGGTCGGTCGTCCGCGCGTTCACCACGTGGTCGGCGCCGAGCTGACGGGCGAGGTCCAGCTTCGAGTCCTCGATGTCAACCGCGATCACCCGGCCGCCGAACTCCCTCGCGTACTGCAGGCCAAGGTGGCCAAGGCCGCCGACGCCGAAGATCACGGCGGTTTCGCCGGGCTGGATTTTCGAAACCTTGACTGCCTTGAACGTGGTGACCCCGGCGCACGCGAGCGGCGCGGCGTCGAAGGAGGACACGGCCTCGGGAACCGTGACCACGTGGCTGTCGAAGGCCAGCGCGTACTCGGCCCAGGCGCCGTCGATCGAGTAGCCGCTGTTCTCCTGCGACTCGCACAGCGTCTCCCACCCGTCGATGCAGTAAGAGCACTGCCCGCAGGCCTTGCCCAGCCACGCGATGGCAACCCGGTCGCCGACCTTGTGCAGGCTGGTGCCCGGGCCGGTCTCCTCGATAATTCCGACGCCCTCGTGACCCGGAATGAACGGCGGATTCGGCTTGACCGGCCAGTCGCCGGCCGCGGCGTGGATGTCGGTGTGGCACAGCCCGGAGGCCTGCATCCTGATCAGAACCTGGCCAGGGCCGGGCTCGGGGACGGGTACTTCCCTGATCTCGAGCTTGGCGCCCAGTTCCGGGACTATTGCGGCTTTCATTGTCCTCATGGCTCTTTCTCCTATCCTCGAATTGCTGATCGGCTATATCACGTCCTTTCTACGCCACGGCTCACCGCCGCAGACAGAGTCATTGGTCCTTTTAGCTATGGACTTGGACAACTTCGTCAGCCGGATTGCACGCCGTGCCTCAAACCTGTAATGCACCTAGAGGACAAGGCCAAGAGAGCGGCCGGCCGCCCGGAGCTGCTCCCGTACCGACGGGTGGGCGGCGTGGTCGATGACCTGCTCCGCCTGCCCGGGCGCGTCATGCCCCCAGATCACGGCGGCTCCTTGCTCGGTGACGATGAAGCTGTGCTGGAAGGATGTCACCGGCCCGTCGATCCGGGTCACCACCGTCGACACGTCCGCCTCGGGGTGCCAGGACGGGAGTGCGATGATCGCCTGTCCGCCCGGTGAGTGCAGCGCCCCGACCACGAAGTCCGTCTGCCCGCCGAACCCGGAATGGACCCTCCCGTTGACCCAGGTCGCGTTGGCCTGAGCCAGCAGGTCGACCTGGAGCGCGCCATTGACAGAGGTCATCCGCGGCCGCCGGGCGATCTGCGCTGGGTCGTTGACCGTCTCGGTCCGCAGCATCCGCACGTCCGGGTTGCGGTCCATCCAGGTGTAAAGGTCCGCGCTGCCGAATGCGAACGAACCGGTGACCGGCTGGCCCGGGTCAAGCGCGCCCGCCTTGGCCAGGCCGAGCACGCCGTCACTGAACATCTCCGACCAGACGGCCAGCCCGCGCCTGCGGTGCAGCCCGGCCAGGACGGCGTCGGGGACGGCGCCGATGCCGGCCTGCAGCGTCACGCCGTTGCCAATGAGCGCGGCCACCCGGTCACCGATGCTGGCGGACGTTTCCGCCACGGGTCGCTCCGGCGGGGACGGCAGCGGCGCTTCCGCCTCGATCGCGTAGTCGACGGCGTCGCACGGCAGCACCGCGTCCCCGTAGGTGTAGGGGACCCGCGGGTTGAGCTGCGCGATCACCAGCCCGCCGCGGGACCGGGCGGCCTCGATCGCGGCGGGCAGCACGTTCACCTCGGTGCCGAGCGACACGGTGCCATCGGACGGCGCCGACGTCTGCACCAGCACCACGTCCGGCGGCAGGACGTCGGACAGCAGCGCGGGCACCAGCGACAGCCGACAGGGAAAGTAGCGCAACCGACTCCGCCCGCGCATGCCCGGCCCGACGAATGGCGTCTCGAGCGTCACCCCTTCCCGGTCGGGCATTCCTGCCTGCGCGTTCAGCGCGAACAGGCGGTAGCGCGCGAGCGTGCCGTCCAGCACGGCCAGCGCCCGCCACGGGGTGGCGAAGTTGCCGCCGACGACGACCCTCGGGGTGCGTGCCAGCCCGCCGAGCACGATCGCCAGCTGCCGTTCAGTGATGACGCGCATCAGAGCCTCCGGTGAGCCGTCGACCGCCGACGCGCCGCCCGTTCACGATCGCGGGCGCGATGCGGATGAAATGGCCACCCTGCCCAGGGACCCATGACGGCAGCTCGACTTGCTCCAAGTAGCGGGTCTCCTCGCCGTCGGTTACCGCCCGTGCCTGCCCGACGACGGTCACGCTCCAGCCGGCCTGCCCGGCGAGGTCGACGCTGTCCGCCTCGAACGCGACCACGGCCCCGCGGGTCGCGGCGGCGAGCTTGCCCTCGGCACTCGTCCTGATGACGATGTCGCCCTCGATGAGGGCGAAGTTGACAAGCTCGACTGCGGGCAGTGCCTGGCGGGTATAAACGATCCGGCCGACGGGCACCGAGCCCATCAGCCGCATGCACTCAGCCCGTGAGAGCTGTTCGAGCGCCGGGCTATAGGGATCCATGACAAGCAGGATGCCCGCCGCCGCCGCAGGCGGTCGAGGGCACAAGGTCCCTAAAAGGCAGGGCCTCTGCCCCGACTTGCGTCAGGCGCCGTCCAGTGGGCCGGAGGCCTGCGGACGCCGGGACGTTCGGCCCTGACCGCCACTGCGGAGCGAGCCTAGCGTTGACAGTGACGAAGCAGGTCAGCGTAAGGAGGAGAGCGAAATGCCAGGAATCATCGTCGGTATCGACGGTTCTGACCATTCCCGCCACGCCCTCGAGTGGGCGATCAGAGAAGCGGCGGCCCACGACGCACCGCTCACCGTGCTCACCGTCCAGCAGGCCGTCGCCGGATACTGGGGCGGCCCGGCCGCCTATCCGGGCGACGAGGACCTGGCCAACAAGGCCCGCGAGAGCGCCCAGGAAGAGACCGATAGCACCATGGAGAAGATGGGCGCCGAGTCCCGGCCCTCGTCAGTCACCGTCCAGGCCGTCATCGGCCTGCCCGCCGAGGCACTGCTTGAGGCCGCCGCCGACGCCGACCTGCTCGTCGTCGGCTCCCGCGGCGCCGGCGGGTTCAAGCGGCTGCTGATGGGATCGGTCAGCATCCAGGTCACCCACCACGCTCACTGCCCCGTCGTGGTCATCCCCGACGAGAACCTCTGACATGCACCTGAACAGGAGGCCACAGCCATGAACTCCACCGTCAAGGACGTCATGAGCACCCACGTAATCGCCGTCAGGCAAAACGCACCCTACAAGGACATGGCAGGCATGCTGCACGAGCAGCGGGTCAGCGCGTTCCCCGTGCTCGATGACGACAACAAGGTCATCGGGGTCGTCTCCGAGGCCGACCTGCTAACCAAGGAGGCACTCGAGGGCACCGTGCCGAGGACGCTGCTGAGCCGGCAGGAGCGCGTGCGGAAGCAGGTGAACGCGCTCACGGCGGCCGACCTGATGTCCAGGCCGCCGGTGACCATCGGCCCCGACGAGCCGGTCACCCGCGCGGCCCGCCTGATGTTCGACCAGCGGGTCAAGCGGCTCCCGGTCGTCAGCGACGACGGAACCCTGATCGGCATCGTGACCCGCTCGGACCTGCTGAGCGTGTACAGCCGGCCGGACGCCGAGATACGGCATCAGGTCACCCAGGACCTGATCCTGGGCACGTTCCTGTGCGACCCCGACCGGTTCACCGTCACCGTCAAGGACGGCATCGTCACCATCCAGGGCACGCCGGAAACCAGCACCGTCGGCCTCGACATCATCAGCGCCGCCAGGCACATGGAGGGCGTCGTCGCCGTACGCGACCGGCTCAGCTACCCGCAGGACTCGCCGTACCGCCCCAGGGTATCCAGCTGATGGCTCGGGGGACCCTCCCCTATCCGAGCGCGACGGGACCTGCGTGCCACTACGACGGCACCCTGGCTGACGGCTGACGTGATTGGGCGGTCCAGGTCAGTTGCGTGCCTCCGCTTACGGGGGCGGTGATCTGGAGGGTCCCGCCGTTGTTTTCCGCGCGGCGGCGCATGCTGGCCAGGCCGCTGGATCGGGCGGGGGTGCCGAGGCCCCGGCCGTTGTCGGTGATGTCGAGGGTGACCAGCCCGTCCCGGCGTGCCAGGGAGATGGTGACGGCGGTAGCGCCGGCGTGCCGGGCGCAGTTGGACAGGGCCTCGCGGGTGACAGCGAGGATGTCATGAGCCAGGCTCTCGTCCGGGCCCGGGCCGGGCGGGAGGGAGAAGCTGACGTCGGCGGCAAAGCCGAGCTGCGGGGCGTGCTGGTCGACGATCTCCATGACCCGGGCTTGCAGGCCCACGGGGGCCTGGCGGGGCTGCTGGAGGCCGAAGATGCTGGTGCGGACGTTGCTGATGACCTCATCGAGGATGTCGACGTAGCCGTTGACCCGCTCGGCGGTGGCCGGGTCGCCGCGGGCGGCATGGCCCTGGAGCTGCATGCCGAGGGCAAACAGTTCACCGATGACCTGGTCGTGCAGGTCGCCCGCGATGCGGGCGTGGTCTTCCGCCTGGGCCAGCAGGAACTGGTCGGCGCGAGCCTCCGCCAGCTCCATGGCGACGGCGGCGTGGCTGGCGAAGGAGGCGGCCACGCCTAGGTCCAACTCATTGAAGCTGGGGCGCGCGGCCAGCCGTCCCAGCAGCAGCGCGCCGAGGACCCGTTCGCCCGCCGAAAGCGGGACGACGATGAGCGGGCCGGTGGAGGCTCCGAGCGCGGTGGCGGCGGCCGTAAGGCGATCACCGGTGATCAGGCTGGGCTTGCCGGTGCGGATCACCTGCCCGGTCAGGGAGCCAGCCAGCGGCGCGGTTTGGTTCATCAGTCCCGCCACCAACGGGCCGACGGTGCCGGTCACGATGACCTGGTCCGGGTCATGGGGCACGGCCAGGACGGCGAAGTCCGCGTCTGCGGCGTCTGCGGCATGCCGGGTGATCAGCGCCTGCGGCCGTTCCCCGCCCTCGGCCAGCAGCAGCGGTGTCAGCTGGGCGGAGGCGTCCAGCCAGCGGCGGCGCTGCTCGGATTCGGCGTACCGCCGCGCATTCGAGATCGCCGCGCCGGCGGCGGCGGCGAGCGCGATCGCCAGTTCCTCATCGTCGGCGGTGAACTCGCCGCCTGCAGTGCGCTCGGTGAGGTACAGGTTGCCGAAGACCTCCTCCCCGATGCGGACGGGGACGCCGACGAAACTGCCCATCGGCGGGTGCCCCGGCGGGAACCCCGCCGCCGCGGGATGAGCGCCGAGGGCGGCGAGCCGGATCGGGACCGGCGCGCTGCTCAGCAGACCCAGGATCCCCCGGCCGCGGGGCAGGTCGCCGATCGTCGCCACCAGCTCGTCATCCATGCCCGCGTGGACGAACTGCTCAAGCTCCCCGTCGCGGCCGAGCACGCCCAGCGCCGCGTACCGGGCGCCGAGAAGGTCCCGGGCGGCGCCGACGATCTGCCGCAGCACCACCGGCAGGCTCAGATCCCCCGCTACCAGGGCATTGGCGCGCAGCAGCCCGCGCAGCCGCCCCTGCGCGGCCAGCACGTCGCCCGCCCGGTCCACCAGTTGCACCAGCAGCTGCTCAAGCTCCAGCCGCGGCACGTCGGGAAAGCCCAGCCCGCCGGCGACGTCCGCGGCGCCCGCGCCGCCCGCGCCGCCCGCCGGCGGCGTACCAGCTGCCATGACAGTCATCGCCGCTTCCACTCGCGGGCGGCCCGGGCCATGCCCTGCGGCAGCGCCCAGGGCAGTCGGCCTTCCCAGGGCGGGAACGCCAGGTCGGCCCGGTAGACGCGAGGAAGATTCAGCTGCCCGCCCATAACCGCTCCCGCCATCGTTTTTGACCCAGGCGGCGGGTGAGCGAATGGTCCAGACTAGCCGGGCCGCTTTTGTCAGTTAACGCCCGATACTCATCCCGCGCAAGGTCACGAGCCCCGACCGACGCATCTTCAGCTAACGGCGGAAGCCGGGTCCCACCCGGGGCCCCCGAAGTGGCAGGCCACGGCAGCATGACAGGCCGAAGGTCCCCGGCGCGCGGGGAGCTTCTTATCTGAGAGCGTCCTCAGTACGCTGGTGAACTGGCGCTGAGATCGACGCGGATCATTAGGGAGCCATCATGACAACCAAGCCCATCGTGGTCGGCACTGACGGCTCGGCGCAAGCCAGGCGAGCGGTCGAGTGGGCCGCCAGGGAGGCAGTGCTCCGGGGCGCGCCGCTGCGGATCGTGTCCGCGGCCGAGATGCCACCGCGGATGAGCGCGCCACCACCCGACACGGGCGTTGCGACCGTCGCCACCCACCTCATCGGCGACCGCGACCTGGCGCTGGCCGCTGGCGCGAGCGCGGCTATCGCTACGGCCCCTGACCTGCTGATAGACACCGACGCGGTGGACGGCCCGCCCGCGCAGGCGGTCACCGACAGCGGCTCGGGCGCGCTGCTGCTCGTCGTCGGATCGGACGGCCACGGCTCATTCGCCGCCATGACCCTCGGGTCGGTGAGCCGCTACGCCGCCCTGCAGGCCTCGTGCCCGGTCGTGGTGTTCCGGGATGCGACCGCGGCCGCGGACCGCCTGATCGTGGTCGGCATCCGGAGCCCGCAGGACTGCGGCCCGGCGCTCGCGTTCGCCTTCGAGGAGGCCCGCCTGCGGAAGGCACCCCTGATGGCCGTCCACGCGTGGCAGTTCCCGGATTCGCGCGCCGCCGAAGCGGCAGCCGGGAGACTGGACGAGGTGCTGAACGACTGCCGTGGCGGGTATCCCGACGTTGACGCGAGCCGTGATGTCGTGCACGGTCATCCGGGAAAGGTGCTCGCTGATCTCTCGGCGAGGGCCGACCTCGTGGTGCTCGGCCGGCAACGTGCGAACGACCGGCTGGTGCCGGGCCCGGCCCGGGTCATCCACGCGGTGCTGAGCCACGGGCAAGGCTCCGTTGCCATCGTGCCGCAGCAGAGCGCCTGATCACTGGCGTGACCGGGCCCATGCAGACGGCCGGGCGGGTTCTGGTCGTCAACGCCGGGTCAAGCAGCCTCAAGCTGCGCGTGCTTGACCCGGCCGACGCCGTCACGGCCGACGCCGATCTGCCCGCGCCGCGCGGGGCGGCGGACACCTCGGAGATCAAGTCCGCGATCGAGTCGTTCGGCCCGGTGGACGCCGTCGGCCACCGAATCGTGCACGGCGGCACCCTCTACACGGGCGCAGTCCGGCTCGACGACCAGGTCAGGCAGCGGCTTGAGTCGCTGACCGACCTGGCGCCGCTGCACCAGCCGAAGTCACTAGCCGCCCTGGACGCCGTGCAGGCGGTGCTTCCCGCCGTGCCCGCCGTGGCGTGCTTCGACACCGCCTTCCACGCCACCATCCCGGCCGCCGCCGCCACCTTCGCGCTGCCGGAGGAATGGCGGACGAGGTGGAGCCTGCGGCGCTTCGGATTCCACGGGCTGTCGCACGCGTACGCGTCACGGCGGGCGGCGGAGCTGCTCGGGCGTGACGCCGGCGGCCTCCGGCTCGTCACCTGTCACCTCGGCGCGGGCGCGTCCCTGGCCGCGATCCTGGGCGGCCGGTCGGTGGACACCACGATGGGGTTCACGCCGCTGGACGGCCTGGTGATGGCGACCAGATCGGGATCGGTTGACCCCGGACTCGTCCTGTGGCTCGAAGAGCACGTGCACATGCCGGCCGCGGAGCTGGCGTCGGCGCTGGAGCACCGCTCCGGGCTGTACGGGCTGGCCGGGACGGCCGACATGCGTGAAATCCTCCTCCGCGCCGCGGCCGGCGATACCCGAGCCGAACTCGCGCGGGAGACGTACCTGCACCGGCTCCGCGCGTCCGTCGCGGCCATGGCGGCGGCGACGGACGGGCTCGACGGACTCGTGTTCACCGGCGGCGTCGGCGAGAACTCGGCCGAGATCCGCCAGCGCGCGATGGACGGCCTCGGCTTCCTCGGCGTCACCGCCGACCCGGCGTCGAATGAGTCAGGCGCCGGGGACCGCGAGATCGGCGCGCCCGCCGCCGCGGTGCGCGCGCTCGTCATCGCCGCGCGCGAGGACATAGAGATCGCGCGTCAGGTGCGGGCGACCCTCGCCTGATCTCACGAGCGCCAGACGAGGACCAGGGCGCAGTCGTCACCGCTGTTGACGGTGCGCTGCATCGTGGTCACCAGGCCGGGCGCGCCGGTCCTGAAGCCGTCGACGACCAGGCGCTGGGCCTCGCCCAGGAGGCGCTGGATGCCCTCGTCGATGTCCTGCCGCGGTGCCTCGACCAGGCCGTCGGTGTAGAGCATGATCGCGTCACCGCGGCGGAGCACGCCATCGTCGGGGACATCGGGGACGGCCGCCAGGTCGGAGACGACGCCGAGCACGATGCCGCGGGCGCGGCTCGTGCGCCACTCGCCGGTGTTGCCGTCGTACCGGGCGGCGGGCGGGTGGCCCGCCGAGTAGATCGTGTACTCCCCCGACGCCAGGTCGATCGACAGGTGGACGGCGGTCACGAACCCCTCGTCCGAGCTCCCCCGGCGCAGGTAGGCGTTGGCGGCGGGCAGGAACTGCTCCCTGGGCACCGAGCCGAGCACGCCGCCGAACGCGCCCGAGAGCAGCAGGGCGCGGGTGGCGGCGTCCATCCCCTTGCCGGAAACGTCGACCAGCGCCACCTCAAGCGTCTTGCCGTCGCTGTAGGAGACCACGAAGTCGCCGCCGAACGAGGAGCCGCCGGCCGGGCGCAGCACCACCGTCGACCCCCAGCCGTCGCCCAGTTCCGGCAGCGTGCCCTGGGCGCGGATGCGGTCGCGCAACTCGATCATCATCCGGTCCGCGCGCAGCCCCCTGGTGCCGAGCTTGCCCCTGGTGTTGGAGAGGACGTCCGCGAAGTAGGCGATGGCGGCGATGGTCACCGCGATCCCGAATCCCGCCCTGTCCTCGACTATGTCGTAGATAAGCCCGGCCGCCACGACGGCGATCAGGATCCGCAGCGCCCTCGGCCACAACAGCAGGCCGCCGCAGAGGATCGGCAGGATCATCTCACCGGGCGAGAACCACCGGTCGGATACCTGCACCGCCAGCACGGCGATCGCGATCGCGATCGCCGTCAGCCCGGCCGCGACCCGGCGGTTCCTGGTGATGAATTGGTGCCTGGTCTGATCGGAGAGCCACATCCCGGCACGGCGCAGCGAGCGCGCTGGCCAGCGCGCTGCAGAAGGAACCGCCAGAACTCTCATGACCTGCGCAGATTATCCGCAGATCGCCGGTCTCGCACGCCGTCCACGCTCCTTCTCCCCTAGTGTCGCGCCCCTGCCGGCGTGGTCAGCGAAAAAGATTCGCTTCCAGCGGGCCTAGCGGGATAAGAAGTCCATCATGGCAGACCAGTACGCGATCCGTCCCATCACCGTTGACGAGCATGCCGCCTTTCGCCGAGTTGATGAGCATTCATTCAACTCCGGCCCCACGCCCCCCGCCCGGTGGCCGAGGACCCTCAGGCAGTTCGAGGCGGACCGGTCGCTGGCCGCGTTCGACCCGGCGCTGCCGACCGGCCTCGACCTGGTCGGCACCACGGGCGTCTACAGCTTCCCGATGGCCGTGCCCGGCGCGGTGCTCCCGGTGGCCGGCGTCACGATGGTCGGGGTGCTCCCCACCCACCGGCGGCGCGGCATCCTGCGCTCGATGATGCGCCGCCAGCTAGCCGACATCGCGGCCCGGGCGGAGGAGCCGATCGCGGCGCTGTGGGCCGCCGAAACACCGTTGTACGGCCGGTACGGGTACGGGCGGGCGTCCTCGCACGCGTTCTTCCGGTTCCGCCGCGGCGAGGGCGCGCTCAGCCCGTCAGCGCCGGCCGACCCGGCGCTGACGCTCCGGCTGGTCGAGCCGGCGGACGTCGCCGCGGACCTGGCCAAGGTCTACGCCGCCGTGGCCGCCCGTCAGCCCGGGTTCTTCGGCCGCGACGACGACTGGTGGGAGCGGGTGCTCGACGACCCCGAGGAGGAACGGCACGGGGCCAGCCCGCTGCGCTGCCTGCTGGCGGCAGACGGCAACGGCGCTCGCGGCTACGCGCTCTACCGGACCATCCCCCGCTGGGAGCAGGGCACCGTCCTGCCCGACTCCGCGCTCACCATCTGGGAGCTGGTGAGCGCCGACCCGGCGGCCGGGGCGGCGCTCTGGCGCGACCTGCTCAGCCGGGACCTGGTCAGCGAGATCACGGCCGATCTGCGGCCGGCCGACGATCCGCTGCTCTATCAGCTGCTCGACTCGCGCCGGGCCAGGCTGCAGCTGTCCGACAACCTCTGGGTGCGGATCATCGACCTGCCCGCCGCGCTCACGCGCCGCTCCTACGCCGGCCCGGTCGACGTGGTCCTCGAGGTCGTCGATGAGCTGCTGCCGGCCAACGCCGGGCGCTGGCGGCTGCGTGCCTCCGGCGCGGACGGCGACGGCGCCGCCAGTTGCACGCGGACCGACGACCCGGCCGACCTGGCGCTCGACGTGCGGGAAGTGGGCGCGGCCTACCTCGGCGGCACCCGGCTCGGCGCGCTCGCCGCCGCCGGCCTGGTCGCCGAGGTGCGCCCGGGCGCGCTGGGGCGGCTGTCGGCCGCGATGACCTGGGACCCGGCCCCCTGGTGCCCGAGGATTTTCTAGGGACTGGCCTGCCTCGGGGTTCTGCATGAGACTGGGGTAATGAGGATCACGCTGTCGGGGGCGATGCGGGCGCGAGACGTGTCCCGGCCGAGCGACGAGCAACTGGCCGCGGCGGCCAAGCGCGAGGAGGCAGCCGACCGCGCGGGCGGTGCGGGCCGACCCGCGCACGCCCCGGAGGGCGCGGCGGTCCCACCGGTCCCTGCTGCCTCGATCGCGCCGAGCGACCCGATGTCTCCAGCCTTCCCGGGCCAGGCGGCCGGTGAGGCGCCGACGCCACCGCGACGCCGGCGTCGGCGCAGGGGCTAGGCGCCCTGCAGGGGCGGCAGCTGGCCGGTCTTCTCGTAGTCCGCGATCTCGGCCAGGCGCCGAGCGTGCCTGGCCTGACCGGAGAACGGGGTCTCGACGAAAATCTGGGCGAAGCTGATCGCATCCTCAAGCGGGTACATCCGGGCGCCGAGGCTGAGGACGTTGGCGTCATTGTGCTGGCGGGCGAGCTGGGCGGTCTCCGTCGTCCAGGCCAGCGCCGCGCGGACCCCGGGGATCTTGTTCGAGGCGATCTGCTCGCCGTTGCCGGAGCCGCCGATCACGATGGCGAGGCTGCCGGGGTCGCCCACCGCCCCCTGCGCCGCGCGCATCACGTACGCGGGATAGTCGTCTTCCGGGTCGTAGCTGGCGGGACCGCAGTCGACCGCCTCGTGGCCGGACTCGCGGAGCCACGCGATCAGAGCCGTCTTGAGCTCGAGGCCGGCATGGTCAGATCCCAGGTATACGCGCACCGGAACAGTGTGCCAGAGGAGCCGCCGTCAGGCGCGCTGGCCACTAGCGAAACAACCATACTCAAGCTGGTCACGTCTGATGACTAATCGGACACTGCGTGTAATAATGACGGGAAGCCGGAAGACGACGTGGGAAGATCAGTACCAAATACATAGACACATGGCTATTGCGAAGGGGTCACCTGGTGACAGCTAACCTCACCCGTGACGAGGCGCGGACCCGTGCCGAGTTGATCAAAGTCCGCTCTTACCGGGTTGAGCTGGATCTGACTGGCGGAGACACTACCTTCCGTTCCATATCGACCGTCGCCTTTGACTGTGTGCAGCCAGGCTCCGGCACCTTCCTCAACCTCGAGGCGCCCCAGGTGCACTCGATCACGCTGAACGGCGCGCCCGTGCCGCCCCGCGCGTTCAACGGCGGGCGGATCACGCTCGACGGCCTCGCCCTGGAAAACACGCTGGTGGTCGACGCCGAGTGCGCCTACTCGCGCAGCGGCGAGGGGCTGCACCGGTTCGCCGACCCGGCCGACGGCAACGTCTACCTGTACTCCGACCTGGAGACCTTCGACGCGCACCGGGTCTACGCGTGCTTCGACCAGCCCGACCTGAAGGCGCGCTACGAGCTCGCCGTGCGCGCGCCGCAGGAGTGGACGGTCGTGTCCAACATGGCGGCCGACGTCGAGGGCGGCTCGCCCGACGGCGCCGGGGCCCGACGCTGGCACTTCCCGCCGACGCCGCTGATGTCGACCTACATCACGCACGTGTCGGCCGGCCCGTGGCACGTCGTGCGCGATTCCCACGACGGCATCCCGCTCGGCATCTTGTGCCGCCAGTCGCTGGCCAGGTACCTGGACCCGGGCGAGATCTTCGAGGTGACCAGGCAGGGCTTCGACTTCTTCCACCAGGCGTTCGGGATCAAGTACCCGTTCGGCAAGTACGACCAGCTCTTCGTGCCCGAGTTCAAGGAAGGCGCGATGGAGAACGC
>Ga0302326_10012899_pt1 | contig 17760 bp, 16 predicted proteins | sample Palsa_T0_3_FD_202264 | JGI IMG/M metagenome (GOLD analysis project Ga0302326, IMG submission 202264) | Peat permafrost microbial communities from Stordalen Mire near Abisko, Sweden - Palsa_T0_3 | ecosystem: Environmental > Terrestrial > Soil > Palsa > Peat permafrost | place: Sweden: Abisko... | reverse complement strand
CTGCCCGCTCGAATGATAATCACACCCTATAATCAACATGACTGGCTCCTTTCGTCCCGAGCGCTTGGTCTTAGACAAACCTAAGTGTCGGGCCTGAGGAGCCGTCGTGGTTATGCAATCAAAGCCCCGGGCTTTCACCAGCGGGGCGAGGGATCTCGCGCGTATCGCAGCTGCCGAAGGCTCAATCGGCACGATTACCAATTATTGCTAAGATTTCGCAATACGCCTACCCACCAGTCCAACCTCGGTAATGATACTTTTGTACCCGCCACCCTGCTCCCTTAGGGTCTTTCCATGCCATCCAGTGCAGGTCACAATGGATGTCGTACTGGTATCGGCCCCGCTGACATGGAAAAAGCCCTAGCTACTGCCCTGCCACCTGCTGCCCCCAACAAAAAGAAGGCGGCCCGCGCTGCCCTGGTCGACTTAAAAGAATCTTCCCGATTTCTGCTCACCGAGTGCTTCCGCCAGTTCGGTATCGACACGGTGGTCACATCCGCGGGCTCGGTCGAGCGTTTACGCCAGGAGAAATTCGAAGCCTGCGTCATCAACCTCGGTCCCGGCGCCGAGAAGGTTATGGAGGCAGCGCGCACTTCGCCGTCCAACAGCCGCGTCGTGCTCTACGGCCTGGGCGGTAGTGCCCGGGAAGCCATGCGCTACTCCAAATTCGGTATCAACGCCATGTTTCAGGAGCCTCTCGAGCGCCCCGCTGCTCTCAAGCTGGTGCGGGCGACTCACATGCTCGTGCTCCACGAATTTCGCCGCTATACCCGCATCCCCATCATGACTGAAGTCTCTGTGGTCAGTCACGACGGCCGCCGCGTCACGGCCACCAGCCTCGAAGTGAGTTCGGGCGGCATGTCGCTCAAGAGTTCGGAGGATATGCCCGCCGGAACCAACGTAGACATATCGTTTTCCCTGCTCACACTCCCTCGCGTGAACGTGCGCGGAGTGGTGGCCTGGCGCAAGAGCAAATCTTTCGGCGTCCACTTCGCTGCTGACGATGAGCGGCGCCAAAGAGTCAAAGAATGGATCGACGGCTACCTCGAAAGCTAAGTCGAGCCTACTTAGACGAATACGGGGACAGCCGCCTCGGCTGTCCAGCCTGGCATAGCGAGACGCTGCCTTCTCCAACCTGCCATTACAATAGGGGGTGTGACCGAAGCCAGCACTCACGCAGCCCCGGCCGCCCAGGTTGCACCGGCTGCCCGCCGCTTCACCCTCCGCCAGAGAATCATCCTGCGTCTCATCATCACAGCCGGATACTGGTTCATCCGCGTGGTCGGCCCCACGCTGCGCGTTTGCGTCTCCCGCGAAGAAGGGGCGCAGCAAACCATCGGCCAGAGGCCCCTGATCGGCTCTTTCTGGCATGCCTGCATCATTCCCGCAACCTACATGTGTCGCGATCTGGGAATTCGCGTGATGAGCAGCAATAGCTACGACGGCGAATACATGGGACGCATCATCCGCGAATTCGGATTCGTCGCCGTCAAGGGCTCCAGCAGCCGCAACGCCGTGCGCGCCCTGCTTGGCCTGCGCCGCGCCCTGCAGGACGGCTGGACCGTCGCCTTCAGCCTCGACGGTCCCCGCGGACCGCGCTACAAAGTGAAGCCCGGCCCGGTAGCCCTGGCGCGCTCCTCCGGCGTTCCCCTGACCATGTTTCACATGGCCGTCGACCGCGCCTGGGTGCTCAACACTTGGGACCGTCTTATTATTCCCAAGCCTTTTTCCCGCGTCCTGATGCGCTTCGGCAAACTGATCCCAGTTCCGGCGGATGCCAGCGATGAACACCTCGATCGCTATCAACAGCAGTTGCAAGATGCGCTCGACCGGGTCTGCGAATTCGCGGAAGCTAATGTGCATAAGGTCGGCGCCGCGGAATTTCCATATCATGCTTGATGGTTCTCGAGAAACGGGAGATCAGAGATGGACAGCGCGATCACCGCAACCTACACCGCTAAAAAGATAAGTCCAATGCTGGCAGTCGCCGACATGGAGGAATGCCTCGCCTTCTATCACGATGTTCTGGGATTCACCGCCATGACGAAGTCACCAGAGTATTCAATCATCGAGCGCGATGGCCAGACATCCACTTCATCAAGGCCGCTTCCGAAGCAGTCATGCGCTGCGTCCGCGGACATACCGAGATCTACATGGAAGTTCCCAACATCGGCTCCCTCTGGGAGCACGCGAAGACTCAAAGACCGCTACAAAATCCGCGATCTATTCGACACAGACTACGGCATGACCGAATGCCATATCGACGATCCGAACGGCTGTTTGATCTTTGTCGGAGAGCCATCACACACACGAAAATGGGGCGATCGCGTTGAGGCCGATTTGAGCCCGGCCACTCGCGGTCGCCCGTCGTAGCTCTCCACCTTCGAACTGGTTGCCGCGTTAAATTTGGACTTCGCGGTAGCGCCTGGCTCTTCTCCCGATCCGCAGGAGCAAAATCCATGGCCGCTCCCGTCCAGCACGATGGCCTCGCACTCATGCAATATACGGGTGAGTTCACCGGCACTGAAAGTGGCATCCTGCGAAGCCGTCTCGGTAATCGCGAAGGTGCTGTTCTGACTGTGGGTTGCCCAGGAGCAGCGCACTGCGGCTGTTTGGAGTGAAGGGCAAGGGACAATAGTCGCCGCCGACGGTTGCGTTCGATACGATCTTGATCACACCGGTGCTCAGTGTCACGCCCGTCAGCGGATTGCTGGTCAGGTCGTCGTTGAGCGAAAATGTAAGCAGACCATCCGGAGAGACCAGGCAGCCACAACATTCGGACATTTCCTGGTACGAGTCAAACACCAAAACGTCTGCGCAAAGGTTACCACCGGCCGTGCCGGGATTGATTATGCGGAGTGTTGCATCATCATCCTTGATGTGAATTACGCCAGTCGGCTAGTGAGAATAGCTGAGATTCCGGTGCCCGCCTACTCTGATTCGCCGCTGGCAAGGGTTCAAAGCCCCATGCGTGCTAACCCGATGTTATTGACCCGCCGAAAGTCGCGACCAGCTTGATTCGCCGACGCGGCAACTACGCGATTTGACTTCCACGGCCCCGCCCCGGTAAATTCCTCACACCACTATTTTCCGTTCTTTCCAATGTCGTTCGGTTTGCGCGTCTTTGCCTCGTGGCAAAGACAGGGAAGCGGGTGCAATTCCCGCGCTGCCGCGCAACTGTAAGCGAGGAAATCGCAGTCGGTCACTGGGAGCAATCCCGGGAAGGCCGCCGGCTAATTCCGGAAGTCCCGAATCATGTTCTGAATCGTGAACAGGTTCGCTCATCCTCACTCGCAAAGCCAGGAGACCGGCGTAAACCGTCCACCTTAACCCTTTTCGCGTGAAAAGGAGGATGGTTGTGTGCGCATTCTACGCTTCGTTTTTGCTCTTCGTTTCTCTCGTGGCGGCGTCCGCCGCAGATCTCAAGGTCAAAGTCGTCGACCCCCAATCCGCCGCCGTTCCCGGCGCGCAAGTGATGTTACTCGAGTCTGGCTCGCATCCGCTCGTTGAACTTACGTCCGTGGAAGGCCTCGCCACCTTTCGCGAGATTGGAAACGCGGCTCATCAACTCCGCGTGTTCGCTCCCGGTTTCAGCGTCGAGACCACCGATCTTCCCCCTGCATCCGATGCCGTCACGATCCAGCTTCGCCTGGCGCCGGCCGCGGAGACGGTGGTCGTTACCGCAACCCGCACGCCCGTGGAAAGCGGCTCTGCCGGGGCGGATGTGGCCGCCCTCAACAGCGCTCAGTTGCAGGTCATGAATCCAGTCGCCGCCGACGACGCCCTGCGCTTTCTTCCCGGTGCGGTGGTCAATACCTCCGGCCAACGTGGTGGACTCTCTTCACTTTTTGTGCGCGGCGGCAACTCTAACTACAACAAAGTGATCGTCGACGGCGTAAGCGTAACCGAGCCCGGCGGAACCATTGACCTCGGCACTCTTTCTCTGGCCGACGCCGGCCGCCTCGAGTTTCTGCGAGGCGCGCAGAGCACGCTCTACGGCTCCGATGCAATGACCAGCGTGCTGCAGGTGTGGACGCGCACCGGAAGCGCTCCGGTTCCCGAATTTCGTTTCGGCGCGGATGCGGGCAACTACGGCACCGAAAATGGTTACGCGTCTCTATCCGGCTCCCACGGCCGCTTCGATTACAACGTCTTCGGCAATCAGTTCAATACCGGCGGCTCTGGACCCAATGACGATTACTCCAATTCTTTGGAGGGCGCAAATCTGGGCTTCTCCGTCAGTGATCGGATTTCTCTTCGCCTTCGCCTTCGTCACGACAATAGTGTGACCGGAACGCCCGCGGCATGGAACTTTAACGGGGCCAATGTGTTCGACATCGACGGCACGACCTACGTCCTCTCCCCGGACCTCGGCGCCCGCGCCCGCCAGAATAATCTACTCGCCAGTCTTGATCTTGCAGTCAAGACCGGATCAAACTGGACTCATCATTTCACCGGCTTTGAGTACAACCGGAAGACTGTCAATTTCGACAGTGGTATTTCTCCAGAGAACACCCCGTTTGGCCCGATCAACACGCCTTTCGAAGCACTGGTCAACCTCAATCGGGCGGGATTCGATTATCAGGGCGACTACGTTGAGCGCTCCTGGGCGCGGACCACAATCGGCTACGAGTTCGAAGACGAAAATGGTTCGGTCAACGATCCAATACCGGCGGAGTTCGCCGGGGGCGGCCACGGCTTGCGCTTGAACCAGGCTGCATATGCGCAGCAGGCGCTAACCCTCGGGCGTCTCACCGTGATCGCGGGCGGACGCTTTGTGCACAATACAACCTTTGGCAACACCGGCGTTCCACGCGTAGCCCTGGGATTTCAGGCTCTGCGTGGCGGGCACATACTATCCGGCACTCGACTGAGTTTTTCCTATGCCACCGGCGTTAAAGAACCGCGATTCGAAGAGACTTTCGTCAGCAGCGAATTCCAGCTCCCCAATCTCAATCTGAAGGCGGAACGGAACCGGGCGCTGGAAGCTGGTTTTCAGCAGGGCCTGCTGAACCGGTTCGTTTTCGTCGCCAACTATTTCAACAATCTCTTTCACGATCAAATCGAATTCGTCACCGTCAATCCCAACACATTTCAGGGAGAGTACATAAATCTGCAAAAGTCTCTCGCCCATGGAGCGGAGGTCGAACTGCAAAGCCGCTTAACCCAGAGGCTCTCCTGGAACACTTCGTATACCTATACCTCCACCCAGATTCTGCAAGCGCCAGCAGGAAGTTTTCCTCCCAACGCCCAGGGAGATCCGCTTCTCCGCAGGCCTCGGCATTCGGCGGCCACATTGCTGACTTATCTCGGACCGCGCTGGGGCGGGAATCTTGGAGGCAGCTTCGTGGGTCCGCGCCCCGACTCCGACTTCGACGGTTTCAACATCAGCCACACGCCAGGGTATTTTCTCTTGGACTTGGGCGGCTGGTACAAAATTAATTCCCGTATGACCATCTACGCCAACGCGGAAAACGTGCTCGATCACTTCTACGAAGAAGTCACCGGATACCCTGCCTTGCGGGCAAACGTTCGCGCCGGAATGCGCTTCCGCATAGGAGGAGAATGAAATCAGAAGGAGTCGGATTCGTCCGGGGACAGCCGCGAAGCCGGAAGAACCTGAGCGGCCATGTGGGGACAGCCGCCTCGGCTGTCCCGCCGAGCGCAGCCAGGCGTGATGTCTGCACGCCCCGCCGCTTGAATTTCTATTCGGAGCACAGCAGATTCGGAGCAGAGCAGGGCTCCGTGCGCCGCGAGATCAACTCCGTTCAACTCACCTTTTCCGGGGGCCGTGCCATCCCCATCGGCATCGACGCCCCCATCTTTCCGCCGAAGTACTTCGTCCGCGCCAGCAACAGTTTCTCGATGTCCACCCCAGTCAGCGGCTGCTGCCGCCCCAGCAGATGCGTCACCAGCGCAATCTGCGCGAAGTGCTCCACGGTTTCCATTTTCATGTAGGCGTGCTCGATCGTGTCCCCGTAGGCCACCACACCGTGATTCGACATCAGAATGGCATCGTAGTGCGGCACGTACGGTTCCAGCGTCTTCGCCAACTCCGACGTCCCCGGCGTACCATAGCGCGCCAGCGGAATGCATCCCAATCCCATCACCACTTCGCAAACCAAAGGTTCCGTCAACGCCATGCCCGCCGCCGCGAATCCCGTCGCCGTGGGTGGGTGTGCATGCACGATCGCCTGAATGTCAGGCCGCGTGCGGTAGATCAGCAAGTGCATCCCAATCTCACTGGTCACATTCCGCCGCCCGGCTACTCGCGTCCCTTCGAGGTCCACCACGACCATATCGCCCTCTCGCATCGCGCCCTTGCTCACGCCGGTCGGTGTCACCAAAATCCTCTCGCGCTCCAATCGCACCGATAAATTTCCGTCCATCGCCGCCACGAACCCGCGTTCGTGCAGCATCCGCCCGTAGTGGACGATTTCTTCCCTGTGTTGGCGATCAGCGGACATGGATTTCTCTCGGGGGATTGACAAAAAAACGGTCGACGCTTTTGCCCCCGCATAGTACCGCACCTGACTCTTACAGACAAATAAATTTACCAAAAAAGACAAACAATTTACCCCAAAAACACACGCGAACCGAGTCGTTACCCCAGGATCCTTCCCCGCTTTGCTCCTATAATTCGATTCCGTGCTGGTTTCTGACTTCCACTTCCATCTCCCCGATGAACTCATTGCCCAGGAACCCCTCGCCGCCCGCGACGGTTCTCGCATGCTGCACCTGCAGCGCACTACAGGCGCCCATTCGGACCGCCTGTTCCGCGAATTCCCGGATCTGTTAGGGCCCGGCGATCTCGTGGTCTTCAATAACACCCGCGTCTTTCCGGCGCGTCTCTATGGCCGCCGCGAGGGCGCTCGCTCTCATCCGCTCAGCCCGCACGATCCCGCCGCGCACGATTTCCTGCGCGGCCGTATCGAAGTCCTGCTGACGCGCCAGCTCTCCACTCAACCCAATGATTGGGAATGCCTGGTTCGCCCCGGCCGTAAAATCGGCGTTGGTGAACGCCTTTCTTTCGGTAACCACGACGAACTTCGAGCCCTCGTCCTCGCCCGCGCCGAGTCCGGCCAGCGCCGCCTGCGCTTCGAACCCGTTGCCCGGCCAAAAGCAGATAACGATCTCAAAAATGATCAGAAAAACAACAACCGCATGAACGAAGATTTCTTCGCGGTTCTCAACCGCATCGGCCACGTTCCGCTTCCGCCCTACATCGCTCGTCCCGATTCCCCCCGCGATATCGAACGCTATCAAACCGTCTATGCCCGGCAACCCGGGTCGGTTGCCGCCCCTACCGCCGGACTCCACTTCACTCCGGAGATCCTTGACCGCATCGACCAGCGCGGACTACAAACTGCTGAGATCACCCTGCACGTCGGCCTGGGAACCTTTCAGCCGGTTCGCGTCGATCGCGTCCAAGATCATAAGCTTCATACCGAGGCTTACTCCATCTCACCCTCGGCCGCGGCCACCATCAATCAGGCTCTCCGCGCGTCCCACCGCGTAATCGCCATCGGCACCACTACGGTTCGAGCTCTCGAACACGCGGCCAGGCTCGGCGCTGGCTTCGTCGCCCCAGGTTCCGCCGCTGCGGATATATTCATTTTTCCGGGTTTCGAATTCAAAGTCGTGAAGGCGATGTTGACCAACTTTCACCTCCCGCAATCTTCCCTGCTCATGCTGGTCAGCGCCTTCGCGGGAAGAGAATTTGTCTTACGCGCCTACCAGCACGCCGTCTCCCGGCACTACCGTTTTTATTCTTACGGAGACTGCATGTTCATCGACTAAAGCCGGGAACTAAACCATTACCCAACCCTGCGCTATACTCTCCGAAAGCACCCATGGTCACTACGGCAAAGCAGCTCACGATTCGTGATTGCGTAGCCGAACTTCGCAAGTTCTCCGAATCTGCGCTTGATCAGACCGGGCAAGTCCGTAGGTTCCTGCAAGATACTCCGCTGGCGCCAGACCCCACCCGGGACCGCCCATGAGTCAGGAAACGCACCTTCGCCGGCCGTCACTTTTTGTCGTGCTGATCGGTGCTCTCCTGCTGTTTACTTCGAGCGCCTGTCAGAAAAAAAGACCGCCCGCCTCCGAAGAAGTGCTACCGATGGATCGGGTTGCTCCCACACCGGTGAGCACCACCGAGGCCGTTTTGCACAAGACTTTTGCCGTCACCAAGGCGGCGATTTTTCCCTTCGAGGTTCCGGCCCACGCCGTTACCCCTCGCCTGCATGGCAACTTCAAGTCCTATGTGAAACAGGTCAGCATCCAATCGAGCGACGAAAGCGCCGACGTTGATTTCCTTATCCTGACCCGGGACCAGTACGATGACTTCGTCCACGGCCGCGCCGGCGAAGCACTCTTCTCCCTCGACACCTCGCATGACCAGGATGTCAACGTCACGCTCCCCGGTTACCAGGATCAGCCGCAAAAGTATTACCTGGTTTTCCGCAACAGCCCCGGCGGCGAAGCCAAAAAGCTCGTCCAAGCCGACTTCACGGTAGACTTCTAGCGGGGACAGCAGCCTCAGCCGCACACCCCGAAATGCGGGGACAGCCGCCTCGGCTGTCCAGCCGAGCGCAGCGAGGCGCTGCCCCCGCTCCCGCTGCTAAACTGTTTACTTGTTCCCAAAAGAAAAATCCCCCGCGCCGGCGCCCGCCTCCGCACCTTTAACCGCCTCCGCACACCAGCGCATCTTCCTGATCGACACCATGTCGTTCATCTTCCGCGCCTATCACGCTATGGCCCGGCAGCGTTCCATGTCCACCAAAGCCGGGCTGCCCACCGCCGCCATCTACGTCTTCGTCAACATGCTCCGCAAACTCCGCGACGATTTCTCCCCCGCCTATCTCGCCGCAATCTTCGACGTAGCCGCCAAAACTTTTCGCGATACCCAGGCCGAAGCGATCACCAGGGTTCGTAAGTTCGACATCAAGACGCAAACCTTCACCGAGATCGAATACAAAGGATACAAAGCCAACCGTGCCGCCATGCCCGAAGACCTCGCGCTGCAGATTCCTTACATCCGCCGCGCCCTCGATGCCTACCGCATCCCCATTCTTGAACTCGCCGGTTTCGAAGCCGACGATGTGATCGGCACCCTCGCCCGCAAAGCCGCAGCCGCAAAGCATCCCGTCTACGTCGTCTCCAGCGACAAAGACATGATGCAACTAGTCAACGACGATGTTCAGATCCTGAATCCTCCAAAAGACAATCTGATTTGCGATGCCGCCAAGGTCGAAGAAATCCTTGGTGTCCCTCCGGAGCGCGTGATTGACGTGATGGCTCTCCGTGGCGACGCCATCGACAACATTCCCGGAGCCCCCGGCATTGGCGACAAAGGCTCCGTCGAAATCATCAAACGCTTCGGCACTGTAGAACTGGCCCTCGAACGCGCCGCTGAAGTGGAAAAGAAAACCTATCGCGAATCGCTCCTGAATAATCGGGACACGATTCTCTTCAGTAAGAGCATGGCCACCATCGACTGCGACGTCCCCGTCGACCTCGACGTGGAAGCCATGCGTGCCGGCGAGCCCGACCTCGATCTCCTCCGCCAACTCTTTACCGAACTCGAGTTCACCTCGCTGTTGAAGGAATTATTGCCGGAAGTTCAGGTCACCGAAACGAACTACGTCGAAGCTCGGTCCGTCGCGGATGTAGAAAACATTCTGAGCTCTCTCGCGCCCAACGCTGCAATCGCCATCGCCGTGGAATCGAAGCAATCCGAGCCGCCTTCGGAGAGCGACGAAGAAGTCGCGGACGAGGAAGCCCAGGAAGCCATGCTTCCACTCACCGGCGGCTCGTCGCCCGCACCATGCCCCGAGCCCGCCGCCCAGCGGATCGCCGTCTCCGCGTTCGCAGGCTCGGCCGCGGTAATTAAGCTGGACACCTCCGGCGCCGCCACCAAACTTCGTCAGATCTTCACCACAACCGCTGCTCCCAAATCAATCCACGATTACAAAGCCGCCATCCACGTGCTCGACTCCATGGGCATCCCTCTGCAAGGCGTCGAGCACGACCCCATGCTCTACTCCTACCTGCTCGATCCCACCTACTCCTCGCATCGCCTGCCTGAGGTCGCGCTCCGCCGTTTCAATCTCCGGCTTAGCGGCGATCTGGCCGAAGCCGCCGACGTCACCGGCAGACTCGCCTCCGCTCTGCGCGAAGATGTTAAGCAGTCGGGCCTCACCAAGCTCTACGAAGAAATCGATCTGCCGCTGGTCCCGGTTCTCGCCCGCATGGAGCGAGCCGGAGTAAAGATCGACACCTTGGCGCTTGCACAAATGTCGTCCGAACTCGAACGCGAGATCGCCGTCAAAGCCAAAGAAATTTGTGAGATCGCCGGATGCGAATTCAACATCGGCTCGCCCCGCCAGCTCGGGGATGTTCTCTTCAACAAACTCAATCTTCCGAAGCCGGTGAAGTACGGCAAGGGCCGCACAATATCGACCGCCGTCGATGTTCTCGAAACCCTGGCCGAGGATCACCCCATCGCCCGCATGGTTCTCGATTACCGCCAGCTCACCAAGTTGAAGTCCACCTACGTCGATACTCTCCCCGCGCTGATTCACCCCTCCACCGGACGCGTCCACACCACCTTCGCTCAAACCGGAACCGCCACCGGACGCCTATCCTCCGCCAATCCGAATCTGCAAAACATTCCCATCCGCACCGCACTAGGACGCGGCATCCGCGCCGCCTTCATCGCCGAGCCCGGCCACGTCCTGCTCACCGCCGATTACTCGCAGATCGAACTCCGCGTGCTGGCCCACTTCTCGCGAGACCCGCTCCTCGTCGAAGCCTACCGCCGCGGCGACGACATCCACACCTTAACCGCCTCCCAAGTCTTCGGAGTTCCACCCTTAATGGTCACCCCCGACCACCGCCGCCAGGCCAAGGTCGTCAACTTTGGCATCGTCTACGGCCTCTCGCCCTTCGGCCTCTCGCAAAATCTAGGCATCGAACCCGCCGAAGCCAAACAATTCATCGCCAACTATTTTGAAAAATATAAAGGTGTCCGCGCCTTCATCGACAAAACTCTCGAAGAAGCCCGCCGCGACCTGAAAGTAAAAACCCTCCACGGCCGCATCCGCCCCATCCCCGACATCAACAGCAAAAACGCAAATCAACGCGGCTTCGCAGAACGCACCGCAGTAAACACCCCGCTGCAAGGAACAGCGGCGGACCTCATTAAATTGGCGATGATCCGCATCGACGCAGCTTTGCAGGAGCGTGAGCTGAAATCAAGAATGACCCTGCAAGTCCACGACGAACTAGTCTTCGAAGTTCCCGAAAAAGAACTAGAAGTTTTGCAGTCATTAGTGCGCGAGGAAATGGAAAAGGTTCACGCGCTAGCAGTCCCGCTGCAAGTAGAAATGGGCGCAGGCCCCAACTGGAGGGATTTAGATTAGTTGGTGGCAAGGCGCGTGTGGATTGGACACTCACGTCCGACAAACGCTGCAGGCAAGTTGATGCTCATGTGGGGAGAGCCGCCTCGGCTGTCCAGCGGAGCCAGCGAGGCGTCTGCAGCGCCTAAACTCCCAGCGCCTTCTGAATCTCCCCCGCAATCCCCGCCGTAAGCGCGCGCATCTTGTCCTCCGACTCCGCCTCCACCATCACCCGCGCCAAAGCCTCAGTCCCCGAATAGCGCACCACCACGCGCCCATTCCCCTCCAGTTCCCGCTCGGCAGCGTCGATCGCCCGCTGCACCTCCGGCACCTGCACAAACGGAACCTTCTCCCGCACCCGCACATTCTGTATCTTCTGCGGAAACACCTTCAAATCGCTCACCAGTTCCGCCAGCGACTTCCCCGATCGAACAATCACACCCATCACCCGCAGCGCAGTCAACAAGCCATCGCCCGTCGTCGCATCACCATCGCGAAAAATAATATGTCCCGATTGCTCCCCACCCAGCGTCGCGCCCGTCTTCAGCATCTCTTCGAGAACATATTTGTCACCCACATTCGCCCGCAGGATTCGAATCCCTGATTTCTTCAGCGCGATCTCCACCCCCATATTCGACATCGTAGTCGCCACCACAGTCGATCCCGCCAGTTTCCCCTGGGCCTGCAAATCCCGCGCTGCCAACAACAGCACGCCATCGCCATTTACCACGTGCCCCGCGCCGTCGCAAAACAAAGCACGATCAGCATCGCCGTCAAACGTCACGCCAAGATCGAACCTCCCGCCCGAATCAGCCACCGCCTTACCCAGCGTCTCCGGATGCAACGCCCCGCACCCGTCATTAATATTTTTCCCATCCGGCGTCACATGGGTGAACGTCGCCTGAACCCGCAACTCGCGAAACAATTCCGGAGCCTCCGCTGTGGCAGCTCCATTGGCGCAATCCACCAGCACTCGCAACCCGCTCAAGTCTGCGGTCACGCTATGAGCCAAAGACTCGATATACGCCCTTCGCAGCCCCGACTCACCCGGCAGAGATGGCCCCGCAACCTTCAGCGCAGTGTCATCTGCCGTCCCCGGCCTTCCCAGTAGCGCAAAAATTTCTCCCTCGATCCCCAACTCGCGCGCATCCGAAAGCTTAAATCCATCCCCGGAAAAAACCTTGATCCCGTTATCCGTCCACGGATTGTGCGACGCTGAAATCACCACGCCCGCCGCAAACCCGCGTGACCGCGCCAGGTACGCCACTCCCGGCGTCGTGATCACGCCCGCGCTATGCACTTCCACTCCTACCGCGGCCAGCCCCGCCGCCACCCGGTCCGCAATCCAACCGCTTGATTCGCGCGTGTCTTGCCCCATCACCGCTTTCACTTTCGCCACGCTGCGAATCAGATCGTTTCCCAGCGCCCGCCCGATCAGATACGTACTCTCTTTCGTTAACGGAAAGTCCCCCGCCACGCCCCGGATCCCATCCGTGCCAAACAGCTGTCTGCTTTGCGTAGTCATAAATTGTTCGTGATGTGGAATTCGTTCTTCACATATCACGATTGTCATCCCAACCGGAGCTTCTCTTCCCGAAGGGAAAAGGAGCGGAGTGGAGGGACCTGCTGTTCTTTGCCGGCCTATTCGATTCGCCGGCTCAACGCCCGTTCCGCGCCGGCAAACCCTTCTCCACGATCACCGTCACTTTCACCGGCACGGGCTTTACCACCTGCACCAAGGCATCCGGAATGTAGGCGTTCGTTACAAAAATGGCTTGTGACTTCGTTCCCGAAGCATCCACCGGATCCGTGCTCGCCGCATCCACCATCTCAACGTGATGTCGCGGTCCTGTGATCGTGATTCTCTCCGGGTCCGTCATCACTTTGGCGATCTGTTCTCCATCCGCAAAATTCCCCGTCACCTGCGGACGAATCACGACATCGCGCGTCAGCCGCGTGTCAAAGCTGAGATGTACCTGCCCCGGCACCACCTGCATCACCCTCAAGTCGCGTTGCACACGAACCTGCTGCGAGGTCAGATCGAAGGTCCGCTCCCCCGGCTTGGCATCTCCCAGATCCAGTTCCGCGTGTATGTCCGCCGACCGCAGTTGCCGGATCAGGCGCTCAGGTCCTCGCACCCTGATCTGTGCGTCGGGAATCGTGGCCGAGCTGATCTCCAGATGGGATGGCACATGCAGAAACTCGATCGGCACCCGCACCGCTACTTCGGCCGGTTCCTGATCCGGCGAAATCGCCATCCACAGCCCGGTGGCTATCAACAACGACAAAACCTTCAACCAGAAGTTATGCAGCACCCAGCGCCGCAGACGCCCGATCATAGAGGGCCTTCCGTTTCCCCGTCGGACTCTGCCTCCCCTCCGACTTGTCCGCCCACTCGCAGCGGCGATTCCTGGCCGGCATCCGATTCGTCATTCTGCTCCACCACGGTCGGCAACGCCACTGGAGCCACATACCTTCGCAGCTCTCCGCTCAAGTGCTCCCGCAATTGTTCCACCGTCAAATCCCGCTCAATCTTTCCCCCAACCGCCATGCTGATCGCGCCCGATTCTTCCGACACAATCACCGCAATCGCGTCCGTCTCCTCCGTAATTCCAATTCCCGCCCGGTGACGCGTCCCCAATTGTGTCGACAACACGGGATTCATCGACAGGGGCAGGAAACACGCCGCCGCCGCCAAACGGTCTTTCTGGATGATCACCGCTCCGTCATGCAACGGCGCGCTCGGCCGGAAGATCGTCGCCAGCAAATCGTAGGAGAGCCGCGCGTCCAGCGCGACCCCACTCTCCACATAAGTCCGCAATCCAATCTCGCGCTCAATCACCATCAAAGCGCCTGTCTGGTGCTGCGAAAACAAATTCGCTGCCAGCACAATATCGTCGTAGGAATCCCCCTCCACCGCCGTCCCGCGCAGAAAGCTCACCCGCCGCCCCACGTCCGAAAGCACATGCCGGATCTCCGCCTGAAACACCACGATCAACGCAAACACGATGTAAGGCAGCAGACGGCTGACCAGCCAGTTCAACGTGACTAGTTCTCCGATCCGCGCCAGGTAAAACGCCACCGCCACCGCCGCCAACCCAGCCAGCATAGGCGCCGCCCGCGTCCCTCGGATCATCACCAGCACTTCGTAGATGATCAACGCCACCAGCAGAATGTCGAGCACCGTAAACGACACTCTCCACCATGGCGCCATCATTTGCGTCACCGCAGTCTCCATCCGCAGAGCTGAGAACCTTACATTCTAATGCACGATATGGTAATGCTCATGTGGGGACATTCGCCCTCGGCTGTCCGTCGAGCGCCGCTCGACCGTTCGCCTATCAAGCGTCAAATCTCCTATCAAGCGTCAAAGACCGCCAACCGAGAAACTACCGTTTCTTCCTCCGGCCGCCGGCTTCCCCTTTCGCCGTCGCTGGTTTCACCGTAGCCCGAATCTCTCCCCGCGCCAGCCGCGCTGAAATTTCTTCCCCAGCCTTCACTTTTCCCGCATCCTTCACCAACTTCCCCGATTCATCGAACACCAATGCATACCCTCTCTGCAGAATCGCCAAAGGCGAGAGCGTCTCCAGCGCACCTCCCAAACGCTCGGCACGAACCCGATACTGCAGCAGCAAATTCCGCATCCCGCCCGCGAAAGCCGCATTCACGGATGCTAATTCTCCTCGCATTCCCGCCAGCACGCGCCGCACATCATAATGCCGCACCGCCGCAGCCACCCGTTCCCACCTTCGCCTCAACTGCTCCAGCCTCTGCCGCTCCCCGCGTTCCAGCCGGTAAGTCAGATCGTCCACTTTCTGCTGCCGTTGCCGGATCAAATCCATCATGTGCGCAAATGCCCCATGCTGCGCCCGCTCGGTCAACGCATGCCGCGCCTCCAGCAACCGGCGCTCCATCGCCCGCACCAGTCGCTCCCGCCCCGCCACCGCTTGGTTCTCCACTTCCGCTCGTGACCGGATCACCAACTCCGCCGCCGCCGAAGGCGTTGCCGCCCGTAAGTCCGCCACAAAATCCACAATCGTGAAGTCGGTCTCGTGGCCCACCGCCGAGATCACCGGAATCTCCGACGCCGCCACCGCCCGTGCCAGCTTTTCATCATTGAACGCCGCCAAATCTTCCGCGGATCCTCCGCCCCGCGCCACAATGATCACTTCCACACTGCGGCTCGCGTTGAAATACCGCACTCCCGTCGCTACCTCCGCCGCCGCCAAGTTCCCCTGCACTTGCGCCGGATAAATCACCGCGTTTGCCGCGTGATGCCGCCTCCGCAAGACGTTTAGGATGTCGCGCAGTGCCGCCGCCTGCGGCGACGTCACAATCCCGATCTGCGCCGGCAAAGTTGGAATCGCCTTCTTCCGCTCCACGGCAAATAATCCCTCCCCTTCAAGCTTCGCCTTCAAGCGCTCGAACGCAACCTGCAACCCTCCCGCACCCTTCGGTTCGATATTCTCGGCACGAATCTGCAACTCTCCGCGACTTTCGTAAATCGTTACCGGTCCCCGCACGACCACCTGCATTCCATCCTCCGGACGAAAGCGCAGCAGTCGCGCCGCCGAGCGGAACATCACCACGGGAACCTGCGCATTCCCATCCTTGAGCGTGAAGTAAAGATGCCCCGACTCCGCTGCCCGGAAATTCGAAATCTCCCCCTCCACCAACGCGTCGGAATACTCTCGCTCCACATGCGCCCGCACCGCCGCCACCAGGGCGCGCACCGTCCACACCCTCCGCTCCGGCGGCTGGAACCTGAACCCAAGCTGATCCGTCGATGACATCGCCGAGTGCAGTGTAGCCTTCTATCGCGCCCATTTCCAAACAAGCTCGCCTGTGGGGCAGCCCCCTCGAGACAGTGCCGCGCGAAGCCTTGACCCACTTTACGATTCTGTGGCCGGAACGGATGCCGGCCCTGGAGAGAGTTACGCAATGAAAACGGGGGCTGCTTCTGAATCGTTGGCACCCCATCCCCAAAAACAAAACCGGGCCATTGACACAAAGTCTTGTACACACCACAGCTCATCGCCGCAGCCGCCCAATCACGTACAGCAAAATCGACAGCACCACACTCACCACGACCGAACTAACCAGCGGAAAATACACAGTGGTATTCTTCCCGCGATAAAAAAAATCCCCCGGCAGCTTCCCCAAAGGGAAATGCATCTTCCCCAGGAACATGAAAGCAAGACCCGCCACCACCAGCACCACCCCAAGAATTACCAGCAGCTTCCCTATCTCCATAAATTCAATCCGCTGACCCACGGCTTATCCGGTAGGCGTTCGACGTCAGCCGCGAAGCGGCGACAAGAATGCAGTCCACGGCGCAAGCCGTGGGCCGCCCGCCTCAAGGTTGTGACATGTGCCCCTGTGAAATCACCGCCACCGCGGCAACCCGGAACCTTAATCTCCATGCTGACCTACTCCGGAATCAACATCGTAAACTTTCTCTTGCACTCCCGCCCATTCATCTGCTATAAACAATTCACCGAGAGCAGATGTGTGGCTAGCCGGTCGTATTTGTTGCAACTCTCGGGCTCGTCCGGCATCTAAGTTTCCAGAGAGCGTCGTAAGAAGTTCTCAATTGTCCCGGCCACGGGACTTCATTCGGAAGGCAGCACATTTCCGAAGGGTACCTTCAAAGCAAGGACCTCCAGGCAACTAAGATCTTTTCTCAATTTCTTGTCTTCCGTCTCGGCCTGCGCCGAAAGTGGCGTTATACCCGGAACGGAAGGCCATACTGTTGCGCGTATAAGAGCTCAACGGCAAAAATGTGGGGATGGCCGCCCTCGGCTGTCCATCGAGCGCAGCTCGACCATTTTGCTGGCAGCGCTCCTGCCGCCGCTCCGATTTTCCCGATGTGGAAATCATCTGGAAATCCTGTGGGACGCGACGATTGACAGGATTAAACACCGCACGTATGTTTGTAAAGTTTCGAGGACAGTCGGAGGCGCGTAGGGCGCGGCTTTAGCCCGCCAACCGCAAATTCGCCTGGACTGAATTCGCACCGCTTAGGCGGATCGCGATTCGGTCTTTGACAACTAGGTTGAACGTGCCAGTCGTGAGAAACGGATTCGGGCATTAGTCCGAGCGATCTCACAAGATAGACCACTGTGGTCTTCAAGCTTTTTTGGGTTTCGATCTTTGGATTTCGATCTTTCGGATCAAGATCCTAGGAAGCAAGAAGCTGAACAGTGGCGCCATCCCCGGCTTTCGAGCCCGGGCGATGGCAGTCTGCCAACTACCCGTCGGCAGACATCAGGTTTCAAACGAGAGTTTGATCCTGGCTCAGAATCAACGCTGGCGGCGTGCCTAACACATGCAAGTCGAACGAGAAAGGGGAGCAATC
>Ga0302326_10012896_pt1 | contig 17763 bp, 17 predicted proteins | sample Palsa_T0_3_FD_202264 | JGI IMG/M metagenome (GOLD analysis project Ga0302326, IMG submission 202264) | Peat permafrost microbial communities from Stordalen Mire near Abisko, Sweden - Palsa_T0_3 | ecosystem: Environmental > Terrestrial > Soil > Palsa > Peat permafrost | place: Sweden: Abisko... | reverse complement strand
GCTTCACGAGAAAAACCGCCCTCTGCTATCTATTAACGTTACCGTAGGCCTGATCCCTTTTGACCGTCAAGAAAACTTCGCCATTTGGTACTCGGGGTCGAAACCCCCTTTCGCATCCAAGTCTCTGCATTGGCTCAGGTTTGCACTCACGGCTCTGAGTCGGATTTATCACGCCGTTTCAAAGGCCAGCTACGATAGGTATGACTCACGCAATGGCCGGATCCATGTATTTCCTGGCCTTAGAAACTCCCGGAGGACATTTGCAGGCCGAAATTCTGTGCAAGACCCACCGAGTCTCCCAGCAAGTCTTCGGGCGGATTCTGGCTCTGACCGTGCCCGCCGTGCCCATCGTGGTCGCAGCGGCGATCCTGGCTTCAGCGGCCATTCTCCCAGCCCAGTCTGCGGAAGTTCACGCCAATCCGCTTCATTCGGACCCCACTGTGCGCGAGGCGTATCAGGACTTCTACGAACTCGATTTCCCAGCCTGCATAGCGCTGCTTCAGAAGGTGCAGGCGGCTCACCCCGGCGATCCTAACGCAACCACGTTCGTGCTGGAGGCCGAAGTCTTCGCGGAGCTCTACCGCCAAGACCTGCTCGACACCACCTTCTATGCCAATGACGGCTTCCTCACCGGCAAGCATCCCACGCCGGAAGACTCCCATGTGCGCGACCGCATCTTTGGCCTCGAAGAGCAAGCGGAGCGAGAGTCCGAAGCGCGCCTGAGCCGCAATCCTCGCGACGTGGATGCGCTTTACGCTCGCGGCTGGGCGCGCAGCCTGCGCTCCTCCTACATGGCCATGGTCGAGCGCAGCTTTAGCGCCGCCTTTCACATGGCCCTGCAGGCGCACAGCGACGAAGCCAAAGTGCTGCAGATCGACCCAAACTACGTCGACGCCAAGCTAGTCGTAGGCACCTACCAGTATGTAATTGGCGCGTTGCCCTGGGGCTTCAAGCTGCTCTTTGGATTCGCCGGCATCACCGGCTCCAAGACCCGCGGCATGGAAATGCTGCACGATGATTTCGCGCGCGGGCCAACCACCTCCGCCGAAGCAGGCACAGTGATTGCCCTCTTTCAGCGCCGCGAAGCGCATTATCAGGACGCAATCAGTGTCATTCGTACCCTGGAAGCAAAATATCCGCGCGACTTCCTCTTCCGTCTCGAAGAAGCCAACCTCCGCAAAGACGCCGGCGAAGGCATGGCCGCCGTAACCGCCTACCGAAACCTGCTGGACGAGGCCGCCAAGCCAGGGTATTTCCCCTCGTCTCACATGGAACTGGCGTACTTCGGCCTCGGAGAGGCGCTAAGCGGGCAGCGCCACTTCGCAGAAGCAGCGCAGGCCTACGAACAGGCAGCCTGGGCGCAAGGCTCCGGAGCCGAACTGAAGCGGCGCTCGCTGGTGGCGGCCGGTAAGGCCCGCGACTTGAACGGCGAGCGCGCCCAGGCAGTGCGCGATTACCAGGCCGCCATGGCCAGCGGCTCAGACACCACGCAGGGAGAGATCGCCCGCAGGCTGATCAAAACCCCATACCGCGAACCGTAGGGCGTATGCGCCCAGAATGGAACCTTGTAGCCAAACCGCGCGTATGACATAGTGGCTGTTATCGGCTAGATGGAGATTCGACTATGTCAGGCTACTGCAGCAATTGTGGAAGTGTTCTACCCCCAGCCGCGCGCTTCTGCTCGGTCTGTGGAACGGTAGTAAGCGGTGTTCCGCCAGCAGGCTACGCATCTGGCTACGGGGCCGGCTACGCGCCATACGGGACTTACCCCTACTCAGCAGCCACGCGCCTCGTGCGCCCCATCCACGGCCGCCAGTTCGCCGGCGTATGCATCGGTCTCGCGCGGGCCTATAGCTGGGACGTAGGGCTAGTGCGAATTCTGGCAGTGGTCCTCGGAATCTTTGTCTTCCCCATCCCTGAGGTCATTTACCTCGCAGGATGGATCGGCATCCCAGAAGAGCCGCTCGGCGAAATGCCCATGACGCAGACGTCTCCGCCACCGCAAGCATAAAGCGAACCGCAGGGGCAAGGCAGCTTCACCTCCTGGGAAGCTGCCCCGCCATCCCAGGCAAACGCCGCACGCTGGAAGCCATCTGCTACGCTCAAAGGCAGACAGAAATCCATCGCGTTCCAGGCAAAAATCCTTGGCTAATTCCGCTTCCCACTCCCCCACGCGTCCATTCCTCTACCCCGCCGCAGATGCTCCGCTCACTTGCGGCTCCCACTCCCTGGCCGCGCTCGCAGACAAGTACGGCACACCGCTTTACGTCTACAGCGCCGACCAGATTCTGGAGCGGCTAGCTCTCTTTCAGCAGTCGCTGGCCTCGCGCCCTCACCTGGTCTGCTACGCAGTCAAAGCCAACTCCGCGTTGGCTATTTTGAAGCTGCTCGCCAACCACGGCGCTGGCTTCGACATCGTCTCCGGCGGCGAACTCGATCGAGTGCTGGCCGTCGCTCCGGAAGCGACTGAACGCGTCGTCTTTTCCGGCGTCGGCAAGACCGCTGCGGAAATAGACCAAGCGCTCGAAGCCAACATTCTCGCCTTCAACGTCGAGAGCGAAGCCGAACTCACGCTGCTTGCCAGCCGAGCCGCGAAACGCAAGCGCAAGGCGCGATTTTCCCTGCGCGTCAACCCGGACGTCTTCGCGGAAACACATCCCTACATCTCCACCGGCCTGCGTGAACACAAGTTCGGCATCGACATTCGCCAGGCGCGCCGCATTTATAACGCGGCCAAATCAAGCCGTTGGCTCACCGCCTACGGCGTCAGCGTGCATATCGGCTCCCAGATTCGCTCCGCCGACCCCTTTGGAGCAGCCATGGAGCGCGTTGCCAGGCTGGTCCGCCAGTTACAGCAGGATGGAATCGCAATCCAGGCCGTAGACGCAGGCGGAGGCCTGGGCATCGACTATCATGCCAGCGTCTCAGGCGGGCCATTCAGCACTCCGTCTTTCGACGCTCAAGCCAAGGTGCACGAATACGCAGCCGCGCTGCAAACCGCGATGGGTAATCTCGAAGTCAAACTTCTACTTGAACCAGGCCGCTTCCTCGTCGCTCAGGCCGGAGCGCTCCTGGCTCGCGTACTCTACGTAAAGCGCAACGGCAAGAAGACCTTCGTAATCACCGACGCAGCCACGAACGACCTCATCCGTCCCGCCCTTTATCAGGCATTCCACGAGATCGTGCCAGTCCAGCCGCGCCCCGGCCGCGCAACCGCGGTAGACATCGTAGGCCCAGTCTGCGAAACAGGAGACTTCTTCGCCCGCGACAGAAAGATCAAGCCAGTCCAGCCCGGAGACCTGGTAGCTATCCTCGACGCCGGAGCCTACGGCATGGTCCAATCCTCGAATTACAACACCCGCCCAAGACCCGCCGAAGTGTTACTGCACGGCGCAAAAGCAACCCTGATCCGCCGCCGTGAAACCATAGCCGACTTACTCGCGCCTGAGATCTTCTGAAGGACGGTACGGTTGGTTCTACGATGACGATGCCTGCGCACTCCGCGCATTTTAGGCAAGACAAGAGGTTGTATATACTGTTGGCCGGGGTCAAATTTGTATGGAAGAGAATCGCATCACTATCGAGCCCGGTAAACGGTCGGGGCAGCCTTGCATTCGCGGCCTGCGCATCACTGTCTGGGATGTTCTGGGCTGGCTGGCGGCCGGTATGAGCCAGAATCAGATTCTTTCCGATTATCCGGAGATGGAATCTGGCGATTTCCGCGCAGTCTTTGAGTACGCAGCGCGAGTCGGCCGTCGCGTCGCGTTGTGAAGCTTCTCCTCGATGAGAATTTGTCGCGCCGGTTGATTCAGCGGCTTGCCGACCTTTTTCCCGACTCCACGCAGTCGCATTCGAGGGACTGCTTCAAGCGCCCGATATTGCCATTTGGGAGTATGCAAGGTCGGGCCAATTCTGCGTCGTCACAGCAGATACCGACTTCTTCGAACTGGCAACAGAACTGGGGCCTCCGCCCAAGGTGATTTGGCTTCGGGGCTGTGATTATCCTACGGCTGTAGCTGAAGACCTGATTCGCGGCCAGTCAATCCGAATTGTGGAATTTCTTCAAGACCCAGACCGGGCCGTGCTGATCCTGCGGAAGCGGTGAGTCATCTCGGGGCCCAAATAAATTCAGCAGAGCGGGAACTCGCAAGCTGCAGATAGCGTCTACTGGCTACACCTGATATAAAGCAAGTTCGTGCGTCCCGATCGCCATGGGTGCGGCTATCCGATTTAGACATTTTTCTTGTATTGTTCTCCCGGAGGATTCAAGCATGTTTGCAGGCAGGTTTATGTTGAGGTCGTTGCCGTTGGTGGTCGCAACCCTGGGGTTGGGAATGATGGCAAATGCCGATTCGCTGGTGGTCAAAACAGACGAAGGCAAGGTCCACGGCAAGTTCATCAACAACGGCGTCGTACGCGCCTTTCAGGGCATTCCCTACGCCGCGCCGCCGGTCGGCGATCTGCGCTGGAAAGCTCCGCGGCCTGCCGCTAAATGGAAGGGCGAGTTGGACGCGACCAAGTATGGCCATCACTGTTCGCAGGTTCACGTCTTCGACGATATGGTCTTTCAGAGCACCGAGTCGGAGGACTGCCTCACGCTCAATGTCTACGGCCCGGCAAACGAGAAGGGCAAAGCCAAACTGCCCGTCATGTTCTGGATTCACGGCGGTGGATACTCCGGTGGCGGCAGCAGCGAGCCGCGCCATAATGGCGATTTTCTGCCCACCAAAGGCGTAATCCTCGTCACCATCAATTACCGCTTGGGAATCTTCGGATTCCTGGCCACTCCCGAACTGGCGGCGGAGCAGGGCGGCAGCAGCGGCGACTACGGCCTCATGGACATGGTGGCCGCGCTCAACTGGGTCAAGAAGAATATTTCCTCCTTTGGTGGCGACCCCGGCAATGTAACCATCTTCGGCGAGTCGGCGGGATCGTTTGCAGTCAGCACGCTCATGGCCGCTCCGTCGGCCCAGGGATTATTCGCCAAAGCAATTGGTGAGAGCGGCGGCGCCTTATCCACAGGTACGCTTTCCATGGAACCGCTCTCCGTGGCTGGCCCCAAGAACGCTGAATGGGTCAAGTCGATTGGGGTGAATTCGCTGGCGGATCTTCGAGCGTTGCCCACAGACAAAGTGCTCGCCGCCGCCGGCAAGCAGGGCGCAGTGCGCTTCTCGCCGGTAATCGACGGGCGATTCCTGACCGAGCCGGTGCTGGACACCTATCTCGCCGGTAAACAGGCCCATGTGCCGCTGCTCGCCGGCTTCAATCGCGACGAAGGTTTCTTCCTGGGTAACGGCATGACCGCCGAAAAGTGGAAGGCCATGGCCGCGCAGCGCTTCCCTGAAAAAGCCGATGATTTCTTAAAACTCTATCCGGGTAAGACGGACGCCGAAGCAGTCCGCTCGGCCATCGATTTTGGCAGCGATTCCTTCATCGCCTACGGCACATGGAAGTGGATCGAAATCGACCGTAAGACCGGCGACAAAGACATCTATCGCTACAAGCTCGATCTGGCCGCTCCGTCCAGCAAATTTCATCCCGGCGAGTTCGCCTTCCATTCCGACGACATTGAGTACGTCTTCGGCACGCTCGACACCCGGCCCGGAGCGGTGTGGCGTGACGAGGATCGCAAGCTGAGCGACGAGATGATGAGTTACTGGACCAACTTTGCCCGATCCGGCGATCCCAACGGCCCTGGATTGCCCAACTGGCCAAAGTATGGCGAGGGCGACCCGGTCCTGCATCTGGACAATCCGATCACTTCGCGTCCCGATGAGAATCGCGCGCGTTACGAGTTCTGGATGGCGACCGAGAAGAAGTAGATCGCTCACAGAAGCAAGCGTGACGGACATTGGTCAATGTCGAAACCCAATTGCGCAATGCCCAATCCGCATTGCGCAACGTGCCACAAGTATTGCGCAATGTTTCACAAGTATTGCACTCTGACGTATCCGAATTTACTGTGCAGAAGCCGGAACCTGACCGGATTCCGGCTTCTTTCCAGCGTGCTTCCAGTCGAGGAGTTCCTGAAAAGCCGCCATTGTCTCCGGCCCAGATATGCGGCAGTGACCATCGTGCTTCACATACTGCTGCACGAAATTGGCCTCGCTGCCACTGCGCGCCACCTGTTCCGCGTAAAGGCGAACGCTGTCGGCGGGAATGATTGGATCGTAAGTGGTATGCACCGCCAGCAGCGGCTTCACCAGCACTCCGGTGGGCGTGTACCAGGTCTTCATGTAGGCCAGCGCAGCGTCTGAAGCGGTATAGCGCTTCACGCCGTCATTGAGCGCGTTGTCGTCCTGACCGCCGGCGTAGATGTAGTTGTGATTATCGATCACTGGGGAACCGATCTTCTGCTCCAGATCACGCTCGATAAAGGTGCTGAAGACCAGTCCGTCGGCCAGGTCTTCGCGGGTCTTGAAGCGTGTCAGAGCCATCAATTCGGCCAGCCCGGTTGGGTTGTTGGGCAATGTGTCCAGAACCTTCTTGATCAGAGCTTCATCCAGCTCTGCCGATGCAGGAATGTTGATCGGACCGGGTAGCAGCCCAGGATAGTAGTAGTCGAAGGCAGCGCGGATGGCTTCTCCATGCCCAACGGCCCAATTCGTGGGCTCCAGTAAGCCACAGAGCGCCAGTCCGCCGTCATAGCGATTCGGATAGCTCTCCAGAGTGGCCATCGTCAGCTGGCCGCCCATGGAGTGTCCCGTGACGTAAGTCTCTTTTGGCTGGCCATACTTGCCGATGGTGTACTCGCGTAGCGCTTCAGTCTCTGGAATGGCATGTTCGAGCGCGAAGCCGATCTCCGAATAGCCGGACTGAGCTACGGCGAACCCTGCTGCGGCAAATCCTGCGCCGATTTCGTTCGGCTCGTCTTTGTCAAAGACAACCGGGTGCTCAGAGTAGCCGTGGTAATAGATGAGCAGAATGCCATTCCATTTGGCCGGCATGTCTATGCGGTAAGACGCGCCGTTAAGAGTGCCAATCTCGACCTTCACTTGCGGAGTTTCCGAAGCTGCACGATGACCGGATGCGAACAGGCAGGAGAATACCAGAAGGGCTGCGAAGGTTTTGTTCACTTGAAAGGAGACCTCAAGTTGAATCGTATCCGAAGTTCTAGCCGCCGGTCATTCAGTTTGGAATGGTCTTTGAGAATAGCTTGCTCGTCAGCTCTCCGGGTGCAGGTGCAGCTTCAGAAAGTCGAGATAGATGTCCCAATCCGTAGGCACCATGCCGTGGCCGCCATCATGCATGTAATAGCCCAGGTCGTGCAGAATCGGTTGCTTCGCCGCAGGCCAAACATCGGTGTCAAGACCATCTTTGCCGAGCAGCTTGTACACCGGCTCCGCCGCCACGGCAGCGAGGAACTCACCCTTTGGATCAGACCAGCGATCTGTGTCTCCGGTTTGCAGCAACAACGGCCGCGGCGCAATCAGCGCGATCAGCAGATTGGCATCCATGGGCGCTCTGTCCGGAAAGCCTGCCCATTTCCCGTAGTTGGCTGCAAACTGGTACGGAAAGCGCGTGTGTTCGGTCAGATGCGCGATAGTTTCGCCGTAATCGCGCCGGCTCAGCGCGGCTCCTCCTTCGCCGGAACAGCTTGCGATGACGGCCGCAAATCGCTGGTCATGCGCGCCCGCCCACATTACCGTTTTTCCCAGCCGCGACACGCCATGAATGGCAACGCGCCTGGCATCGATCTGCTTGTCCGTTTCGAAGTAATCTTCGACGCGGCTCATGCCCCAGGCCCACGCGGCGATCGATCCCCAATCGTCGGCTGCGCGCTCGGTCTCTCCCGGCTTCAGGAACCGCGCCCGAATCCCATTTGAAAAGCCTTCCGGGTAGTCAGGATCGATATCGCCGTAATAAAAGGTGGCTACTCCGATGCCGGCATCGAGAAACGGCTCCAAACTTAGATGGCCAAACGTGCGCGCTTTCGAGGCTGGAATCTTCGTGTTAGTCTTCGGGTCCCACACCTCGCCTGGAGTCAGCCCCGGGTCATCGACCGCGCTGGATGGAGCGGTGAAATTGATGCTCAGCAGCAGAGGCACAGGCTTCGTTGTAGCCGCGGGCAAATAGATCACCAGATGAATCTGCGGCCAATTCGCATCTTTCGAAAACGAAATCGTCACCTGCCGGCGAGTCGCCTTGCCGCCCAAGGCGGGCGATCCGGGCTCGGTCACATCAAAGCTCTCATCCGCCGGTCGCCCTGGATCCTTGCCGTACTGCTGCTTTTCAAAAAGCGCCACGATCTCAGGCCGCCGCTTATTCCACCAGGTCTTCGCGTCGCGCACCGGCTTGCCGTTGGCCAGTTTGAGAGCGTCTGGGAGCGTGTAGCTGCCAACCTTAGCTTCGTCGTAGTTCACTGGGATGCCGGCTACCAATTCGGGCGCATTTGGTGCGCTGGGTGCGGTAGCAGGCGCGGGAGCCTGTCCCCACATCGCGACAGATGTTGCAAGCAGGCCAGTTGCGATGAATAATCCGAGGTGTCGAAAGCTCAAAGTAGGGCGAACTCCCTTGGCGATTCAATCAAGAAATAATTGCACTACGAAAACTAGTTGCGAATGGAACCGATGTCAACTATCCCCCGGCTTGGCATTCGATTCAAGCCAGCGCAGAGAGGGGAATTGCATGCAAATAGTGAGGCCCGGAATGCAATTGCCTTCCGGGCCTGATTTCAGGAGTCGCTGAGTTCTAGTGGCTTACCCCAGAGGCGGCCACAAAGCCCTGAGTCGAATTGGCCGGCAATGCGGTCGGGCTGGACAGCGTATTGAAGCTGACGCCGCTGCCTGCGTTGATGGCGTTTGAGTGGTCGGGACCGAGGCCCAGCTTGATCAGAGCGCGTGAGTCTGGAGTGAGCTTGGTTTGCCAGCCCTGGTCACCCTGGAACTTGAGCATGGCAGCCTGAGTGTCCGCATCCCATTTTGCGGTGGGTTCACCGGTCAGATAATGCTCCCGGATCAGCGCCTGCTGGATTGCCGTAACCCGCTCTGAATCAATGGTCTGCTGGCCGTGCATCTTGTGCGATGAAACCGCGGCGGCGTGGCGTCTCGAGTGTGCATGTCCGCTGGTAGCTGCATGGTGGACAGGGGACGCCAAGGCCGGCGTCACAACGAGCCCGGTAGCGAGTAGGAAAGTAAAACCAGCGCGAATTATCACTCGGATCAGCACCTCTTGAATGTAAATTAGGTCTGTCTTGCTCAGTCTATGGGAGGAAATCGCTCCCGGCAAGACAAACTTCGGAAGATTTTCCCAATTTTGCCGACGAGCAAAAGAGATCGATCGCGATTTCAGTACACTTTCGCTTTTCGATCCCTTTCGCTCACCCATCTGCTTATGGACGCGAAGCGCGGGGGTTAGGGCAGCGTTCCGCCAACAAAGTTGATTCCACCGGCTGGATGTTTGGGGTCCACGATCTCAAAAACGACATCCTGGCCCGATTTGAGGCCGTCGACGACTTTATCGAACTGGTCCTTGGTTCCGGTGGCTTGCTTGTTGATGCGGGTAATGACTAGACCGGGCTCAAGACCCTGCTGATCGGCGAAGCTGCCCGGCCGCACAGTCTGGATCACCATGCCGCTGAACCCGAGCTTGGCCGCCGTGGCCGGGGTCACTTCGCGAACCGCGATGCCAAGCTTGTTTTCCGCCGAGTCGTGCTTTTCTACTGGAGCCTCTTCTGCGTTCTCTGCCTGCTCCGAGAAAACCTTGTCGCGATCACCAATGCTGACCGTAGTATCGGCTTCCTTGCCGTTGCGGATGTAACCGATCCGCGCCGAGCTGCCAGGATGGCGGCCTGCAATGTCAGCCACCAGGTCGTTGCCGTCCTTAATGGAGCGGCCGTCGATGGAGAGGATGATGTCGCCGGGCTTGAGGCCGGCTTTATCCGCCGGGCCGCCTGGAGTGACGGCCTGCACCAGCACGCCGTTCTTGAAGCCGTAGACGCGGCCTACAGCGCCCGAGAGCCCTTCACGGAAGCTGATGCCGATGCTGCCGCGGGTGACCTTATGGCTGGGCGAGATCAGGTCGTTATAGACCTGGACCACCGTGTTCGACGGCATTGCGAAGCCGATGCCCTGATACCCGTTGGACTGGGTAAAGATGGCGGTGTTGACGCCGATTACTTCGCTGTTCATGTTGAGCAGCGGACCGCCGGAGTTGCCTGGATTGATCGCCGCGTCCGTCTGGATGAAGTGCTGGAATTGTCCGCTCGCGCCTGGCTCAATCGTCCGGTTCTTGGCGGAGATGATGCCGGCAGTGACCGTCTGCGAAAGCGTGAACGGGCTGCCGATGGCGATGACCCAGTCGCCGACTGCGGTTCCATCGCTGTTGCCCAGCTTGACGGTAGGCAGCGGCTTGTCGGTTTCGATCTTGATCACGGCCAGATCTGTCGCCTTATCCACGCCGATCACTCGCGCCTTGCGGCCCAGGTCGGTGTTGTCCGGGTCCGTCGAGAGCTTGACGTAGATTTCGTCGGCCTTTTCGACCACGTGATTGTTGGTGATGATGTAGCCCTTGGGGTCGACGATGAAGCCGGAGCCTAGCGAATCATGCTCCGCGCCCGAATCGTCCTGATCGCCCGGAGCCTGGCCACCGAAAAAGCGATTGAAGAAATCCTGAAAATTGCCCTGGCCACCCTGTCCACCACCTTGACCTGGGGGGATAACCTGCGTCGGGCCCTGATCCTGCCCGCCGTCCTGGTCGTCGTCATCTGGGCCCTGCGGAACGGGAACTGCGCGGCCGTGGGGATTGAGTGGATTGCCGCGCCTCAGATTGCCGGCATCCTTTGGTAGGGTACGGGTGTTGATATTCACCACCGCGGGGCCAACCTGCTTGGCAATCTGCGCAAATTGATTCGGGGCAACGGAGTCAGCAGGAATCTTGAGGGGCGTGGCGTCGGAACTGTTGTCCTGCTTCTCCTGCCCATGCACGCCGTGCGCGTAGTAGGACCCGGCCAAAATAGCGGCCGAAAGGGTGGCAAGTACGGCAAATGCTGAAGCTAGACGCCGGGCACGCAGCCGGTCAAGAATAGGGCGAATGGATCGCATAAATCGTTCAACCTCGATTTCTTACTCTGGGGTTCTTTCGTCTGCTCCAAACGCTGGAGCGGTGAAGTGCCGGAAACCTCGCACGGGCAAACCGGCCCCGCGCCATTCCTTAGTATAGCCAGTTGCGAGATGCAATGGCGTGTCGAGTCTTGTCCAGCATGAGCAGTCTGAAACAGGCTTGCAGTACAGTTAGACGCAATTCGCGGCCTGAGAGGCGCAAATGGGGTGGTCCGCGATTTCATCGTGCTACTATCTGGCATGTTTTCTGCATACTGGACTAATACCTGCCCCTCTTTCTTCAGCCACTGCCCGCGCCGCCGCAGCGTGTTGCTGGTGGCCTGCTCGGTTGCTCTCAGTCCGCTTTTTCTTGCCGCTCAAGCGCCTTCTTCAGCTCCGCCGCCAGCGCCCTCTCTGCGGGACAGCCTGATGGGCAGGCTCATGGGTGGTGGTCCCAGCGCCTGGACTCCGCCGCAGATTGCGAATATGGGCAAGCTGCGCGATGCGGCCATCTCTGACCCCTATGCCCTCGACCAGCTGCGGCACCTGACCGACAACATCGGACCGCGCATAAGCGGCTCGCCGCAGGCGCAGGCAGCGGTGGAATACGTAGCAGCAGAGATGAAAGCGCTTGGCGCGGAAGTCACCCTTGAAAAGACTTCCGTTCCGCATTGGGTGCGTGGCGTCGAAACCGGAGCGCTCGTCTCGTGGCCCGGACAGACCGTGGGAACAACGCAGAAGATCGTCCTGACGGCTCTCGGGAGCAGCGTGGCTACGCCAGATGACGGGGTCACAGCCGAAGTCGTGGTCGTCAATAACTGGGCAGATCTGAAGGCGCTAAATCCAGCATCGCTCAAGGGAAAGATCATCCTCTTCAACCGTAAATTCGACAAGCAACTGGCAGCGCAGGAGGGCGGCATCTACGCCTATGGAGACGCGGTGCAGTATCGCGCAGCCGCACCCCTTGCGGGGGCATCGGTAGGGGCGATTGCGGTGCTGGTGCGGTCCGTTGGCGGCGCGGATTACCGCATCCCGCACACCGGCGAGACGATGTACGCGCCCGGAGTGGAAAAGATTCCCGCAGCGGCGATCACGGCAGAAGACGCCGACCTGCTCGCCAACCTCACCAGCCAGGGACCTGTCAAAATGCACCTCACGCTGACCCCCCAGACCCTGCCCGACGCGCCAAGCTATAACGTCATCGCAGATTGGAAGGGAACTGAGCATCCCGAGCAGGTAGTCGTGGTTTCAGGCCATCTGGATTCGTGGGATCTGGGCACCGGCGCAATCGACGATGGCGCAGGGGTAGTTGTATCCATGCAAGCCATTCATCTGCTGTCAAAGCTCGGCATTCACCCCAAACGCACCGTGCGCTTCATCGCCTGGATGGCCGAAGAAGAAGGCTCGCAAGGCGCTGCGACCTACGTGGCTGAACACGCGGCTGATGCAGCCAACCACATCGGCGCAATCGAGTCTGATCTGGGCGCAGGCCATCCCGACGGAGTGTTGTATGCGGGCAAGCCGGAGCTTGGAGCGTGGCTGCAGCCGGTAGCCCAGGCTCTCGACCCAATTGGAGCGCAAACCTTCCGCAGTTCGCCCGAGACAGGCGAAGATATTGACGGCCTGACGCAGAAAGGCGTGCCCAGCTTCGCGCCCTCGCAAGATGGCCGCTTCTACTTCAACTACCACCACACACCCGCGGATACCTTCGACAAGGTAAATCCACGCGAGCTTAGCGAGAATGCGGCAGTGATGACGGTGCTCGCATATGCACTGGCGGATTCGGCCGAGCCCGCACCGAGATAAGACAGCGAATTGATCGGAAGATATATTTACGGCAGCTTGATTGACGCTCGTGCGATCGCTCTCATGCAGTTGTCTGCCACATCGTTTCCAATCTCGACGCGGATCGCACTAACTCTCGAAGACGGACGGGTAGTATTAGACCTTAACGATGAGCGCTCGCAATGGATGCTCTAGCAGCGCCAGCCAGTAGAAGCTTGCCAATAGGTCTGAATGGCGCGAGAATGGAGTTGTTAGACGAAAGCTGCGGTTAGTAACAGAAATGAACACAGAACAGGCCAAAGAACAGGTTCGGGAGCGAGTGCTGGACAGTCTTCGCGCGCATCAGCAAGAGCTGAAGCGAGCCGGGATTGTGCGTCTGGCAGTCTTTGGTTCGGTTGCTCGCGGCGAGGGCAACCCGCAGTCGGACGTGGATTTGATGGGCGACTTTGATCGCGCAAAGCGGCTGTCGCTCCTCGACATGGCCGGTCTGGAGTCGCGCCTCACGGAAATCGTGGGAATCCGCGTCGATCTGGCCGACAGGAAGATGCTGAAGGATCAGGTCAAGCTCCGAGCCGAACGCGAGGCCGTTCTTGCCTTTGAATGATCCATCTCTCCCACTGCGCGACATTCTGGAAAGTATCTCCAAGATTGAGATGTTCGTTGCAGGCTTCGACCTTGACTCCTTCGGAGCGGACGAAAAGACAGTCTCCGCTGTTGAGCGTAAGCTTCAGTTGATAACTGAAGCGGCATTTCGGCTTGGCGACCAGGCTGACGTCTTATGCCCGGGGATCGCGTGGCGCGATATTCGTGGAATGGGAAACTGGCTGCGTCATCAATATGACCGCGTCGATCTGGAAACGGTCTGGAACACTACACTATAAGCGTCGACCTGCCAAACCTAAAGGAAGCTGTATCGAAAGCGCTGGGCGTGCCTCCCGTTCAATCCTCCGCATAGAACTGCCCGATATCACGTCTTAAGTACACCGCCCAGCATGGCAATGTGTTCCACGCCGTTCCGTGGTGTTCATCGGCGGTTTTCAGGCCTCATGCGCGGTTGGAACGTGAGGCTGTGGCACCAATTCTGTGAGCGCGATTCCAGCGAGGATCAGGATTGCTCCTGAGGCTGGGCGCAGGCCGAGCCGTTCGCCCATGATCAGGAACGAAGTGATCCACGCGAAGACTGGCTCCATGGTCATGATCAGCGCTGTGTGAGTCGCTGGAAGCACCGATTGCGCCCAGCTTTGAATCGAAAATGCCGCAGCTGTCGCCAGCACTGCTGCTACCGCAAGCGCGATGTACAGGCGCGCCGTGAGATGCATGTGCGGATGCTCAATCAACGGCATGCTCAGAGCCATGAACAGCGCGCAGAAGCCTACCTGCAGCAGCGCCAGCGGTTGAAAGCGAATCCGCGGTGAAGCGTGGCCCAGCGCGAGACAGTGAAACGCAAATCCGATCGTGCAGCCAAAGGTAAGCAGATCGCCGATGTTCATGCTGGTGAAGTCTGGAAGCAGGCCAGCGTTGCTACCGGGAAGAGTCAGCAGCAGGATGCCACCGAATGCCAGAATGGCGCCGATAAATGCGTTCCAGCGAGGCGCCTTCGCACCTGGCGGGCGCAGCCACTTAGACGCCGAAAACAGTGGCACCAGAACTACGACCAGGCCTGTGATGAATGCAGATTTCGAGGGCGTAGTCTTGACCAGGCCCGCGGTCTGAAACTGGTAGCCCATGGCGAGGAAGAATCCAACGACAGCACCGGCGATCAACTGATGGCGATTCACCTCGCTCCAATGTCTGCGGTAGACGATTGCCAACACAAAGAAGGCAAGCGTCATGCGCGCCAGGTTGAAGGCCAGCGGAGTGGCGTCGGCAAGCGCGTCCTTGACCACGACGAAGGTCGTGCCCCAGACGGCGACTACGAAAAGCATTAGCAGGTATGCGCGGAGCTTCATCAGCTTGCTGCGCGGGGCTGTTCGCGTAGGACGTCACGGAGGATGCGGCGGAGTGTGTCTTCAAGCTTTGGTGCTTTGCCTTCGATGTGCTGGCGGAGGGCGTTGTTGATCAGAGTCTGATAGCCCACTGATCCGCCGGTGGCATCGGCTTCTTTGAGGAATGCGTCAACGATGTCTTCGTCTATACGAATTGTGATACGCGTTTTACCGCGCTGCTCGACCTCTGGAGGAGCAATGCGCCCACGCTTGCTGTGGCTGAAATCGTATTGCTGTTTCATCGATTCTCCTCGTATTGCCGACGTTCATGCGCTTCTGCCAATCGGACCGAAATGATGCGGATGTTCTTTCCTCGGTGACAGTACACCGCTACCAGGAGTCGATCTTTCGTGCCTGTTCCGATCGCCACGAATCGCTGCTCCTGAGGATCGGATTCATGGTCGATAATCGTGATGGCGTGATCGTCTTCAAAGAGCGCACTGGATTCGGAAAAGCGGACGCCGTGTTTCTTGAAGTTGGCTTCTGCCTTTTGTACGTCCCATTCGAACGACATTTCTATCCTTATTGTATGCACGTTTTGTACATGCTGCAATGTGGCTTTATTAATTATTCAGTCGTAGCGGAGATGTAGGCTGTTTTTCCGGCGACGACGGTTTCAAGGACTTTGGTCTTGAGGATTTCCGGTGCGGGACAGGTGAGCAGATTGCGGTCGAGCAGAATGAAGTCGGCGTCGTAGCCGGGCATCAACTTACCTTTGTGCTTCTCGGCGAATTCGGCGTAGGCAGATCCTTGAGTATAAGCGTAGAGAGCTTGCGCGCGGGTCAGCGTGCTTTCAGGGAAAAAGGTCTTGGTCCCACCTTCATTGGCGCGGGTTACAGCTGAGTAGAGACCGCGAAATGGAGTTACCGGCTCGACAGGATAGTCAGTGCCAAAGGCTACGACTACGCCCGCCTCGAGGAAGGCTTTCCAGGCGTAGGAATAAGCGGCGCGCTGCTCGCCGAGACGATCCATGGCCCAGTTCATATCGGTGAGCAGGTGGCTGGGCTGCATGGACGCGATGACGCCGAGCTGCTTGAACCTGGCGATGTCTGCTGGGTCTACAACCTGAGCGTGCTCAATGCGGTCGCGATGGCCGGTTGCAACCAATTTGCCCGCAGAGCCGGGAATCGGCTGCGAAAACGCCTCCAGCGCCATCAAAGCGGCACGATCGCCGATGGCGTGGAAACCTAGCTGAAAGCCGGCCTGGGCGCGTTCTACGGCCATTTGATTCAGCTTTGCCTGGTCGTAGCGCGGCAAGCCGGAATTGCCGGGCTCGTCAGCATAGGGAGCTTTCATGGCTGCGGTGTGGGAGCCAAGTGACCCGTCCATGAAGCCTTTCAACATTCCTGTATGCAGCATCGGATCGTTCTGGTCGTGATGCGCGCGATGAGCAATCAACACATTGATGGGGTCGTTAAAGGTCAGCCACTCACTGATGCGGATGGGGAGTTTGTTTTCCTTTTCGAGTTCTTCAAAGACGAGAAAATCCTCCCACTCGGAGTAGTCCTGTACCGAGGTCAGTCCATGTGAGATGGCGTCTTCGATAGCCAACTCCAGTCCGTGAACACGGTCTTCGTGAGAGGGTGGCGGGATGAACTTTTCTACTGCTTCCATCTCTGTGTCGCGCAGGATGCCGGTAGGCTGACCGTTGGCGTCGAGATCGATTGCTCCACCTTGCGGCGCTTTGCTCTCGCCGCTAACTCCGGCAACCGTGAGCGCCGCTGTATTGGCGACGGCGATGTGGCCGTCGATGCGTTCGAGCAGCGTTGGATGGCCGCCTGTAACTCGATCCAGGTCCTGGCGCGTAGGAAGGGTCTTGTTGGCCCAAAGGGTATGATCCCAGCCGCCGCCTGTGAGCCAGTGGCCTGCGGGGCTCTGTGCGGCTTTGGCCTGGATGCGCTGAAGCATCTCCTGAAGAGACGACGAGCCGGTGAGGTCGACGTTGAGCTTGGTCTGCCCTGCGCCGCCGAGGTGGGTGTGAGCGTCGTTGAGGCCGGGCATTACGAAGACATTCCCGCCATCTTCGCTGCCGGCAAGTTTGCTGCCATCCAGATTGACGAGACGGGTGTTCGGACCAGCGAGGCGCTTGATGGAGTCGTCATTGCCTAGAGCTAAGACTTTTCCGTCGCGGACAGCCATTGCTGTAACAATCCGCGGCTTGCCTTCCGCAAGGCCTTCGCCGGTGAGAATGGTGGCGTGGAATAGGATCAGGTCGGGAGCGGCGGATTTCTGGGCCTGGCTCGACGAACCCAATGCGACCGCGATGAGGAGGGCTGGGCACAGTTTCCTAAAGATGTGCATGGGCGGAGTTTAGCAGAGGGGATGGTTCGAGCTTACAGATCTAAACCCGCACGATCATCACTTCCGTGGATTTCATCAGCGCCGCCGCCGTTTGACCTTTGCGCAGCTGCATTTCACGCGCTGCGTCGGCGGTGATGATAGACGTGATCTGCTGGTCGCCAATGGCGAGGACTACCTGGGCCAATAACCCGCTGAACTTGACTTCGACAATCTTGCCGACGAGTTGATTGCGGCCGCTGACATTACGGAAGCGCTCGCGGGATTCGATCTTGGGCTTGGTGGGCGCGGACTGCACGAGCGGGGTAAGGGCAGACTGCGGGATGCGATGATGGCCGCCGGGTGTCTTGGTCGTCTTCAGCTTGCCGGCCAGGATCCATTGCTTGAGGGTGGCGTAACTGACGCCCAGGGCCGACGCGGCCTCGCGCGGTTTGAGCAGAAGATCGACGTTTGGCATGGCAATACCTCAACGGTTCTTCCCGCGGCCCGATTCGGACTGGACCTGAACTGGGCCCGGAAGGGCAATAAAAAGCGACACATACAAAGTATCCCACCGCAGCCGCAATGACAAAGATCTGGCGAGGGTCGGGCAACCTTTTCTTGGTTTTTGGTTTATGACCGGCTAGTGAGTAATTGGGGAAAAACATTATAAACGT
>Ga0302326_10012894_pt1 | contig 17765 bp, 14 predicted proteins | sample Palsa_T0_3_FD_202264 | JGI IMG/M metagenome (GOLD analysis project Ga0302326, IMG submission 202264) | Peat permafrost microbial communities from Stordalen Mire near Abisko, Sweden - Palsa_T0_3 | ecosystem: Environmental > Terrestrial > Soil > Palsa > Peat permafrost | place: Sweden: Abisko... | reverse complement strand
TGTTACCACCCCGCCAACACGCGAGAGGGAAGTGATCGTATAGAGCGTCGGGAGGGGGAGTGCGTCTGTCCGGCTGGCGAAGGGAATCTGGCTCCCGTCCAAATGTTGCAGCATCCCGGCACTCACCGCGACATCGACGGAACTCCCAACCGTGGTCGCGGAAAGCGTCGCGGTATTTCCAGTCGGTGCGGTGTTGAGCACGCTGTTGAGGAAGCTTGAGTAATTCTCGCGCTGAATCTGATCGCTCAGCCTGCGAGTCGTTTGGAGCACGGTTTTGCCGAGCGCTTCGATCTGGGGTTTGATCGCGGCGGCTCCGAATTGCTGCTGTGCGTAGTCAAGCGTGATGACGCCGCCGGGGGTGAGGGGAGTCTGCGCGTTCGTGACCGAGTTCCCATTCAGATCGATACTGTTGTTGAGTTTGATCGGGCCGGAGTTCCCCGAGAGGTAGTTGATGCGCTGGCTGAGGGCGGTGGCGAAATTGTTGAACTCCGGGAGGCCGTCGCGGGCGAAGTCGTCCTTGGTAAAAACAGGCGCGGTGAACGGGACGTTGGGGCTGGCGGGCATCCCGGTTTAATCTCCGCTCGCGGAATCAATCGGGCGCGGAACCTGGCAGATCGCGTTCTCGGCGACGCCGCCTCGCCCTTGGTTTACATACTCGAAGTCGCTCTCATTGTCGGAAAGGCGTTCGATCTCGAATTGCTCAAACGCATCCCATTGTTGCTCAATCCAGATGTCAAAGTCGCGATTGCAAAAGTAGAACGTGACCGAGGGGAGCGCGGGAGTGGGCTTCTGCACAACCTTCCAGAGAATACGCTGGATATGACGGCCCGGCTTACATGCTTCGCCAGAACAGGCAATGCGGGTTCTCCCGGTGAATTTAGCTCGGGAGCCCGCGCGTTCTTGGATGAGTTTCATGTCGTATGCAACTCCGCTCTAGTATAACCCTTGGCATTACTCGGAAGGATTGGTTTCTCATCGACTTGGGGAGTTTGCCAGACCTGGAGAGTCTGGCCGCTCGGGACTGTCATCACGCAACGGAATAGCCGGAGCTTGATCGCGGGGAATCTCACGCGCACGGGCGACTCGTAACGGGAGGGATTCGCCGCCAGAGTGAATGAGTAATAGGGAGTTGTGTTGCCATCGGCGTAGATCGCAACTGAAACCGCAGCCGTGGAAGTGTAATCGAAGTAGCCCTGCTTCACCAGCTTCGATTCGTCCTGCCCGAACTTGATCCAGTAAGAATCGAAGGAGGAGCGCTGTTCGGCTAGGAGCGCATAGTGGATGTCCGCCTGAAGGATAACCGGAGCGTCGAGCACCGCCCCGGTGATCTGCAAGCTCACCCGGTAAGCCTGCTGCCCCAGCCCCGCGTTGACGAGGAGTTGAAATTTCTGCCGCGTTGTCGAGGTGATCGTCCCGAGATTGAGAGAAGGAACCGAGCCGTTGTTGTCGTCGAATAGGAGGGTGACGGTGAGAGTTTGCCCAAGCGTGTCGGCGTCAATCGTGAGCACGTTGTATTGTTTTTGGTTGTTTGGAGCGCCTTGATCTTGATAGGGAGTTTGAAGAGTGAAATTGATGGGGGATTGGATGAGCCCGCTGGCGCTCCATCCGCCATCGTCGTAATTGTTGATGTGATCTTGCGCGACCGCCCAACCTGAGCCGAGCACGCCGGGGGTTGCGACAAGTTCCGAGAATAAAAGCGTATTCGTGTCGGCTTCGAGGTAGAGAGCGGGGCCGAGAGTGTATTTCGTCTCGTCAACGTCGAGGTTGCGCCAGCGTTTGTAGATCGTGTGATAAGCGAGGCGATGGAAGAACCCGTCATTCCCCAGATAGGTGAGAAATACTAGATTATTCCAGAACGCCATCTGGTCCAATGTCGGGTTTGTTGGGCTCGCGAATGGGATCGGGGAGTAAGCTTGGATTTCCGCGTTCCCTCCCTGCTGGAATATCCATTCGATATCGAGCGAGCGATAAGGGCCATCCGAGCCTGTAAACTCACGTATTCCGTCGATTCCACGAAACCATATCGCGTTCTCCGTCTGGCACCATCCAAATGGCGCAACCAACCCATGCTTCGACCCGGTTGGCTGGGCGATGGGCGGCGTTCCCGGAGAGATCGAATACCACGTCGCCAGCGTTGAGACGAGGAGATTGCCACGGAAGTTGATGACTGCCGTGATCGGGTCAGCCGGGGAGGACACGGCGATATAGTTCTGCGGCGCGAAATTCTCGGGGTATCCGGGATTCGAGTAGTAGAGAAGATGCGGGTTGTTCGGGTCGCCCGCGAGCCAGAGCTGCCCGTAAGCGAGGGCGCAGAGGTTGCAAGGTTGCGCGGGGCTGGCGAACACTTGGACCGCCTCCCCGATCACATGCGGGAGTTGAATGCAGGCAGTGAATGTGCCGGTCCCTCCCGCGACGACGTAGACTTGTTCGAGATTGGCGGGAGTCCCGATAACAACGATCTGGTTGGGAACGAAGACGGCGGAGGCTTGCGCGACAGTTACGGCAATCGGGGCGAACGGAGCGGTTGGGTTGAGCGCGGCGCTGAGAGTCGTCGTGATCGGAGTCTGCAACGTCGATGTAACCGGCACGTCATTCGCCAGATTGAGAATGTTCGTCTCTTCAATCGTGGCGTCGTCGATGATGTCTTGGTAAGCCCACGCAGCGCTCCCGGTTATGTTGACGAATTGATCGAGGTATTGCCAATTTTGAGAGAGAACTCCGCCGCGACGATAGGCGCGGACGTGGGTGACTTGAGGATCGGGGGAATATTGCCCCGCTACATTGATGGCTTGGCGGAGAGGAATGAGAGTTGAGGTCGCGCCGGGATTGGTTGAAGTCGCGGAGAAGTATTGCTCACCACATGGGTTCGATTCCGTTTGCGTCGCCTGATTATAAAACGTATAGCGATAGTCGTAGCCAAGGCCACCATAACTCGATGGCCCGGCGTTGGTCCCGATCCCATTCGACGTGGGCGACCCTTGCAGGTAGAGCGCATTGAACTCAATCCCCGTCGTTCCCTCCGCGTTGGTAATCACCATGATCTGCCAGCCAGTGACGTTGGCCCAGCCCATGCCAGGATTCCCGGCGTTCCCAACCGGGAGGAAATCCCCGAGGCGAAGGTAGGCCACGGTCCACGAACTCTCCCCGGTCGTGATATTCGTCGGCTGAAGCTGCGGGATGGAAGGGTCGTCGTTCGGGATGATCTGTTGAGCGGTGGAGTTGATCTGCGAGAGATTCGTCACGCCAGCCGCGCGCGAGAATACCTCCTGATTCGTGGCTTGGACTGGCGAGGTAGTTTGAGGGAGCGTGACGGCGGACTGATAACTCGCCGAAACTAAACTCTTATAGTAGTAAGAGGAGGTGTAGCCGCTCCCGGACACGTCGAATTGAACCCTGATCTCTTGCACGGCTGCGGGGTTGGTGACGAGGATTGCGAGTACAAACAGGTCATCGGGCTGATAGTTGCCGAGATTGAGCGCGACAGTTTTCCCGATAGTCCCGGTTGAACTGGCGGGAACTGACCCATAAACAGCGCTGAGAATGAAAGAGGTCGCGGCGGTGATGGGATTCCCGAGCGGCCCGACATCGAAAGTGAGCGCGTTCGGCGCGATGTAGAATAGCTGCCGGAGGTAACTCCCGGATATATCGACTCCGAGCATCCCGGCGGATGCAGCCGCGATTGAGTTATCCGTGCAGGCGTATTGCTCGTAGTTCCCCGAGAGGATGGACTGCCCGCTCGTCCCATGCACGGTTGCGAAATTGAATTGAAGGAGCGCCCCCATCCCGCTGGTCGTGTAGCCGGAGTCGGCGAGGAAGTTGTCGATCTGGAGGATTTGCGGCGCGTAGGGGATGGCGTAGGCGACTTGCGTGGGCGGGAGGATGCCCCAGCTCGAAGGGACGCCCGTGCCGATATCTTTGAGCATGACCGAGGAGTCGGCAATGAAAAGGTAGGGCGTCCCAGAGGCGAAGGTGCTGTTCACAATGGCCGAGAAGGCGTTCCCCGATAGCCCGGTGTAGATGAGATTGTATTGACCGGGGGCGTTCCCCGCGCGGCGATAGAGTTGGTTGCCCGATTGGAAGTAGCGCCAGACTTGGGAGTTTAACCCCTTGAGCCTCGCTATTGTGTTGATCTGGGAAGCGGTGAAGTAGTTTTGGCCAGAGTGGGTGCCGACAGGGTCGCGATTGACGATCGAAGAGCCAAACCGAGAGCTAATTGCATCTTCTTCTCTTTCCTCGCAGTTAAGCAGGGAGAGCCAGGTGGCTTCAGGGGCGCGGTCGGTGAAGGGGCGGGCTACCACGCCATGGGACTTGAACAGAAAAGGCGCGGACTTGTAGATCGTATCGACGGGCATCTATCTACGCCCTCTCCCAGCGTTTGCCATCCCTACCGCTTGCGCTTGAACCATGTGATCCATCCAGCGTTGCAGCGCGAGGACTCCCTTGTTGAAGCGCGTCTCGCAATACTTGGCGAGTTGCGGGTTGCGGGCCTCTCCATCCTTCTGCCATGCGTACTCCAATGCCTTGTATTTTACGAAGTGAAGGCAGAGGTCCGGGACAAGGAACCCGTCCAACAATGTGAGCGAGTCGGAATCGCGGATCGAGCACAACAACTCGACCGGGAAGTTAGAATTCGGCTTCCCGTTCACCCCGAATTGATAGGATGCAACGCGATCCTCGAAGAAGCTCGTTGGGATGCCGAGGAACCGATTCTGCCATCCCGGATTCGTCTGGCTCAACATCTCCTGCGTTGTTTCGTAAAGCCGTACCCAGAGGCCGAGCGTTCCTCCCGCAGTCGTTGAGTTCGCTCCGTCTTGCGGATAGGTGAAAGTCGTCGGGCTGGGCACGGTTGCGACGCGGAACGCCCCGTTGTAGGAGGAGTCCGGCGCGCTGAGGATTGAGAATTTCTGAGCCGCAGCCAGATTGTGAGGCGAGACCGAGACTCCGGTCACGACGTTGGCGGCGCGGGTGAGCGAGGTGAGAGTGACGTTCGGCGCGGAAATGGCGACGCGATTGATCTCGATTGGATTGCAGACGGTCGATTGGATGATCTGGCCATAGAGAATCTCTTGGATGGAAAGGAGGAAATAAAGGGGAACTCTGGCCAGTAATTCATTCTGCGCCCTCGCGATATAGTTGAGGATTTCACTTTGCGTGAAGAAGGGATCGCCCGCGATGGCCTGAGTCGGGAAGGTCGCGCCGATCAGTTGCGCGCCGACGTTGTGCGTGTTGAGGAAGGTCGCGGTGACCGTAGGCGGCGAGACGAGGGGGTTGAATCCACTCAGCGTGATGACTTCGGCGTTGGCGTCGTTGATGACGAGCTGCACGCCATTGTAGACGGCTGGCAAAGGAACGCCGAGGGAGGCGACTTGGATTGTGACGGTGCCCGGAGCGGCGACTGCGGAGAGGAGATTCGTGGCTACAAATGCTTCGAGTAGATGGAAAGACATCTCCATCATCAGCGACCAGCATGTGCGAAATCCGATTCCAGGTTGCGCCATATCGAGAGGGGCGGCGGGCGCTGGGGCTTTACGCGACGCCGCCCTTGACAACTCCCTGACATATTACAAGGAGTATATCATGCGGTTGCAACAGATTCGGCGGCGACGGCAGGATGGGAGGCGACCCAAGCCGCATACTCGCCGAGTCTTGCGGGGATCGTCCCAACTCCCCCGCAAGTATTACAGGTCGAGGAATGCTTCGACTTCCCGCCGTCCCACACCGCGCCAGCGGTCTCGCGGCCAGTCCCATCGCAGGTGAGACACTTCGCGGTGTAGCCGTGGGTGAGGCACCATTTGCAGTGCAATCGTTTCGTTGGATGGAGGGAGGAGTTCTTGCACATCTTGCAGGGAGTGATTTCTCCCTTTTGTTCGGTGATGGAAGGGGCGAGTTCTTCGGGCATGTTGAGGGTCTCCTTTAGGCTGATCGAATTATACTCTTATCGTTTGGTGGTCGGAGTAACGGCATTCGGTATTCCCAGCGAATGCGAGAATAAAACCGGGTCGCGCTTGTCCTCGATTTGCGTGAGCCTCTGCGCCATCGAAAGATACGCCTGATACACGGTCATCCCCTGCATCGCCTCCGTCCCGATCTCTTTCAGCGTGCAGTAACTTTGGGCGTACTGTTCAAGCGCAACGTAAAATTCTTCATGAAAGGGGACAGTCTCCGCGCCCGTGTAGGGGAAGGCGTCGAGCGCAGGGTATTGAATCCCGGTGAGGGTAAGCTGGATCGGCGTGGTTGGCGCGGGGTGGACGGCGAATAAATTGGTCCCGACTGGAGCCCATCGTTGCGGGAATTGCGCGGTGTCGTTCTCCCAATCCGATCCCCAGGATGCCTGCGTGAAGTCGAGCGCCTGCAGGCCAACCTGCCTGATTTCTCCCTGCGGCCCGTAGAGATTCGAGATGAGGAAAATCCCCTTCGGCACCGTTTGCCAGACTGAGTTCGCCGCGAGCGTGATTGGTTGAGTCACGGCTTGGAGGGGGCGGCCCACGAGGAGGAGAAGATCGTTGGCGGCCTCGATCAAGGCGGTGTAGACCTCGAATTGCTCCGACCAGAAAACTCCCACTGGGTCTTCAAGGCGATTGAGCACGTTAACGGCTAGCGTGCCGATAGGCGTGGCGCAGGCGCTCATTTAGAAGTCTCCGTTGTTCGTGTGATTCGGGTCGTAGGTATACACGGGATAGGTCTGCGTCACGGTTGGGAGGAATCCCGTGTTGGTGAGCCGCCCAGCGTTGTTCAGGGTCGCGTTTGTTTTCGCGGCGTTGAAGCCAATCCCGGTCAGGGTTGAATTCTGGGTGATGAGATAGTTGTCGTTCGGGTAACCTTGCTGCCCGGAATTCGTCCACGGGATTTGCGTCCCGGTCGGCCCAGCATCTCCCACCAGCGAGCCGGAATCCTCGCCTGTCGATTGCACGTCTGGAGTCGTGCTCGATCCCGTTCCAGCGCAAGACGTTGGAGGAGTAACCAACGCCCCAGCCTGCCAGTTTGCGGCTGTGCCGAATACCCAGTTTGCTGCGTTGCTGTGGCAGGTTCCACTACTCGGGCCTTGCGTTGTCAGGTTGGCGTTCTGTGTGCTCACATGGAACGCGCAAACGTCCGATGATTCCACTCCGCCGCCCGCTGTTTGGCTGCCACTGTCCGCTAGGCAGATGTTCGTCGTGCCGCAGTTTTTGTAATAGAAATTGTTGAACCAGTTCTGGAATCCGAGATAGGTCGCGCCGACTCCGCCCCCGCAAGCATAGGCGCATCCGGCTTGAATGTTGAAACCTCCGCCGCTCGACAGGTAGGTGCGGTCGAAAAACGCGATGTTCCGCGCGAAGAAAACATGCTGCCTGAGATTCGTGGTGCAACTGGTCGAGTCCGCATTGGCAAACCACGCGGTCGGCGTGCCCGTGGTCAAAACGTCGTTGCGCATGTACGCCAGCAGATTGTTGATGAGGGTATTCTGGCCGTTGGGAGCGCCGACGATCACACCTTTAGAGAGGAAGATTCCATCCGCGCTGCATCGGTAGACGACGTTGTTTTCGACATCGACATTGGCGCTTTGATTGTCGAGGTAGATGCAATGACCCCCGTTTGGAGTCGGCTCCTGCGAACCGATTGCGCCGGGGTCGTTCACGTCATGGATTTTATTATTGACCATGCGATTCGCGGTCCCGCTTTGCGTTCCGCCATTCCCGCCGCCGATTGCGAAGTAGAGGCACCCACCATCGTCCGTCACCCCTTCCATGCAACTCCAGAGATGATTGTAAGAAGCGGTGATGTTAAAGACGCCATGCGAGTTCGATGTCCCGTTGGGGCAGGCCGGGATGCAGACTGAGACGGCGGAATGATAACCGTCCATCCCGTCGTTGTGCGAGATCAGGATCGTATTGGAGTCGAGCAGATTGAAACCGAATGCGCCGGGGATGAGCCTTCCCCAGCCGTCGAAGAGATTATCCACGACGGAGATGTTGTTCGGGACGTTCGTATCGGTGTCGCTGGCTACGTTGGAGTTGCCGATTTGAAGGCAGTTCGCGCCGCAATCCCAGAAGCTATTGTGCTGGATGAGATCGTTTGCTGTCGTCGCGCCACTGTTGATGGATGAGCACCACTGAACTGAACTCGTGTCGCGGCACGGAATCATCTCCAGTCCGTCGCCTTCAACGTTGGTGAACCCGCCGAACTCGAAGGTTACGTTGTTGCAGTTTTGGCAGTCGGTTGCGCCAGGGATGTTCGGTTCGCCTTGGCTGTCGATGTAGCCGTTGTTGGGGATGAGGAAGTTGTCGTCCTTGAACACGATCCCTCGGAAGATGGCGTATTGCAAGGCGTTTGCGACCACGATTTGCGGGAACCAAGGGATTTCGACCGCGTCTGTGTTGGGATTCTCGCCCGTGGCGGCGTTGTAGTAGAGCGTCCACGGCCTGCCGTGTGAGCGATCCACGAACCATTGCTGCGGTTGGAGGATGTAATGCGTCGCGTCGTCTTGCTCGTTTTCGACGATGAAGCGATGCGAGTTGAGCGGGCCGTTGTTAGTCTCGCTTGTAGTCGAGAACGTCCCGCTGAAACTGATGATCTGTTCGCCGGTGGTCGTGTCGATCCCGGCGATGCGAAGGCGAGGCGCGGTGTAGAACTCCCAATCCTGCAATTCGATGTCGTTCTGTGGGTCTTGGAAGGTGATCGTCCCGCCCGAGCCGCCGCAGGTTTGATTCGCGGCAGTCAAAGCATACGATATCGTTGTGCCCGTGATCGTCGATACAGCGGCGACGTTTGTTCCATTTGCGACTGTCGTGCAACCAGTGATACCCGCCAGCGATATCTGCTGCCCGATTCTTCCAACATTCCCGGTTGTCGTCGTGATCGTAACTACGTTCGAGGCCACGGTGATGCCGTTCGAGGCGATGTTGTAGGCGATCCCCGCCGCTGAAACGAGGATGTTGTTCCACTGTGCTATCGCGGGGGAGCCTATGGTGCCGTAGCGAAGGCGGTCGATGCAGTTTGTAGTCGCAGTAGGGAATGGAGTGCAAAGTAGGTTAGTCGTCGGATTCGGACTGTTACCACATCCAGTACAAGCATCGCTAATCACCACAAGCGCATTCGTCGGCCCTGTGTAAGTCGCCCAATTCGAGTTCGGCGGTGGGCTGTTCGTGTTATTGGCGAGGGCGATGTAGGTGACTGAGGTACGCGTGGTGATGTCTCCGGTTACATAAGCGAAACTCGATTGCCAGCTCCCAGTGATCTGCCCGATCTGTCGATAATAAAGCGCGAGATTCGGGCAGGTTGCTCCGCTTGAGCCGCAGGTGTTCGTGGGAGATGCGCCGAGCCGGGGGCGAAATCTGCGATTCCCGTTATAAAAGAGGCTCTCGAAATAGGGCTGCGTCGAAGAGAGCGCGACGCTGTATTGGGTACAGGTACCACCACACGTGTATCCTGTCGCCGTCCATCCGGTGACGCGAATCCCCCCGGAGATGATCGCGGTCTCGCCGGGGTAACTCTGGTAGACAACTGGGAATCCCGCACATCCGCTGTCGGAAGAAGTGAACGAAAGATTCTTGGTGAGAGTCGTGCTGCCCTGATAATAGGTGCCAGCCGCAAGAGCCGTCCCGCTCGCCGTGACGAGCGTAGCAAATCCACTCGGAGTCGGGACGCCGCGCAGAGCCACAACGTAGGGCGACGTTCGACCTCCTCCCCCGCATCCCGAAGCCGCAATGACCGTATCGATGGCTTGCCGTGCCTTGTCCACCGTGGCATAAGGAGCGGCGAAAGAACCCGTCCCCGTCGAATCGTTGCCTGTGGTGGAAACGTAGACATCGGCGGCGACCTGAGCCGCGCATGAGCAACCTAGCAACGCGAGAATGAGCAGGAACTTTCGCATAATCTATCGAATCATCCCAGAAAGCTGTTTATACGAATTAGACGTACCTGTCGTAGATTGCTGTACAAAGAAATCTAGAAAGAGTGCATTGGTGCATGTTTGGTTCGGCGATGAAACGGCCGTATTGTTATCTGGAAAGACCGTATCCCCAGCTAAGAGAGTCGCCCCCAAATCAATCAGCAATCCGGGGTCGCCTTTAACAATGAAATTGCAACTTGATCCATTCGCCACAGGGATCAACGTGAGTGCGTAGCTCCAAGTTGAATTGGTTAGTCCAGCCGTATTTAACGCCGACGATTGGATCGCTGCAAGCGGTGTCACTGTTCCTGATCCACATCCAGCTACGGAGCAAATCTTAGCAGTGATCGTTACTTGCGGAATACTGGATGCCGTCGTGGTTAAAATGCCTGAACCCTTGATAAGAAACGGCTGCCCGACTGTATTCAAATAATTAGCTGGCAGCGGAATCGCCATCATAATGGTGTCGGTCGCCGCCGTCGGGTTGCTTACTGTGACCGCTGTCGTGTTCGTTTGCGGGACGGCGACTTGCGTCGTAAGCGTGCAGGTTGGGCAATCTCCCGCAGCCACTCCATAGCGATTCGCCAGTCGAACTAAAGGGAGTGTCGTGCTCAATGATGGGAAGGCTGTTCCGTCTGGAAATGCCTGATAAGTTCCCGTGACCGCGATCACCGTGCCGACAGTGATCCCTGTGGGACACGGTCCGGTTCCTCCTGAATCAGTCACCTGCCCAGCAGTGGCTCCCGCACACACAGTATCGTTCACGGTCACTGCTGCGCTGGCATTGATCGGGATTTCGCTTGGCGCAGCAGCAACATTCACCTGCACGGTTGAGGTAACCGCTTCCGCGACCCCGGCGATATTGGTCGGACTCGCCCCACAATTAACCACCGTTTTCGCTGTGGTCGAAGAAAAGCAGACCAAATCCCATTGCGTCGTGGTCGCAGCGTAGGCGTAACTCTCGATAATGTCAAACAGACCCTGCAACCCCGTCGAGGATGCTCCCGTGCTGGCTCCAGCGGTCAATTCCGTATTCCCGCCGGCGCTGGCTGCGTTTGTGGCGGCGTTTGAGCCAGCCGTTACCCATGCCGCACCACCTTTGGAACCCGAGCCACCAGCGCCGGTTTGACTGGCTCCCAGGACTTCAGCGGCTCCTAACGCGGCAGCGGCGGACTGCGGCCCGGTTCCACCAGAGAGAATCGTCGCCCCACCATTCGTCGTCGATTCAAACCGCCCGTTGGCATGAAGGTTGCCTGCGATATCGAGCAAGAACTCTAAGGTCGCACCGCCAGTGCCGCCCAGCAAGTTGAGAAACCCCATCGTGCTGCTTGAGGAGGTGTTGGTGGTGGCAATATTGATGACTCCACCTGTAAGGCTGGCGTTGTTCAAAGTCGAGGTGATGTTGAGGCCGGGCACATTCGTCGCGCCCGTGTTGGCACCCTGCGACATACTGATACCCGCGGCGGGAAAGACCGTTGACATCGCTCCTTGGGTAATTTGCAGCGGTATTGCGGTCGAGTTCGCCAGCGTCGTAATCTGATGCTCGACTGCGCCACTTGTAGTAGCCGCTGAAGTCTCACCAGTCGTCAGGCAGGTTGTACCACTCGTGAGGGCGCAATTCATTACCAGCGGGTTATTCCCATTCGCCAGTGTTGCGATTGCGCCATTCGCGCTCACGACGGAGTTTAAGTTGACGCTGCCGGAGGTGTTTCCGGTCCCGCCATTCGCTTTGGTCAGCGGGGTCGCGAGCGTAAGCGCATTCATGCTCAGGTTGCCGAGACCGTTCCCAACCGTCGTCGTATCCAAACTTAAGTTGCCCGCGCCGGTTTGCGAAAAGCCGGTTGCTTGCGAGGAACCCGCGCCGGTAGTGGAACCCCAAAAGAAACTCCCTGCGCTCCCCAGCTCGACACCCGAACCAGACAATTCCTGAGTGATCACGTTCGCATCGCATATCCCAAACACGGTTGCGGAAGGCGCGAAGAAGAATGTATTGGAGGCTTGCCCATTAAAGTTGAATCCCCCGATGGAGCAAGCGGTCCCAGCGGGGAAGGTTTGGAGCGCGGTGAAGGATTGCGCGTTGGCGAGATAGGCGAGAGAGGCGGTGTCGCTCAGGTTGGTCGAGGCGAGCGCGACGCCATTCACCTGATAGCCGCTTGTCGCGTTGAATGTTGCGAGAGTGTTCGTCCATGTTGCGTCGCCACGCCAGAATGTCGCGCTGTTCGCCCCGGTGCCGCTGTTCAAATTGGTAACAGGGAGATTGCCGGTCACGCCGCCGTTCGCGCTGCTGGCGAGATTGATCGCGGGGATGTCGAGACTCACAAGAGCGCGAAAGGTGGGAGCCGCCGCCGATCCTGAGCCGGGGCCGGCGAATACGAGGTTCGCCGACTGAGTATTAAGGGTGAATGTCAGCGCGGGCGTCGTGGTGGGCGTCGCAACGCTGGTTGTGAAAAGTGGCGAGAGCGTGCCAGCCGTGAAGTTGGTAACGCTGCCGCTCCCGCTCCCCGCCGTATGGCAAGCTCCATCCGCGCCGAGGTATTGTGTCCCGGTGCATCCCGAGAAGAGAGCGACGACCTGCGCGGCGGTGGTGGGGCCTTGAGGACCGCCTGTTCCCTGACCGCCACCTGTTCCCTGACCCTGGCTCCACGCGAACGAGGAGAAGGCGAGGAGCACGGCGATAAATCGAACGATTCTCACAGGACACCCAGACTGACGTTGAAGAGATCACCCACGCTCGTCCCCAACACCCAGATTTCCGACATTCTGAATGGGGCTCCAAAGAAGTTCTCGCTGGCGCTGTAACTGTAAGGTTGAACCCCCGCCGGGACCTTTGCGAGTTTGGTGAATCGGTGAAAGATCGCCGTCATATTGTATTGATTGCCTAAGTAGAGCCACGCGCCGGTTGCGCCGTCCTCGTATTGCACGTAGAAATTTTGGTTGTCCGTCGCGAGCGCTATGAACGTTCCAGTCCCAAACACGCCGCTGACGTGGGAATAACGGGTGACATTGTTGCCATCGTCGTTCTGCGGCCCGAGAGTGACTGTATTGCCAGCGCCGGAAGCGATGGATTGAATACGGCAAGTTTCCGCATTCGCCCCGTTGGGATTGATGAGAAGGACCGGATCGCCGACCTGAAAGAAATCGAGCGCGTCCGTGTTGTTGTCGGTCGCGGTCCCGAGGGTGATCGTGAGCGGGACGCGGCTAGGAGCGCCGATCCCGGCAGTGATCCACGAACCAATGAGAGGTTGAGCGACGGTGGTGGATTGAACCTTGGCGACTGCTCCGGCTCGGAATGCCATTAGTAAAGCCCTCCCCCAAACATGATTGGCGACGCGCCCATTCCACGCTGCCCGTTTTTCTTCTGCGGTCCCGTCCGCGCCGTAAAACCACCGCGCATTTGAGCCCGCTTCCCCACGCGAGTCAGCAACTCCTCCGCGTTCATCGGGGAGCGCGTTTCAGTTATCTTCCCTGTCTTGCTCACGTTGTAGCTGTGAGTTTCGGGGAGGGAGGAAGGCGGAATGTAGTCACCCACCTCATGCGAATTGACGGGGATGGGCGCGCCGCCGGTCGTCACCATCTCGCGGCGGTGTTGCAAGTCGTAAACGTGGTCGCTTTGAGTTCGAGGTTTCGCTTTCATTTTCTTCGCCATTATGAATCCCTCCCGGCTAGAGTTTCCTTTTGCGAGGCCGCGATGCCGATGTCCAGTTTCACGATGGGGGAGGCCATGCTCTCGGCCCGCTTGACCGGATCGCGTGCCCAATGCCAGTCATACCCATGCGTAACATCGCCCGCCCACTCTTTATTTTGCGGCGCTTCTTCGGCAGTCGCCCGATCAGCCGATGCGATGTCGAGCGAGAAATTATACTTCTGTTCGGCAGCACGGAGTTCTTTCAACGAGTTTACCTTAACCTTCCTCCCTTTTTCATCGCGAACGTTTTGAACGGTGAAGTTCTCGAAGGCGTTCGCTCGGTCGCCACGGTAAGAACCATGGGCAGGAGAGGTCATCTTGAAGGCACAAAGGGAGACGATCTGCTCATGCTCCCGCGATTGGCAGTTCGGGCAGGCGATTCTCTTCGCCGCCTTCCCCTCCTCGTACTCGCGGTAGGAGCGGGTGAGGACTTCAAATTTGGTTTCGCATTGCGCGCATTGGCATTCGTACAAGGGCATTACCAGTCACCATCCCCAATTCCGACAGGGCTCATTGCGGCGATCATCGAGCCACCTAGGCGTTGCCCCGTCATAGCGTCGAGATACGGGAATTGTTCCCATGAATTCTGTACATCTTGGCGGAAGGCATTCTCATCCGCCGCCTCCATCATCCGTGCCTCCATCTCGAATTCCTTCATCTTCTCGCTAGCGATTTGCAGCGCGACGGCTTCGGAGTAATAAGGATTATCCTTGGTGCGATACCGCAGCGCGTCGGCGGTTGCGTGCGCCACTACTACGTCGCAGCGGATGTAGGCTGGAAGCGAGTCGCTGTCATTCACAAGGTTGGGCGGCTGCACGTAGGCGAGATAGGGGATGGCCTGCTGGTTGAGCGAGGCAGGCCACAATTCAACTTGATAGTTCCCGTTGGGGTCGGGCGGCATCGTCGCAATCACCCAAGGGTACATTACCCGCAATCGTGAAGGATCGACGTTTTCGAGGAAGTTCTGCGCCACATTCGTCCACAGGCGATATTGGAGCTGGAGATTCTTCGCCGAGTAGATGTATTTGACGTTCGGGATCGAATAGTAATACTGCGTGATGTAATAGCCAGTCGGGCCAAACGACGGCGCGCCCCAAGGGAGTTCGAGGATGAGGGTCGTTGCGTTGGGGACGGCGATGATGTTGTAGATCGGATTGGTGTAGCCGACGCGGAGTGCCTGGCCAACCATTGAGGCGTTGAACGAGGTGCCGATGCCGACGACGGTGGCGGAGCCGAGGGTGAGATTGACTTGACCGACGGAGTAGAAGCCGGGAGTTACGATTTGGCCCTTGACCATGAGGCCGTACCAGAGGCGGCGGTCGTAGAGTTTACGAACGGCGGAGTTGATATTCACTGCGGCCTGACTGGGGTCGAGATTGGGATTCCAAGCCACGCACTGGCCGATCATCTGACCAAAGTTCATCTGCTGCACGTAGGGGAGCCGCCCGCTCGGCCCTACCTGACCAGCAATCGGAATTGGAGGCGTTAGTGACATCGTTCGCTCTCACTTGCTTGAGCCAGAAAGTAGAAGAGCCGAGGCCGATTTCCCCGGCCTCGGCCCAAAGTGGCCTCCCCACAGACCAACTTTTCTCTCGTTTCTCCCTAGCTCCTCAATATCCGAGGAGCATCACCGACCAGACGTTGCCGGTCAGATTCGTTCCCGAAGCCGCCTCGACTCCGGTTGAGGCGACATAAACTTTGAACAGGAATTGCGTGTAACCAGTGAACCCGGCTCCGGTTGCAACCGCCCCGAACTGCACGATGGGGAACACACAGACTGCATACCAACCGCCGCTGGACGGGAACGCGGTTGAGTTGCCGCCGGAGACCCACGCTTGCTGAAGATGCCCGAATCCGCAAAGCTGGGCCGTGATGGCATAGCCGCCAGTCACGTAGTCACTCGTGCCGGGGACGATGAGCTTGGCGTCACCGACTAGGTCCGGCCCGAGATAGAACTTACTCCCCTGTATTCCAGAAACGGTGACTGCCATAATTCGATCCCCTTGCGCTTTGCATTCACTCCTCTCTCACGGAGGAAGGAGGTTAGTAAAGCGGCATCGTCATCAAAATATCGACCAAGCTGGAGGAGGTAGCCGAAGCGGCGTATCCGATCACTTGGTTGGTTGGCGCGGTGCCCGCCGCGACCTTGCCGACCGTGAAGTTCGTCGCCGCGCCGATCATCGCATCGCCAGCCGCGTAGGTGACGCCGATGGAGGTGACACCGGGGACGAATCCCGCGACGGCAATCCAAACGAAGTTCCCATTGAGAGTGGCGGCGGTGAGGCCGCTCACGGTCGTGGTGTTGATGAGCATGAGCCCGGCGACCATGTTGACGCCGCCGACGCTTTCTGTGGAAACCCCCGTGACGGTGGTGAAGGTTTCGTCCTTCCAGTAGACCGGCCCCGGCGCGGCGAGCAGGGCTGGATTGGCCGTCGAGTTGTATCGCACGTAGCGCCCAACGAGAGTCGTGCCTCTGCCGTTTGAGAGGGAGAACTGATTGCAGACCGCGAGGACGCCCAGAGAGCCGAGGTCGTTCTGCGCGCCGTTGTTCTCCAGCGCGGTGTTGTAGGCGTCGTAAACGTAGTAGGCGGGGGGGAGGGTGGTTGAGCCCACAATCCCCGACCCAAACTTCGGGAAATCTTTGATAAGCGCCATAACTTGTGTCCTTTCAGCAAACCGAGTGCTGAGTCAAACTTGTTTTGCCCCACCCTCTAAACCGCAGACGCGCCGACATTAAATAATGTCAGCGAGGATGAAGCCAAGGCGGGGAGCCTCCACCACGATATCCCCACCGAATACGTTCTGCCCCGCCATGTCAACCGAGTTCGGCAGTTCCTTGAACCCAGTGAATCCAAAAGCGAATCGCCGATCCGTCGAGATGAACGCCGCGAGGAAGTCCGTGTTCATGCCGAACATGTAGCCGGATGGGCAGTATTGATCCACCACAACCGCCATCCCATTGAACAGGAAGGCTTTGAACCCAGCGGACTGGAGATCGGGGTCGGTCGCAGTGGTGCGCTGGATCGGGAGCATCTTCGCCCAGAAAGAGTTGTAAATTGACTGAGTCGTGGCGATGAGGTTCGGCTGGTTGGTGCCAAACGTCGCTTGGCCATAAGCTGTCTGGACTTGCTGAAGCGAGAACGGCCACGAAACTCCCGAGTTCGAGTAGTAATAGCCGTTGATCCCGGTTGATGCGCCGGTGCCGATAGCCGAGCGGGTGATCCCGCCGTAGGAGGCGTAGTTGGTGCCGTCGTCGTAACCGGCGAGGATGCCGTCGAGCGCGATTTGAGAGGAGACCGTGCCCTGGCCGTCGCGGTAGAAATCCTGAATGAGCGCCTGCGCGAGAGACTGCTCGCCGTTGACCATTTTAGGCTCGATGAAATTCATCACAGCCTCTTCGCCACGGTTGAGCGGGAGCTGCGTGCCTTGAAGCGTGAGGTTCGAGTAATACCACTTCGGGTTGAAAGTCATCGCCGTCTGCGTCTCGACGTAGGAAATGTCGAACACGCCGCCGGGGGCAAACGGGCCACTCTTCAGCGGGGCGTACTGGAAGGGGACTTGGATTTGGAGGCCGCCGTCGAAGTCGCGCTCGCACATCCCCTTGAACACTTTCACGAAGACGGGGCTGATCTTGAAATAGTTGTCGATGAAGCGTTTCGAGATGTGGTTCACCGTTACCGCCGAAACGTCTCCGTAAGTTAGCGCCATAATCGTTTCTCCCTGAAACTGAACTTTCCGTGCAAGCTTGCGCGAATGAGAAGGTTAAACCGCTTCCTCAGCCGTCCCGCCTGCGCTTGCTTCCCGCCGCTCTTTGATCTTTCGCAACTTATCGCTGATGTCTGTGAGATTGTTGCCTGCCCCGTCGCCGCGCGCTTTTCGCACTGCTTCCTGGGCAGGCGAGAGCGCAGTCGCCCCGCTTTGCGCTGGCACCGTCTCGGCGGACTTCTTCTGCTTGAGCCCCTCTTCAATCCCCTTCTTGATCTTGGCTTCGACCCGCTTCTCTTTCACCATGTCGTCGTAGGCGGACATGAGATCGGGGTAGGTGCGCCCGGCAGCCTTCGCGTCGTTGAGGAAAGCATTGACCTTTTCAAGCTCGAAAGGTTCGCTGGGAAACTCCTGCGTGTGTTTGAGTTCGATCCGCATGGCTTGATGCGAGTTGCGGATGGCGCGTTCGAGAAGTTGGCCGCTCATTTCGGGAAGCTTGGAGACGGG
>Ga0302326_10012891_pt1 | contig 17766 bp, 19 predicted proteins | sample Palsa_T0_3_FD_202264 | JGI IMG/M metagenome (GOLD analysis project Ga0302326, IMG submission 202264) | Peat permafrost microbial communities from Stordalen Mire near Abisko, Sweden - Palsa_T0_3 | ecosystem: Environmental > Terrestrial > Soil > Palsa > Peat permafrost | place: Sweden: Abisko... | reverse complement strand
AACGCCAAGTTGCGCAGAGTCGACGCGACGAAGGTCGCGCAGATGGCGCACGACGGTTTCGCGCGCGCGGTCGATCCGATCCACACGACGCGCGACGGCGACGCGATCTTCGCCGCTTCAACCGGCTCGGTCGAGGCGCCGCTCGACCTCGTCGGGGTACTCGCTGCCGAGGCAACGGCTGCCGCTATCGTCAACGGCGTGCGGGCGGCAGGTGGGTCCGAAGCGTAGCCGAGAACCCGCGAAAACACCCTCTGATACAACGACCAAATCGCTATTGAGGTAGCACAATGCAAGTCGACCCGTACCTGTTTTTCCTCGACGGCATCTGTGAGGAAGCGCTGACGCATTATGCGGGCGTGTTCGGCGGCGAGATCGTCGCGATGCACCGCTACGGAGATATGCCGGCAGACGCGGGCCATCCGCCCATGCCGGATGAGTTCAAGACCCGAGTCATGCACGCGAGGCTCGAAACGCCCGTCATCACCATCATGGGCTCCGACGGCCGGCCGGGCAGCGACGCGAAGGGCGGGAACATCTCCCTGTCGATTTCGACGCTCGATCCCGTTGAGGGCGAACGCGTATTCAACGCCCTCTCTGAAGGCGGCAAGGTCGAAATGCCGCTCGCGGATCAGTTCTGGGGCGCGCGCTTCGGCCAATTCACCGATCGCTTCGGCATCGATTGGATGGTCAACATCGAACTAGCGCCAACCGCCGCGCACACCTAGCTCGTTCACAGCGCGAGCGCGGCTCGAAAACTTCGGCCGCGCTCGCAACGACATAGGTTACGCTAGGGAGAGGGTGCGGCGCACGTCGATGCGGTGCCCGCGCTGTAGGTGAAGTTCGCGTGCCCCGTGGTGACGGTGCCGTACCGCACGCGCAGCGCGACGGGCTTGCCCTCGGGATCGTCGAACCCGCCGCAGCGTCGTCCGGCGTAGCCGCGCGGATACCCATGCGGAGTCACCGTGTACGATCCCGCGGGCAGATGCGCGATCGTGTAGCCGCACTCGACCGTGCTCCCCGCGAGCTTGGCGTGCAGCTTGCCGGACGTGCCCGGGGAGGATGTGACGCTGAAGTCGCGACACGCTTTCGCGTTGTATCCGTGCGGGAGCAGCGATACCGGGAAGGCGATGCTTCCGGTAATTTCGCCGCGCAGCGCGTAGGTGTGCGGCGATCCCGCCCCCGGCTGGTTGGCAGGCGCCGGCGGCGCGAAGGCGCCGAGGGTGAGGACTGCGGCCGCTGCGATCGCGGCCGTGCGAGCAATGTTGATCATGTGAAGTACGCCTTTCCTACACGCACGTGTGCGGCGGATGGCTTGGCGGGCACGGCGGCGGGCTCGCGCTTGCGGGGGTCGTATAGAAGCCGATCGCTTCGGCTGATCCGCCCGCCGGGACGGAGAAACTGATTCCCGGCGTCGGGGCCTTTGCGCCCAGCATCAACCAGTCGACGAAGCCGGACGGGTCGATGAAATGGCCCGTGTGCGTCGCGCTGCGAGCCGAAATCGCGATGGTTTTGGCGGCCGTCGTCGTCGTGGATACGCTCGTCGACGGGGGAGTCCAGAGGCCCGGAACGGAGACCGATCCGATCGGCGTCGCGCCGGCGACGACGTGGTTCACCTTCAGTGAGAATTCCCAGGTGCCGACGCTGCAGTTGACCATCGGCGTGCAGCTGCCGCCGCCTTCTTCGACGTACCAGGCGGTCGCGTCGCCCTTGTGAAGATCGAGCTTCCGGGCGGTCTGGAGGTTGCTGTTCTTATTCCAGAAGAGGAACTTATAGGTGATCGTTCCGGAGGGAGACGTGCCGTAGAGATACTCTTTGGCGACCGTTTTGAACGGGCTGCCCGAGACGTCTTTGGGCAGCAGAGGCCGGCCGCTTGGGAACTGTTGGTATGACACCGAGGTGGCCGCGCCCGCCGCGACGGCAGTTACCGTGAGGGCGAAGAGCGAGGCGAAGAAGGTAGTGCAGGAACGATTGAGGTTGAGCATGTGGAGTGTCCTTTGTAGAGAGAGATGATGCGGGTATGATGCCGCTTCGCTCCGCACCCGAGGACACACAAGACTACAGTCTCTGCACACACTTGCAGAAACTCACCAGGCTCTCATCACGACGCCCAAAGTGCCTAGATCGGTTCCCCGCCGAGCGCTTCCGCGACGGCACGATCGGCAGTCCAGGTGCGTCCTTCGTGCATCAGCGCGGCAAGTTCGCCCGCGTCGAGCGCGCGATCCAGCGCGGCATGCAGGGCGCCCGCTTCGCGCTGTTCGGTGAAGTCGCGTACCGGCCCGAGCGCGATCAGCCGTGCCTCGACGTAGCCAAGAAGCCGCGCCGCATGCGCGAGCCCGTCGCGCGTTTGCTGCGCATCGCGTGCCGGGCCGAATGCGGCCACCGCCGCGAGATGCTGTATCGCGAACGCGACCGTCGTGTCGTGTCGTGCCGCGCGCGCGAGGGCAAGCGCTTCGCTTGCATCGCGGCGCGCCTCGTCGTAGCGCTCGGCCGCAATGAGGTACGCCGCACGGTTGGAAAGCGTGCGCCAAATGAAACAGCCGCGCGGTTGCGCGCGATTGATGGCAAGCGCAGTTTCCGAGATGCGCAGCGCTGCGACGAGATCGCCCGCGTGAAACTCGGTCTCCGCGAGATCGACCATCATGCTCGCGGCGATGGCGTCCGCTCCCGTCTCCTCGAAGATGGTTACGGCCGCCGCGAGCCGGCTGCGGGCGAGATCCATATCGCCCGCCATGTCGCTCGCGGTCGCGAGATTGTGCAACACTTGCGCGATCCGCCGCCGCGCGCCGAGCGAACGATACGTGTCGAGCGCGGCGTCGAGCATCTCCTCGGCTTCGCGAAAGCGCCGCATAAACAGCAGAGCGCGGCCCCCGATCCGTTGCGCGTCCGCAACGCCGAGCGGGTCGTCGAGCTCGCGGTAGCGTTGGATCGCGCGCTCTGCAGCCGCGAAGCTCGATTCGTGCTGGTTGACGATGGCGTCGAATTGTGCCGACGTCAGGTCGAGCTTCGCGAGCAACGCTGGCGGCTGCGCGTCGTTTGACGACGCGAGCGCCAGCTCGAGCCAACGGCGACCCTCCTCACTCGGCAGGTCCCACCAGGCGTGGCTCAGCGCCCCGACGAGGCGTTCCCCCAGGACCACGTCCCCGCGTTCGGCAAGCGCCCATTCGAGCGCAGCGCGCCAATTCTCGAGCTCCGGCTCCGACTGCGCGTGCCACAGCCGGTCGGGCGTCGTTCCCCAGAGCGCCTCGAGGTGTTCGGCAAGCGCGAGATAGGCAATCGCGTGCGCGCGTGCGACGACCGCGCTCTCGCCGCTCTCCGCCAACTTCTCCCGTGCGTACTCGCGCGTTGACTCGAGCAGTGCGTACCGCGTTTCTTCGCCGCTGAAATCAGCTCCGACGAGCGACTTGTCGACGAGCGACGTAAGCACCTCGAGCAGTTCAAACGCTGCGTCGACGTCGGTTCCGTCACTCCGCTGCGCCGTTTCCCGTAGGACCGCATGGGCTATCTCGAAGGTGAAGCCCCCGCGGAAGATCGAGAGCAACCGGAACGTCCGGCGTTCGTCGCTCGTCAGCAGGTCGTAGCTCCAGTCGATCAGCGCCCGCATCGTTTGGTGACGCGGAATGGCGTTGCGATCGCCGCCGGTGAGCAAGCGAAAACGCTCGTCGAGCTTCTCCGCCAATTGCCGGGGGGCGAGCACCTTGACGCGGGCGGCTGCGAGTTCGATCGCGAGCGGGATGCCGTCGAGCCGGCGGCAGATATCGGCGAGGATCGGCACGTTCTGGTCCGTGATCGCGAATCGGGCATCGCATGCGGACGCGCGATCGGCAAACAGCGCGAGCGCACCGTATTGCCCGGCCGTGTCCGCCGTGAGGTCTTCGCCCGGGGAGGGAACCCGAAGCGACGGAAGCCGGTACACGTGCTCGCCCGCGACTTTCAGCGGTTCGCGGCTTGTGGCCAAGACGTGCACGCTCGGAGCGCCTCGTACGATCGCCGTGACGATCGCGTGCACTTCGGCGATGACGTGTTCGCAGTTGTCGAGGATGAGCAGGAGCGATTCGCGACGCAAAAATGCAACGAGCGCTTCCAACGTCGTGTGGTCCGCCGTCTCCAACATGCCGGCGGCGCGAGCGACGGTCGTCATAACGAGCGACGTATCGCGGAGCGCGGCAAGCTCGACCAGTCGAACGTTGCTCCCCGCATCGATCGCGACACTTCCGACGTGGAGCGCTGCTCGCGTCTTGCCGATGCCGCCCGCGCCCGTGAGCGTTACCACCCGATGTTCTCGGGCGAGCGCGGCGATCTGCGCGCACTCTGCGTCTCTGCCGACAAAGCTCGTCAACAAAACCGGCAGCCCGCTCTGGCCGGCATCGGCCTGCGAACCGTGGGCGCCTTGTCGCGCGCGGGGATGCGACGGCCGGTGCGCTGCCGCTTCGAAGGCGATGCGCTGGTCGGCAGTCAAGCCGAGCGCTTGCGCCAAGAGCGCGATCGTCTCGCGCTGGGGCACGAGGCGGTCGCCGCGCTCGAGCGCACCGATTCCGTTTCTACTCATGCGCGCGAGCTCGGCAAGGGCTTCTTGCGTGAGGCCCGCCGCAACGCGATAGTTTCGGACGAGAACGCCGAACGCCGGACGGCCTTGACCCCGCTCCCACGCCTCCATTCGGGGCTACTTAGCTCGTACGGCGGTCCATTCCTGAAGCCGAAGCGGCGGCCTCAGGGCGCGGGAGCCACCCGTTCGATGATGCTCCCCGCACTGTACACGAAGTCCACACGCGATACCGGGCGAACCACCCCGTGGCGGTCCTTCAGCGCGATGGTCTGCTGCGTTGGTGAGAAGCGCGCATTGCGCGAGCCGTACGGGTTGCCGGCCGCATAGCCGGCAGGCGTCATCGTATATTGTCCCGCCGGCAGACGCGCTCTGGCTGACCTGGGCCGAGTTGCGCCGCGAAGGCGTGCGTTGCAACGGCAACGATCGCTGACGACACTGCCGTTACCAGAGCGAGCCTTCTCAGCGTGGCTGGAGCGCTCCGCCGGAGCCCGGCAAGCTATCGCCGCGCAGCAAGTTGCGGCGTTTGGTAAACGCCGTCTGCAGCTCTTGGAGTTCGCTCTCGAGAGCGGCGAGCGCAGCGTCCTCGACGTCGGACGGCGCGATCAGCGACGCGGCGGCGGCGAGGCGATCGGCACCGCCGGCGAGCACGACATCGTACGCGACGAGCGACTGCAAAAGCGTCCGTTCGTCACGGAGCCGGAACCAGGTGCTGTCGGTCGCCGGCGTTTCAGCCGCGACGAGCGCCGAGGCCAGCGCTTCGATCCGCTTGCGCAGATCGTCGATCGCGCGGATGCGCCCCATCACTTCGGGCGGCGGGTAAGGCTGCTCGCGCGTAGATCCGGGAAAGGCGTGCGCCTTGTACGTTTTTTCGAGCGTGCTCAGGGTGAGGGCCGCCGTGCCGAGCACATCGCTTACCCGAGCGCGCACGATCTGATCGTTCGAGCGCGCGACGTTGCGCGCGTCGTAAAAATTGTAGCCGAAGCCGCTCATCGCGACCTGCACGAGCTGGATCGCCGGATCCGTGGCGGGCGCGCTCGGATCGAGCAACGCCCGCGCGACGTCTTCGACGTTGAGCGGCTTCGGCTGGTACTGCACTACGAGGTGCCGTTGAGACCCTTGGCGACCGCTTCGACCGGTATGGTCGGCACCGCACCGCCGATGTTGAACTCTTTGCCGATCGCCATGTTCGGCGCGCTGACGACGCCGCGTTCGGCCATCAGGATCGCCGTGTAGTAACGAACCGCATCGAGTTCCGAGAGCCCGAACGCTTTGAGCGCGATCAGCGCGCGCATCCGCTCGTCGCGCGGCCGCACGAGCACCTTGACGGTGTCGAGCGTGATGCCGTAGCCCAGGAGAAACTCCCCGAGGTGGGTGCGAACGAGCTCGGTCAGGTCGTGGATCTTTTCGTTGACTTGCTCGAGGGCGGTCACCTGAATGAGTTGGTTGATGGCCTGCTCCACGACGGGCCCCGCGTATTCGTTGATGGCGGCGGTGGTCAGAACGTGCCCCGCGTAGGGCATGTGTTGAACGAGTGCGAGCGCGCCGTCCGTCGTCGGTACGTGGATGTAGTAGTCGACGTCGTAGCTCATCTCGGCCATTTCTTCCGAGAGCGCCACGCCCGACGTCTTCACGACGAGCTTCGCGCGATTGACGTAGAGCGCTTCGTACTGCCAGGGGCTTTGGCCGCCGAGAAAACCCTGAACGAACGAACCGACGATCGGCTTGTCACCGGTCGTGATCGAATACTGTCCGGTCTCGTACACGTTGAGAATCGCTCCGCGCGACTTGAGCACGCAGAAGTGGTTCGATTCGACGGTGAGCAGCGATCCGCTCACGATGCTCGGAGATGGGTAGTGATAGATGAGGATATCCGGCCCCATCACTTCCATGCCCTGATCGTTCAGGGTCGAGATAACGGTCATTAACGCCATGAGTCACTCCTAACCGCAAGCGCGGTCTGCGGGGAAAGCGGTTGCATCGGGAGGATCGCCGCGCGGGCGTGCAATGCGCCGAGCGGAGGAAGTGCTCGCAGCGGATCCAGAGGTTGGCGAGCGTGATGGTGATGGTGTAAACCGGCGACGTCGGCAGCCGGCGTGTCGTGCGCAGCCTTGCTTTTCTTTGCGCGCTTGGGCTTTGCGTTCGGTGCGACGTCGAGCCTATTTTCCGCGGCCGCTGCGGCGGCGATGCCCAGCGCCTGCCGCAAGCTCTGCGCGAGTTCGGGTTCCGGTTCGGTGCGGCCGATTTGGACCGTGGCGGACTCGCCGCTTTGGCGCGCTTCGAGCGCAGCCTTGACCATGTCGGCGAGCGGCGAGCTTTCGCCGCCGCGCGATTCGATCAACATTTCGAGTTTTTGGAGTTGCTGCAGATTGCGTTCGCTCGGCGTCCGCCCGGCCGCTGCGGAGTTCGTCACGCGAACGGCCCCCGAGGCGCGCCGGATCGCTTGAAAGATGCTGAACCCGACCACCGCCATGATGATCAAGAAGATCAGAAAGCCCACGGATCAGTCCTTGTACGACGGATCGATCTTGTCGAGTTTCCGAATCAGCGGTTTCCAGGCGAGGTTGTCGATCGCACCTCGGCCGAATTGGGCTTGTTTGGTGACCAGGGCTTGAACTTCGTCGGTCGGCCAGTATATTTTGACGCCGCCGCCGAGCGTCGCAACCTGCGTCGCGCAGGCGCGCTCGAGAAAGTACATCGTGAGAAACGCGCTTGCGACCGTGTTTCCAACCGTGAGGGTACCGTGGTTGCGCAGCAGCATCGCCGGCTTGTCGCCGAGGTCCGCGACGAGACGCGGACGCTCGTCGTGATTGAGCGCGACCCCTTCGTAGTCGTGGTACGCGAGGTCGCCGCGAACGAGCATCGCGGTTTGATTGAGCGGCAAGAGTCCGTCGGCTTGAGCCGAGACCGCGACGCCCGCCGTCGTGTGGAGGTGCATGACGCAGTGGGCATCTTCGCGCGCGTCGTGCACGGCACTGTGAATCGTAAAGCCTGCCGGGTTGACCGGGTAGGTCGTCTCCTCGACGACCTTCCCATCGAGATCGACTTTGACGAGACTCGATGCCGTGATCTCCTCGAACAGCATGCCGTACGGGTTGATCAGGAAGTGGTGCTCGGGGCCCGGCACGCGTGCGGAAATGTGGGTGAAGATCAGGTCGTCCCAGCCATACAGCGCGACCAGGCGATACGCGGCCGCCAAATCGACGCGAATCTGACGTTCATCGGGCTCCGTTCGTCCGGCCGGCGGTGCGCTAACGGGTTCGGCAGTGACGCTCATGCTGGTCCTCACGTTTTTACGGGAGAGCGCCGCGCATCGTTAGGGCCAATGCACGTACGCGCCGCGAAAAGCGGCGCGTTCATGGTTCGTCCGGTCTCGGACGGTTACTTCTTTTTGCGCTTGGGTGCCGGCGGGACTTTGGCGCCGGAGCGGCGCGCTTCCGAGAGACCGATCGCGATCGCCTGCTTGGGGTCCGTCACTTTCTTCCCCGACCCCGAACGGAGCTTTCCGGCCTTCAGTTCGCGCATCTCGGTCTCGACGGATTCGCTCGCCTTGGGCCCGTACTTCCGAGTCGATTTCTTTGCCGTCTTCGCCGTGGTCTTCTTCGCTGTAGCTTTTTTCCGAACCGCCGCCATGTGTTCCACCTCGCACGGAAGAGTAGTTAGCCGGACATTTACCCAGTCCAGCCGCTCTCGCGCGCGTGCGCGATCATCTCGCGCATGCGCGGATGATCGCCGGGAATCGTGGTCTCCCAATCCTCGAAACGCGGCACCGGCTCGCCGGTCCGGAACAAGAAATAATACGCCGAAAGCTCCCCCAAGAACTTGAAGCGCGCACGCAGGTCGGCAACGAGCGGCGCGTAGCCGGCGAAGGAGCGCAGGTAGGTGCGGAAGCCGCCACGCTCGCGGTCGAGCGCGAGGATGGTCTTCGCATTCTCGATCGTCGCGTCGATCTTCTTGCGCGTCCGTACCACGGCGCCGTCGGCGAGAATTCGTTCCACGTCGCCTTCACCGTAGCGCGCGACCAGGGCCGGATCGAAGCCGTCGAAGAGCCGGAGGTAGCCGTCCCAGCGTGACTCGATCAGCTTCCACGACAGGCCGGCCTGGAAGATCGCGCGCGACATCACGGCGAGGTAGTCCGCGAGACTCGGGTTTTCGATGCGTTCGGGAACCGCCACGATCAGGGCCGAACCCGGGCGGGGTGAGCGCGATGCGGGGCAACCCGGGCGACATTTCGCACGATTCGATCCTCCTGACGCGCGGCGAACCGACGCCGCGTGTCTACTTGTTGCTCCACGGCCTCACCGCGAGCCCGCGGCAATTCTCGGAGTTCGGCCGCTTGCTTTTCGAGCGCGGCGCGACCGTCTCCATCCCGCGTCTTCCACGCCACGGCCTCACCGATCGGCTCACGACCGAACTCGAAGGCCTCAGCGTCGAGGAGCTGCGGGAGTTCGCGCGTGCGAGTACCGCATACGCGCAGACCCTCGGACGCCGCCTCACCGTCGTCGGGTTTTCGGTCGGCGGCCTGCTCACGGCGTGGATCGGCCAGAACATCCCGGTCGATCGCGCGACCGCCGTCGCGCCGTTCCTCGGCCCGGCGTGGCTGCCGACGGGTCTGATCGGCCGGGTTGCCCGCGCGACCTTGATGATGCCGAACCGGTTTTTGTGGTGGAACCCGTTCTTACGCGAACGGCAGATGCCGGCGCACGGTTACCCGCGCTTCCCCACCCACGCGATCGCGCAAGCGATCACGCTCGGACAAGAACTGTTGGCCCAGGCCCGCCGTTCCGCACCCGCCGCGCGCGACGTCCAAATCGTGCTCAATGCAAACGAAGCCGCCGTCAACAATACGGCGGCCGCGGAGCTGGCCGCGCTCTGGTCGGCGCACGAGGGCGGGCGGATCGTGCTGCACCGGCTCACGGGCTTGCCGCCGTCGCACGACATCATCGAGCCGCTGCGCTCGCCCCAGGTCGCGCGGGACGTGTACGCCGCGCTGCTCGACCTCGTCGAGCGCTAAGCACTGCGTACCCGCGAGGGCGCCGGCCTCTCGGGAATCGACAGGGCGAGGGCCGAACGCGAGCGAGCGTGCTTCCTAACATCGGGGCGGCGAAGCCCCCCGATCCCCCCCCACATGAAGACGGCCTTCGTCCCGACCCCGCCGGTGACTACGCCGACGCGCTGCGCCGCTTCGCCAAACTCAGCGCCCGCGACGGCCCGCAGATCTCTTCACCGGGGCGCTCGCGCTTCTACGGTCACGGCACGCGCACGCCGCTTGCGGTCGTACTGATTCACGGCTTCACGAACTGTCCGCAGCAGTGGGACATGTTCGCAAGCGAGTTGCAGGCGGCGGGGCACACGATCGTCGTTCCGCGCCTGCCCGGTCACGGCCATTACTTTCGCGGAACGCACGCCCTAGCGCGCGTAACCGGGCCCGCCCTCCTGGCAACGATCAACGAAGCCGTCGACATCGCGTGCGGTGCGGGCGAACGGATCGTACTCGCGGGGCTGTCGATCGGCGGCACGTTCGCGCCGCGCATCGCGCTCGCGCGCGGCGATATCGCGCACACGATCTCGATCGTGCCCTTTTTCGCGCCCGCGAAGCTCAGCATCAAAGGGACGAGTCGCCTTGCGGCGATCCTCGAGTTCGTGCCGAACTTCTTCGTGTCGTGGGATCCGGGCGGCGACGACTCGCTGATCCCGGCCTACGGGTATCCGCGGTTCGCGAGCCGGATGCTCGCCGAGTCGCTGCGCATCGGTATCGCCGTCGAAGCGATCGCTCGCGAGCGTGCCCCGGCGGGTCATACCACGTTCGTACTCAACGCTCGCGAGCCCGCATGCAACAACGCCGTCAGCGAAGCGGTGCGGGCGGGATTCGAACGCGATCGTCCCGGATCGACCGGCCTCGTCGTCCTCGAGGATCTCCCGGCGAACCACGACATCATCGATCCGACGAACGCCGAAGCCCGGGTCGACCTCGTCTACCCGGTGCTGCGCCGGTCGATCGAAGCGACCGCGCTCTCCTAAAAAATTCGTTCGCTACGCGCCGCGCTCTGCGTCGCGTTGATCTTCCTCGTTGGGCTCGAGCGACGAGTCGCCATACACCGGCTCATCCGGCAGCAGCCCCGCGACCTCGGCTTCTTCACGCGTTAGCGGCCGCTCGTTGTCGGCGACGGTCGCGAGTTCTTCGGGATCGTCGGGATCTTTCACGCGATCTTACACGGCAGACTTGCGGCCGGTGAGCAGCCGCAAGAGGAAGAGCAAAATCACGGCACCGATGAATGCGACCACGATCGAGTAGATGTTCAGACCAGTCACGGCGCTATGGCCGAAGAAATTGAAGACCCAGCCGCCGATGAAGGCGCCGACGACCCCGACGATGATGTCACCGATGACGCCGCCGGGGCCCCCACCGGGAACCACCATCTTCGCAAGCGCACCCGCAATCAACCCCACGACGATCCACCCGAGCAAACTCAACATAAATCCGAAACCCTCCCCGCTACGCAGTTCCCGGTTTGCTGAGGGAACAAACGATATGAAACGGTCCAAACCCTTTCGTGCGGGTCGCCTGCCGCCCGGGACGAACTGACAAGCAGTGCGCGCTGCCGGTTCGGGAAGTCCATCCGCGCATCGCGGCAATTGGGTGCTCGTCGCCACGATCGCGGGCTCCGGGATGAGCTTCATCGACGGGACGGCCGTCAACGTCGCATTGCCGGTGTTGCAACGCGACCTCAACACGACGTTGGCAGGCGCCCAGTGGGTGATCGAAGGGTACAGCCTCTTTCTCTCGGCGCTGATCCTGATCGGCGGCGCGCTCGGCGACTTGTATGGGCGCCGTCTCGTCTATGCGGCCGGCATCGGGCTCTTTGCGCTCGCCTCGATTGCGTGCGCTTTCGCACCAAACATCGAATTCTTGATCGTGGCGCGTTGCATCCAAGGTGTCGGCGGTGCGCTCGCAGTGCCCGGCAGTTTGGCCTTGATCAGCGCGAGTTTTCCCGTAGAGACCCGCGGTCGCGCCATCGGGACGTGGTCGGGCTTTGCGTCGCTGACGGCGGCAATCGGACCGCTCTTAGGCGGCTGGCTCGTGCAGGTCGGTTCGTGGCGCTGGGTGTTCGTCATCAACGTGCCGCTCGCCGCGATCGTCCTCGTCATTCTGAGGCTCCACGTCGACGAGTCGCGCAACGAGGGTGCCGACCGCCATCTCGACTTTCGCGGCGCGGCGCTCGCCACGCTCGGACTCGGCGCGCTCGTGTACGGCCTGATCCGCCTGCAGGGCGGTACGTTCGATCCGATCGGGCTCACGGCCACGCTCGCGGGGTTGCTCGCCATGGTCGCCTTCGTCATCGTCGAGCGCGGCGAACCGCACCCGATGGTGCGGCTCGATCTGTTTCGCTCGCGCACGTTTACCATGGCGAACCTCTATACGTTCTTGCTCTACGCCACCATGGGCGGCAGCTTGTACTTCGTTCCATTCGACCTGATCAACGTCCAGGGCTATCCGCCCTCCGCCGCGGGGGCCGCGCTGCTGCCGTTCATCGCGATCGTCTTCGTGCTCTCGCGCTTTACGGGCGGTCTCTTGGCCTCAATCGGGCCGCGCTTGCCCCTGGCTGCCGGTGCCGCATTGCTCGCCGGCGGGTTCGCGGTCTTCGCCTTCGCCGGCGTCGGGCACTCGTACTGGACGACGTTCTTTCCCGGCGCCGTTTTGCTGGGCTTAGGCGGCGCGCTGTTCATCGCACCGCTGACGACGACGGTCATGGATGCCGTTTCGAGCTCGAGCGCCGGACTTGCATCGGGCATCAACAATGCGGTCTCCCGCGTCGCCGGACTCCTCGCCATCGCCGCCTTCGGCATCGCGCTCGCGACGGTCTTCGAAGCGCGGCTGGCACGCGAACTCGCGACCGTCCAGCTTTCGCCCGCGACGCGTGCTGCGATCGCGCGCGACCGTTCGACGATCGTCGCGGGGCAAGTGCCGCCGGAGATCGCGCCGGCGAACGAACGCGACGCCGTTGCGACGGCGGTTCGCGCCTCGTTCGCCGACGGATTTCGCGCCCTGATGCTGCTCTCCGCATCGATCGCGCTGCTTGCGGCGCTGGTCGGACTCGACAAGACTTTCGAGACTCGAGCTTCGTCGCGATAGACCTCCGCAACGTCTTGCGTCTTTCGGAGGATCCAACGCCCATGTCCGTCATCGACAACAACCCTTTCGGCACGCCGTTCGAACCGTCATCGCCGCTCGCCGCGTTCGGAAACTCGGGTGGTTTCGGGGGAGGCGTGGCGCAGCTCGCAGGGGGAGGCGACAACATCGCGGTCGGACCGTATCCGCCGTCGTTGCCGATCGCATCGCCCATATCGGGCGCTCCTTGCGGCCCGTCGAATTCGCCGGGCGTCTCGTGGAGTTTCTCGAGCGTCATGAACGCGATCGGCAACGCGATCAATTCGCTGCTCGCGCAGCTCGGCAACTCGCTGCCCGGCTCGGGCACGGCGTCCGGGTCGACGCCGGCGTCGACGACCGGTCAAACGTTTTTCGCCAACGCCACCGCGAGCTCGAGCGGTGACCCGCACCTCGCCTTCAACGGTACGACCTCAGCCGGCGCGAACGTCGAGGGCACGTGGGACAGCATGACGTCGCACGGCGATCTGCTGTCGTCGGATTCATTTGCCGGCCTCTACCGCGTCGCGACGCAAGTCACGCAGGCGAACGCGAAGGGCGTCACCCAAAACGCGAGCGCGAGCGTCACGACGGCGGGTGGTGCGACGAGCGTTACGATGAACGCAAACGGCTCGTACGCGGTCACCGAAAACGGCGCCGCGATCACGCTGCAGCAAGGCCACGCGACGTCGCTCGGCAACGGCGAAACGGTCACGCTCGCGGCCGATGGATCGCTCACGGTGAGCGACCAGAGCGCGACGGGCGGTTCCATTTCCACCACCCTGCGTTCGAATGGAGACGGCGGCGTCAACGTCTCGAACACCGCAAGCGACGTCGATCTCGGCGGCTATCTCGTCAACAAGAGCGACGGCGCATGGAATGGCGCTCCGCCCCAGCCGCTCCCGCAAAATCAGACGAGTGCTCTCTCGGCGCAGCTGGAAACCGCATACGAGACGCAGCAAGCGCAGCAGCTCTTCGGCGCTTCTAGCACGCCGCAGGCGGGCTTTGCGAGCCTCGATCAATTCGATCCGGAGAGCGAGTCGACAAACCTGGAGAACATCCAGCTCGCGTAGTGTCGACTATCTGCGCGCCGCGCCGGCGAAGCTCCATTCGTAGCTGTTCCACGATTCGACGATACCGTTAGGACGGAAATGCTGCAGGCGCGCATTGACGGCTTCGATCTGGCGCGGCCACCACAGGTAGATTTGCGGCGCCTGCTGCGCGAGGATCTCTTGGACGGTTTGGTACGCGCGCTTGCGGGTTGGAATGTCGTAGTGCGCGAGCGCCGTCCGTTCCGCGGCGTCGAGCGCACGATCGCACAAGAAGCTCCAGTTGAAGCCGCTCGGTGGGATTTGATCGCATAGAAACTCCGTCGAGTCATCGGGATCGACGCCCGCATACCACGTCTCCAGCCCGAGATCGTACTTCCCATTTGAGAGGATGCCGCCGCCGCTGGTCGGTGCGTAGAGGAGCGCGGTCGTGTAGCCTTTGAGTACGACGTCGAACCCGGCATCGTGAAGCATCGCGGCGATGATCACGCCGCGGTTGCGGTCGGTCAGACTGTCGCTGCGGAACGCGAGCCCAACCGAAAGTCTGCGCCCGGCGCGCGCGCGGATGCCGTCGGGACCGCGGCGCCAGCCGGCGGCATCCAAGAGCGCGTTTGCCGCCGGCAGGTCACGTTTCGACGTGCCGGCGTGCGGATCGAACGACCACATGAACGGTGCCATGTCCTCGGTCGCGGGAACGGTCGTGTCGTAGGTGACTTCGTGCGCGAGCAGCGGTTTGTCGATCGCTAGCCCAACCGCTCGCCGTGCGCGCGCATCGCTAAAGAAGACGCTGCGCGTATTGACGAGGATCGAATCGAAACCGTTGAACGGCACGAGCCGAACGTCGATTCCCGGCAGCCCTTTGAGCTGCGGGTAGACGCGCGGCGTCGCCGATACGAACCAATCGATTTCACCCGAGCGCATCTCGTTGACGACCGTGTTTTCATCCGGAATGTAGTGCAGCACGATACGCGAGAACTGCGGCTTGCCCAGAAAGTACCGGTCGTTCGGGACGTACTCGATCTGGTCGCCACGGATCCAGCGCACGACGCGATAGGGGCCGGTACCGACCGGCAGTGAGTTGAACGGCACGTTGTTGAGGTCGTGGTAACGCGCGAGCAAGTGCGCCGGGATAATGAAGATCGGCGAGTCGCTGTGCGCGAAAAACGTGTGGACCGCGGGCGCGAATGGGCGCTTGAGGCGGAAGACGGCCGTGTAGGGATCGGGCGTATCGACCCGCGTCACCTGGTCGTAGCCGTGACGCGTTGCCACGTTCGTATTCGGGTTCATGATCGCTTGCCACGTGAATGCGACGTCGCGGCTGCTGAACGGTGCGCCGTCCTGCCACACGACCCCGTGGCGCAGACGGTAGGTAATCGAAAGCCCGTCTTTTGCGATGTCGCCGTTTTCGAGCGTCGGGACGCGCGCTGCGAGCATCGGGACATCGCGGCCGTCGGGGTCGGTGGCGATGAGTCCATCCATCGCAAAGGCCATGGCCTGAACTTCCAACTGCTGCGTCGCTAGGATCGGGTTGAGCGTATTGGTCGCCCCGGTTTCCGCGACGTTGAGGGTCGCGGGCCCGCTCGCACTCGTGCCGGGGCCGCCCTCGACGCGCGTGCAGCCCGCAAACAGCAAGATCGCGACGAAAAGGCTGAGGCGGTGCCGCATGCTTGCCCGGTTCGCGCCGGTGCAGCTCTCGCCCGTTCGTTTTTTCGCGTATCGAACGAGTGTGCCACTACGGTGGCACACTGGCCACCTAGAATCGCAGCATGGATCAACAACGCATCCGTCTCCTCGCCGACATCGCCCGGGCCCAGCAACCCGTGGACGACCCCTCCCAAGACGACGAGCGGGAGATCCGCTTCAGTCTTACCGCACTCGGCGAAGCCGCAGTCTATCGCCGTCGCGCAAAAGCGCCACGCTTCGCGGGCTTTGGCGCCTGCGGTTGTCTCGCGCGCGAAGCGGGCTAACTGCAGCGTGCCGAGGCCACGTATGCGGCGAGCTCCGTCCGTGACGTCAGCCCGAGTTTGGCGTAAATTGCGGTCAGACTCTTCTCGATGGTCTTTTCACTGACGTTCAGCGCACTGGCGGTCGCGCGATTGCCCCGGCCCGAAGCGACGAGCTCGACGATGGCATGCTCGCGTGCCGTAAGCACGGTGCTCGCGTCCCCACCGGTCGCATATGCCTCCCTGCCGAGACGGCGCACCTCGCCCTCGGCGCCGCAACGTCGATACAGATCGAGCGCGGAATCCTGTAGTCCCGCCCTCTCGAGCGCGAGCGCTGCAAACAGCGGCCAACCAAGCTCGCCGAAGCCCGCGGCGCTGCGCTCTCCTAACGCGCGGCGATCAGCGGGGTCGTTGGCGAGCGTGGCGTCGAGCAGATCCAAGAGCGCCCGGTTAACGCGTTCTTCCGGCCCCGCTGCCCGCGCAGCGACCGCGGGCCGCACCGAGCGAGCGAGTCGAGGGGCGCAGCGCACCATGATTGCGATCGAGTCTGCCAATCCGAACGGGTTGTCGATCGCCGCGGCAGCGCGTTCGAGCAACGGCAGCGCTTCGGCGGTCCGGCCGAGTTCGGTTAAACCGAGGCCGAACGCGCACGCCGCCTCGATCATCCCGAAGGGATTGCCCGCCTCTATCGCCTTGTCGACCATCTCGAGTTCGAGCAGACGTTCGAGCGCATCGCGATCGCCGAGCACCGTCGCGAGGCTCATGCCGACGATCGCGCGCTGCAACCGCGGGAGGTATTCACGTGCCGCCTTCGCGCGTTCAAAGTAGCTCTGCGCGACCGGCACGTTGCCCGCCCGGAGCTCGATCTGCGCGAGGAGCAAAAACGAATAGTTTAGCTCGAAACGAAGTACCTGCGCGACCCGCAAGCTCTGCAGCTGGTAGTCGCGGGCCGTCGTCACCTCACCGAGATTGAGCGCCTGGACGGCGATGCTCGACGGCAACCAGCGCCGCATGCCGGCTACGTCGATCGCATCTGAAATAGCGAGCGCCTGGGTAAAGCACGTTCTCCACGCCGCTACTTCGGTGCGCTGCGCGTGCACGGAGCTGCGTACCGCGTAGTACTCGAGCGCCGAGGGGTGACCGCGGTCGAGTGCCGCCTCGTCGACCTCCGCGAGATAACACAAAGCGGCGTCCGAGCGGCGGATCGCAGCCTCCATTGCCGCTAGGCGGATCAGAACGCGCGCGCGCAATTCGGCCGCGCTCGAAGGTAGGAGGGCGAGCGTCGCCTCGCCGTACGTTCGCGCCGCTTCCGACCGGCCGTCGTTTGCGAGCGAACCCAAGACGTAGTTGCGTTGCTCGACCGCGCGTTCGAAATCTCCCGAGCGGATATACGCGTCGGCCGAGCGCTCGCGAGTTGCCGCGACGCGGTCGATCGCATCCGAGCGCTGCCATCCGTCGCCGGCTTTGGCGAGAACGCGCGCGATGCTGCCATCGTCGCCGGTGAATCCGGCGGCCGCACGTTCGAACCAGGCCGCCGCATCCTCATAGGCGTGCAGAGCGTACGCTTCATCGCCGGCGCGTTCGCAGTACGGCGCCGCGGCTGCGAATTCGCCCGCCTCCCAGAAGTTGTGCGCGACGATTTCGGTCAGTTCGCCCGGCTTCGCGCGCGCTTCGAGACTCTTGGCGATCCGCAGATGGAGCGCGCGTGTCTGCGTCGGCAGCATCTCACCGTACACGGCATCCCGCGTCAACGCGTGACGAAATTGGAACGCGTGGGGGTCACCGTGGCGGACGTCGATCAGCTGCAGTTCGCAGAGCCGCTGCAACGGTGCGACGAGTGCCTCGAGATGCTCGTCGAAAATCTCGGCCAGGAGGTCGGCGCGAAAGCGGCGCCCGAACAGCGACGCTTGCGCGAGCAGCAGGCGATCGCGTTCGGAACAGCGGTTCAATCGCTCGCGCACCACGGCGTGCAGCGTGAGCGGCAACGAGTGGGCGGAGCGTGCCGCGCCGGAGCGCTGACGGTCGACGACGTGACGCAGCAGCTCTTTGGCAAACAATGGGTTCCCGCCGGAGCGGCGCAGCACGTCG
>Ga0302326_10012890_pt1 | contig 17766 bp, 17 predicted proteins | sample Palsa_T0_3_FD_202264 | JGI IMG/M metagenome (GOLD analysis project Ga0302326, IMG submission 202264) | Peat permafrost microbial communities from Stordalen Mire near Abisko, Sweden - Palsa_T0_3 | ecosystem: Environmental > Terrestrial > Soil > Palsa > Peat permafrost | place: Sweden: Abisko... | reverse complement strand
AAAATGGGCCGGCGGCTGCGTTGCTCGTCGGTCACGTATCGGTTCAGATATGCTCCCTCCTCACGCCTTGCCGGCGGCCCATTTTGATCGCAACAATATACCTCGTATTTCGGGGACAGGACACTAGATTCGGCCGGTGCTCTCCCTGCACACAAGTGTCGGCGTAATGTTTTGGTGCTTGGGGCGAATGGCAGGATCGCGGATGATCTGGATCAAGTATTCCAGACTGCGACGGCCTACAGCATCGAAGGGATGGTCAATCGTCGTGAGCGGCGGGTCGAAAAAAGCGGACTCGGGTATGTTGTCGAAGCCCACTATTGAGACATGTCCTGGCACTTCCAGCCCGGCTTCGTGTAAGGCCCGCAAACTCCCGAGTGCCAGTTGGTCGTTGCTGGCGACAATCGCTGTGAACTGGCCGCATCCGACCTCGAGAAGTTCCTTCGTCGCGCGGTAACCTCCTTCCGCAGTCCAGTCACTCTCGATTGTTGGCCCGGGTTCCATTCCGAGTCCGCGCAGAGTCCGCTGCCATTCTTGCTGTCTCAACCTGCCGCACCGCCACTTCAGGTTGCCGCTGACACAGGCAATCCTGGTATGGCCGAGTTGGGCGAGATGCTGCGTCGCCATCCGGGTTCCAGCCTCATTGTCGAGCGTCACCGTCGCCATTCGGTTCTTGCCATTTGCGTCCATCACAACGGTTGGAATTCCCCTGAACGACGGCTGGATACGGACCGCATCCAATTCAATCGGCACGTTGACGATCATTCCCTCCACGCCGTGTGCGATCAATTCCCGCGCTGCCACATCAATGCGTTCCGGAGAAGGATCCAAAAGGCTGGCCAACAAAACTTTGTAACCAAAGTTTCTTGCCGCTTGATCGATGCTGGTCAGGATGTGTGCCGGTCCATAGAAATGCGTAGCGAACGTGATCACTCCAATCAGAGTGGATCGCTTGCTGACCAGGTTTCGTGCAGCTGTGTTCGGCTTGTAGTCTAGTTCCTCGACCGCCCTCAGCACCCGGACCCGAGTTTGTTCGGCCACTTGAGGGCTATCGTTGACCACGCGGGAGACGGTTTGGTGCGAAACACCGGCTCTCGCAGCGACCTCGTGGAGGGTTGCGATTCTGCCGTGGCCACGATCGATCTGGGGCATAACTTCTGGAGAATTGATTTGGTAATTTCAAAAATTTGAAGCCAACTTTCTTGACAACATCGATTGGTGTCCCGAAGATGTTAACGTTCACATCAACTTCCCCCGGATTCCAATGAAAATTCTATTTTCTCCTTTCCGTCTGCTCCCGGTCAGCCTCTGCCTTTCCACCGCGGCGCTGTTTCTCTCCACCGTATTAGCCGCCCGGGCCGCAACCACTCTCCATTGGTTGACACTCTCCGACGGCGCATGGCCGGCCAGCGTCAAAAAAGTCATTGCCGCATTCGAGGCCGAGAACCCAGATATTAAAGTCGAGTTAGATCTCTATCCGTTCCGCCAACTTTTCGAGACGATTGAGGTTCGGATGAAAGCCGAGGATTCCGACGTCGACTTGATCAGTGTCGACGTTCCGCTTGTCGCTTCCTATACCGTCAGAGGTTATCTCGCGCCCTTGAACGAATATTTTACGAATGAGGAAATAGAAAAAACCTGGGTCAAACCGTCGTGGCAAGCCGGAATGTATAAGGAAAATTTCATGGCGGCGCCGCAGAATAGTTCCAGCCAATTCTTTTATATTAATCGCAAGCTATTCCAGCAAGCGAACGTGACCCCGCCCAAAGCCCTCGATCCGGGGAAGGAAACCAACTACGACCAAATCGCTTCGATTGCGAAGGATGACAGATGGACCTGGGAACAGGTTGTTGATGCGGCAAAGAAATTGACGAAAGACACCAAAGGCGACGGCAAAATTGATGTCTGGGGATTCGAGTTCGACCAGGTCAGCAGGCTGTATCAACTGCAATGCCTCGGTGAGTCTCTCGGCCGGTCGCTCGTAAGCCCGGATGGCCTGAAGGCCGAAGGTTACCTCAATTCTGATCAATGGATCAAGGCGGCGCAGTGGTATGCCGATCTATTCAATAAATGGAAGGTGAGTCCAAAAAATGTTTCACCGGCTGAGTCTCCGGACCTGTTCGCCAGTGGAAAGGTGGCGATGTTTGTGGGCGGGGAGTGGAATGTCCCGCGATTTCAGGAAGCTGGTGTCGATTTTGCCATTGCTCCTTTCCCGTACTTTAAAGAGGGGCGCCCAGTCACCGGCACCGGCAGTTGGCATGTCGGCGTTGCAAAAGGCTCCAGCCATAAAGCCGAAGCAGCAAAGTTTGCCAAGTTTCTGACCGAACAAGAAGAGGGATCGAAAATATGGTTCGAAGCGCAGGGCCAGTTGCCCGCCACCCAGGAATTGCTGACCGCGATCGAGAATTCTGAAAAGTATCGCTCTTTCCCGAAGGATGCATACCTCCTTGGCGTCTACGAAGCGCGAAACAGCGCAGTGTTTCGCCCTGTGACGCCCGGTTATCTCCAGTTGGAAGATATCTTTTTTTCCACCTTCGAAGATATTCGCAACGGAGTTGATCCGAAGCAGGCGCTCGACGGCGCGGCGGAACGCGTCGATCGCTTCCTGGCCCAATTCAAATAAGGAATGAAGCGCCGTTCGGAAGCCTTGGTTGCCTATTGGATGCTTGCGCCCGCGCTACTCGCGCTCGGAATCTTCCGAATTTATCCAATCGCCGTGACCTGCTGGGGCAGCCTCTGTACGGAGTCGTTCGCGCACGCCGGAAAGCTGCTCTTTGTCGGGCTGGCGAACTATCTCGATTTGTTCAAAGATCCAATCTTTTGGAAATCCGTTTGGGTGACAATCAAGCTGAATATCGTCATCAATCCGCTTCAAGTTTGTTTGGCGCTGCTTCTTGCCGTCATGGCGAATCAACGGTTCAGGGGAATCGGGTTCTATCGATTACTCTTTTTCGTTCCAATCGGAGTTTCCCTTCCGATTGCTTGCATTGTCTGGCGGATCATGCTCGATCCAAATAACGGTCTTATCGATTCAATTCTGGCGCTGGGAAGGATTCCGGCGCAACCGTTCCTGATCAACCAGGACCAGGCGCTCTGGTGCATCGTCGCAATCGCAACCTGGAAAGGGGCTAGCTTTTGGATGATCTTTTTATGGGCCGGCCTTCAGGATGTTCCGCGCGAGGTCCAGGAAGCCGCACAGATCGACGGCGCAAGTCAAACTCAGCGCTTCTTTCGCATCACGCTGCCGCTGATCAAGAGACCGTTGCTGTTTGTCCTGGTGACCGACACTGCCGTCAATTTCCTGCTTTTCGTTCCGATGTTTCTTCTCACCCGGGGCGGGCCGGCTTATTCCACAAACGTTTTGATGTATGAAGCGTACAAGTCCGGTTTTACCTACGGCGAAATGGGGAGAGCGCTCACCATCGTGATGGTCCTCCTCGCGCTGGTGATGATCGCAGTCGTCGCTCAGTTTTCTTTATTTCAACGCGAGAAGGTTTAAATGAAGACTTGGCTCACCGCGACCCTCATCCATATTCTCTATTGTGCGATCGGGTTTCTCTTCCTGCTCCCCCTATGGTGGGCCCTGGCTTCGTCTTTGCGACCGCTCAACGATATTTTCAGAGACACTTCCCCTTTCACTTGGCGCGCCTTGGTGCCGGACAAGCTTACGTTCGATGCCTACCGGAGTATCTTGTTCGAAAAAGGATTTGGACGCGCTGTCTTCAACAGTTTGTTTGTTGCGTTCGCGACTGTGTTAGGCGGCCTTGCAGTTAATTCCCTGGCCGGATTTGCTTTTGCGATTCTACGATTCCCGGGGCGGAATGCGCTGTTCGGGGTCACCGTACTCACTTTTCTCGTACCGTTTGAGGCAATTTCTATACCGCTTTATGCAGTCGTGAGGTCACTCGGGTGGTTGGACACCTATCTCGCGCTAATCGTTCCAGGTGTCGCGAATGGAATCGTTATATTTCTTTTCAGACAGTTCTTTGCGCAAGTGCCTCGAGAACTGGTCGATGCAGCAAGAATTGACGGTGCAAGCTGGCTGACAATATTTTTCCGGATCTATCTGCCGTTGTCGAAACCAGTGATTGTCAGTGCGGCGCTGTTGATTTTTCTGTTCCAATGGGAGTCGTTCCTCTGGCCCTTGATCGCCACCAGATCGGAAGGCCTGAAGGTGATACAGGTGGCGCTTGCAGGGTTCGAGCAACGGTATCAGACCCTTTGGAACGAACTGTTTGCAGCAGCGAGCCTGGCGGCACTGATTCCTCTGCTGATCCTTCTCCCGCTCCAGCGATTCTATGTACAGGGCGTAACCGCGGGAGGTTTCAAATAACGAGATCGATTCCCGAGCGCGGTTTTCGGAAATCTGCCAGTGGTTGAAGCCGTATTCGGCACCTTCAAGGGATACAGAAAGAACAATTATGCGACCTGTTATTTTAGATACCGATATTGGATCCGACGTCGATGATATTCTGGCGCTGGTAATGCTCGCGAAATCACCCGAACTGCAACTCATCGGAATTACCACCGTGTATGGCGACACCATTCACCGAGCCAGAATCGCCAAAGCCACGTGTGCCATGCTGCAACGTCCGGAGGTAAAAATTATTGCAGGTGCTCCAAAGCCGGTTTCAAAGAGACAAGTCTATTGGGCCGGTCACGAAGGAGAGGGGATGCGAGGCTTGGAAACGATCGCGATCGATACCTCAATTAAGGCGGAAGAATATCTCGTAGCCAACGCCAACCAGTGCTCGGGTGAACTGGAGATCCTGGCGATAGGACCGCTGACGAACATTGCCAAGGCGATTCAATTTTCCGCCGAATTCAAGGGCCATGTGAAACATCTCTATATCATGGGCGGCGCATTCTGGCTCGATCGTCCCGAACACAACATCCGATGCGACGTGGACGCAGCTCAAATTGTCTTCGACTCAGGGATTCCGATCACGGCGGTCGGTCTTGACGTGACGCTTCGCGTCTGGATTACGGAGCAAGACGTTCAGCAGATATCCACGCTGCCGAATCAGCTAGGAAAGACTTTGGAGAATGAAATTCGCGCATGGTGGACGTTTCGCGACTTGGACCGGAATCATCCGCACGACCCTCTCGCCGGCTTGGCGATGATTCATCCAGAAATCTTTCGTTTTGAATATGGCGACGTAAAAGTCGGCAGCTCCGGTCGAGAACTCGCAAAAACGATGATAACCAATCTGGGGAAAGGGGGCGTCCGACTCGCATCGGACGTTCTAGCTCGCACTGCAGAGAAGGAAATTGTGCGCCGGATTATGTCGTGATCTCCCGGGGTAGCGAGTAGGTCTCGTTACATTTATGTTACTGTCACGCTCTATCTTGCGCCCTTACAGGGCGCGTCGCCATGGGTGCTCCGTTCCCAGGGTTGAAACCCTGGGCTGCATCCTCTTGTCCCTTCGGGACGGAGGACCATCCGAAACAGCCCTAATCTTGGTGCCATTCGGGACAGGACGCTTAAAAAGGTATATCGTCCGGCTCGGCATCGAGATCCGGGTCGCGCGGTTCGGCGGGCCGGGCTGGGGGAGTAGACACACTGGGACTCCGCCGCGGCGCGGAACTGGGTGCGGAGGAAACGTCACCCTCCTGCCGGCTGCCCAGCATTTGAAGACTTTCGGCCACGACTCGCAAACGGGACCTTTTCTGGCCGGTCTGCTTGTCGTCCCAAGTGTCCAATTGGAGACGGCCTTCGATAAAGACCGGGCGCCCTTTTTTCAGGTATTGCCCGGCAATTTCCGCCTGGCGCGCCCAAAGCGTCACGTCGACGAAGGTGGTCTCCTCCTTTTTTTCGCCATCTTCCCCCGAGTAGACTCGGTTGACCGCGAGACCAATCTCCGTCACCGCAGTGCCCTTGGGCGTGTAGCGGACCTCAGGGTCGCGAGTCAAATTGCCGATTAACAGGACGCGGTTGAGATTTGCCATAAGTAAAGTCTAGGCTTTGGAAGTTCGCACAGGCACCCGAACCGGTAATTTTTGGTAGTGCTGCAGAAAGACGATGGGGTCGAGCTTAAATTTGCCGCGCAGTTTCACGATCAAGGAGGGATCTGCTTCGAAAATGAAATTGACGTAATAGGCGGAGTCAATGTGACGCGGGCTGTACGCGAGCGGACGCTTATCCATTTTCTGGACTTGCTCAACCGCAGCGCCCTCTTTCGCAAATTCCGATTCCAGACGTTCAATAGTCTCTTTCACGCTGTCTTCCTGACCGCGGGTATCAACGGCTAGCAAGCATTCATAACGATGTTTCATAATGTGTCAATATCATTCTGTTCTGTTGTAATTGTTCATTGCGGAAACGATCCCATTGCGCGCCACATGTTCGATCGCTTCTGCCCCACGTTCGATCGCCTTATCGATTGCCGGCTTCTCCGACCGGTGGAATTCGCCAAGGACATAGTCGCTCAATTGTTCGGCGCCATTCGAAGCCCCAATCCCAACCCTCAATCGCATAAAGGTCTCCCCCAGATGCACAATGATCGACTTCAACCCGTTGTGGCCGCCGTCACTGCCGGCCGGCCGTAAACGGAGCCGGCCGAGCGGGAGCGCAACATCATCCGCCACAACCAGAATCCCGTCCGATTGGACCTTGAAATAATGCGCGAACCGGCCAATCACTTCCCCCGTACGGTTCATGTAGGTGAGCGGTTTTAGCAACAGGATATCGCCCCATTTCCCCAAATCGGCGCCCCATGCAGCCGATCTTGAAAATGTCACTCCCTTTTTTCCCGCGAGGTAATCGATCACCATGAATCCCACGTTATGCCGCGTACCGCTATACTGGAGCCCGGGATTTCCCAGGCCAGCCACGAGACGCAGATCAGCCATGAACTATTTAGACTGAGGAGTCTCCGGTTTGGCTTCTCCCTTCTTCTCGGTGATAACTTCGGGGGCCGCCGGGGATTCTGCGGTCTCCACAACTTCTTCGCCGACACGTGAGGCAACAACGCTTGCCACGGTCAGGTCGGCGTCGGTAAGGGCCTCAACCCCGGGAGGAAGAGGAATATCATGGACATGCAGCGACTCGCCGATGTTCAGGTTCGTCACATCAATGCGAACGATGTCAGGCAGATCTTGCGGGAAACACTCCACCTCTAGCGAACGCAAAGAATATTCGAGCAACCCGCCGAACGTACGGACTCCCAAGGCTTCACCGAAGGCTTCAATCGGAACTTCGGAAGTGATCTTCTCGGTTGCGGAAACGGCGTGAAAATCGACATGCAATAGTTGCCGCTTCAACGGATGATGCTGAACTTCCTGAATCAGAGCCAATCGGTTGGTGCTCTGGCTGCCATCCGCAATCTCCAACTCTACCAAAACGTGTTCGCTCGACGCGTGGGCAAGCACGTTTGTCAACTCGCGCCCTTCAACTTGAAGCGCCATTGGCGCCGTTTGAGAGCCGTAAATGACTCCGGGAACCAGCCCTTCCTTTTTGATCTTTTTAATAGCGTTCCGGCCGATCACGGTACGCTTCTGCGCTTTCAGCTTAACTTGTTGAGCCATGATTCTTAAGATTGTTTTGCATTGATCTCGAAAAGCGAACTTACCGATTCGTTCGTGTAAATTCGATGGATGCCCTCAGCCAGGACCTCTGCGATGGAGAGCACGGTGATGTTGCAATCCGGATGGAGTCTCACCGGCGTGCTGTCGGTTGTAATCAGCTCCTGGATCTCCGATCTGATCAGTCTTTCGTGGGCAATATCGGTAAAAACAGCATGGGAAACGCCTGTGTAGATATCTCCGGCACCGAATTTTTTCAACAGCGACGCGGCGTTCGTCAGGGTTCCGGCGGTTTCGGTGAGGTCATCCACCATGATCACATTCTTACCGTCCACCTCGCCAATCACTGTCAGCGCCTCTGTTTCGGTTGGACTGATCCGTCGTTTTGCAACGATTGCCAATGTCGCACCCAACGCTTCGGCATAGGCGGACGCCAATTTCAAGCCACCAACGTCCGGTGAGACGACCGCAAGGTTCTCGATTTTCTTCTGGCGGATATAGCGAATCAACACCGGTGCCGCGTATAAATGATCGACCGGGATATCGAAAAATCCCTGGATCTGTTGAGCGTGTAAGTCAAGCGTCAGCACTCGGTTGGCGCCAGCTGCCACGAGCAGATTGGCGACCAGCTTGGCCGTGATCGGCACCCGCGGCTGATCTTTGCGGTCTTGTCGCGCATATCCAAAATAGGGAATGACCGCCGTGATCCGATAAGCGCTCGCTCGTCTGGCGGCATCAATCAAGATCAAAAGCTCCATCAGATTCTGGTTGGTGGGCGGGCAGGTCGGTTGGACGATGTAAATGTCACGGCCCCGGATATTTTCGTTGATTTTGACCCGCGTTTCACCGTCCGGAAAAGAGCTGACGACCGCGTCGCCGAGAGGGGCGCCGATCGCCTGACAAATTCTCAGGGCCAGGGCGGGATGCGCTGATCCTGAAAAGATCTTCATTTCTCGATTGAACGGGGTCATAGCCAGGCTAAAAGGAACCGAGATTCTAATCCCGAAATCCCCTTTTGCAAGAAGAGGAGACCAGCCCGCCGTCATTCACATGAGCAACTCTCCGAGCTGTGCCCTGAAGGCTTCCTCATCTCGGACGGAAAAATCTGAGTCAGCTTTCAAGCGAATCTCCTGTCCGTCGATTGACCGGAAACGCAGATACAGCGGTTGGAGCCCGGGGAATTGACGGACCAGATCGCGTATTGCAATCAACCTCTCTTCATCGGCCTTTTCCATAGGAATATCGATTGTCAGGGCCTTGAGCGATTTCGGGCTGGTAATCGGTCCGATCTCGTTCGCCACAATCCGGATGCCGTCCTCCCGCTTGTCCAGTTTGCCCGTGATCGCGACGATTTTTCCTTTATCGATCTCCTTGGCCGTTTTCGCGTACACTTCGCCCCAAACCATCACCTCGACAGATCCGGTAAAGTCTTCAACCGTCAGGATCGCGAACGGCTTGCCGTCTTTGCGCGTGAGCTTCTTGTCGAACGCAGAGATTGACCCGGCGATCTTGACTGTGCCCTTATCGTCCTGATCGGCTAAATCTTTGGTCCTTATGTACTCGCCTCCCTCGATGAGCGCTCGGTGGGCGTCTAAGGGATGGCCCGTCACGTAGAAGCCGAGAAGATCTTTTTCATGCCCCAGTTTTTCGACGGTCGACCAGGGCGTGAAACAGACGGTGTCACCGTTCGTTTTTGGCGCCGTCGCCATCTCTAACTCCCCAAATAGCGAGACTTGGCCGCTGCGTCTGTCTTTGTGCGCGGAAGCGCCGGCCGATAACGCCTGGTCAATCCGCTCAAAGAGTTCCGCACGATCTCTCCCGGTAAAATCGAATGCTCCAGCCCGAATCAGGTTCTCCAGAATCTTGCGATTGACCGACTTGGAATCCAGCCGACTGCAATAATCCTCGACCGATTTAAACGGTCCGTTCTTCTCTCGTTCCGCGATGGCTGATTCCATCGCGGCTTCGCCGATGTTTTTGATCGCGCTGAGACCGTATCGAATACCCCGCTGCTCTGCCTGCGTTTCAGGCACAAATTTCAAATAGCTCCGGTTGATGTCCGGTGGCAGAATCGATATCCCGAGCCTTTGGCATTCAGCGACAAATACAGCGATTTTACCCGTATTGTTGACTTCGTTACTAAGTAGCCCGGCCATGAATTCGACTGGATAGTTCGCTTTCAGATAGGCGGTTCGATAGCTGATCAACCCGTATGCGGCACTGTGACTCTTGTTGAACCCGTATCCGGCGAATTTTTCGAGTAAATCGAAGATGGCGTTCGCCTTCTTTTCGTCGATTCCATTCACGCGTTTGCATCCTTCGATGAAATTAACGCGTTCTTTCGCCATCTTTTCTTTGTCCTTTTTGCCCATCGCCCGGCGGAGAAGATCGGCCTGACCAAGGGTGTATCCGGCCAGGACGTTCGCCGCGCGCTGCACCTGCTCCTGGTAAATCATGATCCCGTACGTGTTCGCACAGACCTCTTTCAGCAGCGGATGCTCGTATTTGATTTTCGTCTGGCCCTTCTTGCGCTTGATGTAGTCGGGAATCAGTTCCATCGGGCCGGGGCGGTAGAGGGCGATCAAGGCGATGATATCGTCGATGCTGTTGACATCGAACTGCTTGCATAGATTGACCATCCCGCCGGATTCCAGCTGGAACACTCCGATCGTTTCGCCGCGATTCAGCAGTTCGAATGTGGCTCGGTCATCGAGCGGTAACGTCTCGATTAAGAAATCTGGCTGCCGATCTCGAATCAGGCCAGATGCGTCCTGCAGAACCGTCAACGTTTTGAGCCCGAGAAAATCCATTTTCAGCATGCCCAGGTCGGTAAGCGGACCCATCGCATATTGAGTAACGACCTCATTGTCGTTGCCGCGGCAAAGAGGGATGTAATTATCCAGGGGCCGATCGCCGATCACGACCCCCGCTGCATGAATCCCAGTGTTCCGAGTCAGGCCTTCCAGAACGGTCGCGTAATTCCAAAGCTGCTGAGTGCTCTCTTCGGTTTCGACAGCCTGTTTCAGTTCCGGGTTCTTTTCCAGTGCGCTCTTCAGCGTGATGCCGAGTTCGTTCGGGATCATCTTCGCGATCCGATCGGCATCCGAATAACTCAGACCGATCACCCGGCCAACGTCTCGTACAACGCTCTTGGCGCCAAGGGTGCCGAAGGTGATGATCTGCGAGACCGCCCGCGAACCATACTTTCGTCGGACATATTCAATCACTTCGCCCCGTCGGTTCTGGCAAAAATCCACATCGATATCCGGCGGGCTCACACGTTCCGGATTCAGAAACCGTTCGAAAATCAGCTCGAACCGCAGTGGATCCAGATCTGTGATCTCGAGGACGTAGGCCGCTATTGACCCTGCTGCAGATCCGCGGCCGGGACCGACCGGAATCCCATGCTGTTTTGCATAATGGATGAAATCCCAAACAATCAGGAAGTAACTGACAAATCCGGCCTTCTCCAAAACCGAGAGCTCATATTCCAAACGCTGCCGGAGTTCTTGATCGGTTTCGGCTCTCTCCCCGTAACGCACCCTCAACCCGTTGTCGCAAAGCTCGCGAAGAAATTCCTCGCGAGTTTTCCCTTCCGGCGGTGTGTAAGCCGGGTATTTCGAAACGCCGAAATCAAGTTTGAGATCGCAGGCTTCGGCGATCCGAAGCGTGTTCGTCAGAGCCTCTGGAACTTCCGAAAAAACGGCCCGCATTTCCTCCGCGGATTTGAAATAGACTTCCGTCGGATAATGCATTCTTCGCTCATCATGCACCATCGACCCGGTGCCGATACAAATCATGACGTCATGAGCCTCATGATGGGACCGTTCCAAAAAATGGACGTCGTTCGCCGCCACAACAGGGATTTCGAGTTTTTTGGAGATTTCCAGAAGCGCTCGGTTACAAAGGTGCTGCGCCTCAATTCCGTGATCATGGAGTTCGAGGTAAAAGTTTTCTCGACCAAAAATGTCCAGGAATTCACCGGCAGATTTTTGGGCCTTGTTCAGGTCTCCGGCCTGGATTGCCACATTGATTTCACCTTTCAAGCAGGCGCTCATACCGATCAGACCGGCGCTGTGTTTCGCAAGTAACTCCTTGTCGATACGCGGCTTATAATGAAAACCTTCCAAGTGCGCAGCTGAGACGAGTTTCACCAGATTGCTGTAACCTCGAAGGTCTTTTGCGAGCAGCGTGAAGTGGAAGGCTGCGTCTCGGGCGGAAGAAGCGCTTTTGTCGAGCATCGAACCGGGGGCCATGTAGACTTCGCACCCGATAATGGGTTCCACGCCGGCCTTCTCTGCAGCCTGATAGAATTCGATGGCGCCGTACATGTTACCGTGGTCGGTCATGGCTACGGCCGGCATGCCGTAATCTGCCACCTTTTTCATGAGGTCAGGGATCCGGATCGCACCATCCAGGAGCGAGTATTCGGTGTGAAGATGCAAGTGGACGAAGGAGTCAGTCGCCATTGCCCTCAACCTACCCAAAGCAGGCGGATGGATCAACGGTGAACGATGTCCTCGATTGTCTCGAAGAGCGGTTCGCGCCGCAGGTTTGGCAATTTCGTATTTTGTGGCAAACTAGGACTTCTCAAGCCGAGGTGGCGAAATTGGCAGACGCGCCAGACTTAGGATCTGGTCTCGCAAGAGGTATGGGTTCGAGTCCCTTCCTCGGCAAGTTGTTTGAAATAAGCTATCATGGGCGATCTGGCTCAACAGATCGGAAAGGTCTCGCTCTAGATCACCCGAGTCGGCGATTCCTCTTTCGCTTCCGAATTCGGTGCTGATTTCGATGTCATTGAATTTGACTTCGAGAGCGTTGACAAAGCTACCCAGGGCTCTCATCGCCTTCGTGGCGGCTGCGAGCAGAGCCTCACCACGATTCAAGCGAAGGATAGTGGCGCGTAAGGCGGGTGCTAAAAGACTGGGAAGAGAACGTTCTTCTGGCGTTTCAATCGGGACGACGGCGAAGCCTCGTGATTCCGCGTCTAGCGATATTTTATTGAGAAGAAAGGTCTTACCGACCCCGCGTAAGCCGTAAAGTATTAAACCGCGTGCTGAGCGGCTGGATCGGATTCGATCCAGAGCTACGGCGGCTCGTTCGATTATTTCGTCGCGCCCAGCCAACTCTGGAGGTCGGCTCCCTGCTCCCGGAGCATAGGATTGATGCGTGGGTCCATTTATAAAGAACTTAATATGTGTTATCGGAATCTGATAAACTAAGATAATTTCTTTATAATTACTTCAGGCCCGAGGGACCGATGCTGTTTTCGGGGATGATCTTTCGCTCCTCGGAGACCGGCGGCGTGATCGCCCAGAATTTCTCAGCTTCGGCTTCGGGAACTCCAGCGTGACAATTGCGCCACATCGTGTCAACCGAATCGTGACCGGACTGAAGGATAAGGTCGTTCACGTCCCGATGTCTGGCGAGACAGTTTGAGCAGAACGTGTGACGCATTCCTTGCTGAATCCATTTGGTAATTCCGCCAGCGGTCCAGTTGGCTGTGCGATGCTCTTGCAATTCGCGCCCCGAGTACGCCGACACTTTGCCCTCGAATGTGCCACCACGTTGTCTGTAAGCTTGGATCCAAGCAACAGCATTCGAGCTGATCCTGGGGAACCGACGACGATTAGTCTTCGATACTTCCGGCCGAATCACGATCGTACCCTCCGCGAGCTTGACGTCGTTCCACTCGAGTTTTTGAAGTTCTCCGTACGTGTATTTCAAAAGTTCTAATCCGCCCGAGGCGCTCTTGCTGAACAGTTTTTACATCGCTTCGGCGCGCGCCGTGACGACCCACCGACAATGTCGCGCAGAAGTGTGGTTCTTCGTTCCAGGTACTCGAGCATGTCACCGAAACTCCCGAAATAACTTATCCGAACCGAGTTTCTTTGTATTGCGTCAAAAAATGAGGCCGCTACATGCAGATGGGTTGATCGTTTCGGCCTCGAATTGACCGTGGCGCTTCGCTTTGCAGTCTGGACACTAGAGATTGCTTCGACGGACGAAGCCGCAGAATGTACGCGCGCTTGACTTTGCTCACGATAATTTCAAGCTGACCGCCCATGAAGGTGACCATCGGAATTCCTACTTTCAACCGGGAAATGTGGATTGCGAACGCGATCGAGTCAGCCCTTGGACAGACGTGGCCAAACAAGGAAGTGATCGTCGTCGACGACGGATCAACAGACAGAACCCCAGAGATATGCGCACCATATGCAGACCGAATCGCCTACGTGCGTCAAGATCATTCGGGAGTTATCTCGACCGCCCGTAATCATATATTGCGTCTGGCTACCGGCGATTGGATTCAATACCTCGATGACGACGATTACCTGCTACCCAACAAACTCGAGGTTCAATTGACTTCCATCGCTCACCAGAACCCCCCGCCAGAAGCCATTTTCAGCCCGCTGCTGGGCGAAGAGTGGAAGGACGGGTCGGCCCTTAAGCGATGGCTTTATCCTACCACCGAATCAGGCGAACCGAAGAAGATTTGGTTGCGTGCTCAGTTTCCGCAGATCGGAGCCTTTCTAATCCAACGGGAGGCCCTGAAGACCATTGGGGCTTGGGACGAATCAATGCCGATCGGCGAAGATGACGAACTGTATATGCGAATGGTGCTCAACAATTGGCGTTTGCATTTTGTAGACACTCCTCTGTCCGTTTGGCGCAATTGGTCATCGCAGTCCTGGGGGATTCGGAATGCCAAGGGCTATCTGCTTAATTATACGGAATTAATAGATCGTTTCCAAAAGGAACTTGTAAGCCGCGGCGAGTGGAATGATTCACTGCAAGTCTTCTCCGATCAGGGACGCTTTGCCCTGGCTAGGGGAATAGCAAACATGGACTTGCCCCGGGCGTTAGCTTACTATTCACAATCTACCCACCAAAAATTGATGTGTCACCGTTATGCTACTTCGTCTTGGAAAGTCAGAGCCGTATACCGTCTGCTAGGGTTCGAACGTGCCTTTCAGCTGGTACAGCTAATCCGCAAGATAAAGCCGCCACGTATTCCGCCAGGGACTCTACCTATTAGAGACAATCCTATTGCAGCAGGTCGATAACCAGAGGTTGCCTGGGTAAAATGGAGCTATACCCATGACCGGATTATTGGAGAACTGCGCGCGACGGTCAGATAATCCGGTAAATTCGCCGGTTTGAAAATCGGATGGTGAAGTGGCCCGTTTTTGTCGCGAAAACGCATCGATTTTACTGGATTATGTTTCGATACGGTCTTTCATCCGGTAGCTGGGGCCTGCAGTAGAAAACAAGCAGCCGACGCTTTGGACCGTGGAAAGCCCCGACCCCGAAAAAGGTTATCTATATAGACGGCGAAATGCCTGCGGAGCTCGTCCGACGCTTTATGCGGCGGAACGTCTTTTGCGTTTTTTCACGCTTCCCAAGCTCTCTTGCAGGGCGGCTACCAAGTCGATGACATTGCCCTTGGCCGCCTTGGGAGCAGGGGCGTCGCGCTTTTGCCCTTTGGCCTTTGCCTCAATCAATTTCTGCACTTCATCCGTATAAGTGTCTTTATATTTTGCTGGATCGAAGGAAGCCGCCATCCCCTCAATCAGTTTTACGGCAAGAGATAACTCGCTCGGCACAATCTTTTCAGTTGAAGGCAGTGAGAGATCCTCCATTGACCGGATCTCGCTGGCGAAGCGAAGAGCGTTCAAAATCAAACCAGCGCCGTGAGGTTTTAGAACGCACAGGCTCTCTCGACTGCGGAGGACAAATTGAGCGACGCCAACCTTTCCCGTTTTGATTAATGCTTCTCGCAGGAGAGCAAACGCCTTGCCCGCACCCTTGTCGGGCTCAAGGTAATACGGCTTTTCAAAGTATAGACTCGAGATTTCGGCCTCGTTGACAAACTCCTGGATTTCAATGCCCGTGGATTTCTCCGGAGCAATCTCCCGCAAATCCTCGTCCGAAAGGATCACATATTGATCCTTTTCGACTTCGTAGCCCTTTACGATTTGGTCGGCGGGAACTTCTTTTCCCGTCGACTCAGCGACCCGCTGGAACCGGATCCGCGAGAGATCCTTCTTGTAGAGCAAATTAGACGCCAAGCTCTGGCTTTCAGTGGCCGAGTATAGCCTGACCGGAATATTGACCAGGCCAAACGCGATCGACCCTTTCCAGATTGATTTCATTCGAGGCCTTTCAATTTAAGCCGCGGAAGGACGCCAAAGCGATTTATTTCGTTCGATGGCGTGGAAATCCACGGACGCATGTTCCGTGCTGAAGGTTTTCGCCACAATATCTTGTGTTTTAGAGCACGAATGCATACAATATGCGGGCATGACCCAGGATGCTTTTCAACGTACTAAATGGAAATTCGTCGTTGAATTTGAGGACGAAGAAACCAAAGAAATATCGGGAACGATCGGACAAGCCGACACTCGCGAAGAATGCGAAGGGCTCCTTGAGTATGATATTCAGTACCATAATTCGCATGGGCGGACGGTCCTGAACGCGGAGGCGGCTGAGGTCTGCGCCGAGTGTGAGGGTGAAGGAAGAACGACCACTAAAAGCGGCGAAGTGGATATTTGCGAAGCCTGCGGTGGGTTCCGTGGCCCAATATCCAGTTTGACGAGCCTTTGCCCGAATGGGACGAGATTCTTGCTGATCCGACGGGGCGATCTGGCCGCTCCACTCTCGCCGCGCCGCGCGGCCTAAACTGACTTCCGGGTGAGTAACGCATTCTGCGGAATCACTCTATTTCACTGCGGCCTGATCCGTTTTCGATTTGCTTCGCATGATATCTCTGAACGCCGGGTTATTGGTCAGTGCCCCGATCGAGCCGTTTTGCAGGAGACCGACGATCTTGTTGTCGGCCAAAAAAAACGAAGGGGAAAAATAACTGTCGTTGGGTCCCGTGACCGCTCTCTTGCCTGCATCAGTCCACGCCACTTCGAGATAAACGCCGTTGTCTTTCCAGAAAAATCGCTGGCGCAGAACGGCGTCTGGCCCGGGTTTGTGATCGAAATCACCATATCGACTTATGTTCCCGGCGCGCCGGTTTTCCAAATCTTTTTGCAGCGATGGGATCACGCTGGCGTCCACGTCGAGTTCGATTTCTTTCTTGGCCGGCCCGCTCCTGAGACTGTTGTCGGCTTCATGCACCAGCACGCGGACCGATCGCCTGGCGGATCAAAACCAGGCGCGAGATGGTCATGACGAGGCGGGGAACGAATCGCGAGTGCTTCGAAAGGCGAACGAGTCTCTGGAAAACTGAAAGTTCCCTTGCCAAATAAAGCCTAAACGGCTTACGTTCACTACGTTAACCATAATAATCGTATGAATTACACTAGAAAGTACGATACCCGTGTTCCTGAGATCAATGAAAGGATTCACCAATTCCTTAAAACGAAACATCTTACCGGACAGGTGGAACATGAATTCCAACCAGGAAACGCAAGATTGCCGACCGGTTGGGCGACCTTAACGATCGATAGTGCCGATCCAAAACTTCATTACGAGCTGGATAGCTTCATTTCAAATCTAGAAAGCATTCCTGCCGCGCAGCCACACTGGACGGCGGGAATGTCAGATTGTTCTTACCAAACTCGATAGACCGTCTCAACCACTCGTCCGTTCCGGAGCCCCGGCATAAATGTCCGGCACCGTGCTCCCGGCCGGTTCGGTAATCCCGACTGGTCCGACAAATACGCTGGTGACGACCGAACAAGAGCGCAAATAAAAAGTACCGGCGTGCGCCGTAAACCGATGACGCACGCCGGGAGTTCTTCTGTTTTTCGCAAGGCAAGCAGTCTCTTTGTTTGCCAATCTATATCGTTAAAAGCTGTACATGTGGATAAACTGAAAATCAATAAAAAATGTGGAATTTCGGCAGATTTTGCATGGCCTGTTTTTCACGTTCATTGTGACTTTTTTGCGGCTTGGGAATTCACGATGATCTGGAGCGAAGTTTTTGGTCTTGTCAGAAACAAATTTTGCTGTTCCCAAGCATTGAAGCCCCGCACCCCGATGAAAATCTCTCCCTGCCTCGTTTTGCTCTTGAGTGTCGCTTCAGCGTTTGCCGAAGATGCGATGAAATTCGTTTCGCCGGATAAGTCGAGTACGCTTGTGATAGACAAATCCGGAAAGCGAGATCTTATCGAGCTGAAGTCCGGGAAGAGAGTCCATCGCCTCTTCTATGAGGATGTAGACTCCATTTTTAAGCCCCGGATCGCGGAAGCTTTTAACGCATCTCTGAACAAGGTTGGGAAAATTGTGCTC
>Ga0302326_10012888_pt1 | contig 17770 bp, 14 predicted proteins | sample Palsa_T0_3_FD_202264 | JGI IMG/M metagenome (GOLD analysis project Ga0302326, IMG submission 202264) | Peat permafrost microbial communities from Stordalen Mire near Abisko, Sweden - Palsa_T0_3 | ecosystem: Environmental > Terrestrial > Soil > Palsa > Peat permafrost | place: Sweden: Abisko... | reverse complement strand
ACCGCGGACGGAGCAATCCGGACGGCAGGGCAAACCCCACGCGGAGCAAGACCAAATAGGAGAGGAGGAGCGGCCCGCTCCTATGAACTCTCGGGTAGGTCGCTAGAGCCGGGCAGCAATGTCCGGCGCAGATGAATGGCTGCCGCCCGCAAGGGTACAGAAACCGGCTTATAGTCCGGCAGGCTGCTGCAAGATGGGGGCCGGGGTTCGGGGGCCAGGGGCCGGGTTGAAGTTGACTTTGGGCGGCTGGTCGGCATAGGATCAGGGTTATGTCCATCGCCCGCACGCTCGGCGTCGCGCTCCTTGCGGGATTAACGGTCCTTCCGCGGTACGGCGCGGCGCAAACGCCGCCCGTCTACAAAACCCTCCATAGCTTCACCGGCCAGAGCGGGGACGGGGCCGTTCCCATGACTGGCCCGGTTATTGGCACCAACCAGGAACTGTATGGCACCACTTCGAAGGGCGGGGCTGGAGGCGCCGGCACGGTGTACGAGCTCAAGCCGCCCGCGTCGCCCGGCGGAGCCTGGACGGAGACCGTCATCTATAATTTTCCAAGCACCTCCGCCTGCTGCATTTATCCCAACAGCCTGACCCTTGGCGCGGACGGAGCGATTTATGGCACGACCACGCCACAGGGCAACCTGGATGGCGTAAACCAATACGATCCCGGCTTGGGCTGGGGTACCGTGTTCGAGCTGAAGCCGCCGGCGGCGGCGGGGGACGCCTGGACGGAAACGGTCATCCACAGCTTTACCCGCCCGGGCGACGGGGTCGCTCCCTATGGCGCGCTAGTCATGGGGACAGATGGGGCGCTGTACGGCACCACGATCCATGGCGGGACGGGGCCTTGTCTTCGATTGCAAGGCGGCGATGCGGGTTGCGGCGTGGTGTACGAGCTCACGCGGCAGGCGGACGGCTCCTGGACGGAGAGCGTGCTCTACTCCTTCACCGGCCAGAACGGCGACGGAGCTTATCCCACTGGCGTAGCGATCGGCCAGAGCGGCGCGCTCTACGGCGGCACTCTCGGCGGTGGGGATACGGGTTTCGGAACGGTATTCGAACTCCAGCCGCCGGCCGCTGCAGGCGGGGCCTGGACGGAGACCGTGCTGCACAGCTTCACCGACTCGTTCACCGACGGCGGCAATGCCGATTCGACCCCGGTGATTGGCGGAAACGGCGCGCTGTACGGGACAACCTACACGATTGCCGGCAATGGTGCTGGCTCAGTGTTCCGGCTGACGCCGCCAGCGGCGCCTGGCGGAACGTGGACCGAGGACGCCATCTTCCGCTCTGGAGGGTTTAGCGGGGGGCTAACGCCGAATGGGCTGACCCGCGAAGCCAGCGGGGCGCTATTCGGAACCACTTTGTTGGGTGGGATCGACTGTCCCACAAACGGCTGCGGCGTGGTGTTCGAACTGGAGCCGGTAAAGGGTGGAACCTGGCCGGAGACCATCCTGCACGATTTCACGGGCCAGAACGGGGATGGCGCTACGCCGTATCCGTTCAGCATCCTGGCCATCGGGGCGAACGGAGCCATCTTCGGCACGACTACGGCGGGCGGCTCCGCGGGGATGGGCGTAGTGTTCGAGATCGACCGGTAGCGCCCGGCTTTGTGGTTCAATGGGCGGGCGATGGCTCTTGGATTTGTGATAATCTCGTCCACAATCATGAAATCCTTACCGCTGTTTCTGCTGGCTCCCCTCCTGCTGGCGCAGGAAAAGGTGGATCTGTACACTGTCAACCGCATCAAGGCCGAGGAGTTCCAGAACTCCAAGGTGATGGAGAATGCGTTTTATCTGTCCGACGTCTATGGGCCGCGTCTCACGGGATCGCCTGGGCTAAAGGCAGCCGCCGAGTGGGCGGTGCGGCGCATGACCGAGTGGGGGCTGGCCAATCCCGGCATGGAAAAATGGGGGCCCTTCGGGCGCGGCTGGACGTGCGTACATTTCAGCGCCAGCCTGAAGGAGCCGCAGTACGCACCCCTGATGGGGTTCGCGCGGCCATGGTCGCCGGGCACGCAGGGACCTGTTTCGGGCGAGCCTGTGATGGCGGTCATCAAAACAGATCCGGATTTCGAAAAATACAAAGGGAAGCTCAAGGGCAAAATCGTGTTGCTGGAGGATATCCAGGCGTTGGTTTCGGAAACCGAACCGGATCTGAAGCGTTACACCGACGCGGAATTGGCTGCGGACATGCTGGCGCCGGATCCTGCAGACCGGCCGTTTGCTAATCCGTTGCCGCTGACGCCGGGTCCAGGCGGCATGCCGGCGGCGCGCGCGGCTGGCCCAGGCGGCGGCCCATCGGGTAATCCGCGGATGGATCGCGAGGCGCGCGAGAAGTTCCGCGACAAGTTGAATCAGTTTCTGACGGACGAAGGCGTGGTGGTGGCGGTCGTCCCCAGCCGCCGGGCAACGCCCGGAATCATTTTCAGCGAGGCGGCGGGTTCGCAAGATCCGAAGAAGCCGCTACCGCCGCCGGAGGTGGCGCTGGAGGTGGAGCAATACAATCGCGTGGCGCGGCTCATTGACAAGAAGGTCCCGGTCACGCTGGAGTTCGATATTCAAAACAAGTTTCTGGACGATACGCAGGATTCTTTCACCGTGACCGGTGAGTTGCCGGGCGGCGCCAAGAAGGACGAATTGGTGATGTTGGGCGCGCATCTGGACTCCTGGACCGGCGGCACCGGCGCGACGGACAACGGCGCCGGCAGCGCCGTGGTGCTGGAAGCCATGCGCATCCTGAAGGCGCTGGATCTGAAGATGGCCCGCACGGTGCGTGTAGCGCTGTGGACCGGCGAGGAGGAAGGGCTGCTCGGTTCGCGCGCTTATGTGAAAGAACACTTCGCGGATCGCGAGACCATGGCGCTGAAGCCGGAGCACGCCAAGCTTTCCGGTTACTTCAACCTGGATAACGGCACCGGGAAAATCCGCGGCGCTTATCTGCAAGGCAACGACATGATGCGGCCCATTTTCCAGGCATGGCTGGAACCGTTCAAGGACTTCGGCGCCGGCACGGTGACCATCCGCAATACCGGCGGCACCGACCACCAATCGTTCGACGCTGTCGGATTGCCGGGCTTCCAGTTCATTCAGGATCCGCTGGACTATGCCTCAGAAACGCACCATTCGACCGCGGACGTGTACGACCACTTGCAGGCCGGCGATCTGATGGAGGCTTCCGCCATTATGGCGGCGGTGGTCTACGAGGCAGCCACGCGGGACGAGATGCTGCCGCGCAAGCCGCTGCCCAAGCCCCAGCCGCCCAAGGCGCCGGCCGCGGCGTCGGCTGGGGGAAGCTAGACAAAGACCACTTTTGGTGGCGCAGGTGAGTTCGCCCTGCCAACTGGATCTCCGGCTTAGCCGTTGGTCTGCTTCAACTCGTTGGAAAGCCTCGAGTGGCCACTTCTCCACTCCCGTTTGACGGTTCTCGTGGCCCCCCTGGCGTGCTTCTGATTAGAAGGGGGTCACGGACGCTATTTTGGTCGTTTGGATCGCGAGAGCGTCTGCCGCGCTGCGATTAGTTTGTCGCTTTCGGCCGATATAGTGTAATGTGGTGGAATGGGCGAATGAAAAGCGAAATGGCAAGCATCCAAGAGAAAGCACGATTCAAGAGGCAGGGCCGGCCAGTCCGTAGACGGCGCGTTCCGGTCTGCTCGATCCAGGCGTGAGGCGGCATGTCGATAGAACAAAACTACGATATTCGGTTTGTGGCTTCACTTGCGCTTCGCGAAAAGCAAATCCAACAGAACTACCGCCCGATCATCGCGGTCCATAAGTGGTTTGCGCGTCGGCCGGGGACATTATTTCGCGGGCTGCTGCTGTCGGAGTTTGGCAACAAGCCTGTGGAAGAAACCTACTACCATCCCAACAGCTTCGAGGGGGTGACGATTGCCGATCCGTTCATGGGTGGTGGCACGCCGCTGCTAGAAGCCAACAGGATCGGGTGCAACGTCATTGGCACGGATATCAACCCGATGGCGGCGTGGATCGTGCGCGAAGAGATCGACGCGATAGACCTGAAGGCTTACGCGAAGCAGGCGGAGGAGCTACTCGATCACCTCGCGGGGGAGATCGGACACCTCTATAAGACCCGATGCCCCGCTACTGGCCGCAAGGATGCCGAAGTCAAATATTTCCTGTGGGTCAAGACCGGGACGTGCTCCGCGTGCAAGAAGGGTTTCGATCTGTTTCCGGGCTACGTGCTGGCGGAAGATGCCCGTCATACGTCGTACGTTCTGGTGTGCGCAGCCTGCGGCGATCTCAATGAGGTTGCAGATCCGGGCCAGCTAGGCACCTGCCGATGCGGAAAGGCACTTACGACGGAAGGACCTGTTTCCCGTAATAAGTGCGCGTGCCCGCATTGCGGACACATCAATAGTGCACCTTTTGATGGCGACGGCCCGCCGTCGCATCGTTTGTTCGCCATCGAATACTACAACCCAGATCTGAAGGGGCGGCCGGGCCGCCTTTTCAAGAAGCCCGACAAGGACGACCTGGCGCGGGTGAAAGCGGCGGAAGCTGCCTGGCAGGAGGCCAATGCGCGGTTTGTCCCTGATGATCTGATTCCCGAGGGAGACGAGTCTTCGCGGCTACACCGGTGGGGCTACCAGCGTTTCCGCGAGCTGTTTAATGCACGTCAGCTCCTCGGTCTGGAAACAAGCGCGCGCATGATCGCCGGGGTCGAGGATCTTCGCTTGCGCCGGGCGCTTGCAACGAACCTCTCCGACCTGCTGCGGTATCAGAATATGCTGTGCCGCTACGACACGATGGCGCTTAAGTCGCTCGATGTGTTCTCGATCCACGGCTTTCCGGTTGGGTATGTACAGGTCGAGTCCAATCTGCTTGGTATCCGCAACGGCAACTCGCTCCCGGTGGGCTCCGGCGGCTGGATCAACATCGTCGAGAAATACACGAAGGCAAAACGCTACTGTACGGCGCCCTTCGAGGTTCTTTTTCAGGGCAAGAATAAGGTGACACTCCCAATCCGGGGAGAGTGGATCGGGGATAAGAGCCCTGAGCATCCAGACGCGCATGAGCGGCTGATTGACATCCGTTGCGCCTCTGCGACGGCGGCGGAAATGCCACCATCCAGCCTGGACGGTGTGTTTACCGACCCTCCATATTACGGCATGGTCCAATACGGCGAGCTCATGCATTTCTGCTACGTTTGGCTTCGAAAGCTGATAGGAAAAGATTTTCCGGGTCTCGAACAGGTGACTACGCGGCACGCGGAGGAGTTGACCGGCAACGAGACGGCGGCCCGCGGCCAGGCGCACTTCGCGGAAGGGCTCGCGAACGTTTACACGCGCATGGCGCGGGCACTGAAGCCGGGCGCGCCTCTTGTGTTCACCTATCATCACAACCAGCAGCACGCGTATCTAGCCGTGGGGATGGCAATTCTGGATGCGGGGCTCACGTGCTCGGCGTCGCTCCCATGCCCAGCGGAGATGGGCGGCTCCATCCACATCCACGGCACGGGCTCATCCATCGTTGATACCGTCTTCGTTTGCCGCGATCGCGGGACGACGCCGCGCGCGTGGCTCTTCGAGGATGACGAAGGCCTCGCCGATATCCTGGCGAGGGACCTGGCGGAACTTCGGGCCGCCGGCATGAAGCCCACAGCAGGGGATATTCGCTGCACGGCGCTAGGCCACATCACCCGGATGGCGATCTGGCAACTGCGGCCATCCTGGGAAGCGACTCTGCCGACGGGAAAAAAACTTGCAATCTTCCGGGAAGCGATGGATGCCATCGCCACCGTTGAGAACGCGACTAAGCGGTTAGAGGGGTTGAGGGTTTCCCAATTTGCCATGCTCGGCGGTCTGTTCGCCGGGCAGGAAGGGGAACTGGCCGATGCCGTTGCGTTTTGACGCCGACTACGGCGATCCCTCATTGTCGTTTGACCCTCTCGTCGACGAGGTGTTTGCTGAGCTCAAGTCCAGTTTTCTGGAGATGCCGCGCGGCGAGGGCTTTATCGACTACGCAACCTTTGAGCGTGGCTACCAAGCCCTGAAACGAGCGACTGGCGATTTTGAGACAGTCACACCAGTGACGGTCGAGACCGCTGTCGCAGAGGCGCCCATATCTTTCATCGTCTTCCGGACCATTCTGGGCTTCACGCCGCCTGAATGGGCGTACATCACCACGGAAACTACAGCCGTGCCTGTTGACCAGGGCGCGGCACGCTCGATTGACCGTAACATGCGCCTGAAGCCACTTACGCCTCGGCCCCTCGGGTCCATCCTGACCGATCAGCGCATCCGGGCGATGATTGAGGCGGGCGTAAAGATCCTGCTTGACGGCGCGAAGACAGAAATTCCAACGCTCCTTCATCGCCTCGACAAAGCCGACACCAAAGAGGGCATTAAGAGCGTCGAGGCCGTCGCCGATCTCGGCGTCCCTTATCCCGTTCTCCTTTACGAGCGATTTCTCGGGCGGCCGTTCGCATCACACCGGGACTCGGTGAGTGAACTGGTCGGCGAGGTGGTCGAGGCCGCCGTCAAGGATGTTCTGACTGACGGCAAGGTAAGTTTCCGGGATACGAAGCGGGCCGAGCGCGTTACTGGGTTTGACCAGGCGCCGGATTTCATCATCCCCGACGAGTTCAATCCGGTGGCGTTGATCGAGGCGAAGCTTACCGAAGACGACGGGACGGCCCGCGACAAAGTGGCGCGGGTGCAGCGCCTCCGCACGCTACGCGACGAAGCTGGCCACACCTACGACGTGATTGCCTGCATCGCCGGACGGGGGTTCAAGGTGAGGCGCGAGGACATGCGCCGTCTGCTTCAGGCGACCGATGGCAAGGTGTTCACCCTCATGAATATGCACTTGCTCATCGATCACACGCGTATCCGGGAGTACCGGTCGAGGTGACGCGATGATTCTGTCCGATGCCCGATCAGATCAAGAGCGTCGTGCATGCCGCGGAAGCACTTCTTTCTGATCCGGCATTCTCCGCCAGCTTCCGGATGACCCGCTTGATGGTGTCGTCGGCCGCCTCCTCAGGATGCAAGCAGCCGTGCCACTCGAAGATCCGAAGCAGTTTCCGGTACATCTCCACGTATTTCTCTTGCGCGCGACTCGCATCCGGGTCAAGCCGCGTCAACAGGCGCGACAGGTCGTCCTCATGTTCCTCCCAGGCGGATGCGCGCCGCGGCATTCAGGCCATTATAGTAGCCAACGTTTCCGGAGGCGTCGCCGTACGCCACAAAAGCGCTCATTTCCATGAAAGGTTTTGCGCCTCGGATACATAAGTAAGTAGGGGCGACTGAAACCGGCCGCCTCATCAGGCTTGATCCCATCAGGGAGAGGATATGGCGGTTGCATCTACGACCATTGAACTGGACCCGTGCTTATATCGGCAATTGCATCGTTCCGCTGCCCACGCTCTTGAGCGCGAACGTCCAGGTCACTTGTTGGAGGCCGCCGACCTGGTCCACGACGCCTATCTAAGAATCGTGTGCTCTTGCCAGGGCGTCCGGTTCGAGAGCAGGGGGCACTATATCGCGATTGCGGCCAGGACCATAATCAGACAATTGGTGGATCGTGCACGTGCCGCACGCGCGCAGAAGGCGAACGGCGGTGTGCGGGTCGAAATTGGCTCGGATCTGGCGCATGTTTATGACGACCCACGCGTGAGATACGAGGTCGGGGAAGCCCTCGCGCGCTTAGCTCAATTCGAGCCGCGGCTGCACCTGGTGGTCAAATTGCATTTTTTCGCTGGGCTATCCTTCGACGAGACCGCCGCGGCTTTGGCCATTCTCGGTTCGAACGGTGAAGCGGGATTGGATGGCCGCGCGCAAATGGCTCTGCGCACATCTTACGGATAGCCGCGCCCGGAAGCGTTACCGCCGCCACGCCACCCGTTCAATCCGCCCGATCGCGAACATATAAAACACCGCCCCCGTCAGCGCGAAACCCGCGCCCCCCGCGTCGGTCACATCGATCCACTCGAAATTTTCCCTTTGCCCGCAACCACTTCGCGCTCCCAATTTCGGACTCTACCCTCCCACCGTGCTCTGCTGAGTTTGAGGAAACCTCATGTCGCCCAATCTCCCCCTAACTCCCGCTCAGGAACAGGTGCTGGCGCACATCGCCGCTGGCGCCACCGTCACCACCGCCGCTCGCATTGCGGGCGTCCACCGCAACACCATCGGAAACTGGCTTCGTTCGTCGCCTGCTTTCCACGATGCCCTCGAACAGGCGCATCACTGCCAGGCGTTGTTCTGGCGCGAGCATTCCGAAGTCCTCGCTAGCAATGCCTTCAACTGCCTTGAGGAAATCATCGACGACAAACGCGCCAACGTCAACGCCCGCATCAAGGCCTCGCTGGCCATCATCCAACTCGCGGGATCCCCGCTCAAACCCTGCCCCCATCCTCCCGCGCCAGATGCCGCTCCACCCGCCGCGCCGGCGCTGGAGCCCTGTCCACAGCCACCCGCCCCCGCCGATCCGCCCGGCGCCGCGCCCACTCAACCTGAAAACGTGCACAAAAGTGCCCAATCGCTCCCTGAAAAGCCCTCGCCCGCCCACCTCGTGGCCCCCCCGTCTGCCACCCCCAACCCCAAAACCGGACGCAACGACACCTGCCCGTGCGGCAGCGGAAAGAAATTCAAGCGTTGCTGTCTAGGAAAATCTCCCGCCGTGGCCGGTCCGGCCCTGAAAGCGGTTGCCTGATCCGCAACCGCGAATTGGGTTTGATCGTTAAAAAAACAAAACCACCAGCCACCAGCCACAAACCACCAGCCACGGCGGCGAAGCCGCCCAAAGCCCGCGAATTGGGTTTGATCGTTAAAAAACAAAACCACCAGCCACCAGCCACAAACCACCAGCCACGGCGGCGAAGCCGCCCAAGGCCCGCGAATTGGGTTTGATGGTTAAAAGCAAAACCACCAGCCACCAGCCACAAACCACCAGCCACGGCGGCGAAGCCGCCCAAGACCCGCGAATTGGGTTTGATGGTTAAAAACAAAACCACCAGCCACCAGCCACAAACCACCAGCCACGGCGGCGAAGCCGCCCAAAGCCCGCGAATTGGGTTTGATGGTTAAAAACAAAACCACCAGCCACCAGCCACAAACCACCAGCCACAAACCACCAGCCACAGCGGCGAAGCCGCCTTACCGCCGCCACTCCACCTGCTCGATCCGCCCAATCACGAACATATAAAACACCGCCCCCGTCAGCGCGAAACCGGCAGCTACCGCGAACGCCCAGAAGAACTGGCCCGTCCGCTCCACCACCTGACCGGTCAGCGCCGACGCCACCACTCCCGCCAGATTGCCGATGCCGTTCTGAATGCCGGTCCATTTGCCCGCGGCCGGCGGTCCGGCCAGCGTCTGGATCAGAGCCCAGTGATTGGAACTCCACATCCCGAAGAAAATGCACGTAACGAACAACAGCGCCATGGAGAGGTCTTTGCTATCCACCATCGCCACGGGCAGGATGATGGTGGACAACGTGAGACCGCCTACGGTAAAAGTCTTTCGTACCCGCGTGGGCGTGGCGCCGGCGGCGATCCAGTGGTCCGAAAGCCACCCGCAGATAGCGGCCGAAAGTCCGATCGCCAGATAGGCCAGCGCGCTCATGGTGGTCATGCGGTCGCTCGAAAAATGGCGCTCCTTCACCATGTAGGAAGGCAACCAGGTGAGTAGGAAATACCAGACATAGTTGCCGCAGAACAAGCCGCCGAACGATCCCCACGCCGAGCGTTGCGCCAGGATGTGGAGCACGTCGGGCGACTTCGCCAGTTTCTCGCCCGAGATGCCGTGGCCGCGCGGCATCCACTTCATCCAGGGCACCAGCCAGAGGAGGCTGGCCGCCCCCAAGACTAAGAAGAACGGCCGCCAGCCGAAGCGCGCCATCAGCAGCCCCCCCACCAGCATTCCGAGCGCCGGCCCGAACTTCGACCCGGCATCGATCAGGGCATTGGCGAGCCCCCGGTGGTGCTCCGGAAAATGCGTCGCGAAGATCTTGGAATACGACGGATACGCCGCCGACTCGCCCATCCCCAGGAGCAGGCGCAGCGAAAACAGCAGCACAAAGCCGCTGGCCACGCCGGTTAGGGCAGTGGCCACGGACCACAGCAGGAACGCCGCGGCATACACCTTGCCCACGTCGAAGCGGTCCAGCACCGCTCCCACGATGCCCAATAATTGGAACAAGGCGTAGGTCCAAAAGAAGGCCGACAGCAGATATCCCTGGCGCGCGGGGTCGAGGCTCAAGCCCTTGGGGGCAGGCAACGCCACGGCGATGGAGAGATTGCTGCGATCGATGTAGTTGATAAAGATGGAAACGACGAGCAGCAGCAGGACGCCCGATTGCGCGCCCGACAACTTGGTACGAGCGGCGCCAGGTGTGATGGACATAGTCTTAGTTGGTTGGTTTATCGCGCGGTGGAGCCGTGGTGGCGAAATCGGTCTTCACGCGCTCGACGTATTGATCGAGCAGCTCCGCAACCCGCTCCCGGCGTGCCGACTTCATGATCATGCCCACGTGGTGCGGCCGCTGCATGCGCCACACAATCTCCGGATCGTTATAGGCCGACGTGTCCGGATGCTCCTGCTTGGCCAGCGACACCAGCAGCGCCGCGTAGTTGTTGGCGGGCTGCGGCGGTGCATAGGGCAGCTTGCCGCCGGCGATCTCCACCTTGGCCCACTCGCCCCACAAATTCAGGCCCGTGGCCGCTTCCACCAGCTCCGCGATATGCGCGCCCCCCACGCGTGCCGAAGTCTCCAGGAAATAGAAAAGGCCATCCTCGCCCTTGATGAACTCGGTATGCGAGACGCCCCGCAACAGCCCCATGGCCCCCAGCACACGCACATTGTTGGCTATGAGCGCCTCCGCATCCGCCGATCCGCGCTCCAGCAGGCGCGTGGTGAAGATGCCGCCGCGGTGCGACACATCCAGCGGCGGATAGCCATACTGGCTGGCCACCGCGAACAGCACCTGGTTCTGGTACACGATGGAATCCACGTGGCAGACATCGCCCGCGACAAATCGCTCCACCAGGTAGAACGACCGCTGGTCGCCCAGCAGCCGATCGGCCGCCCGGAGCTCATCCAACGAGTGAATTAACTGGATGCCGATGGCGCCGGCCATCAGGCGCGGCTTCAGCACCCAGGGCGGCGGAATGCGCTCGGTAAAGTGGCGCACTCTCTCGTCGTTCAGCAGGTGCACGAACTCGGGCACCCGCAGCCCCGCCTCCATGGCCTGCATGCGCATGGCCAGCTTGTCGCGAAAATAACGGGTGGTGGTCTCGCCCATGCCCGGAATGCGCAGATGCTCGCGCAGCGAAGCGGCCATCTCCAGGTCGAAATCGTCCAGCGCCACCACCCGGCCGATCACCTGCGTGCGCGCCAGGTGGCTGATGGCCAGCAAGGTATCGTTGCGGTTCCAGCTCTTGTCCTTGTCCGGCATGTAGAAGATGTCGTCGATGCTCTCGCGCGGCCACTGCGCGTGATTCTGCAGGCTCAACGAGGTGATCAGGAACACGCGCGAGCCTTGGCGCTTGGCTTCGCGCAGGAAGTCGTGGCCTTTCTCGTAACTGGCGAGGCAGAGGAAGGTCAGCGGGTCCATGGCAGAAACGCGTTCTGCTGAGAAGCGACGATCAAGACCAGGCAGCCATTAACGGTGTGGCTGTCGCGATGACTGGTGGATACGCCGGCGCACTGATAGTCGCCGGCGCGGAGCACGAAGTCTCCAAAATGCAAGTCGCCCTGCAGGACGTAACAGTGCTCTACGTCGGCATGCGAGTGGGGTGGATATTTGGCCCCTGGCTCCATACGCACCAGCAGCGCCACATTGCCTGTCTGGGACTCTTGGTACAGCCGTTTGGCGACCACTCCGGGAACCAGCGGATGCCATGCGCCCTCGTCCGCGCGCACTACGCGAATGCCTGCGGGCGGTTCGGATTGCTGGATGCGGGCCAGCAGCTTGTCGCGCAAATGCGGTGGGGCGGCCACTCCGCCGCCGAAAGGCAGCCAGCTTGCGGCTTCCCGGAAGGCGCGCGCTTCGGCAGCGCAAACGCTGCAAGTCTGGGCGTGTTCCGCGAACTCCGCCTCCTCGTTGGGTGGGAGCGCGCCGGCCGCGAAAAGGCTGGCCAGTTCACGGACTTCGTCGTTGGCGGTCCGATGTTCCGTCATTCCAGGACTCCCAGGTGCGCGCGTAGTTTCATCATACCCATTCGGATGCGGGTTTTCACGGTGCCCAGAGGCTGGCCCAGCCGCTGAGCCAATTCCGAATGACTGTAACCGTACCAGTAGGACAGCTCGATGGCCTCGCGTTGCTCGGGCGCGAGCGCACTTAGCGCCACTTCCACATCCCGCTGCACGGCCGGCTGCCGGGATGCATGCGCCGCGGCGCCTACTTCGGTTAGCGCCTCCTCGCGCCGGCCGGCGCCGGATCGCAGCCTGTCGATCGAGCGGCTGCGCGCCATCGTCACCAGCCAGGCGGTCGCCGACCCGCGCCGCTCGTCGTAGTTCGCCGCACTCCGCCAGACTTGCGTGTAGATGTCGAGCGTCACCTCTTCGGCGTCGGCCGGGTTACCTAAAATGCGCAAGGCCATTCCGTAGATCAGGCGGTTCGTAGCGTCGTATAGAGCCGCCAGGGCGCTTTGGTCGGCCGCCGCGATGCGGCGTACGTAGCCGCTCAACTCGCGTTCCAGATTGGTGCGCGAAGCGTCCGCGGGCTCGAAAGCTGGCATCGTTGACGGCAAAAGGGAGTATAACGCAAAATCGCGCTTCGGCGGGGGTGTATAACAGACATAGGGGAGCGGACGTGGCGCAGGCATTCCTGCCTGCCGCGATGGCACTCCTGCCATCGCGCCGGGCGAAGCCCGGCTAGGCGAGCTTCGCTCGCCGTGAAGTGCCTGCGCCACGTCGAGCACCACGGATATAAGGGAGGCTGTCTTTTGATTCGTTTACTATGCTGTCTGCTTGGTGCGGTCCTGCTGAGTGCCGGCACGCCTTTGTTTCGACCCACCATTGAGCTAGGCGCTACCGGTTGGACCGCCGAACGCGGATCGCTGTCGATAGATGACAAGTCACTTCGCATCGAGCCGGGCAACTCGCGCGATGCTTGCGTGCGCTCCGCGCCGGTTACGCTGCGCATCGGTCAGAGCTACGAGTTGCGCGGCTGGGTGCGCACCCAAGGCCTGGAAGTGCGCGACCTGGACCGCTCCCCTATCGCCATCGGCGCCGCGCTGACCATGGCCTCCATGCCCTTCGACGTGCACTCCGCCGCGCTGGGCGGCACGCGCCCGTGGACCCGCCTTTCGCTGCGCTTCGTGGCCAGCCGCGCGGACGATCGCATCCTGCTCACAGTGGGCAATGGCGGCGCATTCACCGGCAAGGCCTGGTTTTCGGGCGTCACGCTCGAGGAAGCCCCCTCCGCTGGCGATCCGCCCGCCGCGGCGGTCCTCACCTTTGGCCCCGCCTATCGCTATCCATCGGCCGGCTGGATCTATCTCCACATCGAAGGCCAGCCCTATGAGCGCGGTTACCAGCACGGCCACCTGATGGCCCGCGAGATCCCCGAATACCTGGAACGCTGCGCCGCGGATCTCGGCGCCAAGCCCGGCGCGGAAGGTTGGAACCAGCTCCGCACCACGGTGAACGCGCTGTTCCTGCGCGGCTTCAACGCCGAGCTCCTCGAGGAAATGCGCGGCATCGCCGACGGCGCATCCGATGCCGGCGCCCGCTGGCTGGATCGGCGCATCGACCTGGTGGATATCGTGGTCGCCAACACGACCGTAGAACTTGGCGAATTGGACGGCGCCATGCCCATGACGCCCACCGGCCTGGAAGGTCTGCACCTGAATGCGCCGCCGTATTACGACCGCCAGCGCGACACCGTGATCGATCATTGCAGCGCCTTCGCCGCCACCGGCCCGGCCACGCGCGACGGTCGGATGGTGATCGGCCATGTCACCTGGTGGCCGCTGACGCTGGCCGAGCAGACCAACGTGATGCTCGACATACAACCCGCCAAGGGTCACCGCATCCTCATGCAGAGTTACCCCGGCGGCATCGAGAGCGGCACCGATTGGTATCAGAACGACGCTGCCATGGTGCTCACCGAGACTACCATCCGCCAGTCGCCGTTCAATATCCAGGGTACTCCGGTCGCCTTCCGCGCGCGCGAGGCCATTCAGTATGGTGGCAATGTAGATGAGGTGGTGGAGCGTCTGGGCGCGCGCAACAACGGTCTCTACACCAACGAGTGGCTGATCGGCGACGGCAAGAATAACGAGATCGCCATGTACGAACTGGGCACCGCGCACACACGGCTCTGGCGCAGTTCCAAAAACGAGTGGTTCGGCGGAACGGATGGCTTCTACTGGGGCGATAACAACGCCAAGGATCTCGAAGTCCGGCTGGAATATGTGCCCGATCCGCAAGGCACGCCCGAGTACGTGCCGTACGTGCCGAGAGCGCGCGATACGGCGTGGCAGGACCTCTATCGCCGCTATCGCGGACAGATCGACGAACAGTTCGGTTTTCTGGCGTTCCGCACCGCGCCGCTGGTGAGCGCACCCACCATGGATGCGAAAATCGCCACCGCGGATATGGCCTCGAACCTGATGGTGTGGGCCGCTATCGGTAAACCCAACCAGCGTGAATGGGTGGCGCCCGGGCCGTCCCGCCGCGGCTATTACGCCAAGAACGACGGCCTGTTTCCATCCGGTTACCAGTTGTTCCGCGCCGAAACTACGCCGGGATTGCGCGCCGCCGTTCAGGAAAATGAAAAACTGCGCCTGGTTTCCAGGCATGCGCCGAAGGACCACGACGAGGAGGACGAGGACGCGGAATCGCCCTATGCCCCGCGCCTCTGGCAAGGTTGGCTATTGCCGGCCGGCGACGGGGATGTGTGGCTGGTGGCGGGATCGGCGGCTTACCATAGCGACTTGTTGTCGCATGACGTGGACATGCAGGTGAAAGTGCGGCGCGCCACTTACCGGCGCTTGCAAATCGCGGCCGCCCCGTACGAGCGATTTGCGCTGGAAGAGGCCAGGGGCGCGCTCTTTCTGGATGCGTTGCGCCGCCGCCTGGGCGACGAAGCATTTCTGAAGCTGATGCGCGATTATTTCGCCGCCAATACCACCAAGACGGTTACCGCCCAGTCGTTCCTGGATAAGGTGGGCACGCCATTCGCGGTGGATGAGGGTGCAGGACCGGCGTATTTGACGACCGATATCGCGAGCCGGCTCGCATCGGCCGTGCTGGTTTACGGCACCGTGCGCGAAGCCGGCGCCAACCGCTACGCGGCCGAACAACTGCAGAAGCAATTTCTGGACGAGTTCGAAAGCGCGGTTCCCATTCGCAAGGATTTCGAAGTATCGGACGACGATCTGCGGGCGCGCGACGTCATCTTTGTCGGCCGGCCGGAGGCCAATTCAGCGCTGGCGGCGTGGAGCGATCGCCTGGGTTTGGAGTACGCGGAAAATGTATTTCGCATCGGCGGCGCCGCGCACCCGTCCGAACGCGATGCGCTCTTGTTTGCAAGCAAGAACCCGCTGGATCCGTCCCACATGGTGCTGGCGGTGGCGGGAAATGACGCGTTGCGCACCGTGAAGTTGGCTGTGAGCGCGAGGGACTGGAAGACGGGAGAGTATCAAATAGTGGAAGACGGCAAGGCCACCGCGGGATTCACGAAACACTGACGCTACGCCGCCCCGGTGTCTACTTCGCGGCTTCCTTTTTCTTCTCCTCCGCCTTTTTGTCGTCCACCGGATGCCGCGGCTTGCGCGCGACGGGCTTCGCACTGGCTAGCTCGATGTAAGCGCGGATGACGCGCTCCTTCTGCTCCGGGTCCGCCATCAGGTAACGGCGCTTGTCGTCCGCACCCGAGAGTTTGAAGTAGTTCTCCTTGGGTCGCACGGCGTAAAGCATCGCCGCCATGGCCCACGACGGTGCATCGTAGGGCATCGGCCTGTAGGCGCGGTAAGCATCCACCACCGGATGGCCGCTGGCCCAGGCGAAATCCTTCTCGATACTCTCCCCTGGAAACGGCAGCGCCGCGCCCACATCCTCTTTCACCGTCACAATCGGCGTGGGCCACATGTCGTACACCTTTCGCGCGGCGGCGACATCGGCGCTCAAGCCGCTTTCGGTGACGCACAGCAGCCGCACCTTACGCGCGATCAGATCCTTCACGCCGTACATGTCCAGCAATTTCGCCAGATCGGTAGCCGGTCCGCTGAGCACCACCGCCGCGTTTGTGTCGTGGTACGCCGTCAGCGCATTGCGGATCAGCGTCCCCACTTCGGCGGTATCGTTGATGCTCTTGACGGCGCTCTTCTCCGAAACGGCCAGCATCGGCGCACTGGCGGCAGGCTTCGTATCGGCGAGCCCCACCGGTGGCGCGTGCATGAACATCGCGGCGGGTCCCGTAGTGGCGCTGGCGTAGAAGATCCGCACCGCGTCGCAGAATTGCGCCGCCTGCAGATTCGAATTGCTGACCGCGATGCCCGCGATTCGCGCCTGGTCCTTGCCGTCGAAGCCGTGCAGCATCGCCAGGGCCAGCACGTCGTCGATGCGGTCCATCGCCGAATCGAAAACGATTCCTACGGGCGGTTTGACGACCGGAAACTGCATGTCAGGTGAGATCCAGCGTGTCCAAGCGTCCGGTCGAATCGCCGAAGTGCTCGACGTGTACGCCCATGCGGTCCATCATCGCCAGGTAGAGATTGCACATGGGTGTCTCGCGGCGATAGACGATGCGCCGCCCCGGCTTGAAGTGACTGCCACCGCGGCCGGCGATCAACGTCGGCAGGTCTTCGTGCAAATGGCGGTTGCCATCGGAAAGCCCGGCGCCGTAGACGATCATGCAATTGTCCAGCAGCGAGCCATCGCCCTCGCGGATGGACTTCATCTTGCCGATCCAGGCGGCGAACTGGCGCACATGATAGCTGTTGATCTGGGTCACCTTCTCGATCAGGTCCGGCTGGTTGCGGTGATGCGTCAGGGGATGGTGGCCGTCGGGAATGTCGATCTCGCGGTACGGGCGCGAGGTGCCTTCGTGCGTGACCAGGAACGTGATCACGCGCGTCAGGTCCGATTGAAACGCCACCGTCATCATGTCGCTCATCAGCTTGAAATGTTCGGCGAAATCCGCGGGAACGCCGTAAGGCTTCTCCATGTGCGGATCGATCTGGGCGTTGTCATGCTCCGCTTTTTCGATCTGCCGCTCGATCTCGCGGATGGACGACAAATACTCGTCGAGCTTGCGCCGGTCGTTGGGGCCCAGGTCCGTTTCGAGCTTGCGCGTATCGTCGCTGACGAAATCGAGAATGCTGCGGCGATACAGATTCTGGCGCGCGCGGGCTTCCGGCGTCAGCGCCATGCCATTGCCGAAGAGCCGCTCGAACAACGCCCGCGGATCCAGCACCGGCGGCAGCGGTTGAGTCTCGCTCTTCCACGCCAGATTGTTGGTGTACGCGCAGGAGTAACCGGAATCGCAATCGCCCGCCTGGCGCGCGTCTTCCATGCCAAGTTCAAGCGAGGGGAAGCGCGTCTGCTTGCCCACCTGGTTGGCCACGATCTGGTCGAATGAGACGCCGGCCTTGATATCGATCACGGTTTTGCGCGGCTGCACGCCCGTCAGGTACGAGGCGCAGCAGCGGCCGTGATCGCCCGCGCCGTCGAGCAGCGCGCGCCCGGTGTTGTGCGTCAGATTGCCGAACAGCGTGATGTCGTCGCGAAACGGCTCCATCGGTTTCAGGATGCGCGGCAATTCGCCCAGCTTGCCTTCGTAGTCCGGATTCCAGCCGT
>Ga0302326_10012887_pt1 | contig 17770 bp, 15 predicted proteins | sample Palsa_T0_3_FD_202264 | JGI IMG/M metagenome (GOLD analysis project Ga0302326, IMG submission 202264) | Peat permafrost microbial communities from Stordalen Mire near Abisko, Sweden - Palsa_T0_3 | ecosystem: Environmental > Terrestrial > Soil > Palsa > Peat permafrost | place: Sweden: Abisko... | reverse complement strand
CCGACCATCAGGCCGGCGACGAAAATCGAGATGATGACGAACAGCAGCATGCCATACATGCCGGAGCCGACGCCGCCGACGATGATCTCGCCGAGCTGAATGTTGATGAGGGGGATCATGCCGCCGAGCGCGGTGAAGCTGTCGTGCATGGCGTTTACTGCCCCACACGATGCCGCCGTGGTGATCACCGCAAACAGCGAAGAAGCGGCGATGCCGAAACGAACTTCCTTGCCTTCCAGGTTGCCGCCGGTAAGACCGAGTGCATTGAGTGCGTCGTTACCGTGCGCCTCGGCCGCGTAACAAGCGGCTACGCCGGCTATGAACAGCACGCCCATCACCGCGAGAATTGCCCAGCCCTGGCGCTGATTGCCAACCATGCGTCCGAACACGTTTGTCAGCGCAGCGCCCAGCGCGAAGATGGAAATCATCTGGACATAGTTTGATAGCGCCGTCGGATTCTCGAACGGATGCGCGGCGTTGGCATTAAAGAAGCCGCCTCCGTTAGTCCCGAGCATCTTAATGGCGATCTGCGACGCGACCGGACCGACCGCGATGGTTTGCTTGGCGCCTTCTAGGGTCGTTGCATCGACGTAAGCACCGAGAGTCTGCGGAATGCCCTCCCAGACCAGGAACAGCGCGAACAGTAAACAAATCGGTAGCAGGACGTAGAGCGTGCAGCGGGTTACATCGACCCAGAAATTACCGACGGTGCGTACCGAATGCCGGGCGAAGCCGCGAATCAAGGCAATGGCGAGCACGATGCCAGTGGCCGCCGACAGATAATTCTGGTGGGTCAGACCGAGCATCTGCACCAGATACGACATGGTGCTTTCGCCGCCGTAATTCTGCCAGTTGGTATTGGTGACAAAGCTCATTGCCGTGTTGAACGACAAGTCTTCGGATACTGCGGACTGTCCGGCAGGGTTGAACGGAAGTAAGGCCTGCGCGCGCATTAACGCATAGAGAATGAGGAACCCGCCGACGTGGAACAGCAGCATCCCGACGGTATAGGTCACGGCGTGCTGTTCCTGCCGTTCGTCCACGCCGGCAATTTTATAAATGACGATCTCTACTGGCCGTAAGATTGGCGAAAGGAAGGTTCGTTCGCCGTTGAACACACGCGTCATATACGCGCCGAGCGGCGGCGTGATCGCAACGATAATGACGCAATAGAGCAGTATCTGAATCCAGCCGATGACGGTCATGGCCGCAACCTCTCAGAACAGTTCGGGCTTGAGCAGCGCGTAAATCAGATAGATCAGCAGGCCCGCGGTTACGGCGCCGGCGAGCGAGTAGTCGAAGATCATCGTGCGTCTCCCTATAGCCGGTCGCAGGCGTAGACATAGCCGATCGACAGCGCGAAAAACGCGAAGCCGATCGCGAGGACAATGGCATCCAGCATTGCGATGCTCCTTGCGAGAAGTACCGCATACTTAGTGATGCAACGCATATGAAATCGAGAGGTCGGCGTACGTCGCGATATAGGAATCTTATAAAGATCGGCATGGGCTTCGGCTTTTATGCCGCCCACATATCGTTGCTGTCGCGCCTATCTCGATTTTTTATGGGCTTCAACGCCATCTTTCGATGCAGAGTCGGCTTCCGCTGGCATCGCGAGATGACACCATGGCGTTTGCGGCAGATTTTGAGCTTCTGTTTGATCGGCTGAGCGACACCTTTTGCGGGGCGCGTTCTTCCAGTGCGGATTTGTTCAAAAAAATTGCCGACGGTAGCCGTCGGCATGTTTCGATTCCTGGTAAGTCCGAAAGAGCCTCAAGAATCGATAGCCTAATCAAGGCAAGTGCGTGGATTGAGGCCGCCTTTGTTTTGATCGAGCTTGAGTTGCCGGGCTGGAAGCTTCGCCGTCTCGCCTATGAGGACGGCGAATGGTGGTGCTCATTGAGCCGCCACCCGAATTTACCGCTGGCGCTGGACGACAGCGTTGATGCCTCGCACGAGATTTTGCCGCTGGCGATCCTGCAGGCGCTTGTTGAAGCACGCCTGAGTATTGGCGCTTGCGATGCGACATCGCCTGTTCCGCAAATCCGGTCTGCCGACGATATTTCGATTTGCTGCGACAACTTCATGTGAACTGGACAAAGTCATGCTTAGACAGCTCGAAAATCCCCATCTGTTCGGTCAGCACTTTCCGGGAGGCTTCTTTTTCCCGTTCGCTGACAACGAACCAAAGTCCATAAAACTGCGTAGGTCACATGCCGCTCCGCCCGCTGTGGTGAATTTTCCGCACCGGCCGGATCCCAGCATCATCAATGAATCGATCCCGCTGTTTTACATCGGTCAGAACAAGAAGGGACGTTGGGTCGTTCGTGAAGCGGAGGGAGGGAGCGGAGGACTGTTTCTGTTCAAACAGTGGGCTGTCCGCTTCGCCCGCCGGCAGAGCGAACCATTCGGCTGTGCAATCATGTTTCTTGCCGAACCGATTGAGCTCGACATCGATAGTCAGGGGAGATGTGCCGGTCCGATTCCGTCCGCGAAGAGCTCGTCGCATCCACCGTCATCTGTTGGCAATTTTGCCACGGCACTCGCCGACGTTTGGCGGAGGTTTACTGCTCTCGTCTTGCGCAATATCGCCGCCCAGCGTCGTAATCGCGCGGCGATTGAGCGGGAATTATTTCGGGGGCAATACACCCTGACGTCGAAGCAAGATGACGATCTAGCGCTCCTGCCGTAGGAGCTGCCGTATTTGTCGGCATCGGCTGAAATGCTTTACGCCGCGTATTATTCAATTTTCGTGCGCCGCGTCGATTGACCACGCGATGGGGCCGAAGTAGCCCAACAATTCGGCCTTGATATACTGTCATGAGTCGGACACCCAAGTGGCGCTGAGCCCTGTGGCAACGGCTGCAGGCTGCGGAGAAGGTGCCGCAGGCTTATCGTGGCAATTCCGAACGTGCTGGATCGGGCTTAACGATGGCTCCCCGCATAGAGATGACCCGGGCGAGAGTAGCAATCGGCGGCTTGGTGCTTGCGGCCATTATTGTTATTGCGTTTTGGGTCTTACGCTCGGGTGAGACGCCGAAACCAACTCCTGCGACCGACGCTGCGCAAACCGCACCGCAAAACAGCGTTGATCTCTCGGATTCGCAACTTTCCTCGGTGAAGGTTGCTGCGGTCGAGGAACGAGATTTCCCGATCGAGAAGCAGGCTGTCGGCAGCATCGACTTTAATGAGGATATGTCGGTGCAGGTCTTTACGCCCTATCAGGGGCGTATCATCGCGCTATTCGCTGAGGTCGGTAACGATGTCAAAAAAGGCCAGACATTATTTACAATCGACAGCGCCGATCTGTTGCAGGCCGAGTCGACACTGATCGCCGCGGCCGGTGTGCTCGATCTCGACAACAAGAATCTGGCGCGTCTGCAAGACCTCTACACGACACAGGCCGTTTCCCAGCGCGACCTCGAACAGGCGGTTTCCGATCAACAGACCGCACAGGGCAACCTGGCGGCGGCCAGTGATGCGGTGAAAATCTTCGGCAAGAGCGATGCCGATCTCGACAAGATCGTTTCGACGCGCACCGCCGATCCGACGCTTGTCGTGCCAAATCCTATAGACGGGCGGGTCACAGCGCGTAGCGGCGCCCCCGGACTCTTCGTGCAACCCGGCAATACGCCCGCGCCTTTCACGGTAGCCGATATCAACACGATGTGGATGCTTGCGAATGTGACCGAAAGCGACAGCCCGGCGTTCAAAGTCGGACAACAGGTCAAGGTGCACGTCGATGCGTTTCCCGGTCATACCTATGAAGGTACCGTCACCACGGTGGGATCGACTGTCGATCCGAGTACGAGACGGGTGCTGGTGCGGTCGCAGATCAAGGACCCGCAGCACGAATTGCGGTCCGGCATGTTTGCCAACTTCGTGATCGACGTCGGCGCACCGGTGCGATCTCCGGCGATCCCGGCGGATGGCATTGTGCGGGAAGGCGATGGCACGATGACGGCGTGGGTCACTGCCGATCGCCGCCGCTTTACGCAGCGTGTGGTCAAGACCGCTAAAGAGCGCGATGGCTATTGGCAAATTCTCGATGGTGTGCAGGCCGGTGAACTGGTTGCTACGGAGGGTGCGCTGTTCTTGAGCAACGCGCTCGCGATTGCGTCGCATTGAACGATGACGGCCTGAAATCGCTGGTGGCGGATTAAAGAGAAAAACAGCCTTAGGGCTGGATCAGGCGGCCGGTCGCCGCCTTGATGACCGCCTCCGTGCGCGTCGCAGCGCCGAGTTTCTCGCGCGCATTGTCGATATGGAAATCGACTGTTCGTTTGGTCAGGTCGAGAATTTTGGCGATCTCGGCGGAGGTTTTGCCGCGTGCCGCCCAGGTCAAAACTTCTACCTCGCGCTCGTTAAGGCCGATGGTCTTCGGCCACAAGCCGGCTCGGGCGACGCCGGTGAGGCGCGCCGCGATGATGGCAGTGAGCATGTCAAAATCGATCGGCTTGGTCACATAATCGTCGGCGCCGAGTTGCCGCCCTTTGAGTTCGTTGTCGCGATCGGTAAGTGCAGTCAGGAACACGAACGGCATTCTCGAGAACCGCGGTGCAAGCGCAATCAGCGAGTCCAACAGCTCAAAGCCGGACATCACTGGCATGCTTATGTCCGACAACACCAGGTCAGGCATGATCTTCAGGATCGTCGCCAGGCCTTCGCGGCCGTCGTGGGCCAGGGCAACCTCGTAACCACGATCGACCAATTCTTCGGCGATAAGCGCCGCGGTTTCGCGATCGTCCTCGATACAAAGGATCTTTGCTTGCGTCGGTGTCATCAAGCCAGCGGGCACCCCAAATATGGCGTTATTGGCGCGGAAACCGAAGCTGTAAATCGTTTAACCGTCAACACTTTCAGTCGTAGGCCAAGCCAGATTCCGATTCCAGCCGGCGAGCCGGTCATTTATACTTGTTTTCCATTCAAGGAGACCATCGTTGCAGCAAGCCCGCCCACGGCGCTGGTCCGGTTTTACGCGGCAGCCGCATTCGATCCGTCATCATCTGGCTGGCGTGTTTTCGCTGTTCTTTCTGCTGGTCTGTATTCTCGGCGCATTCAGCATCTGGCGCTTGAGCAATTTCAATCTTTTGTCCGCGGACGTCGCCGAGGTCTGGCTGCCGACCACACGTGCGCTTGGCGACCTGAACAACTACACCTCGGATTTCCGAGCCATTGAGGGCAGCAACCTTCTTTCGTCCGACCCAGCCGAGGTTGAAGCGACCGAAAAAAAGATGGCGGATCTTGATCGCTCTATCGCATCAGCCGAGCGAGAATTTGAGATGATCCCTCACGAAACAGCGGAGAACGATCTCTACACGAGGTTCAAGGCGCACTGGAACGATTACCGAACGATCGTCAATCACATGCTTGGGCTCTCGCGCAATAATCGCAAGGCCGAAGCGCTTGCCATCTACAGCGGCACGTCGCGAACGGCCTACAACGCGGCCAGCGATACTCTGGGGCATCTAACCGATCAAGCCGTCGCAAGCGCGCAAATAGCAAGCGACCGTCTCGGTGTCGCGTACCGCCATGCGATTTGGCTGATCGTGCTTGGCATACTGTTCGCAGGCGTCATGGTCGTCGCCGCGCTTATCTACATCAGCCGGAATATATCGGCGCCGCTGCTTGATCTTGCGGACCGCATGCGCCGTCTAGCGGCCAACAACACCGATATCGAAGTTATGGAATCCGGGCGTGTCGACGAGATCGGCGAGATGGAGAAGGCTACACTGGTATTTCGCAACAACGCGGTTGAGTTGGTGCGCAGTCAGCAAATGCTCGCCCGGCAGGCTGCGCTGCTCGAAGAGCAGTTGGCCCAGGAACAACGGCTGGCACAAGCGCAGCGCAATTTCGTCTCCATGGCATCTCACGAATTTCGAACGCCGATGACGGTGATAGATGGACATGCGCGCCGCCTTATCAAGATGAAAGGTGTCATGCCGCCGGTCGAGGTCACGGAACGCGCCGGTAAAATACGAAGTGCTATTCTGCGCATGACGCATCTGATCGACAACCTGCTCAACTCGTCACGGCTGATCGACGGCAGCACCGGGCAGTATTTCCACCCGTCCGCGATCGATATTGCTCCGCTCTTGCAAGAGGTTTGTCAGTTGCATCGGGAAATGGTGCCGACGGCTCAGATTAAGGAGCGAATTGAAAAAGTGCCGATGGGGACGGTAGGCGATCCGAAACTGCTGTTTCAGGTCTTCAGCAATTTGTTGTCGAATGCCGTCAAATACTCGCCGAACGGCGGCGCGATCGACGTTGAGGCTGTCATTGTTCTTGGCGAGATCGTTGTCGTTATTGCCGACCATGGCATCGGTATACCGGAGGCTGACCTCAAGCACCTGTTCGAGCGCTATTATCGCGGCAGCAACGTGTCGGGAATTGTCGGGACCGGCGTCGGGTTGTATCTCGTGAAAATGGCGGTCGACATGCATGGCGGGCGAATTAACGTCGAAAGCAAGGAAGGCGAGGGGACTCGCTTTATTTTGCGCCTGCCGATCAGGCGGGAGGTAGTGGAGGACTCTCCTGCGCTCGCCGCTGATACAGCTACAATGGAGGATATGTCGCAATGAGGATGGGAAAGACTGTCGCGGCGGCTTTATTTGCCACTTTGACCTTGGTTTCCGTGAGCCAGGCCGTCGAGATGGCGAGCTTGCCTCAATCCGGCTTACTGATCCGCGTCGATTGGCAAACGCCTGATCAACTGCCGCCGAAATTTCGCAATCATTGCACGGCGGAGAATTTCACCGGTAGGCTATACTGCTCCAATCATTGCGGGATCGACTATCAATTCTTTTATTGCTCGCAGGCCTCGTTCGGGTGCTGTCATCTGGGTCACGGCTACTGCGATTGGGATGGTCATTTGCGCTGCTCGCCGTGAGCAGGGACGGTAAATAATTCAAATTTTCCGCAACTTTGCCGGCATTCTCCGAATAAAGATCTTACGCGTTGGCAATGTCTCGTCGCTAGGTAGTTCCACGTGAGTGGTTCTACGTCGGGGCTTGCAATGGCACTTGTCGGTCGCGCTTTGCGCAGGACGTTCCAGCACGTCGTACGCTTTCGCCGTCATGACGGCGGTTCGATGGCGCTGTTCGCGGGATTGGCTTCCGTTCCGATTATTTTCGCAGTCGGCGCCGGCGTCGATTACAGCTCGGCAAACATGGCGAAGAGCAAGCTCGACGGGGTCGCGGATGCTGCGGCGCTTTCCGCCGTGGATCATACTGCAATCACTGGAACCGCAGCGGCGGCGCAAACGACCGCGACCAATGTCTTCAATTCCGAAGCCACCGGCATAAACAATGTTGCAGTCGGTAATGTGAACGTCACCGTCACTGACGGCGCCACCGGCCGCACCGCCGTGGTTGCCTACACGGCGACCAAAACCAACGCCTTTATGGGAATGTTTGGACTTCCGACGACCAATATCACCGGGCAGTCGCAATCCGCTGCCGGGCTGTCGGTCAATATCAATTTCTATCTCCTGCTCGATAATTCACCATCGATGAACATTGCCGCGACCACGGACGGCATCAATACATTGGTGTCGCACACATCGGCCCAGGGTGGCTGTGCGTTCGCTTGTCACGAGACGAACCCGTCGGCGGATAATCTCGGTAATCCGAACGGTGAAGACAATTACGCCTTGGCGCAGAATCTCGGTGTAGTGACGCGCATGCAAAACCTCGCCAGCGCAACGCAGGCGCTAATGAACACTGCCGCCGCGACCGAGGGGTCCAATACCAGCCAGTACCAGATGGCGATCTATACGTTCGCCAATTCCGGTCTCAGTACGGTCCAATCGCTCACATCGAACATGACGACCGCGCAGGCGTCGGCGGCCAATATCAATGTGCTTGAGGTCTATGACAACAACTGGCTGACCAAGACCAACCAGAACAATGATACCGACACAAATTTTGAAAGTGCGATGTCGGCCATCAACAATATCATGCCCAATCCGGGGCTCGGCACGCCGGTCAGCACGCCGCAGGAAGTGTTATTCATTGTATCCGACGGCGTGGATGATGAGGTCTCTTCAAGTTGCTCGGAGTCGCTTGACGGCAACCGCTGCCAGGCGCCATTCAATACAAGCTGGTGCACGACGATCAAGAATCGCGGCATCCAGATATCAGTGCTGTACACCGCGTATCTGCCGCTCCCGACCAACTCCTGGTACAACGACTGGATCGCGCCGTTCCAGAACCAGATCGCTCCGAACATGGAGAGTTGCGCATCGCCGGGGATGTTCTTCACGGTGACAACCGACGGCGACATCACGGCTGCCATGCAGTCATTGTTTGCGCAGGCCATTTCCACCGCACGCCTGACGAAATAATTGCCATTATAGCGAAAGCGCGCCGAAGCGACGCTTAACGCCGCATTGTCGCGGCGCTAAGATGCGCCGATGGTTCGATGCATCGATAGCCGGCTGCAAGGGCTACGGTCTGTGTTCGGCGTAATGATGTGGCTGATCGCGGGCACCGCAGCCCGTGCCGACGATGTCGAGTCTTTTTATCGGAGCCACACGCTCACGCTCGGCTCACCCAATAGCCCGGGTGGCGGATACGACGTCTATCTTCGCGCGTTGGCACGGCATCTCGCCAAATATATTCCGGGCAATCCGAATATCATCGTTCAGAACGTGCCGGCGGCCGGCGGGATGGCGCTCGCCAATCAGCTCTACAATACGGCGCCAAAGGACGGCTCTTATTTCGGCATGGTGCGGGGTACTGCGATTCAAGAGGAGGTCTACAAATCTCCGCAAGTACAATTCCGCGGCCGCGGCTTTGCCTGGATCGGCAACATGAACAGCGATCGGGATGCCTGCATTGTAGCCGCCGGCAGTGGTGTGCATAGCGTTGGCGATCTTTACACGCACGAGATCATCGCGGGCGCGTCCGGTGCCGGCGCGCAGTCCTACTCTTTTCCCGTCGTTTATCAGAAGCTTCTTGGCATGAAGATCAAGGTGATATCCGGCTATCCTGGCACACCGGAGCGTCTGCTTGCGCTTGAGCGCGGGGAGATCACAGGCGCCTGCGGCATCAGCCTGTCGCTCTTGGGTGCTCAATTCAGCCGGCTGATCGACGAAGGCAAGATCCGGCTGATCGCGCAAGGGGCGCTTACCAAGGATCCGCGTTATCCCGACTTGCCTAACATTTTAGATCAGGCAAAAACGCCGGAACTCCAACAAGCGCTTGAGTTCCTTTACCTGCCGCTGGCACTCGGCCGCTCGCTGGCAGCGCCGCCGGAAGTCCCGGCCAACAGGCTCGAAGTGCTGCGCTCCGCCGCTTTAAAGACCATGCATGACCCCGACTTTCTCGCGGATGCCAAGAGGCTGGAAATCGATGTTGAGCCGATGAACGCCGCCGACACCAGAGCCATGGTCGAGCGGCTGTTCGCGACGCCGCCCGCTGTCGTCGCCCGTATCGAGGACGCGCTGTTGCAGTAACGCTCTGCATCACGGTGGGCGTGGACGTTGGCCGCCGCGTCGTTTAGGTTTATCGCAATCCACGGAGCAACGAATGCTGCAGGAATATCATCACAAAGGGCACTTCTCCTGGCCTGACCAGTCCCGTGTGGCAGTGACTCTGACCTTCGACTTCCAGGGGGGCGAGGATGTGCGGCCGCTTGAAGACGGTACGCTCGACCACGAGGAATATACCCAGTGCGAGTACGGCCCTCACACCGCGATTTGGCGGATTCTGCGCATTCTCGATGAGGAGGGCGTCAAGGCTAGCTTCCTTACCTGCGGCGCAATTGCCGAGCGTTATCCGGATGCGGTGAAGGCGATCGTTGCAAACGGCCACGAGATCGCCGGCCACGGCTATCACCACGAGGTGGCGCGTAAGCTCACGCGCGAGCAGGAGCGAGAGGTTCAGAAAAAGACCCTCGACATGATTCGCACCCGCACCGGGCAACGGCCGTTCGGTTGGCGCTCGTGTACACAGAGTCCTAACAGTCTTGAGCTCCTGATGGAGCATGGTTTTCTCTGGAACAGCAATTCATTCTCCCACGATCTGCCGTTCCTCTGGGAGTTGAATGGACGAGTGCTGGTCGAATTGCCGCGGCAACCTTTCGGTGACGGCCGTACCTACCAGCATCGCCATAACGATGCCGGCAATCCACATGACACGCTGCTGATCTGGAAAGCGATGTTCGACGAATTCCACAGCGAAGCGAAAGCCGCGCCGGCGTATTGTCCGTTCCAATTTCACCCGTACATTTCGGGGCGTCCCGGCCGCGCCGCCACTTTACGCGCGATCATCCAACACATGAAAAAAGCCGGCGGCGTCTGGTTCGCGGGCGGCATTGAAATTGCGCGCTGGTGCCTCGACGAGGTCTTCAAGGCCGATGCCGCGGCCCAACGCCGTGCCGCGTCGTAAGCTTCCCGGGGGAATGCCAGGAAGCGCATCATATTGTCGGGAATTCTGGCGGTTGGTTTGCAGGGCATCGCCCTCGCTCAGGGACCGGTGCCGGATCCGTGGGTGCACAAGCGCAATAATTATGTCGTGGTGCCTGCGCCGGGCGGAGGTACGACCGGTCTCGGCTACGGCGCCAAGCGATGGAGCTATTGGCAGACCATTTCGGATTCGCGCGGCAACTTGTACGGTTATGATGCGCAAGGAAATTATTGGACTTATAACCGCCAGACCAACGGCTACTTTTATTATGGTACCGAGCCACGTTGGGATGCGCGCTGCTACAACAATATTGCCGATTTTTGCTGACACTTAATCTTTCGGCGGCACTTATGCGCGGACATCGCATCGCGTAAGATGTGAACCGTTTTGCGGGTGTAGCTCAATGGTAGAGCAGAAGCCTTCCAAGCTTATGACGAGGGTTCGATTCCCTTCACCCGCTCCAATCTTTTCAAATACATAGCGCCAGTCCGCCGGAGAATTGAGACTTCGGTTGACTACTGTTTTGAGACTTTTGGCCCGGTTTCGTTCGCGGCGCGCATCCTCCGTCGGCCGCGGAGCCTTGCCTCATCGGTGTTCCTGACCGCTTCAATATCGACCGGTGCGTAGGTCTTGTGCAGAGCGTTCGAGCGCCCGATCGAGTTGGCCAGCTTGGCCGCCAAGCCGATCGCATCCGCTTTGCCGGCGATGGCCTCCACGACACCGGAACGGCGCATGTCCATTAACCGGCGGAGGTCGCCAGGGAACGCCAATTTTCGGACCGCAGCGAAGTCGTGGCCCAATGTCTCGCGGCTGTAGGCAGCGCCGCTACGGGTCCGGAATAGGACTGCATCGGGGTGCAGATCAATCTGGATGCCCGCGAGATAGTTAGCCACCAGCTTCTCGGTCCGGGCGGATAGTGTACCGATCGCCGCCCGGCCGGTCTTGGTGCGTCCGTCGATTTGGCGATCGAAGATCAAGCGCCCCTCATTGGTCACGCGGTGCCGAGCGGAGAGGGTGCGGACATCGACTGGAGAGAATTGGGTATCCCATGCGACGGCGATGACGCAGGCCAGACCTCGGTAGCCATTCCGCCAAGCCGTCTTGACCAGCCTGACAGCTTCCCCCTCTGACCAACGTGCGGATCGGGGGTTTGGGGCGCTGTTCCGAATACCCGTTGACGGATCATTGCCGCGCGCAATCCTCATGCCCTGCATGATCTTCCACAGGGACCGCCAAACCCGGATCGTCTTATGAGCGACGTCAACGCCATGCCCTTTGATCAGCGCTGATCGCCACTTCGACATCATCACGAATGTGATCGTGTCGGGGCAGATGTCACCCCACATCTCCCGGATACGGAACCAGGCCGGCCACCAAATCTTGTCGCGGGTCAATTGGGCTCGAGATGCCCATTCGTCGGTCCGTATATAGACCTGGAAAGCGGCCCCGATGGAGCCGGGCGGATACCCGTGCGTAATCATGGGCCGATTCTGCTACTATATTTTGCACCTGAAAAGCGCTTTTGCATCAAAGGGCTTTTTGAGGTGCAGAATTCTTGATTTCTGCACCGACGCTCAATTCTTGAGCGCGGCGATTTGTTGATCGAACCAGGCGAGGTCGTCTTTCCATTGGGAAGTGTCCGGACGCTGTGCGAGGAGTTGCGCCATGATATCTCGCCCGGCGGCAAGGGCTTTACGGGCTTCCGACACCTGTCGCGACTTCTCAAAGGCCTCGGCGAGTTCGCCATAAGCTGCCGCCACACTGCGCTGCCAACGTGCATTGTTCGGATCGGACTTCGCCAGGCGTTGCGCAAGGGCGAACTCCGTTTGATAAGAGTTAAGCGCCGCCGCAATGTCACCCTTTGCCAACTGGACCTGTCCAACCTTGCTGTATGAAGTCGCCAGGTCATGTTGATGGTTGGTATCAGCGGGATGGGATTTTGCCAGGCGCTCAAAGATGGCGGCGCAGGACTGATATGAAGTCAGCGCGGCCGCCAGGTTTCCCTGTGCCTGCTGCACCTCGCCGACGTAGCTGTACGACACCGCCAGGTCACGCTGCCATTCAGCGTTGCTGGGATCGGATTTCGCCAGGTGCTCTCTGATCGTGAGGCCGGACTGGTAGGACGCCAGCGCGGCCGTCAGATTGCCCTGCGCCTGCTGTACCTTGCCGACCCTGCCATACGAACTCGACAGGTCGCTCTGCCATGCGGCATTGTCGGGATCGAGCTTCGTTAGCTGGGCCGCGATGGCGAGATCAGCCTGATAGGAGCTCAGAGAGGCGCGCAGATCGCCCTGCGCTTCCTGCACGTCGCCAAGCCGCGAATACGCTAGCGACAAGTCGCGCTGACGCCCGGCATTGTCGGGATCGGCCTTCGCCAAACGGTCGAATATTGCAAGGTTCGACTGGTACGACGTCAGCGCGGCTGGCAGGTTGTTTTGCGCCATCTGCACGTCGGCCACGGCGCTGGTCGAAATCGCCAAGTCGCGCTGCCACTGTGCATTGCCGGGGTCGGACTTCGCCAGCCGCTCCACAATCGCAAGGCTCTGTTGATAGGAGCCGAGCGCCGCGACCAGGTCGCCCTGTTTCTCCTGCACCCCGCCGACGCTCCGGTACATGACGGACAGGTCACGCTGCCAGCTGGCATTGCCGGCATCGGAGTTCGCCAGTCGGGCCAGAATGTCGGCGCTGGCTCGATACGAGCTCAACGCCGCCGGCAGGTCGCCCAGCGACTCTTGCACTCCGGCGACATTGTTGTAGGACACCGCCAGACTGCGCTGCCAGTTGGCATTGCCGGGATCGGACTTTGCCAGGCGCTCTGTAATAGCAAAGTCCGCTTGATAGGAGTTCAGTGCGGCGGAAAGGTCGCCCTGCTCCGCCTGCGCATCACCGACCTTCTCGAACGCAATAGCCAAGTCGTGCTGCCAGGCGGTATTGCGGGGCTCCAATGCTGCCAGGCGTGCGACGATGTCTTGCCTCGCTTGGTAAGACTTCAACGCCCCGGCGACATTACCTTGGGCCATTTGGACATCGCCGATTCTCTCATAGCTGGTATCAAGACCATATTGCCAATCGGCGTTGCCTGGCTGGGACTTCACGAGACGCTCCGAGATGGCGAAGTCCGCACGATAGGAAACCAGTGCTGCGGCAAGGTCACCGCGATCCATCTGCACGTCGCCGACCTTCTCATACGACACCGACAGGTTGCGCTGCCAACTGGCATTGCCAGGATCGGCATTGGCCAAACGCTCGATGATGGCGGCACCTTTCTCATAAGAGCTGAGCGCACCGGATAGATCGCCCTGCGCCTTCTGCACGTCGCCGACGCGCTGGTACAACACTGACAGATTGTTCTGCCAGCCGGCATTGCCGGCGTCCGCCTTCACCAGACGCTCCCTGATCGCGAGAGCTGCCTGAAAGGTGCTCAGAGCAGCGGATAGGTTGCCCTGAGCATCCTGCACGCCGCCGACATTGTCATAGTAACCCGACAGGTCGTGCTGCAAGCCGGTATTACCGGGATCGGACGCCAGCAAACCTTGGATGACCGTTACGCCCCCCTGATAAGAGGTTATGGCGGCCGATAGATTGCCCTGGGCCGTCTGCACGTCGCCGACCTTTTCATACGCACGCGCCAGATCGCGCTGATAGCCTATTTGGCCTGGATCGGACTTCACCAGGCGCTCGGTGATCTGTTGCCTTGCTTCGTAAGATTTCAACGCCGCGGAGAGGTCGCCTTGATCCATCTGGATTATGCCAATCCTCTCGTAGCTAACCCCCAAATTATATTGCCGGATAGGATCATCCGGCTCGGACTCGGCAAGCCGGTCGGCGAGAGCGTGTGCGTCCTTATACGTCCCGAGCGCTGCATCAAGATTCCCACGCTCCCGATGAACGTCGCCGATGCCAAATTGGGCCCACAAAAGAGCTTCGTCGTCGGCTCCCGACTTCGCCAGCGCGATCACGCGCGCGTAGGCGTCCTGCGCGGCATCGAGCTGGCCGGCATCCTCCTGGAACTCACCGTTCTGAAGCATGCCATTGACATCGGCGGGATCAAGCCGAGCCGCCCGCGCATAGTAATCCCGCGCTCGTCCGGGATCGGACACCGCGGCGATCGAGGCTAGATTGCGATAGGCAGCCGCCGCATCCTTGGCATCCGTCCCGGCGCGTTTCTCTTTGTCCTCGGCCACCGCCATGAGCAGCGGCTCCGCATCGTCCGGCTTGCCGGCTTTAAGCAAGGCGAGCGCCTGAGCATACCGGGGATCAGTCGCCGCACCTTCGACGATTGCAGTGATCGCCTGGGTCAGGCTTTGCCTGGCGCCCGGAACCGCCGCCTGGGCCGGAGTAGCGAGGCTGTATTTGTCGACCAGCGCCGCGATCTCGGTGAGGGTCTGTTTCTGCTGTTGCGATTGCCAGAACAGCCCGCCGCCGGCGAGCGCCAGCACGGCGATCACGGCGGCAATGGCCATGCGCAGCCGGTTTTGCCGCCGCCGCTCGCGCTCGGCGCGGCGGTAGACATCGTCAGGCGCCAGCCCGATCAGCCGCGCCACCACCTTGGCCAGCGCCAGCTCGAAGCCGTCGCCCTTCTCGCGAAGGTCGGCCGCCAGCACGTCGGCGGGCGTAGCGGTGACGGCGCCGTCCGCGGTGACGGCAAAGCGCAACGCCGGCGGGAAGCACTCTTGCTCCGCATGACCCGGCTCGCCGTCGATGATCAGCGGAATCACCGGCCGGTCGGGATGACGCGCCTTGAACAGCCGCACCTCTTCGTTCGCATACTGGCTGCGCGCTGCGGCGGGCGAAGCGAGCAGGATTAACGCCGCCGAGTCATCGAGCGCGGTGCTGGTCTGCACGCCAAGCGAAGCGCCGGCGTCGAAATCATGCCGATCGCGAAAAATCGGCCGCAGCGCTTTCGGGATCGGTCCCGTCGCGGTGACGCGGCCGACCAGCTCCTTGTCGATGGGAAAGCCTTCGAGCCGGCGGTGGACGCGGCTCGCCATGCCGGTGTCGGCATGGCTGTACGAGAGAAAGGCGCGGTACTTGAATGGATCAGTGTCCGGCACGCTCGTCGCTCCTGGAGCCGGTGCCAAGCCTATCCCAAAAGAACGCAAAAATTGAAACTAAGCCTCTTACAGGCTCGTGTCTCGCTGGTGCACAATTCTTGAATTCTGCACCAACGTTCAATTCTTCAGCGCTGTGAATGCCGATCGATATCCACAAACTCCTGTTTCCATTCCGGCCGCGGAAATACCGCGATCAAGCGCGCAAGGATGGCGCGGCCGGCGGCGATGGACGGTCGATGTGAACACGTCATGTCCTATGACTATGCCTCGGGCAAAGTACCGCACGAAGTTCGCGACCTAGCAAAGATGATTGCTGACTGGTCCGCGCCTGCGTCGAACTTTCAATTCTATCTGTTCGGTAGTCTGGTTCGCGGCGATCATGGATCTGATAGCGACGTTGATCTTCACTGCGTTCTGCCGCCGAACCCAACTCATGAAGCTACAATGTGGTGGACCAATCAAAATTGCGTCGAGGACTTTGCTTCGCTTCGCACGGTGCTTCCGGGGCCGCTAAAATGGTTGGAACAGCACGCGCCGCTACGGCCGGAAGTCGAACAAGGCAAAGTCGTGCACCGGGACCGGAACGTTGTATGTGTATGGGTTCAACCGAAGCCGGTCGCGGCGCGTCGGTGTTCAAGATGCGGGATGTGTCACGGCATAAGTCGATGGACGTATTGCAGGCCTATGTTCGCGACGCCGACTTATTTAGGGACCATGCTGGCGCCGGACTGCTGTGATTTATTTGCAGTAGTGCCGTGCCGGCGCGCGCTGGCTCGGCGCCATATGCGACGCTCGAACCGGCAGCGTTTGTGCGGCCACGCCTGCCAGATCTAACGGGGCATAGCCTCCTAAGCGGTCGCCGCGCGCATAATCGATCGGACGCGTTGTCGCTCTTCTAGCAGGAGGGCAGTGTAGTCGTAATAGGTACCAATCTCGATTAGATCGGCGACTGCCTCATGAACGCGTTCGTTCTGTGACGCCGTGCGATGGCCATTCCGGTCTTGAGCCCGCAAAGCGGTGTACTCGGCCGTCACCTTGTCCAGCGCTTCCCAAAACGCCTCGGTATCATGGTGTAGTCTTTTAACCAATGGCGTATTCCCGCGTTGCAATGGGCGCGCGCATACGCCCTTCGACTGCTTTGCGAAACTTAAATCCGAAGCTCAGGAATGGCGCCACCTATCTTATCGGACGTGGCGAACGAGTCGTGTCCAAATCGATTCGCTTTTCAATGATCGGCTGAAGGCATGTTGAAGGGGCTTCCCCATCGCTCGCTGATTGTCTGAGCGTGAGGCGATTTCAGACCGTACCGGGTCGGCCTTGGCAGCGGCCAAGGCACGGGGTGCGCGGCTAGGCACACCAGATCGGGACGGTGCCGTGAAGCGAAGGTCGCGGCTCACAGCATGCAGGCCAAGCGGTTCGCCGCCAACATTCTCCCGCTTGTCCGTGAAATTCAAGGCGCGGGGCATGCAAGTCACAACGCGATTGCCGGTCAATTGAACGCGCGCAAGGTTTCCACCGCGGGAGGCGGTCGGTGGACACACGTTCAGGTACGGCAGATCCTGAGTCGCGAGTAGCGTATGACGACATCAAACAATCCGAGCCGCGATTGAATGAAAGGAAGCCTCAGCGCGGGGCACACGCCGAGGCTTCCAGAGGGGCGCTAGGGCGGGTGAGAACCCAGCTCGCGAAGACTACCGGACGTTTGCTTCTAAATGTGCCGCTATTCGTTTCGAATTTTATGTATGGGTACGGCATTCGGTACATCCTCTTCGCGCTCGCGGCGGGTGCCTGTATTGTCGGCGCAATGTTTCCTTAAGACGGCACTAAATTTAGTGAGAATGGTCTAACTTCGGCCCCGGCATTCGCCGGGGCCTTTTCTTTTTGAAGCCGCTTACTGTGCATAGCGCCACGCCCCCGCGAATATGTAATTGTCCTCTGCGGCCGTGACGATTCTCCTGCACGTGTTGCTGGGTACTTGCTGCCGGCGCGCCGAAGGCCGAGGAAGAGAGAGGCCAACCATGGATAAAAAAGAGATCCGCAATCTCATCAAACGGATCGATGAGTCTCTCGTAGAGGTCGAAAAACTCAAATTGCAAGCTAAGGAAGCACTCGCCGGAATGGAGCGGCGCAGTCGCAAACCAAAACTTACGCTCGTAAAGAGCGACAAGCAGAAGAAACCAGCTTATACCAAACCGTAGGGTGGCTGACTCTCTGGGGGATTCACGAATCACGTGGGGAATGATTCAAGGTGGCAAACGGAGGGGGTTTGCCATGGGCCAGGCGATTGCGGTTCGGACGGACTTTACG
>Ga0302326_10012886_pt1 | contig 17772 bp, 13 predicted proteins | sample Palsa_T0_3_FD_202264 | JGI IMG/M metagenome (GOLD analysis project Ga0302326, IMG submission 202264) | Peat permafrost microbial communities from Stordalen Mire near Abisko, Sweden - Palsa_T0_3 | ecosystem: Environmental > Terrestrial > Soil > Palsa > Peat permafrost | place: Sweden: Abisko... | reverse complement strand
CGGCAGCTCCACCCCCATGTGCAGCCGCGTTTTCTGCTTCTGGAATGCCTGCACTACCAGCTGCCGCATCGGCGAGGGCACATTGTGCGCCACAAAATTCTCTTCCCCGAGCTCACGAATATGCACTTCCTTCGACTTTGCCATCGGATGGCGCGCATTCACGACAAACACCAGTGGGTCTTCGTAAACCACGATCGACTGCAGTGAAGGATCCGCGGGCGCAAACGACAGCACCCCCATCTCGACATCATGCAGCTGCACCTGGTCTGCAATCCGGCTGGCCAGGGACCGGCGCACCGAGATTTTAATCTGCTTGTGCTGCCGCCGGTATGCATCCAGCACCGGCAACAGATAAAGGATGGTGTATTCATTCGCCGCCAGGTTGAGCTGTCCAATATGCAGTGACCGTAACTCCCCCAGGGCGGCCACGGTCTCGGTCCGCAGGTTCAGCAGCTTGTACGCATATTCCGCCAGTACCTCGCCGGCGGCGGTCAACGTGCCGTCCCGCGCCGACCGGTCAAACAGCGTCTCTCCGAGATCATCCTCAAGCTTCCGAATTGTCTGGCTCACCGCGGGCTGCGTCCGGTGCAAGCGCACCGCGGCCTTGGAAAAACTCCGCTCCTGCGCCACCGCAACAAACGTCTCCAACTGCGTCAAATCCATCGTCACCCTCCCGCCTGTTTTTCTTATATAACAGATTCTTATAGATACCAAAATAACAATGCATTTGCCTTATTGGTGAAAGGCTGGCAGTTTAAAGGAAGCAGAGATTGCGAGGAGGCTTCCCCCTTGGCACCGAACGGCTTGTCTGATCCAAATCGCCTGTACATCTTCGACACCACCCTGCGCGATGGCGAGCAGTCGCCCGGCTGCAGTATGCGCCACGATGAAAAGCTGCACATGGCCCGCCATCTCGCCGACCTCGGTGTCGATCTCCTCGAAGCCGGCTTCCCCATCTCCTCCGACGGTGACTTCGCCGCCGTCAAAGCCATTGCCCAGGAAATCACCGACGGTCCCGTCATCGCCGGTCTCGCCCGCTGCCGCGCGGAGGACATCAACGCCGTCGTTCGTGCCCTCGAGCCCGCGCCCCGCAAACGCATCCACGTCTTCCTCGCCAGCTCCGACGTTCACCTCGAGTTCAAGCTCAAAATCTCCCGCCAGCAGGCGCTCGATCAGGTTGGCGAATCTGTCGGCCATGCCCGGCAGCATGCGGACGATGTCGAGTTCTCTGCCGAAGACGCAACCCGCTCCGACATTGAGTTCCTCATCCAGATGATCAACGTTGCCGTCGAGAGCGGTGCCACCACCATCAACCTGCCAGACACCGTCGGTTACACCACGCCAGACGAAACCGCGAGGATGTTCCGGACCGTGCGCCAGCGCGTGACCAACGCAGACAAGCTCATCTTTTCCGCCCACTGCCACGACGACCTCGGTCTCGCCGTCGCCAACTCCCTCGCCGCGGTTGAAGCGGGCGCCCGCCAGGTGGAATGCACCATTAACGGCATCGGCGAACGCGCCGGCAACGCCGCTCTTGAAGAAGTTGCCACTCTGCTGCGCGTTCGTAACGATCGCGTGGCAGTCTCTACCAACATCCGTCACGACAAGCTCTACTCGGCCAGCCAGCTGCTCTCCAGCTTCATCAGCTTCGGCCCCGCGCCGAACAAGGCCATCGTCGGCGCCAACGCCTTCGCCCACGAAGCGGGAATCCACCAGCACGGCATGCTTGCCAACCCCCTCTGCTACGAGATCATGACCCCGGAATCGGTGGGCCAGCCCTGCAATCGCATGGTCCTCGGCAAACACTCCGGCCGCCGCGCCCTGGCGCATCATTTATCTGAACTCGGGTACCAATTGGAGGGCGCCGAACTCGACGCGTACTACCACCGCTTCACCACCCTTGCCGACCGCAAGAAGAACATCTACGACCAGGACCTCATCGCCCTGGTCACCGATCGCGAACCGCAACACGCAACACCCGCATTTGTAACCGCACCAGATCATAAAGCGGTTGCCCAGCCCACTGCTTAAGCGAAGGAGCTTGTCTGAAATGAAATTACGCATCGTCACTCTACCCGGCGACGGCATCGGCCCTGAAGTCACAGCGCAAGCCAGGCGCATGCTGACAGCCGCCGCGCAAATGGGCGGCTACCAATTTGAATTCTCCGAACACGCCATCGGTGGCGCGGCCATCCGCGCCCACGGCACTCCCCTTCCCGCCACCACACTCGACGCCGCCCTTGACAGCGACGCGGTTCTGCTTGGCGCCGTTGGCGGCAATGAGTTCAATGCCCTTCCCCCAGACCGCCGCCCCGAAGCCGGCCTCCTGCAGCTTCGCCAGGCCCTCGGCGGATTCGCAAATCTCCGCCCCGCCATCGCCTACCCAGCGCTGGCCGAAAATTCTCCGCTCCGTCCTGAAGTCACCCGCGACGCCGACATCCTCTTCGTCCGCGAACTTCTCGGCGGCCTCTACTTCGGCAGCCCGCGCGCGTGGGATAAAGAGACGGGCGAAGCCCACAACACCATGCGCTACACAGCCGCCGAAGTGAAGGGCGTCGCCCACATCGCCTTCCGCGAAGCCCAGCGCCGCCGCAAGAAAGTCACCTCCGTCGACAAAGCCAACGTCCTCGAAGTCTCCCAGCTCTGGCGCGCAACTGTAACCGAAGTTGCGTCTGAATATCCCGACGTCAAGCTCGAGCACCAATATGTTGACGCCTGCGCCATGCACCTGATGAACACGCCGCGCGCCTTCGACGTCGTCCTCGCAGAAAATCTCTTCGGTGACATTCTGACCGACGAAGCTGCCGTCATCACCGGCTCCCTCGGCATGCTGCCGTCGGCCACCATCGGTGGCTCCGTCAATTTGTACGAACCAGTCCACGGCTCCGCGCCAGACATCGCCGGCACCGGCAAAGCCAATCCGCTCGGCGCAATTCTTACCGCGGCCATGCTGCTCGACTACAGCGCCGGCCTGCAATCGGAAGCTCGCGCCATCGAATCCGCCGTCCGACAGGTCCTCGAGGCTGGCCATCGCACTGCCGACCTCGTCCGCACCGACGCCACCCGCTCCGTCTCCACTCAGGAGATGGGCAACCTCGTCTTCCAGGCCTTCAACGCGCACGTAGATCGCGCCCATGCGCTCCACGCTGTTTAGGAATTTATGACCTCAGCACCGAAAACACTCTTCGAGAAAGTTTGGAACCAGCACCTCGTCGCCGCACCTGCCGGCGAGCCGGCGCTTCTCTACATCGATCTCCATCTCATCCACGAGGTCACCTCACCTCAGGCCTTCGACGGACTGCGCCTCGCGAATCGTCCGGTCCGCAGCCCCGAACGCTGCGTCGCCACCGTTGACCACAACGTCCCCACGACCGCAAATCAGCTCCTGATTGAAGACGAAATCGCCGCGAAGCAAATCGCCGCCCTCCGCGCCAACTGCGCCGAGTTCGGCATCGAGCTCTTCGACATCAAAAGCCCCGGCCAGGGGATCGTTCACGTTATCGGCCCTGAGCAAGGCTTCACCAAGCCCGGCATGACCATCGTCTGCGGTGACAGCCATACTTCCACCCACGGCGCATTCGGCGCGCTGGCTTTCGGCATCGGCACATCGGAAGTTGAGCACGTCCTCGCTACGCAATGCCTGCCGCAAGACACCCCAAAAACTTTCCGCATCTCCGTCGAAGGCGAGCTGCCCCCCGGCGTCGGCGCGAAAGACGTCGCCCTCGGCATCATCGGCCGCATCGGCACCGACGGCGCCACCGGCTGCGTGATCGAGTACGCCGGCTCCGCCATTCGCAGCCTCAGCATGGAAGGCCGCATGACCCTCTGCAACATGAGCATTGAAGCAGGCGCGCGCGCCGGCATGATTGCGCCGGACGCCATCACCTTCGCATATCTCAAGGGCCGTCCCTACGCCCCGCAAGGCGCAGCGTGGGACGCAGCGGTCGCCGCCTGGGCGCAGTTGCCGTCTGATCCAGACGCAAAATTCGACCGCGAACTGACGATCAACGCCGCCGAACTCAGCCCGTTCGTCACCTGGGGCACGAACCCCGGCATGGTCGTCCCCATCACCGCGGAAGTTCCTAGCCCAAATCTCGCGGAGTCGGAATCCGATCGCCGCGCCTTTGCTCGCGCCCTCGAATACATGGACCTCACCTCCGGCACCGCCATCGAGGAGATTCCGATCGATCGCGTCTTCATCGGCTCCTGCACGAACTCCCGCATCGAAGATCTTCGCGCCGCCGCCAGCGTCGTTTCCGGTTATCACGTTCACTCCAAAGTCCGCGCGATGGTCGTGCCTGGCTCGCAACAAGTTAAGGCTCAAGCCGAGCGCGAAGGCATCCATCGCATTTTCCAGCAGGCCGGATTTGAATGGCGCGAGCCCGGGTGCTCCATGTGCCTCGGCATGAATCCCGATATCCTCGCCCCCGGCGAACGCTGCGCCTCCACCAGCAATCGCAATTTTGAAGGCCGCCAGGGCCGCGGCGGACGCACTCATCTCGTCAGCCCGATGATGGCCGCAGCCGCCGCCATTACTGGCCACTTCACCGATGTCCGCCAGTGGAAATTTCAACCAACTCATGAAGAGGTGTTGGCATGAAGCCCTTCCGCACCCTCCACGCCATCGCCGCGCCTCTCGACCGCGTCAACGTCGACACCGACCAGATTATTCCGAAGCAATTTTTAAAGCGCATCGAGCGCACCGGATACGGCGAATTTCTTTTTCACGACTGGCGCTACCACCACGCCGCCGGCGCACGTACCCATAATCCGGAATTCGAACTTAATCAGCCGCACTACTCCGACGCGGAAATTCTCATCGCCAACAAAAACTTCGGCTGCGGCTCCTCGCGCGAACACGCCGCCTGGGCGCTTGCTGACTACGGCTTCCGCTGCGTCCTGGCCCCTGCCTTCGCCGACATCTTCTTTTCCAACGCCGGGAAGAACGGCATACTCCTCGCCGTCTTGCCGCAGGAACAAATCGACATCCTCCTCGAGCGCGCAAAACAGCCCGGCTACAAACTCAACGTCTCGCTAGAAACTGAAGAAGTCACCGACTCCCAGGGCTTTCACGCAAAATTTAGAACCGACCCGTTCCGCCGCGACTGCCTGCTCAACGGCCTCGACGACATCGGCCTCTCCCTCCGCCACGCATCGGCAATCGATCAATTTGAGGCGCAGCACAATCGCGAATCCTGGTTCTCGCCTCGGCCCTCAGCTGGCGCCTCCGCATGAGCAGCACCGGCAAGCTGCACAGCATCGCGCTGACTGAAGGAGCACATCGTGCTCCGGCCCGCGCCATGCTCCGTGCCTCCGGCTTCACGCGCGACGATCTCGCCAAGCCCATCATCGGCATCGCGAACACGTGGACCGAGATCGGCCCCTGCAACTTCCACCTCCGCGAACTCGCCGCCGCCATCAAACAAGGCGTGCAGGAAGCTGGCGGCACCGCGATGGAGTTCAACACAATCACTATTTCCGACGGCATCACCATGGGTACGCAAGGCATGAAAGCCTCGCTGATCAGTCGAGAAGTCATCGCGGACTCCATCGAGCTCGTCGGCCGCGGCAATCTCTTCGACGGCATCGTCTGCATCGCCGGCTGCGACAAAAATCTTCCCGGCACCGTCATGGCCATGGCTCGACTCGACATCCCCGGCCTCATGGTCTACGGCGGCTCCATCGCGCCCGGCCGGCTCAACGGCAAAGACCTCAGCGTGCAGGATGTGTTCGAAGCCGTCGGCGCTCACGCCCGCCACACCATCACCGACGCGCAGCTCGAAGCAGTCGAAGCCTCCGCCTGCCCCGGCGTTGGCGCTTGCGGCGGCCAGTTCACCGCCAACACCATGGCCATGGCTTTCGAATTTCTTGGTCTCGCACCGATGAATCTGTCCGGCGTCCCAGCGTTCCTTCCGGAAAAACTCGACGCCTGCCGTGAAGCGGGCCGGATGCTCATGGATCTCGTTCGCGCCGGCCTCAAGCCCAGCAACATCGTCACTCGCGCATCCTTCGAGAACGCCATCGCCAGCGTCGCCGCATCTGGAGGCTCGACCAACGCCGTCCTCCACTTTCTCGCCATCGCGAAAGAGTTTGGCATCCCGCTATCGATCGACGACTTCGACGCCATCAGCCGCCGCACTCCCTTGCTCTGCGATCTCAAACCCGGTGGCCGTTTCATGGCGGCGGACTATCAAGCGGCCGGGGGCAGCCGCGTCCTCGCCCAGCGCCTCATCGCAGGCGGTCACATCGACGGCTTGGCGAAGACTGTCTCCGGAAAAACCATCGCTGAAGAAGCTGCACTCGCCGAAGAAAGTTCCGGCCAGCAAGTCATCGTCGCGGCCAGCAAGCCGCTCAAGACCTCGGGCGGTCTCGTCATCTTGAAAGGCAACCTCTCCCCCGAAGGCTCCGTCGTGAAAGTCGCCGGCCACGAACGCCTTACCCACCGCGGCCCAGCGCGCGTTTTCAATTCTGAAGAAGAGGCCTTCCGCGCCATCGAGAGTGATTCGATTCGCCCCAACGACGTTCTCGTGATCCGCTATGAAGGTCCACGCGGAGGCCCAGGTATGCGCGAAATGCTGGCCGTCACCGCAGCTCTCGTCGGTATCGCCGAGCTCGCCTCCTCCGTCGCGCTCCTCACCGACGGCCGTTTTTCCGGCGCAACTCGCGGCCTCATGGCCGGCCATGTCTCGCCCGAGGCAGCAGATGGTGGCCCCATCGCCGCTGTCCGCGAAGGCGACATCATCGAGTTCAACATCCCCAATCGCGAGCTTCGCCTTCTCGTTTCGCAGGAAGAAATCGAAGCTCGCCTCGAAGAGTGGACGCCGCCAGAGCCGCGCTTCGCCGCTGGAGTCTTTCGCAAATACGCCGACACTGTCACCTCCGCCTCGCAAGGCGCCGTGACTCAGACCCATTGAGGAGATTCCAATGACGAAGCCGCCCACAAACCCGCCCGCGAATCATCCGCGTCTCACCGGCGCGGAAATTCTGTGGGCCACCCTCACCAGCGAAGGCATCCAGCACGTCTTCGGCTATCCCGGCGGTGCCATCCTGCCCGCCTATGACGCGCTGCGAAAATTTCCGATTCGTCACATTCTTGTCCGTCACGAACAATCCGCCGTTCACATGGCCGACGGCTATGCGCGCGCCACCGGCGGCGTCGGAGTCGCCATCGCAACTTCCGGTCCCGGCGCCACCAACATGGTCACAGGCATCGCGACCGCCATGCTCGACTCCTCACCCGTCGTCTGCATCACCGGCCAGGTGTCCAGCAAAGTTCTCGGCACCGACGCCTTTCAGGAAGTCGACATCACAGGCGTCACCCTTCCCGTCACGAAGCACAACTACCTCGCCTCGCGCGCCGAGGACATCGCCCCGATGTTGCGCGAAGCTTTTCAAGTCGCGCAGAGTGGTCGCCCCGGGCCCGTCCTGGTTGACATCACCAAGGACGCGCAGCAAGGCTGCGCAATTTTTGATTTCGAAGCCGCTGCCCCTCAGCCCTATCGCAGTCACCCGATGATTCGCCGCAGTGCCGCCAACATGCGTCAGGCCGCGGAACTTATCGCCGCCGCCAAACGTCCTGTGATCCTCGCCGGCCACGGCGTCATGCAATCCAACGCAGTCGCGCAGCTCCGCGACTTCGCAGAAAAAACGCAGATTCCCGTAAGCTGCACACTCCTGGGACTTGGCGGCTTCCCTGCCAGCCATCCGCTCGCGCTCGGCATGATGGGCATGCACGGCGAGGCCTGGGTGAATCAAGCGATTCAGGAAGCCGACCTGCTCATTGCCGTCGGCATGCGCTTTGATGATCGCGTCATCGGCACGCCAAATTCTTACGCAGTCAATGCAAAAAAGATTCACATCGAAATTGATCCATCCGAGATCAATAAGAACGTCAAAGTGGATGTTGCCCTTCTTGGTGATCTCAAGCTCGTGCTCGAAGAGCTGCTCCCCGCCATCCCGCCGCGCGATTCGGCCGCATGGCTGCGCACCATCTTCGCCAGCAAAGGCGACTGCGCTGTGCATGACATTCGCAATCTCCCCGACACCGGCCATCTCTATGCCGCACATGTCATGAACGATCTCTGGCACGCAACGCAGGGCGACGCCATCATCGTCACCGACGTCGGGCAACATCAAATGTGGGAGGCGCAGTATTACAAGCACGACGCGCCGCGTTCGCTCATCACCTCCGGGGGCCTCGGCACCATGGGCTTCGCGCTGCCAGCCGCTATCGGCGCAAAAATCGCGCGACCCGACAAACAAGTCTGGGTCATTGCCGGTGACGGCGGCTTCCAAATGACTTCGCCCGAGCTCGCCACCATCCAGCAGGAAAAGCTCGACCTCAACATAGCCGTCATCAACAACGGATATCTCGGAATGGTCCGGCAGTGGCAGGAGTTTTTCTATGACAAGAATTACGAGTCGACTCCGCTGGTCAGCCCGAACTTTGTGAAGCTGGCCCAGGCCTACGGAATTTCTGCAGCCGCTGTTACAAAACGCCAGGAAATCCTTCCCGCCGTCGCCGAGGCACAGGCTGATCCGCGGGCATTCCTTATCGACTTCCAGGTGGAACAAGAAGATTCCGTGTATCCAATGATTCCGCAGGGCGCGGCCCTCCACGAAATGATCCGCCGCCCCCAATCACCTCCCGGCAATCCACTCGTAGAAACGGCCGAGGACCGCTAACCATGCTGCACAGCTTCGTTATCCTCGTTGAAGACAAACCGGGCGTGCTCACCCGCGTCGCGTCGCTCTTTCGCCGCCTGAATTACAACATCGTTTCCCTCGCCGTTGGCCACAGCGAACGCATCGGCATCTCCCGCATGACTCTCGTCGCCGAAGCGCCGCCGGAGAGCAACCACCGCATCGCCGCGTCGCTCTACAAGCTCGTCAACGTCCTTGAAGTGGACGACGTCAGCCAGCACTCCTGCGTCACCCGCGAGCTCGCCCTCATCAAAGTCAGCGCCAACGGAAAAATTCGCTCCCGCATCTTCGAACTCGCAGAAGTCTTCCGCGCCCGCGTCGTTGACCTCGCTCCCGAATCCATCATGCTCGAAATCACCGGCAGCGAAAGCAAGATTGAGGGCCTGCTGCAGGTTTTGAACGAAGGCGAGGAGCGCGTTCTCGAAATCACCCGAAGCGGCCGCCTGGCCATGCGTCGCGGCCATCACACCAGCCGCGTCCTGCAGGCGCTGGGTGACGCCGGCTCGCAAGCCGAAGCCGCTGAGGGCACCAACTCAACTCCATCCTGGCAAGATCCACCAGACACCCCCTTGCCTTCCGAATTTTGACATTTACAGTTGCAATTACCAGGAGATTACATGGCAAAGACATTTCACGACTCTGACGCAGACCTCTCCCTCATCCAGGCAAAAAAAGTCGCCATCATCGGCTACGGCTCGCAGGGCCACGCCCACGCGCTGTCACTCAAAGATTCCGGCGTCGAAGTGAAGGTCGGCCTCCACGCCGGCAGTCGCTCCGCCGAAAAGGCCCGTGCCGCAGGCCTCGAAGTTCTCTCCGTCAACGATGCTGCAAAGTGGGCCGACGTCATCATGGTCCTCGCTCCCGACCAGACGCAGGCCGACATTTACCACGAATCCATCGCCGCCAATCTTGCGGCCGGCAAGACGCTGATGTTCGCCCACGGCTTCAACATCCGCTACAAAACCATTACCCCGCCGAACACCGTCGACGTCTCCCTCGTCGCCCCCAAGGCACCGGGCCATCGCGTCCGCGAGGTCTTCCAGGACGGCGGCGGCGTCCCCGGCCTCGTCGCCGTTCATCAGGACGCCTCCGGCAAAGCTCTCGCCCTCGCGCTGTCTTACGCCAAGGCCATCGGCTGCACCCGCGCCGGCGTCATCGCCACCACTTTCACCGAAGAGACGGAGACTGATCTCTTCGGCGAGCAAGCGGTTCTCTGCGGCGGCGCTAGTGCCCTGGTCAAGGCTGGATTCGAGACATTGGTAGCCGCTGGATATCAGCCAGAAGTCGCTTATTTTGAGTGTCTTCACGAGCTAAAGCTCATTGTTGACTTGATGTACCGCGGCGGCCTCGCATACATGCGATATTCGATCTCTGACACCGCAGAATATGGCGACTACACGGCCGGGCCACGCATCGTCAACGACTCCGTCCGCGCCGCTATGCAACAGCTGCTGAAAGAAATTCAGGACGGGACATTTGCGAAACACTGGATCGCAGAAAACAAATCCGGCCGCAAGAACTTCGACAAAACCCGCGCCACCGAAGCCGAACACCAGATCGAAAAAGTCGGCAAGCAACTCCGCGCCGGCATGACATTCCTCGACCCTGTTTCCGTCGAGTCCGGAACGCCCCAGCCGGTCCTGGCCTGATTCGTTCTTCGCTCGCCAAAAAATCCGCGCCCGCAGGCTAAACCCTCGGGCGCAAAAACTTCTGCACCGCGGTTTCATATGGCCGACTCAAATCTGGACTAGGATATTTCCCATGCCCCCCACCGTCTACTCGATGGAAGAGTTCGTGAAGGCCGAAAAGTCCCCGGTCGAAGATGTTGTCGCCGCACTTCGCAATGTGACACCACTTGAGGGATTGGACGAGCGCGACTATCGCTGGCTCGCCGAGAACGGCAAGGAGCTCATCATTCCCGCTGGCCAATTCATGTTTCACCAGAACCAGCCGGTGGAATATATGGCGATTGTTCTGCACGGTGAAATCCACGTCCGCCGTCGCATGGGCAATGAGACGAACGTATTCGTCGGCCGCGCCGGAGAAATCACCGGCATCCTTCCCTTCTCCCGCATGAAAACCCACGGCGGCGACGGCGTCGCTTCGATCGCCACCTGGATTCTAGCAATTCATAAAGACGACTTCCCTCGAATGCTGGAAAATATCCCCGGCATCAAGGGCCGACTCGTCGGCGTTCTTCTTGACCGTGTCCGCGAAGTCACGCGCATGGAACAACAGGCCGAGAAGCTCACCGCCCTCAGCAAGCTCGCTGGAAATCTGGCGCACGAACTCAACAATCCCGCGTCCGCGGCGCAGCGCTCCGCTGCCAGCTTGCTGCAGGAACTTAATACTTATGGCCGCCGCAAGTTCGAACTTGGCATACTCTGCCTGCCCGAAGCAAAGCTTGATGCGCTGAAGACGTGGCAGCAGAATATTCTTGCCCGCACCACCAGCCAGCTGCACGACTCCATCGGCGAAGCCGATACCGCGAATCAGGTGACGACGTGGCTTGAAGCACGTGGTGCAGCCGATGCGCCGGAAGTTGCCGTCATGCTCGCTGAGTTTGGCGCCAATGTCGCTGATCTCGACGGGCTCTCGAGCACTCTCAATCCGGCCGATTTAAATATCTTTCTCGCGCAGTTTGCCTCCGGCCTCCGCACCCAGCGCATGACCGAAGCCATCCTCAACTCCACTGCGCGCATCTTCGAAATCATCAACGCCATCAAGGATTATTCCTACCTTGACCAGGCCCCTCTGCAGGAAGTTGATATCCCACAGGCGCTGCGAAACACGCTCGTCATGCTGCAGTCCCGCCTCGCAGACGTTCAGGTCGTTGAGAATTTCGCTCCAGACCTTCCACTCATCACAGCCTTCGCCAGTGAGTTGAACCAGGTCTGGATGGCGTTATTTGAAAATGCGCTCGATGCAATGGAAGACAAAGGCCGCCTGGAAATCTCCGTCTTCACTGACCCGGAGTGGATGACTGTCCAGGTCACGGACAACGGCAGCGGCATCGCCCCAGATATCACCAGTCGCATCTTTGAGCCATTCTTTACCACCAAGCCGCCCGGCAAAGGTCTCGGGCTTGGACTCGACACGGCCATGCGAATCTTGCGCAAACACCGGGGACACGTTGCCGTAGAATCCCGTCCCGGCCGAACTGTGTTCAAAGTCCAACTTCCGCTCGAGCAGTATCGCGCCTACTAACTCGCGCTCACTTCTCGATAGAAACGCCGCGCCAAAACGCCACCCGTCCCTTGATCTGCTTGGCGGCAACCTTCGGCTCCGGGTAGGACCAGGCCGCATCAGGATTCTCTTTTCCGCCAACCGTGAGCGAGTAATATCTCGCGGTTCCTTTCCACGGACAAACCGATGTAGTCACACTCGGCCGTAGAAATTTCTGGTCGACCGCTGCCTCAGGAAAATAAATATTCCCCTCGACCTCAACCGTGTCATTGCTCTCTGCTATCACGCTGCCATTCCAACTTGCTTTCGCCATAAAAACCTCTACCCGCGGGATTCCGCTTTCCACCAAGTCAGACGCGCCAACCGCACCCATAGATGCAGAAAGGCGGCCACTCGGGCCGCCTTCCGTTTCATGTCACCACTTCTTTAGACAACGGCGGGTTCCGGCTCAGCCTTCTCTTCCGCCACCGGCGCATCACCGATCCGAACCTGGTAGCTGCAGACCACCGCGTCCGCGTCAGCCGGCGTTTTCTTGCTGCGACGCTTCGGCGCATCCTCATCCGCGCCAGCCTTGCGGTTCGGGCAGACAAGGTAAACGCCAGACTTCAGCACCTTCTCCATGACATATGGCGAGCCGCACTCCGGACACTTCTGGTCCACTGGCTTGTGATTCGCAGTAAAGTCGCACTTCGGATAGTTGGAGCAGCCGTAGAAAATATTGCCGCGCCGCGCCTTTTTTTCCACGATGTCGCCTTCGCCGCACTTCGGACAGATCATGCCAATGGTGTTCTGCTTGATGTACTTGCAATCCGGGTACCCGCTGCAACTTACGAACTCGCCGTACTGCCCATTCCGAAGCACCAGTTGCTTGCCGCACTTCGGGCAATTTTCATCGAGAGGTTGCGGCGGCTTCTGCTGTTGCTTCTGATTCAGCCGCCGAATCGTCTTGCACGGCGGATTTTCGGAATATCCGGGGCACGCCATGAACGGACCCCACGGGCCACTGCGCAGCACCATTACGCGTCCGCAATTTTCGCAATACTCTTCCTGCGCCTCGCCTTCTGGAGTTTGCAGATCCGGCTTGCCCTCGAAATTTTCCTTGGTAAAGCTGCAGCTGCCCTTTTTCTTCTTGTCGTATGAGCTGCACGCAAAAAATGAGCCGAACTTGCCCCACTTCTTCACCAGCGGCGATCCGCACTCCGGACATTTCTCGTCCGTCGGCTCTTCCATCCGCTTGATGTTTTCCATGTGATCTTCAGCGTTGGTCAGCTCCTTCTTGAACTTGTCATAGAAGCCGCCCAACAGGTCAGTCCACTTTTCCTTGCCCTCTTCAATGTCGTCCAGCTCTTCTTCCAGCTTGGCGGTATACGTCATATCGAAGATGTAAGGAAAATTCTTGACCAGCAAATTTGTTACTACCGTGCCGACTTCCGTCGGAATAAATTTACCTTTCTTACCGCCCTGCTTGACCACATACTCGCGATCTTGAATCGTATTGATGATCGAAGCATAGGTCGAAGGCCGGCCAATTCCCTGCTCCTCTAAAACTTTCACCAGGGAAGCCTCGTTGTACCTCGGCGGCGGCTGGGTAAACTTCTGCTCCGTATTTATCTTCTGCAATCCCAAAGCCTGATTGGCTTCGACCGGAGGCAATTGATTTGCCAGCTCGTCGTCGTCATCGGACGCCTCTTCTTTGCTGTCCTGCTCTTCTTTGCTTTTTTCGTAGGCCTTCAGATAACCATCGAACCTTAAGACCGAGCCCGTGGCGCGAAAATCGTAGCCACGATCCGCCTGTGCCAGAATGTCGACCACGGTCAGGTCGAAAATCGCAGGCAACATCTGCGACGCCACGAAGCGCGCCCAGATCATCCGGTAGACCTTGTACTGCTCATTGCTCAAGAAGTGCCGGATGCTATCGGGAGTTAACTCAACATTCGTCGGACGAATAGCTTCGTGCGCGTCCTGCGCATCTTTCTTGCTCTTGAAAGCGTTCGGCGCATCTGGCAAATATTTCTCGCCAAATTTCGAGCCGATAAAACCACGCACCTGCTCGATTGCATCGGGAGCGACTCGCGTCGAATCAGTACGCATATAGGTAATCAAGCCGACCGTGCCGTCCGCACCAAGTTCAATGCCTTCGTAAAGGCGTTGCGCAATACCCATGGTCTGCCGCACGTTGTAGCCAAGTTTGCGCGATCCATCCATCTGCAGTTTGCTGGTTGTATAAGGTGCGTCCGCGTTGCGTTTACGCTCCTTATATTCAACGTCGCGCACTTTCCATTTTGCTTTTTCCAGTTGTGCCATCACAGCTTCAGCCGCCTGCTGATTTGGCAAAGCATTTCCGCCGACGGTCTCCACCGTGGCGCGTTCGCCATCAGTACCAAGAAAGCGCGCCAGGAATGACTCTTTCTTGCCCGTCTCCACGATCGCTTCGATCGGCCAATACTCCACCGGCTTGAACTTATTTATCTCTTCTTCGCGCTCTACAATCAGCCTCACCGCAACGGTCTGCACGCGTCCTGCAGAAAGCCCGCGTTTTACTTTGTCCCAGAGCAGCGGCGAAATTTTGTAGCCGACAATGCGGTCCAGGATCCGGCGGGTCTGCTGCGCGTCCACCAGATTTTCATCCAGTCCGCGGGCATGCTTGAAAGCCTCGTTTACAGCCTTCTTCGTAATCTCGTTGAACGTCACCCGTAACATCTTTTTCTTGTCTTTTACGATCGGGCCGAGCTGCATCGCCAGATGCGCTGCAATGGCTTCACCTTCACGGTCTGGGTCAGGCGCCAGGTACACCATGTCCGCCTTAGCTGCCAACTTCTTTAGCTGCGCCACAATCTTTTCGCTCTTGGAATTCAACTCGAGCTCCGGCTCGAATGTCCCGTCTTCCAGATCCACACCAATCTCTTTTTTCGGCAGGTCCATAATGTGGCCGTAAGACGCCACCACCTGGTAGTCACTGCCGAGATATTTATTGATCGTCGTCGCCTTCGCTGGCGATTCCACGATCACAAGTGTTTTACCCATTTCCATCCTTCTTTCAAATCCGCTGAAGCGCGGCTCATCCGCGCTCAACATTGCGAACCTATCACGGTTTGCCGCATTGAATCCAACGCGACCACCCGCCAACGGGTCACTAACCTGCTCGATCAAAAGCTCTTTACATAATTTTTTCCGGGCATCATGCGGACCCGGCCGGCCAGCTCCAGCTCAAACAGCGCGGCAAAAATCTCTGCCGAACTCAGCTCCGCCCCCAGCGCCTCAATCAACTCGTCCAGTTGCGTCGTCTCGTCCTTGCGAAGTTTCGCATAAACGGCCGCTTCGTGCGGAGGCAACTCTAGCGCTGGCTGGTAGAGAGATGCAGCGGCACTTCCGTTGGATTCATTTTCGGATGCATCCCCCTCGCTGCTGCCCTGCGTCCCGGCGAGGCCATTTTCCACCTGCAGCCGCACCGGCGTCGGCAGATCCTCCCACACGTCCTCCCACGTCGCCGTCAGCTTCGCGCCCTGTTTGATCAGCGTATTCGGCCCCCACGATTGTTTGTTCGTCACATTTCCCGGAATCGCGAACACTTCGCGATTTTGCTCCAGCGCGCATCGTGCCGTAATCCGCGTGCCGCTATTCTCCCCCGCCTCCACTACCAGCACGCCCACACTCATCCCACTCAAAATGCGATTGCGGATGGGAAAATTCTGCGGCGCGGGAAATGTCGCCATAGGGAACTCGCTCAGGATCGCGCCGCCCTCAGCCAATATGCGCTGCGCCAGTTGCTTATTCTCCTTGGGATAAATCACATCGACCCCGGTTCCCCACACCGCCACCGTTTTTCCATGCGCCTCCAATGCTCCTTCGTGTGCCGATGTGTCGACACCGCGCGCCATGCCACTCAAAATCACCAGCCCGCGCGCCGCAAGATCCCGCGACATCATCCGTGCCATGCCGCTCCCATACGGTGTCGGCTGCCGCGTCCCCACCACCGCAATCCCCGGCAACCCCAGCAACCCCGCGTCGCCCATGCACCAGAGCACAACCGGCGGATCGTAAATTTCCAAAAGCCGCTGTGGATAGACGTCATCGGTTGGCACAATGATCCGCGCGCCGGCGTCGACCGCCAATTTCCATTCGTCTTCCGCTTTGCGCCGCGAGGCGCCGCTATGTACGGCCTGCGCCGCGCTTGCCGGAAGCCCCGTTCCCTCCAGCGCAGTCAACGCAGCATGTAAGGCTGCTTCAGCTGAACCTAGCGCCTGCACCACCGCCCAAATTCGCTTGGGACCGAGGCCCTCTGTCAACTTGAGTGCCAGCCATCCCAATAGCTCGTCGGATGGCAGCCGCGCGTCCTGCTGCGGCAGCTCATTTGCGACCGCGCGCCGCGGCGTCATAATCCCCGACTTGTCGTCAATCGCGCAGCGCTCATATCGCTCATATATAGTTGCACTCCCCCGAATATCGCGAGAAAGCAAGATTGCGGCGACACTATCCACCCCGCCTCCGCAAGTCAATCCAGTACCTTTCTCATCATTACCGCGCGCTCATTGCTGTCGGCCAGGCTGCAGGTGACGGATTGATAGACTGGCCAGTGCCCCTCCTGCGTCGCCTTCGCGTCTCGGCCATCAGTTTTCTGAATACGGCTCCCCTGATGTGGGACTTCACCCACCCGCCGCTCGCAGCCGAACTTGCCACGCGTTACGAGACGCATTTCACCCTGCCGAATCTCTGCGCTGCCGAACTCGCCGGCAGGACCGCCGACATCGGCCTCATCCCGGTCGCCGCTTACGCCACCACCCCGGGTCTCGTCATCCTGCCCGGCCCCGCCATCGCTTCACTCAATCACGTCCGCTCCATCTTGCTACTCACCCGCCCCGGCCTCGCGCTCGAAGACATCAACTCCATCTCACTCGACAGCACCTCGCGCACTTCCGCCGCGCTGGTTCGCGTCATCTTCAGCAAATTTATCGGGACAAATCCCACTTACACCACGCACGCACCCGATGTTGCCACCATGCTCGCCACATCCGATGCCGCGTTGCTCATTGGCGACCCTGCATTGCTAGCTCGACAAGCCGACGCCTGCGGTGATTACGACTGCCACGATCTCGCTGCCTTCTGGCGGGCGCGCACCGGCCTTCCCTTCGTCTTTGCGTTTTGGGCAATGCCCTCGTCCGCACCTTCAGAAACCGGCGTCGCGGCTGCCGAAATCATTCACGATTTCCAGCAATCTCGCGATCAGGGACTCGCTCATCTCCACGAGTTAGTCGCTGAGTGGACGCGGCGCATCGCTCTTCCCGCAGAAACAATCCGCGCCTATTGGACAGAAAATATCCATTACACGCTGGATGCGGAATGTGTCGACGGCCTTGAGCTTTTCTACCGCTATGCCGCGGAGTGTAGCGCCCTGCCGCCGGCACCCGCCATCAAGATGTTATGAAGCTGCCCGGAAGTTTCTAAAATTCCCAGCGCAACAAGCAAGCGCCTACGGTAAACCCAGCGCCCACACTGGCGAGCAGAATCAAGTCGCCCTTCTTCAAGCGCCCTTCTTCAATTGCCGTCTGCATCGCCAGCGGAATTGTCCCAGCCGTTGTGTTACCAAAGCGATCAATGTTGATGACCACATTCTCCGGCCCCAATCCCAATCGCTCGGCCGTCGACATAATGATCCGCTTGTTGGCCTGATGCGGAATCAGCAGTTTTAAATCGCTGCCCTTCAGCCCATTGCGTGTGATCACATTTTCTGAGGCCTCGGCCATCTTCCGCACCGCATATTTGTAGACAGCCTGGCCGTCCTGATGGACATAATGCATTTTTTTATCGACCGTCTCATGCGTTGGCGGATTCAAGCTGCCGCCACCCGGCATATTCAGCGCGGGACCTCCAGAGCCGTCAATCTCG
>Ga0302326_10012885_pt1 | contig 17773 bp, 17 predicted proteins | sample Palsa_T0_3_FD_202264 | JGI IMG/M metagenome (GOLD analysis project Ga0302326, IMG submission 202264) | Peat permafrost microbial communities from Stordalen Mire near Abisko, Sweden - Palsa_T0_3 | ecosystem: Environmental > Terrestrial > Soil > Palsa > Peat permafrost | place: Sweden: Abisko... | reverse complement strand
ACCGTCAACGGAAATGGGGGCCAGAGCAGGCTATAGATCCTTCGCCAATTACCGTCTCAGACTTCTAAACGCGTGTGCCTAATCAGCTTTTCGGTGGAACCCACCACTGAGTGACAAGAACCGAAAGCCTCGGCATTACTGAGGCTTAGAGGAGCGGGAAAAGGGATTTGAACCCTCGACCCTCGCCTTGGCAAGGCGATGCTCTACCGCTGAGCTATTCCCGCACGGTGCGACTTGAAGCGCCGATGTTTGTAGCGGCCGGGCGGCGCGGCAGTCAAGCGCCCTCTGCCCCGTCGGCTCCGCCGCGGTGAGAGAGCATCTGCCCGAACGCGCGGAAGTAACCCACTCCACTCCAGACGCTGAAGAAGACCGAGATGTAGAGCAGTACCTGTCCCACGGCATTGTAGTTGACCGGGAACGTCCACCAGATGAGGTCGAGCGGATGCGTGTAGTGCACGCAGAGCGCGATGATGCCGGTGAGCTGCAGGCTGGTCTTCCACTTCCCTTCCTGGCCGGCGGCAATCACCATTCCCTCCGAGGCGGCGATGGTACGGAGGCCCGTCACTAGAAACTCGCGCGCCAGAAGGACAATCACCACCCAGGCCGGCACCCGGCCGAGCCGCACCAGCATCACCAATGCCGCCATGACGATGAGCTTGTCGGCGAGTGGGTCGAGGAATTTCCCGAGCACCGTGACGAGATGCATCCGACGCGCGAGGACACCGTCGATGACGTCGGTCACCGCCGCCACCGTGAACAGGACGGCCGCGAGGAAACTGTCCAGCGGGTCCGCCTTGTAGGTGAGCCAGATGAAGAGCGGGATGATGACAATCCGCCCCAGCGTGAGCATGTTGGGGAGGGTCCACAGCTCCTTCAACAGTACGCTCGGGTTCCGCGCCGCCTTGCGTACCCGGCGCGCCTCGCGCCGGCGCAGTTTCCGCGTCCGCCGGTCCACGGCTGAGGGTTTAGCCCATTCCCACGCAGAGCAACGCGAAACCTTCGCCGGTCAGCTCGACGGCCAGCGCCGCCCCACCCCGCGGATGGTCCCACGGCATCGCCAGCACGCGGGGTGCAATCTGGCCTTGCCAGCCAACCCAGTGTTCGAGTGGCACCGTCACCGACGCGTCAGGCCGCACCTCGAGCGAGCGGAGCGCCCCCGGCAGGCTGAGCAGCACCTGCCCCAGCCCCGCCAGGTGGACAAGGTCCAGGTCCGGCGCCACGTCCGACGGTACCCGGCCATTCTCGAAATTCACCTGCTCCTCGAAGCCAAACACCATCGGCTCCCGGAGGTAGGCCCCCTCCTCCCCCAGGCTGACCGCCAGAAAGCGCCGGCCCTCGCGCGACACCCACGCCGCGCCGGTGCCGAGGACGCGCTGCACGCGGTCCGCGCCCTCGCCAAAGGGCCGGTCCGTCACCCTGCCGCGAAAGCGTTTGAATTCGGGGCGAAAGTCCAAGGCCCCGGTGAAGCCAATCATCCCGGCGGTCCTGACAATGAGCTCGCCGCGCACAGTCACCAGGACAGAGTCCTCGGTCACGGCGAAGGGCGATGCTTCCCCTTCGCCCACGAGTCGCAGGCTTGCTGCGAGCTGTGACAGCTCGGCGCTGCTGGAGTGCGTGGGAGGCACCCGTTTGCCCGGGAACTCAGACTCCGGCGGCTCGGCCTGCTCCATCTGAGCTGGCGAAGGTGGAGCACCGAGGGGCTCGTCGTGCTCGTCGGAGACGCCCTCCTCCACCAGCAGCGGGATGGGGGCCGGGGGGGGGGTGGGTCGGGCCGCCGCCGGAGCGCCGTTGCCGCTCCACCCCTGGGCCAGCATGGCGTCGTAGGGCCGGGGCTCGGGCGCCGAGGCCGAGGCGGACGCCTCCGGCACGGCCGGGGTGGCCGCGGCCACCATGCCGACGAAAGTGGTCGAAGCGGCGAGCGTCAACGCGGCCGGCCCGGGGCCCGTTTTGGGACGAGGCGCACGGTCGACGGTCAGCGCCCGTGCCATCTTCTCGGCCATCACATCGGAACCAGCGCGGAGGAAGGCCTCGCGCGCCCGCCCGTATTCTCCGGCCTGTGCCAGGGCCAGCCCGAGGTAGTTGTGGGCCTTGGCGTGGTCGGGCGCAAGCTCCACCGCCTGCTCGAACTCCCTGATGGCGCGCGGGAGCTGTCCTGACTTCAGGTAGACGAGACCGAGGTTGACGCGCAAGGTGGGGTCGGACGCATTCTCGCGGACCAGGCCCTCGTAAATTTCGGCCGCCCGGTCGAAGTGCCCAAGCTTGAAGTAGGCCAGTCCGAGCAGGTTTTGGCCCTTCTCGTTGTCCGGCTGCAGCTGGTAGGCGGCCTCGAGTTGGGCGCGGGCATCCTCCAGCTGGCCGGCCTGGAGCAGCTCACCGCCCCGATAGAGCAGCGTGAGGAAAGCATCGTCGCCTCCGGTCCCCGGAATCACTGCCATGAGGAGTGCCCGGCCGAGCCAGAGCCGGCCGAGGCCTGCTCCTGCTCTTTGTACTTGTAGTAGAGCGCGAGCACCTTGCGAACGTAGGCTTGCGTCTCTTCGTAGGGAGGGACGTTGTCGTCGAAGCGGTGCACGGCGTCCGGGCCGGCATTGTAGGCGGCAATAATTTTCTCCATCTGCCCGCCGAACTCGTTGGCCAGCACGCGCAGGTACCGCACCCCGCCGTCGATGTTGTCCTTCACGTCAAAAATGTCGCGCACGTACATGTCGCGCGCCGTTCCCGGCATCAGCTGCATGAGCCCGCTCGCGCCCTTGGAGGAGACAGCGAAGCGGTTGTAGTGGCTCTCGGCATGAACGACAGCCCGCACCAGCGGAAGCGGAATCTTGTATTTGTCCGACGCCCGCGTCATCCATTCCTCGATGAGTGAATCGGCAATGAAGATGGGCGTCGGCCCCTCGGCCGTTCTCGGGGAGGCGGAGTTCGCCCGACTGGGCACGGCGGAGGACTGCCGTCCGAGCTTGCGCGCCTTCACGCCCGAGGGCGGGACGTTGGTGTAGACGATGGTCCCGTCCTTGAGGGTGTACGTGTAGATGGCGCTGGCGCGAGCCGGGGCCGCAGCGCAGAGCAACAAGAGAAGGACGTAGGGACGCACAGACAAAGAGCTTCCAACTTACCGCCCCCGCTCGGGGCCAACAAGAAACGTCCTTGTTTCCAGGACTTGTGAAGATTAAGCGCCCTGTTGCATGCCCCAGCGCTTCGACTTCCTCGTCGTCGGCGGCGGAGTGGCCGGGCTCTCCTTTGCCCTGGAAGCCTCCCAGCACGGCTCGGTGTGCGTCCTCACCAAGCGCAGCCGGAGCGAGTCCAACACCGTCTACGCCCAAGGGGGCATCGCCTCCGTCCTCTCGACACGGGACTCCTTCGCCCAGCACGAGGAGGACACCTTCACCGCCGGAAGCGGGCTCAACCACCGGGACGCCGTGGAAGTCACCGTCCGTGAGGGTCCGGACCGGGTGCGGGAGCTGGCGGCGCTGGGAGCCGACTTCAGCCGGCGGCCGGACGGGGACTGGGACCTCACCCGGGAAGGGGGGCACTCCCGCCGCCGCATCGTCCACAGCGGCGACATCACCGGGCGCGAGCTGGAACGCGTCCTCCTGGCCGCCTGCGACGACAGGCCAAACATCCATTTCGACTCCGACAGTGCGGCCATTGACTTGGTGCTTTCGCCTCGGGCTGGCCACGGCGGCTCCCCGCGGGCGCTGGGCGTCTACGTGCTCCTGCCGACGGGCGAGATTGAAACCTTCCTCGGCCGGGCGGTGGTTCTCGCCACCGGCGGGGCCGGAAAAGTTTACCTCTACACGACCAACCCCGACGTGGCGACGGGGGACGGGGTGGCGATGGCGTACCGGGCAGGCGCCCACATCGCCAACATGGAGTTTTACCAGTTTCACCCCACCTGCCTCTTCAGCCCGGAGGCGAAGAATTTCCTCATCAGCGAGGCCCTGCGGGGCGAGGGCGGGAAGCTCCGGCTGCGGAATGGCTCTCAATTCATGGACCTCTACAGTCCACTCAAGGAGCTCGCGCCCAGGGACGTGGTGGCCAAGGCCATCGACAGCGAGCTGAAGCGTACCGGGGACGACTTCGTCCTCTTGGACATGACGCACCTCGGGCGCGCCTTCCTCATCGAGCGCTTCCCCAACATCTACGAGGTCTGCAAGCAGTTCGGCGTGGACATGGCCGTGCAGCCCATCCCCGTCGTTCCGGCGGCGCACTACCAGTGCGGCGGCGCGGTGACGGACCTCTTCGGCCGGACCACCATCCCCGGGCTGTACGCGGTGGGCGAGGTGGCCCACACCGGGCTCCATGGCGCCAACCGGCTCGCCTCCAATTCGCTCCTGGAGGGCCTGGTGTTTGGCCACCGCGCTGCGCGCATGGCGACCGAGGAGACAAAGGGGATGGGCTTCCCGGAGGGCGACGTGCCGGCCTGGGACCCCGGTGCGGCGGTCGACCCCAACGAGAGCGTCATCGTCACCCACAACTGGGAGGAAGTCCGCCGGTTGATGTGGAACTACGTGGGCATCGTCCGCAGTGACAAGCGACTGATGCGGGCCCGCCGGCGCCTGGACTTACTGCGTGAGGAGATTCGCGACTATTACTGGCGATTCAAAATCACGCGCGACATCATCGAGCTGCGCAACATCGCCGACGTCGCGCACCTGATTGTGGAATGCGCCACGCGGCGCAAGGAGAGCCGCGGGCTGCACTACAACCTCGACTACCCCAACCGCGACGACCATAACTGGGCCAAGGACACCGTCGTCTTCCGCGAGACTTGACGAACGCGCAATGGTTCTCCGCCGCGACGACGCCTTTGGACCTCCTTCCGGGCCGCTTCCCACGCCGGCGGCGCCCCGGCCCGTCCTGGCCCCGCGCGCGGCGCTCCCGCCCTTCTGCACCGGCCTCATTGCCGTCTGCGTGGCGGTGTACCTCGCCCAGGCGGCGGGCGTGGACCCGGACTTCCTGCGTCTGCAGAACTGGGCGCTGTACGGGCCAGCGGTGCAGGCCGGCGAGTGGTGGCGGGTGCTGACGACGGTCCTGGTGCACAACGGCATCTGGCACATTTTTTTCAACATGATGGTGGTGGTCAACCTCGGCTTCGCCGTCGAACGCCTCCTCGGCACGCCGCGGATGCTGGCCGTCTCGCTCGTCTCCGCCCTGGGAAGCGCGGCCATGGTGCTGGCCTTCGCCTTCCGCCTGCCGACGGTGGGCGCCTCGGGGATGATACTGGGCTGGGCTGGCGCCCTCTTGCCGGTGGTGAACCGCCAGGGACGGCAAAGCCTCGCGTGGCTCCTGGTGCAGGTGGCCCTCATCAGCTTTCTTCCTGGGGTGAGCTGGCAGGGGCACCTGGGGGGCTTTCTGGCCGGCCTGGCCTGCGGCGGGCTCCTCTACGTCGGACGCCAGCGCTTCAACCTGCTCTGGCCACCGCTGGCGCTGGCCCTGATGCTGGCCATTGTCTGGCTTTCGCACCCGGGTGCGCTGGCCCTCCGGTGAGCAAGTGCTTCACGGTGTGCGTCTTCTGCGGCGCCAAGATGGGCACCGCGCCCAGCTACCGCGCCGCGGCGGTGCACTTTGCTCAGCGCCTCGGCGCGCGAGGGCTCGGGCTCGTCTACGGCGGGGCGCAGGTGGGGTTGATGGGCGCGCTTGCCGACGCCGCCCTGGCTGCCGGTGCACCAGTGACTGGCGTCCTTCCCCGCGCGCTCTCCAGCGAGGAGGTGGCGCACCCAGGACTCAGCGAGCTCCTGCTCACCGAGGGACTCCACGTGCGCAAGGCGCAGATGGCGGCCCGGGCCGACGCCTTCGTCGCTCTGCCAGGAGGCTTCGGCACGCTGGACGAGCTCTTCGAGGCCCTGAGCTGGCAACAGCTCGGCTTGCACCAAAAGCCGGTGGGACTCCTCGACGTCGACGGCTACTTCGCCCCGCTGCTCGCCTTTCTGGACGGGGCGGTCCACGAAGGCCTCCTCACCGCGCAGGACAGGGCCCGTCTGGTGACGCGCCCCGAGGCGGACACGTTGCTCGATGCGCTCGGCGCCCCGCGCGCCTGAGGCCCAACCCCCCAAGGGGAACGCCTCCCTCTGCGTCCTTGGGGCCACCGGCTAAGGCACGTGCTGGCTGAGGCGGCGAGGCCGGAGTATTCCACGGAGCACCAAGCATGCGCCGCAGGCTCCTCCTTGCAGCCGGGCTCTCGCTCGCCCTCCACGTCTTGCTCTTCCTGCTCGTGGCGCGACTGACTGCGCAGCGCGCAGCGACACTCGCTGCCTCCCGGCCGCTTGTGGTGGAGGTGCTGGAACGGCCTTCGCGCACAGCTCCGCGGCCTTCCCACGCCCTGCCGGCACCCGGGCGCCCCCGCGGCGCCTTTGGGGCGCAGGTACCGCCTCAGGCCGCGCCCGCGGCAGCGGGCGCGGCCGTGGACGACGCGCCGCGCGTCGCCCTGGACCTCTTTCCGGAGGGCGCGCTGGCGATGGCCTCCCCGCCGCTGCCAGAGGCGCCAGACGCCGGGACTCCGGCCCAAGTCATTGCCGCCCGCATTCAAGGCTGGCGGCTGGGAAACCTGGCCGTGCACCGGGTGGCGATGGGAGTGGACAGCTATTTCTCGACGCTGGCCCACGCGCTGCGCGACGGGCTCGACGGCGCGCCGGCGCCAGGCGCTGCCCGTCATGGCGCCGCATCCGCAGGCCAGCGATGGCTGCAGGGCTGGCTCGCCGGCCTGGAGGCGGCAGCCGGGCCGCCGGACGTAGCGCGGGGCGAGCGCGGCCCCACCCAGCCCCAGCACGACGTCGGCGGTCGCGAGGGGGACTTGCTCCGTCGCCTCCTCGGACCGATGGCGCCCAGCCAGGAGTCACTGGTGGCGCCCTTCGAGCTCTTCAGAAAGACACAGCTGCCGCCCGCCGCGGTGCTTCGGCTGGAACAAGACGGAGACGGCCACCTCAGCAGGGCCGACCTCGTCGCCTCCTCGGGGGACGCCAGCTTCGATGCCTGGGTGCGGCGCTCGGCCGCGCTGGCCCTGGCGGCCGTGCCCAAGCCCCCGGACCACGGCGCGGGCCTGCACCCGGACGGGACACGCAGCGACTGGGCCTTCTACCGCACCGGGGACTCGGTCGCCGTCCTCTTGCTGCGCGTCTACTGAGCCGGCAGCGGAAACTCGGCCTTGCCCAGCGAGGAGGCCAGCACGACGGTGAAGGTTTGCAGCTCCGGGCTCACCAGCGGATGGGCGTCCAACACCTTGGGGAAGCGCACCCGGTAGACGGTCCAGAAGTCGCCGATGTAGGGGTAGTAGGCACGGGTGTTGATGTTGGCCTTGCCCACCCGGCGGACTTGCGCCGGCGAGACTGCTCCGGCCGGCGTGAGGAGCGACAGGTGCCAGATGCTGGTGGGGAAGTCGATGTCGTCGAAGCGAGGGTTCTGCATGTAGACGCCCAGCGTGAATTCGTAGAAGTCCGCGCCCTCCTTCTGGGCCGCTTGCAAGTCCAGGGCGAGCTGCTGGGGGCTCTGGGACTGAAAGGCGTCTCGCCGACGGATGCGCGCCTCCTGAAAGGACGGGCTCTCGTACGTCACCCCTCCGAAGAGGATGGTGTCGAAGCCGATGAAAACCTGCCGCTTGGCGCTGTAGCGCTCCAGCAGCGCGTGGTAGGCGGCGTTGGCTTGGCTGTCGGCCAGCTCGGGGCCGGGCGTGCCCACCATCGGCGGCTGCAGGCCGCCGCAGCCCAGGGCCAGCGTCAGCGCGAAGCAGAGGCCGCGCGGCACCGCATTCACGGAAGAAAGTCCTTCCGGGTGAAGAGGGTGGAGAGCCCGTAGCCCTTCTCGATGATGGCGGCTCGGCCCCCCTCCATCCGGTCCACCAGGCCAAAAGCGCACCGGACAACCAGGCCCTCCGCCTCGGCCCGCTCGATGGCCCGCAGGGTGGAGGCCCCGGTGGTGACGACGTCCTCGACGATGGCCACCTCTGCACCGTCGGCGATGAGGGTGCGGCCCTCCATCCACTGCCCGGTGCCGTGGCCCTTGGGCTCCTTGCGGACGATGAAGGCCGGCAGGGGCGTCCCGGCCAGGTAGCTCATGAGACTCACCGCCGAGGCGAGCGGGTCCGCGCCAAGCGTCAGCCCACCCACCGCAGCCGCCGCCGGCGCGAGTCGCTGGATGTCGCGCAAGAGGAGCCGGCCGATGAGGAAGTGCCCCTCGGCGGTCAGCGCGGTGCGCTTGCAGTCGATGTAGAAGTCGCTTTCCTGCCCAGAGGACAGCGTCACCCGCCGCTTCTCGAAGGAGAGCCGGGTGAGCAACTCCAGGAGTCGTGCACGGTCCCGCGCCAGCGCGCCTTCCATGCCTTAGCTTTCCTCCAGGTAGGCAACCAGCTCAGCGGCGTAGCGGAGCTGCGTCAGCAACTCCGCCTTGCGGTCCTCGTCGAGCGCGCCAAACACCGGCACCAGCAACGCCAGGTCCTGGTTGGCGTCGCCGAGAAGCTGCGTCAGCGAGCCAGCCAGCTCGTCGGCGTCTATTTCCTGCTCCGGCCCCTCGGGGGCCAGTCCACCCTCGGAGAGGGCCTGCTCCAGCATGTCGCGGGCAGCGGGCGCAAGTCGGCCCTCCTCCTCCAGGCGCTCGCGCAGCGCCGAGAGCTCCTCGGGCGACGCGGCCTCGCCATGCAGGGCGTCGGCCAGCGCCACCAGGAGGGCATCGTCGTCGGAGAGCTCGGTGTGGATGCGGGCCAGGACTTTGTCCCGCTGCAAAAAGCGCAGGGCCGCCACCCGGCGGAAGCCGCACACCAGCTGGAAAGAGTCCCCGCGCATGCGCACGTCCACCGGAAATACCTGGCCGAGGCGCGCCACGTCCTGCGCCAGCCGGCTGACGTCTCCTTCGGGTCGGAGGCGAAACGCATCGTCCTCGTCGAGCTGGTCCAGGGACAGCAGGCCCTGCTCCACGTGAATGGGCCGCGCCAGGATGGGCTCGGTGACAAACACCCGAGGCGGCAGGGCTTGCTCCTCGGCCGCAGCCTCCTCGACCTGCACGTCGGGCAAGAGCTCGGCGGGTGGCTCGGGAGCGGCGTCCGCGGCCACGGGCTCACTCGGCTCCTCGGCGCTCTTGGGCGCCGGCCTCTCGTGCTCGGGCGTCTCCATCGCTTCCGCCATACCACACCGGCGTGGCGACGCCGGGGTCGGGCTCCCGAGGGCTTTACCGCTTCTTCTTCACGAAGACTTTCTTCTTCGCGCCGGCCGCCACCGTGGGAGGGATGGGTGGGGGCGCGGGGGGGGCCTTGGCGCCCTCGGCCGGACGGGACGAGGCAAAGCTCGGCATGGCCGCCCGGACAGGCGGGCGCGGCGGCAAGGCAGGCGGGCGGGCCGGGGCCAGTGCCGCCCGGACGCCAGGACGGACCTGCGCCCGGGGGCGGTCCGGGAGGGGGCGGCCGGGGGCGAGCTCGCCCATGTCCACCCGTCCACGGAAGCTGGCGCCGTCGACGATGATGACCCGCGGGGAGCGGATGTCACCCACCATCCGTCCGTCGCGGGTGAGCTCGACGCTCTCGGTGGCGGAGATGTTTCCCACCACCACGCCGCTCACCACTGCGTTCTTGACGGAGACGTTGGCCTTCACCACGCCGGAGGGTTCCACGATGAGGGTGCGGGTGAGCGCCAATTCTCCCTCGACGCGTCCGCGCACCGTGAGGTCCTCGTCGCCGGTCAGCCTCCCATTGATGAGGATGGATGGACCGATGACAGTGTTTCCGGCCGGGCCGGAGAGCTCCTTGGGGCTGGCCATGGCGCTTAGCCCTTCACGTCCATGTCGACGTTGCCCTTGAAGGAGGCCCCGTCGGCGATGAGGATGCGGGGAGCCTTGATGTCGCCGACCACGCGGCAGTCACTCTTCAGCTCCACCTTGTCGGTGGCGGCGATGTTGCCGGTCACCCGGCCAGCGATTTCGACATTCTGCGTCTCGATGTCGGCCTCCACGACGCCGGAGCTCTCCACGAAGAGGCTCTCCTTGAGGGAGATTTTCCCCTTCACCGTGCCTTGGATGACCAAGTCCTCATCGCCAGAAATCTCGCCGTCGATGATGAGGCTGGAACCGATGACTGTGTTTGCCACGTGGGCGTCCCCTCCGAAGGGATTGGTAAGTACCGTTTGCCTGAGGACTAGATGTCGTCGGGAAGCTTCACATCCATCTCGATGGAGCCGTTGAAGACCGCGCCATCCTCAATCACCACCCGGGGGGCCTTGATGTCCCCGGCCACCTTGGCCGAGGTGTTGATGGCCACCCGCGAGGAGGCGTCGATGTTGCCGCTCGCCTCACCGTTGATGGTCAGCTCCTCGGCCCGGATATCGGCCTCCACCTTCCCGGTGGTCTCGATGGTGAGGTGGTTCTTCAGGGCGATTTGGCCCTCCACCCGGCCTTCGATGACGAGGTTTCCGCCGCCGCTCAGGCTGCCCTTGATGATGATGCCCTTGCCGATGATTCCGACCTGGTCGGCTTGTGCCATCCGGTGCCCTCTTCTCGAAAAGGTACGCTACAGATGCTCGGCGATCCAGCGACAGATGTCGCGAAAAACCTCTTCCTTGCCCAACTCGTTGAGGAGCTCGTGTCGCATCCCCGGGTATTCACGCAAGGTTCGGTCCTTCGTCCCGAGGGTGTCGAAGAACTGCCGCGCCGTCGTCGCCGAGGCGATGCGGTCATCGGTGCCCAGGAGCAAGAGGACTGGGCAGTGGACAGCCGCGCCGTGGGCGAGGACTTCTGCCTGGGCGCGGGTGGACTCGACGAACCAGCGCGGCGTTCCGACCCGGTTGTAGAGCGGGTCGGCGCTGGTGGTGCGCACCCACGCCTCGTCTCGACTCAGGGCGGACAGGGGGATGTCGAGCGGGATGCGCAAGGAGGGAAAGATGCCCTCCAGCGCCCGGGCCAGGCCCGCTTTCCAGGCCGGCGGGGCAAAGGCCAGCGCCAGGTAGGGCGAGGACAGCACCAGGCCGTCCACGAGAGGCGTCGCCCGCCGCTGCAGCGCGGCCAGGGCCTCGAGGCCACCGTGGCTGTGGGCGACGACGAAGGCCCGGGTGTTTCCGCCCTGGGCCCGCATGCGCGCCAGGCACTTGTCGAAGTCGTCGAGGTAGTCGGAGAAGCGCCGGACGTGGCCGCGCGGACCGGGACTCTTCCCATGTCCCCGCTGGTCGTAGGTGTGCACCCCGAGCCCCTCGGCCAGGAGCGCGTCGCGGAACGCGCGGTAGCGTCCGAGGTGGTCGGCATAGCCGTGCAGCACCAGGACGTGGGCCCGCGCCCCGGAGGGCACGTCGTCCTCAGTCCACAGGCGCGCACCGTCGACGTCGAGGAAGGCTTCCTCGTGATGGACCATTTCGGTGACTCCGAACTTAGCGGTCCGCGACGTCCGAAGACAGTCCCTTCAGCTTTCCTTCCACCCGTGGCCGAAGGGCGGCCACGTCGGGGTCGGTGGAAGTGCGAGCCGCCTCCAGCGCCCGCCGGTAGGAATTCACCGCGTCCCGCCTACGCTGGACGCCGAGGTAGGCATCCCCGAGGTGCTCGGCGATGACGGGCTCGTCCGGGTCGAGGGAGGCCGCGTGCTCCAGCGTGGATACGGCGCGCCCCAAGTCATGGCGACGGAAGAAGAGCCAGCCCAGGCTGTCGAGGAAGGCTCCCGTCTCCGGACGGAGCTCGAGCGCGCGGTGCAGAAGGCGTTCCGCCTCGTCGAGGTCCAGGTTCTGCTCGGTGAGGGTGTAGCCGATGAAGTTGAGAGCCGAGGCATTGTCCGGGTTGATGGCCAGCACCTCGCGCATGCGAGCGATGCTTTGCGCGTGGTCCCCGGCCCGCTCGTAGGCCGCGGCCAGGCTGAAGAGGAGCGTCTCCTGGCGAGGGCGCAGGTCGACGGCCCGGCTCAAGAGCGCGATGGCCTCCTTCGGCCGTCCCTGCCGCTCCAAGAGGAGCGCCAGGGCCAAGGTGAGCTCCTGGGAGGCGCGGGCGGTGGCCGCCTCGCGCAGGAAGCGCTCGGCCTCGGTGGGTTTGCCGCTCACCTCGAGTGCCTCGGCGTAGGCCGGGTAGAGCGCCAGGTCCTCCGGCGTCAACAAAAGCGCCCCGCGCAGCAACGCCACGCCCTCGGCCGGACGGCCAGCGCGAGCCAGGGCCGTCGCCCGGCGCAGCCGGGCGTCGCGGAACAGCTCCGAGGCGGCGCCGACCTCGGCGTAGGCCCGCACTGCTTCCTCCCAGCGGGCTCCGCGCTCGTGGAGCAGCCCGGCGTAGAAGGACACGCGGCCGTCGGCGGTCCCGGCGCGGCGCGCTCCGTCGAGGACGGTGCTCGCCTCCGCCGGGCGCTGGGCAGTCAGCCAGGTGAAGGCCACGCGCAGTGTGACGTCCGGGTCCTCGGAGAGTCCGAGCGCGCGGTCCAGGTAGGCCCGGGCCCGCCCCGGCGCACCGGCGCGCAGTGCCAGTCGCCCGGCGTCCAGAAGCGCGTCGCGGTTGTCGGGGTCGACTTCCAGGGCATGGGCCAGGCTCTCCTCGGCCACCGCCGGCGTTCCTCCCGTCTCCTGCACCGAGGCCAGGGACACCCAGGCCTCCACGTCCCCCGGGTCGAGGTGCGTGGCTCGAACGAGGAGTGCCTCGGCCCGCGCCGGGTCTCCCTTCTCGACCAGCGCCTGCCCGAGACGTTTCAGCCCGAGCGGCTCGCCAGCGACGTCGGCCAGCGCATTCACCACGCGGACGGCGTCGTCTAGCTGACCGGCCTCGAGCGCCATCTCGGCCAGCAAGAGGTAGGGGTCCGCATCCTTGGGGCGCTGCGACTGCGCCCGCTTCAGCACGGCGCGCGCGCGCGGAAACTGGTGCGTCTCGTAGAGGACGCGGGCCAGAAGCAGTTCCGCCGCGAAGTCATCCGGGTGCCGCTCCAGGACACCGCGGGCCTGCGCCTCGGCGTGCGCCCAGTCCTGGAGACGCGCGTACGCCTCCCCCAGCGCCACCTGGAGGTACGGGTCACGCTCGTCGGTGGCCAGGGCCAGCCGGAGCTGGTCCACCACACGCCGCTCGTCGCCGGCCTGGTGAGCGATGCGGGCCAGAAGAAAGTGGGCGTAGGCCGCCGCCGAGGCAAACGTCCCTGGCTCGGCGTCCATGGCCTCGCGCATGGCCGACACGTCCACCGCCGGCCGGCGGCTGTCCGCAAGCAGCTCCGCCGGCACAGCGGTCAGGAGGACGAATGCGAGGGGCAGAGAAACCACTGGGGGCGGACTCCTCTAAAGAGTCTACCAGGCCATGGGCGCGGCCGGCGCTCCCGAGGGCCCTGCGGCCAACGGGGTGGATTAGCCCCGCGAGGTGCCGAGCAGGCGCTCGAGGACAGCCTCCGGCATCTCCCTGGGAGGTACCTCGGCCACGTGCACCTCGCACCGCTCCGTCCCCTGGCGGCGGAGGTCCGACTCCACCCGTCCGAAGACGCTCTGCGCCTGGGCCGGTGTGCACTCCGGAAGCAGGGCAGCGAAGGTGCCACCCCCCAGGTGGGCGAGGACGTCCGGCGCGCGCAGGCGCTCGCGCATGCGCGCGGCGCAGCCGCGGAGGGCCTCGGTGCCGCTGGCCCCGGTACGGGCCACCGCCAGCGAGAGCGGGCGTCCGTAGCGGCGGGCGCGGGCGGCCTCCTGGGTGAGGCGGATGACGAGCCCGCGCCGGTCGAGCAGCCCCGTTGCCGCGTCCGTCGGTCCAGCCGCTGCGGAGGGGACGGGGAGCGAGACGCCGGTGGATTTGAGGGAGAGAGAGAGAGCCCGCTCGGTGCGCTCCAGGAGCTCGGAGGAGCGAAACGGTTTGGCCAGGTAGTCCACCGCGCCGAGGTTGAGCGCGCGCACGCGGTCCGCGACGCCCACCTGGGCCGAGACGAGAATGACGGGAATGTTGGCGGTGTCCGAGGAGGCCTTCAGCGACAGCACCGCGTCGAGCCCGTCCATGTGCGGCAGAAACACGTCCATCACCACCAAGTCCGGGTGCAGTGCCCGGGCCTTGGCCACCCCCTCGGCCCCGTCGCGCGCCAGCTCCACGCGGTAGCGCTTTCGGAGGATGGCCTCCAGCACCGCGGCGATGTCCGGCTCATCCTCCACCACCAGCACCCGGGGCTGCTCGCCCACCGGCAGCACCGAGGGGCGCCGCCGAGGGACGTCCTGGGAGGCCAGGGGCAGAGTGAAGACGAAGGCACAGCCGCCCTCTGGCGGCCGCTCGGCCCAGATTTCGCCACCGTGCAGCTCGACGAAGTCCTTGCAGATGGCGAGGCCGAGTCCGGTCCCGCCCGGGCCGTGGCGGTAGCGGTCGAAGACGAGGTGCAGCTGGTCCTCGGCGAGCCCCTTGCCGTCGTCCTGCACCACCATCTTCGCCACCGGCCCGTCGGGACGGGCCAGGACCCGGCCCTCGACCTTCACCACGGCCGTGGCGTGCTCGAGCGCGTTGGAGATGAGGTTCTGCAGAATTTCCCGCAGCTTCTGCTCATCCCCCATCACCGGGAGGTGCTCGTCGGCCAGCAGCTGCAAGTCGAGCGACCGCTCGCGGGCCAGAATGTCCATCTCCGCGACGCAGTCGCTCACCACCTGGCGCACGTCCACCATCTGCACGTCCAGGGCGACGCGGGAGTGCTCCCCCTTGCCCTTCTCCAGAAGGGACTCCACCAGCTTGAGGATTTTTCGTGCCTGGCGCACCACCGCGCCGGCGGACTCGTGCTGCTCCTTCTCGAGCGCAGCATCCTCGAGCAGCCGGCCATGGCCGATGACGACCTGCAGCGGCGAGCGCAAGTCATGGCTGGCAATGGCGATGAGCTCGTCCTTGAAGCGCGCCAGCTCTCGCAGCCTGCGGTTGGCCTCAGTCAGCTCGCGGTAGCGGTCCACGTACTTCAGCTCCAGGTCCTCACGCTTCTTCTGGAGCGCGGCGTGCAGCCGGGCGTTGCGGACGGAGTTGGCCAGGGCCGCCGCCACCGCCCGGGCAAACTCCTGCTCCTCGCGGCCGAAGGCGCCGCTCCTGCGCGCCAGGCGGAGGAAGAGTGCGCCCACCAGGTCGTCCTGGCTGATGAGCGGCTGGACGAGAATGCTCTTCACCCCAAGCGGTGCGATGAGGGGCCGCACCTCGGCCATCAACGGGTCACTGAGCGCATCGTCGACGTAGGTGGGCTCGCGGGTACGCAGCGACTGGCGCAGCTCGGGGTAACGGGCCAGGTCGATGGCGAGCGGCTGCAAGTCCGGCCGCTCGAAGGTGGCCATCACCGTGGCGTTGCTGGCTGTCTCGCCGCTCCCGTCGACGAGGACGATGGAGCACCGGTCCATGGGCAGCACCCGGCCCACCTTCTCCACGGCAATTTTCAGAATCTGTCCGAGCTCGAGGGAGCTGGTGGCGGCCTGGGTAATCTCGAGCAGCATCGCCATGCGCTCGGCGAGGCGCTCCTTGGCCCCTTTGCGACCATGGACCGGCCCATCCAGCACCGGGCCGGTCGTCGTAGTCTCCCCTTTCATCCTCGCTTCATCTTTCCGCACTTCCCTTATAGGTACCAGCCGCCGAGGGCCATGCACTGCGAGAGCGACGGGTTCGTTGTGACCCGCAGCAGCGCGCATATACTCGCGTGAGGCCTGGCGTTTCCCCTTCATGCTCCCTCACCTCGTCCTCGTCAGCGTGGGGCTACTGCTCGGCGCTTCCGCGGCCGCGCAGACGCCTGCCGACGACTTCAACACCTTTCCCCCCGGTTCCTCCCCACCCTCGCAGCCGCCAGCCGGGGCCACCACCCGGCCCCCCACGGCCCCCCCGCCCGCGGCGCCACCTTCAGCACAGCCGGTGTCGCCCTCGCAACAGGCCTCCCCCCCGAGTCCAGCCCCGGCGGTACCGTCCCTCCCCGCGCCCGTCCCCCAAGCGGCGTCTTCGACGCCAGGTACCAGCAACGGTGCGGCGCTCTCGGAGGGCCCGCCGCCCGGCGAGGTGCGCGTGCTTCCGGGAAGTCCACCGCCCGGGCCGTCCACCCTCGGCCTGCCCTTCGTCGACGAGCGCAACGTGCGGCTCTCGCAGGGACTCTTCGGGGGGCTCGCCTCGGCCCTCACCGTTTCGAGCGCGGACATCGGCACCGCGGGCGTCCTGCGCTTCGCCGCCTTCGGCGAGTACTACACCAACAGCGGGTGGCCGCGGGCCGCCGACGAGGCGACGGGCACCACCGGGCACTTTGCCCTGGACTTCGTCCCGCTGGCCTGGCTCGAGCTGTATGCCAGCTACTCCGCCAGCAGCACCAGCAACACCGGCTCGAATCCCCGCTTCATCTCCGCCGTGGGGGACTTTGGCCTCGGGGCGAAGGCCTCCTGGCGCATCTCGCCTTCCTTCGCGCTGGCCCTGGACGTCCGCGCCACCCGGCTTCCGGGTGTCGGCACCCAGGACATTGACTCGGCCGGGTACACGCTTGCGCCCTACCTCCTCTTGGCCTGGACACCAGCCATTCCTGTGCGCCTCGGCTTCCAGCTGGGCGCGCAGTTCCAGTGGAACAGCGTCCTGCTGGCCCAGCCAGGCGGGGTGGAGGACGAGATTGCCCTCGGGCTGACGACGTACAAGCTGCTGCTCGCTGGCATCTCGCTCGAATTCCCCATCCCCATCGTCACGCCCTTCATCGAGTACACCACCGCCATCCCGCTGGCGGTGAGGAACGACACCCTCGTCGGCGCAAACGGCAACGCGCTTCCCATCCACGCCGCATTGCCGCACCAGCTCAACGTCGGTTTGAAGTTCTCCCTCGTGCAAAATCTCACCTTCCTCTTCGCCGGGCAGTTCTCCTTGCAGAGCAACGTCGCCCTCGGCGTTCCGGCCATTCCGCCGTGGAATTTCGTCTTCGCCGCCACCTTCGCCGTGGACCTCTTCCCCACGCCCGTCACGAAGCTGGTGGCGGCGGCAGCCCCGGCGGCGGTGCCACCTCCTTCCACCGGGACGGTGGTGGGGCTGGTGACGGACGCGGCCACGGCCAAGCCCCTCGGCGCGGTGGTGGTGACGGCGGAGGGCGAGGACATGGGGCCGGTGGCCACCGACGCTGCGGCTGGACAATTCGTCACCCGGCCGTTGCGGCCCGGGCCCGCCAAGCTGCGCCTCGAGCGAGCGGGCTACCAGGAGGCGCTCCTGGACGCGGTGGTGGAAGCGGGCAAGGCCACCTCGGTGCAGGCCGCCCTCACCCAGGTTGCCAAGAGTTCGCGCTTCCTTCTCACCACCACCGCGCACAGAAAGCCCGTGGCGGCGACGGTGAAATTCACCGGCACGGAGACGAAGACGGTGGACACCAAGGCCGATGCCACCAGCCCGACGGAGGTGGATGCCGTCCCGGGCGCGTATGAGGCCACGGTGACGGCCCCTGGCTACCTGGCGCAGCTGCGCGAGGTGGAGCTCGGCGCTGGCGGAGAGCAGCTGCTGGCCTTTGACTTGCAGCCCGAGCCGAAGAAGAAACGCGTCCTCCTCCGAGACGACCGGCTGGAGCTCCTGGTCCAAGTGCACTTCGCCCGGAGCCGCGCCACCATTCTCGCCGACAGCGGCCCGCTCCTGGACGAGGTGGTGGACGCCATGGTGCGCTTCGGCATCAAGCGGGTACGCGTCGAGGGCTACAGCGACTCCTCCGGCTCGCGTCCCGCCAACCTGCGGCTCAGCCAGGCGCGGGCCGAGGCGGTGACGGAGTACCTGGCCCAGAAGGGCGTGGCCCGAAGCAGGCTGGAGGCGAAGGGCTTCGGCGACGCTCGCCCCATTGCCCCCAACCTCACCGCCCGCGGCCGGGAGCTCAACCGGCGGGTGGAGATAGTCGTTCTCGAGAAGTAGGCCCCCCGGGCTTCCTCGCGGCCAG
>Ga0302326_10012884_pt1 | contig 17775 bp, 14 predicted proteins | sample Palsa_T0_3_FD_202264 | JGI IMG/M metagenome (GOLD analysis project Ga0302326, IMG submission 202264) | Peat permafrost microbial communities from Stordalen Mire near Abisko, Sweden - Palsa_T0_3 | ecosystem: Environmental > Terrestrial > Soil > Palsa > Peat permafrost | place: Sweden: Abisko... | reverse complement strand
GATTAACGAGCCGGTGCATTTCCTGATCGCCGAGCGGGAGCAGCTCAAGGACTTCCTGATGAAGCATTATCCCGTGCCGGAATATTTCGCGAAGTTTGCGTCGGAGAGATAGACGGATCCAATTCGGTTATTCGGTTTTGGATACCGCCTGCGAAATCGGCGGCGGCGGGACGAGCACCTCGGCGAATTCATCCCGGTAAACCACTTTCCAGTTCAAAGCGGTGAGGGCATCGCCCAGGGGACTCTTTTGCGCGCGAACGACGGCGGCGTCCGCGGGAATGGCGGCGAGAAAATTCCTGCGCTGATCGGCTGATCCCAGCGCGGCGCTGCGCCAAAACTGCGGAGTGAAAAGCTGAGTGCGCCCATCCATCAGGGTTTGATAGCGCGGGCCCAGCCGCCATTCCAGAAAGCCGCCCCAGGTGAAATCGCAGAGCAGATGCCGCGTTGGGCCGGAGATATTTGTATCCACGAAATCGGCTGCTTTGCAGGGATAGTTCGGCGCATCGGGGCCGTTGCGGTTGAGCCATGCCGAAAGAGATTGATCGCCGCGTGGAAACGCCCGGAGGATCGGCATCGCGGAAAGAGCGAGCACCACAGCGAGCGCCGCGACGATCGGCCGGCGGGTGAGGATGCGATCCGAAAGATTTGGAATCACGGCCGCGAAGGCCGGCACCGCGATGATCGCGAAAATGGGGGCCATTCTTCCCATTCGGAAAAGAAGGATCGTGCTGCCCGCGAGCCAGATCGTTTCGCCCAGGGGAAAGCGCGGCGGGCGCGCCAGGCGATAGATGACGCACGCAATGAGGATCATCACGAATAGCGCGGAGATATTGCCCATCACCCCGAGATAAAACGGGCGAAACTCCGCGACCGCCCCGGCTTGCACCATCGGATCATGGGCCGAGTAATCGAGCACAGCACGAATTGTCCCGGCCAGCAGCGGCGTCATGCAGCAGCAGAGCGACGTGGCGGCGAAAAGAATGATTCCACGCCGAATGCCGGGTGAGCGCTCGAGAATATCGCCGGCCAGAAGCGCGGCGGTCCACAAGGGCGCAAAGATTGCGAAGAAATGGATGTTGATGAGGATCGCCGTGAGGGGCGGGACGAGCCAGACCAGCCGGGATCGCCGATCGAACCGGCGATCGCGCAGAAGAAGAAACGCGATGAAGGCCAGTATGGTCAGCGCCGCGGTGACCGGCCGAAAGCTGAGATAGGCGAGGGAAAGAATGCCTCCCATCGCCGCGCCTACGGCGGATGCCATGTACCGCGGCTGGCCGGTGACTTTATTGGAAAGCTCCAGCGCTGCTGCTGCCAGGAAAAAGATAAACGCCGATTCCATGACCGTCTGTACCGCGATCGCCGCGCGGAACCCACCCGCGTCCCATAACAGTTTCATGCCGATCTCGGCCAGCCAGGAATAAGGCGTCCAGGGCTGACGGATTGAAGCGAAGGAAAGATCGTCGATCAGGGGATGGGGCCAGAATCCGCCCGCAAGCTCTCCCCCGACGCGGAGGTGCCAGAAGCAATCGGGATCGAGCGTATCACCCAGAATCACCTTCCCTGCCGCCAGCAAGCATAGCAACGCCAGCAGCAACCCAAAACCCGGGATCGGGGAGGATTGGGTGGGATTGGAGTCGGGCATCGTATTTCTAATGTCGGCAAGATGGGCGGCGGCACCTTCTTCTTTCATTGGGCATTTGGCATTCCGCCGTCGCCCGCATACACTTCCGCGTCCGATGAAAGCCCAGCGGCGGCATGAGCTCAAAGCCAATTCTCTGATCTGGACCCTCCAGGGGCTGCCTCAGACGATCAAAAAGTATCAGTCGCAGATTTCCCTCGTGCTGGTGCTGATCGCGCTGGCGATCCTGATGGTGCGGTATCGCGTGAACAACGCCCATCAGCGGCTTCAGGAAGCGCAGCAGAGCCTGGGCATCGCCACGGATGAATTGAACATGCTGAAGGCTCGATATTTCGTGCCGGATGATGACGCCTCGCAGTACATGAAGATGCGCGAGGAATATTTTGGCGATGGGTTGCAGCAGGCGGATGATGCGTATCAGAAAACGCCCGACAGCCAGGAATCTCTCAAGGCCAACGCGCTGCTGATGAAGGGGGATTTGAATTTCCAGATGGCAAGCACGCCCCCGCTTCCCGGAGCCGCGACGCAGCCGTCGCTGCGGCCCAGCGAACCGCCCGACCAACTTCTCAGCGGCGCGTATGATTCGTATTCGCAGGTGCTGAGCGATTTCCCGAAATTGAAATTCGCCACGACGGCAGCGCGGTTCGGTCTGGCGGCGGTGGCGGAAAACCGAGCGGTGCTCGGCGGTGGCGATGCGTCGCAGTGGGACGCCGCCCGAGCGCAGTACCAGGCAATCATCGATAGCGATACGGAAGCGGCGTACAAGGCGATCGCCACCGCTCGTCTGCAATTGCTTCCAAAATTATCGGCGCCGGTGGCCATCGGATATACCGCTCCGACGATTCGCATCATCGCCACGCAGGCAGTGAAACTGGGGCCGGCGACGGCGCCCTGACCCGAAGCTTACTTCTCCCTCTCCCGGTACTCGGGGAGAGGGCAGGGGTGAGGGCAGTCTCGCAAATCGATCGATTACGCTGCAGCTTTTCAAATTGACCCTCACCCTATCCCTCTCCCTGAGTACCGGGAGAGGGGACCAAAGGCTCGCGGGGAAATCTTGTGAGCGAAGAAGAAATTTCAAATATCGATGATTCCACCACCGAAGACGCGGATGTTCTGCGCTTCCACTTCAGAGCCACCAAAACGCAGGTGAGGCGGATCGACCAGTTTCTCACGGATCGGGTCACCTGGCTTTCGCGGGCGGCGGTGCAGCGACTTATTGATGATGAGCTGGTCACGGTCAATGGCAAGCCGACCAAGGCGAGTTACAAAATCAAGGCGGGCGATGTGGTGGAGATGGTCGCCCCGCCCGAGCCGGTGAATGACCTTGTGCCCGAGCCGATTCCGCTGGATATCGTTTATGAGGATGAGCATTTCCTGGCGCTGAACAAACAGGCCGATCTGATGGTCCACCCAGCCCGGGGAAAATGGACGGGTACGCTGGTCAATGGGCTGGTGCATTACGGGCAAAAGTGGAGTTCCATCAACGGCGAATGGCGTCCGGGCATTCTGCATCGGCTCGACCGCAACACAACGGGGATCATGCTGGTTGCCAAGAGCGACGAGGCACACTGGCGGTTGGCGCGGCAGTTTGAGAATCGGACGATACAGAAGAAATATGTGGCCATCGTGCACGGTGTGCCGGAATTGCTCTCGGATGTGATCGATATGCCGATTGGACGCGACCGATATGTGCGCGAGAAGCAGGCGGTGCGGAAGATCGAAAACGGTGGCCGGCAAGCCGTCACGATTTACCAGGTGGAGCGGACATTCGGCACAACCGCCGGCCAATCGTTAAAACCGAGCACATTTGCGAACGATCGGAAGCACCCTCTGCCGCCGTCGCGGTTTTCAGTGGTAAATCTCTCCCCCAAAACCGGGCGGACGCACCAGTTGCGGGTACATATGGCAACCATCGGCTTCCCGATCGTGGGCGATACGATGTACGGCGGGCGGATTTTCGAGGCAGAGGGATTCACGATGCAGCGGCAAGCCCTGCACGCGCGGGAAATTACCTTCACCCATCCGGGAACGCTCAAGGAGATGACCCTCGCGGCCCCCCTCCCGGCGGACATGCAAAAGCTGATCGAACTCCTTGAGCGGAGATAAAAATGGCCAAAATGCACAAAAATTCGGGGGTTTGCGTCCGAATTGGCGGAAATTTATGGGACGGCTTTAGTTTCAGCCCGAATTGACCGTATAATATTATGTGGTTTGGTTCGTTAGAGGTTTAAAGAGGATCGACCCATCATGCATGTACTGGCGAATGTCCTGGGAATCTTCCCCGAGCAATGGTTATTGATCGCGGTCGTGGCCCTGCTGCTGTTCGGCAAGCGGCTGCCCGAGGTCGGGCGAAGCCTTGGCAAGGGAATCATCGAATTCAAGAAGGGACTGGCCGGGATCGAGGAAGATATCACTCAGTCCGGCCAGAACGTGACGCCGAACCAGGCGAATCAGTCCAAGCCGGCGTTGCCCCCTGCCGCGGCGGGATATAAGTTTGATCCGTACACCGGCAAACCAGTGCAGGAGCCGACCGCTCCGCCGATGCGGTTTGATCCGTATACCGGCAAGCCGCTGGACCAGACTTCACAGACGACCAGTTCCAACACTTAAAAGAAAATGTCACCGCGAAGATGCGAAGAGCGCGAAGGAAGAAATAAATCTATCTTTCTTCGCGCTCTTCGCATCTTCGCGGTTATTTGTTTTTTCTCTTTTGCAGGCAGTTCAGCTTTCGCGGTGAGTTCCACGCGTGCCGAGCTTTCGATGCGTTTGCCGCAGGCGAAGCTGGATAATGTGACCTTCTCCGATGCGCTGGATTACCTGCGCGATGTCGCGGGGCTGAATATTCACGTCGATTGGAAATCGCTGCAGGCGGCCAATGTTTCCAAGGATGCGGAAATCAATCTGAACCTTCACGATATCTCGGCCGGCAAGGTGTTGTCGCTGGTGCTCTCCGAAGCCGGGCCGGGCGATTTGCTGACATTCTATATTGATGAGAACGTGCTGGAGATTACTACCCGGCAGGCGGCGGATCAGCAGATGATCACTGTCGTCTATTACGTGCAGGACCTTCTCCAGCCGAACCAACCGTTTAATTACCAGATCCAGAACATTGCCGGCGGCAGCGCCCAGGTCACCGGCAGCGGCGGTAGCGGCAGCTCAACCAGCTTTCAGAACAGCCAGAGCGGGAACCAAACCAGTAACACTCAGCAAACGGAAGATGACCTGATCAAGCTGATTGAAACCGTCATTCGTCCGGAAATCTGGAAGGACAACGGTGGGACGGCAACCATGTCGATGTGGAACGGAAACCTGATCGTCACCGCGCCGCGCTCCGTGCAGGAAGCCATCGGCGGGCCGGTGGACCGGTAACGATTGATGGCATTTGAACTGGCGATCGTGGGCGCGGGGGTCATGGCCGAGGCAATCGCGCGGGGGATCATCTCAGCGGGAACAATCCAGCCGGACAAGATCATTGCCGTCGATATCTCGCCGCAGCGGCGGGAATATTTTGAGAATCAGCTTCATATCAAAACGGCGGAAGCGGCGGTTGATGCCGCCCGGGGCGCGAAGATCGTGCTGCTGTGCGTGAAGCCGTTTCAGATGGAGCAGGTGCTGCGCGATCTTATGCCGGGCATCGACGAGAAATCACTGCTCATCTCGATCGCCGCGGGGATCAGCAGCGGGTTCATCGAAAAAACTTTGGCGGGCGGCAAACGATGGCGCGTGATCCGGGCGATGCCCAACACGCCCATGCTCGTCGGGCGCGGAATGGTGGCGATCGCCGCGGGGACGAATGCGAAGAAAGATGATCTGACGGCGGCGAGGAAATTGTTCGAATCGAGCGCGAAAGTGATTGAAGTGCCGGAGGATAAAATCAACGCCGTCACCGCGGTCAGCGGATCGGGGCCGGCCTATTTCTTTTTCCTGACGGAGCAATTGATCCAAGCGGGAATTGAACTGGGTTTGACTCCGGATGATGCGCGAACGCTGGCGATTGAAACCGCCGTTGGCGCCGCGAAGATGATGAGCGAATCGAGCGATTCACCGGCTGATCATCGCAAGCGCGTGACGACACCGAACGGGACGACGCACGCCGCGATCAGTTGGATGGAGCAGAAGGATTGGAATCAAATCACCCGCGACGCGATCAAGGCCGCGGCGAAAAGAAGCGATGAGATGGGGAAGTAGGCCCGCTTGCGATTCAATTCATCCCACAAGGCCCCGGCCCTCCGCACCTTCCACACATTCCCGGCGGCGAAGAGGATGGCCTGGATGATTCCGACGCCACCGCAAACACGCTGAGATTTCGCGACGTTTCCCCCGACCCGCACTCGGGGCATTTAATCCCTTCAGCCGCGCCGGCGGATTTCACGAGCTTTTCAAACTCATTCTTACACGACTTGCAGGTATATTCGTAAATGGGCATATCAGCATTATATCTCGGTCAGATGGCACAAGATTATCAAATCTGAAGTTTGCCATCTTTCCAGTGGAAGGTGATGTGGCTCTTTCCGTGTAGAACGTCCAGGAGCGGCTGCCCCACCGCCTGGCGGCGCCAGCCGCGAAGAATGCGCGAATTCTCGGGAATCTGCCCGGTTGTGAATATTCGATAAAACTCCCCGATTTCCTGGCGACTGGTAATCAGCGCGGGGTCGATTCCCTGCCCGGCGGCAAGTCCCTGGGCGGCGATGAAAAGGCAATCGGCGCGGAATTTCTCCTCGGGCGACGGCTCATTGACCGTGAGATTCGGCCAGTGCTCCGGCGGTGATGCCTTGGCATGCTTCGTGGCCTCGACGATCTGCGCTCCATATTTGCTCTCAATGGGGCGGGGCAATCCCTTGATGCGGCTGAGGTCTTGCTCGCTTTCGACCGGCCAGCGCGCCATGTCCAGAAGAATCTCATCCCGCAAAAGCGTTCGCGGGGGAACGTCCTCGGTTTGTGCGGCCGCGTCGCGCCAAACGGTCAGTTGGCGAAGGATCGCCTGATTGAGCGGTGGAAGCGCGCTGGCCCCGCGGAATTTGATCCACTGCGTTTGCGGATCAAAGACATGCAGCGACGGATCGGCCAGCCCTGCGGATTCCTCCTTCGCCCAGCGGGCCCGGTCGCCGTCGCCGAGGCGCTTGCCGATTTCGTGGCGCGCCGCCGGCAGATAGCGCACATCGTCGGCGGCGTAGCGAAGCTGATGATCGGTCAGGGGTCTGTGATCCCAATGTGAGAAGGTCAATCCTTTGCCGAGCCTGGCTCCGACGAAGGTCATCACGAGCTTGGAAAGGGAAAGCGGATAACCCACGCCCGCGAAGCCCGCGGCGATCTGCGTGTCGAACAAATTCGCCGGCGGCTTGCCCAGAGCGCGAAAGACAGGTTCCACATCCTGCAAACCGGCATGGACGATTTTTTCGATGGATGGGTCGGCGACCAGTTCCCAGAAGGGGCGGACGTCCAGATCGGCCAGAGGGTCGATCAGGGCGATGCGGGTGGCGGAGGCTGCCTGGATCAGGCAAAGGCGCGGCAGATAGGTCAGCTCACCGATAAATTCGCTGTCGTAAGCAAAGGACCCGGCTGATTTGAGCGACTGGATCAACTCCGCGAGTTCATCGGCCCGGGTGATCAACTGCGGACGGTCGGCACTGGCCAGGGGGTGGGCCTGGTGCCGGGTCTGGTCGCTAAGGGAAGGCTGGGAATGGGCCTGCTCGTGGCTATCCGCCCGATGCTGAAACTTCGGCGACCGTGCCGTGCGCCCGCCCCTCTCGGGGTTCCGCCTCAAATTCATGGGGAACGGACTATATCCGAAATTGGTCAAGATTTCGGCCCAAATAACCGAAAAAATCCTACCCCGAATGGGCTGGCGTACGGTAAATCGCCAAGATATGATATTTGTCCGTTTTCGAGGGTGAAGGATGGAGGGAGTTTCAGGGCGTGTTGGAAGGAGCTACGAATGAATCTGGCATACGCGGTTGACCGTCTTCTGGAATCCGGTTGGTTTGCGCCGGAAGGAATTGATATCGAGCATTTGCCGGATGGAAGGGCTTTTCCATCCATATTGGCGGTGCAGCGCGAATTCTCCAGCGCGGGGCTGGAACTCTCCATCAAGCATAATCTGATCTTCAATTGTTACCGCGCCACCTGGGCGCCGGTTGGCGAACCGCTCGACCCCGGACACGCCGCCGATGAACGCCACGGCACGGTCGTCGGGGCTTGTCAACGCGAAGCGGCCGTGTATGCACTGGCGCAGCTCAAGGCGGCGCAGATAGAATATCAACTCACATCGGTCTGATCAGTACAAAGCGGCGACATCGCCGCGGCAATCGGCAGGAAACGAAACCATTCACGGTCGGCATGAAGCCGACCGTGAGGTTTTATTGCGGCATATAAAACGACGTGCGCCGGCGACCCGCGCCGGGCGCTGGTGAAAAGCTGACGCCTGCAGGCTCGATCTTTGTCTTCGCCGTCAAAGCAATTACTATCGAGACGATGTCCGACCATGAGATCGCCCGGCATCGAAAGTCACTGTGGCTCAGAAGCGAACGCGCGTTTGGCTTGGACGCAGTGGCCAAGGATCAATTGGTTGCGCAATTGCCGCCGGCCACGCAGGCACCGGCGCAAATTGCTTCACCGACGCAGGATTCATCCATGTCTCTACCGCTCTTGCCGCTCACAGTGCCCCTTGGCGGAGAAAAACTTTCGCGCCAGGAAAAGATTGATCGATTGGCGAAAATGGATGCGGATGAAGTGAAGGGCTGCACCCGCTGCCGGCTGTCGGAAACGCGCACGCATACGGTTTTTGGCGAAGGCGATCCGGACGCGAAAATCTTTTTTATCGGGGAAGGCCCGGGCGAAAACGAAGACCTTCAGGGGCGCCCGTTTGTGGGGCGCGCGGGGGATCTGCTCAACAAGATGATCGCCGGTATGGGTTTGCGCCGCGAAGAAGTCTTCATCGCCAACATCGTCAAATGCCGCCCGCCGGGCAATCGCCAGCCGGCGCCCGACGAGGTGGAAACGTGTACGCCTTATCTGGTACGGCAACTGGAAATTATCCGCCCACCGGTGATCGTGACGCTTGGTTTACCGGCGGCAAAATACATGCTGGAATCGAAGTTGTCGATGGGAAGATTGCGCGGTGTCTGGCATAACTGGCGCGGCATCAAGCTGATGCCGACATTTCATCCCGCATATCTTTTGCGCGCCTACACCGAAGAAAATCGCGCCACCGTCTGGAGCGATCTGAAGAAAGTGATGGCAGAGATTGGTCTTCCGATTCCGGCGCGAACGCGGTGAAAAATTCCGCGCGGTGGAATTCTGTTTGAGCAAAAAATAAATTTCAAAAATGTTTGAGTGAGACGGATGGGGGACAAACACGCCGCACGCATCAACGGGTTGTGCAAATCGCATCGGGTCGCGCGGTCTGGAAAAAAATATGCGAATCAAGGGTCTTGAAATTTGCATCGGCGAGACGTTAAGGTGCCATCAGTGCGTGTGAGTGGCAATGCGAACGAGTGCTGTTGAAAGTCACGCATGTCGTCAAAAAAAGTTCGCGTGCCAAGGATTTGTTTGTGCAGTTAAGTTGATATTTTGGACACGCACCGGCGAGGGGAAAAAAGCCTTCGTCGCCGATGCGAGGGACATTTAAAGTCATTTTTCGCTGAAGAATCGCCATGATACTTACGCAATCGCCTACCCAGCGCGAGGCGCCAGCCCGTCGCGCGCCCGAGCCGGTATTTGACCCGACGGTTTGGCAACGCATCCTCCAGGAGGTGCGCCGCCAGCACGCCGGCCTTAACCGCCTCTGGTTCGATCAACTGGTTCCCCGCCTGATCACCCCGGGTGTTATCCAAGTGACAGTGCCCACGGTCGCGCAGCTTAATTTCTGCCAGAGCCAGTGCCAGACGCCCTTTACGATTGCGGCCCAGCAGATGATCGGCCGGCTGGTGTCGGTGACGTTTCACTGCGAAAGCCTCGGCAGGGGTGGTCTGTTCAACGACAGCGACCAGCCGCTGCCGCTGAGCCCCGATTACGTCTTTGAGCAGTTTGTTACAGGGCCGTGCAACCAGCTCGCCCACGCCGCCAGCATTGCCGTCGCCGACAGGCCGGGCACCACTTACAACCCGCTGTTCATCCACGGCGGGGTCGGCCTGGGGAAGACACACCTGCTGCAGGCAATCTGCCAGCGCGTGCTCGAGCGGCAGAAGGATTTGCGGATTCTTTACCTGTCGTGCGACAGCTTCGTGAACCAGTTCATTACCTCGGTCGAGAGCGGCGAAATGCCTCAGTTCAGGTTTCGATATCGGCATGTCGATCTCCTGGTGATCGACGACATCCACTTCCTCAGCAAGCATGACCGGACGCAGGAGGAATTTTTCCACACCTTCAATACGCTGTACCACCAACAGAAGCAGATCATCCTCAGCGCCGATTGCCCGCCGAGCGAAATTCCCGAACTGGAGGAGCGCCTGGTCAGCCGGTTCAACTGGGGCCTGGTCGCCCGGATCGAAAAGCCATCTTACGAAACGCGCGTGGCAATCCTGCAAAAGAAGGCGCGCATGCGCGGGCTGGTGGTTCCCGACGATGCGATGTGCTACATCGCCTCCAAGGTGGAGAACAACACCCGCGAGCTCGAGGGCGCCATCATCAAGATCCAGGGAATGAGCCTGCTTCACAATCGTCAGGGTGCGATCGATCTCGACCTTGCCAAGCTCGCCCTGGGCGAGTCCACCGGCGCCGATCGGCGGCGAATCACCATCCAGCAGATTTACGATGCCGTCATCAAATATTACGGCGTCAGCCAGGTCGCCCTGCAAAGCAAAAAGCGGCACAAGAGCATCGCCTTTCCCCGGCAGGTGTGCATGTTCCTGGCGCGGCGGTTCACGCCGCACAGCCTGGCGGAGATCGGCTGCTTTTTCGGCGGGCGCGATCACACCACCGTCATGCACGCCGTGCGAACCGTCGAAAGCGATTGCAGTGCCGATAAAAACATTGCCGATCAGCTCAGCCAGATCGAAGCGGAATTGATTGCGTAAGGTTTATTCCTAACCGCAGAACGAGAATCGGGTTGACGTGACGGTCTGGTGGTTTTAACCCGCTCGCAATCCTGGTGCGCATCTTTAGAATCCCCGCTGGATGCCGTTTCTTCTGACGTATACGAACAAGGTCCGCCAGGCGCTGAAGCAGCCGGCCAACGTCGGCATCGACGTGCTGGTTATTTGCAGCATCGCCGGGCTGATCGTGGCGGTGGCTTCGATCTTCGGACACGCTGCCGCGCCGCGCCCCTCGGGCGTGGTCATCAACCTCTCGTTCTGGGCGCTGCCCAAATATGCGTTCTTTAGCGTCAGCCGGGCGTTTATCGCTTACGGCCTGTCGCTGGTGTTCACACTGATTTATGGAACGGTGGTCGCCCACAGCCGCACCGCCGAGAAGTTCATGGTCCCGCTGCTGGATGTGCTGCAATCGCTTCCCGTGTTGTCGTTCCTGCCGGGCCTGGTCCTGCTTTTCGTTCACTTATTTCCCACGAGCTGGCTCGGACTGGAAATTGCCTGCGTGGTCATGATCTTCACTGCACAGGCTTGGAACATGACGTTCAGCTATTACGCGAGCGTTCGTTCCATCCCCACCGCCCTGCGCGAAGCGGCAGCCATGCAGCGCCTCAGCGGCTGGCAGATTTTCCGGTTCCTGGAATTGCCGGCTTCCATGATCGGATTGGTCTGGAACTCGATGATGTCCATGGCCGGCGGGTGGTTCATTATCACGGTCAATGAAGCCTTCACGTTGAACAACGTGGATTATCGTTTGCCGGGGCTTGGCTCCTATATGAACCAGGCCCAGATTGATTGGAACATACCCGCCATGGTGGCCGGTGTCATTGCCATGGTTCTTGTGATCGTTTTGTGCGATCAAATCGTCTGGCGCCCGATCGTGGTGTGGAGCGAACGATTCAAGCTCGAAGAGACTTCTTCGGCCGAGAAGCCGCATTCGTGGGTTTTACAATTGCTCCGCCGATCGCGGGTGCTGAATTTCATCGAACTGCGCTTAAAACGCCGCGATGAAAGCGGCGGCGAAATATCCGTACACCCGTCGCCCCGCAATCCCGCGGCGGCCGACGCGGCGCGGTGGGCTGTGCAGATCACCAAATGGGTCATCGTCATCGGTTTGTTCGTGCTCAGCGCCTGGGGGGCGTTGAAATTAGCAAACCTGTTGCTGACACTCCCGATCCACGAGCATGGAGATCAAAAAGGGTGGACGTCCGTGCTTTTGGCGCTGCTGATGTCTTTTGGACGCACCGCGGCGGCCGTGGCCTTGGGAGCGCTATGGACGCTGCCCGCTGGAATCCTGATCGGGCTGTCGCCGAAATGGGCAAATCGCCTGCAACCGGTCGTTCAGATTCTCGCCAGTTTTCCCGCGCCCATGATTTACCTGATGCTTTGCGTGCTGATGGCGAGAATGGGGCTGCCGTTCACCTTTGGAGCGATTGTGCTGATGCTGCTGGGAACGCAGTGGTACACCCTGTTCAATGTGATCGCCGGAGCGATGGCGATCCCCAGCGATCTCCGCGAGGCGGGACGCGTCTATCATCTGAGCACATGGCAGCGGTGGGCGCGACTTTATATTCCCGCGGTTTTTCCCTACCTGGCGACGGGGCTGATCACCGCGGCCGGTGGAGCGTGGAACGCCACCATCGTCGCGGAATATATTTCCGTTCAGGGCCGGGGCGGTCAATCGACCACCTATTATGCCTTTGGGCTGGGCTCGATGATCGACGATGCCACCGCCAACGGACATTTCGACGTTCTGGCCGCTTCGGTCGTTGTCATGGCACTGGCGGTGGTGCTCATCAACCGATTTTTCTGGAAGCGAATTTATCGGATTGCCGAAGAACGCTATAGTCTCAATGTGTAATGATCGAAGCGCAACGAGAGGCGCATGCGAACCTGGCGAACATGGAAAACGGCTCCCCTATCGCGGAATTAATCGATGTCTCGATGGTCTACGGCGGTTCCGACGGCCCCAACCGGCTTTTGGTGCTGGACAAGATCTCGCTGGCGGTGCGCGCCGGGGAGGTGCTCGCCATATTGGGGCCAAGCGGCTCGGGGAAAAGCACGCTGCTGCGCATCATGATCGGACTGCTGAAATGCTCCAGCGGCAGCGTCCTGGTGCATGGAAAGCCGTTGGTGGGGATTCACCCCGGGGTTTCGCTGGTATTCCAGAATTTCGCGCTGTTCCCCTGGCTCACCGTAAATGAAAACGTCCACCTGGCGCTCAACGGTCTGGACCTCAATCCTGCGACGGCGACGGATCGCGTCAATCGCTGCATCGACGTAGTGGGCTTAGAAGGATTTGAGCAGGCATATCCCAAGGAACTGTCCGGAGGGATGAAACAGCGCGTCGGCATCGCCCGCGCGCTGGCGCGCGCCCCAGAGCTGCTCTGCATGGACGAGCCGTGCAGCGCGCTGGATGTTTTTACGGCCGAGAGCCTTCGCAGCGAGATTTACCGGATGTGGTCGGGCGGGCAGAGCAAGCTGCCGTTCCAGCCCAAAAGCGTAGTAATTATCACGCACCACATCGAGGAGGCGGTCTTCCTCGCCGACCGCATCGTGGTGATGAGCACCCGGCCGGGACGAATCCGCACCATCATCCAGAACGATGTGCCGCATCCGCGCGAGTATCAATCGCCCCCGTTTCAAAAAATGGTGCAGCGATTGCACGATGTCATTACCAAGGAACAACTGCCCGATGTGCCGGAACCCGCCCCTGCGGTCGAAACGCCCGGCGCGTGGCCGGACCCGGCGCCCATTCCCGCCGTCAATCTCGGTCATATCTTCGGACTCATGGAGATCGTGCGCGATCACGGCAGCCAGATCGAAGTCTTCAAGCTCGATCAGCTCACTGAGTACGATTTCGGGCACACGATCGCGGTTGTGAAAGCGGGCGAGCTGCTGGATTTTCTCGATACGCCGAAAAACCAGGTGTTTTTGACCGATCTTGGGCGGAGATTTCTCGATGCCGACATCAATGGCCGTAAACGGATTTTCCGCGAGCAGCTCCTCACCCTCCCCACCTTTAGATTTGTGATGCGCCTCCTGAAAGAGGCCAGGGAAAACCGCCTGCACAAGGATATCGTCGAAGAGGAGCTCGCCGTCCGGCTCACGACGGAGGATGTCGAAAAGCTCTTCCACACCATCGTCGGATGGGGCCGATTCGCCGAATTGTTCAACTACGAGGCGACCACCGAGGAGCTGTCGATCGATCCGGATCCCTCGAGCTCACCGAAGCAGAATGTCGGCGCGGTCCAGTGATTGATCGCCAAAGCGGCCGGTGATTTTCGGCCAATCGGGCGAGATCGTCGTGATCATTTCGATCCCCGCCGGCCTGCAGAGGATCGTGTCCTCGCTTTTGACTCCGGTGATGGAGGGGTTCCACGCCAGCGCCTGGTTTTCCACGATGGGGACAGTACTCGTCGGATCGGCAAAGAGATCGCGCCCGGCGTAGCCGGTGGTGCCGCCTTGGTGATGCAGCGCGTACTCACCGGGAAACCCATTGTCGGCATACGCCTTGACCAGCACGTTGAACATTTCCCCCAGCGTTTTTCCGGGCCGGCTGGAAAGGTTCACGGCCGCATCGACATTGCACACCGCCTGCTGCTTTTTGCGAATTTCATCGGTCAGCGGAACGAAGCTGACGAACCGCGTCATGTTGGAAATCAATCCGCCAAACGATGCGCAGGTGACCAGCATGCAGTAGCGCGAGACACGATTTTCCGTGGGGATGGGATGCCTGAACCGCTCGACGCGGGCATCGGCGGCCACGAGCGTCACGACCGGCAGGAGCCCGCGAAACCGCACCTCCGCATCGAGCACACCGGCGATTTCGTGCTCGGTCATGTTCCGCTGTATTTTTTTGCAGGCCGTTTCGATTGCCGCGCTGGTTCGGCGTCCGCCTTCGCGATAGCGTCGGATTTCATCCGGGGTGAGCGACCATCTCAGTTCGGCGAAGTCCGCCTCCAGGGGGACAAATCCCGCGCCCAGGCGGTTGAAATCCCCCGCATCGGCCGGATCGGCCGCGAATTTTCTGCCGGCGACGATTTCCTTCAGTTTGCGCTGGCCGGCTCGCGAGTCTTCCCAGGGATAGGTTTCGACTTTGATTCCGGTGCCGGCCAATTCCTCATCGGCAAATCGCGGGCCTTCAATGGTGTTGGTGAAACAGATACGGGAATCGCCGGTGGCAAGAATCCCTGCCACGCCGCTGGGGGAATTGCCGGCAATATAATTATCGCGCCCGCCGGTGATCCACGCGAAGCTGGCGCGATGATTCAGAAAAACGCCCTCGAGACCCTTGCGGTCGAGATACTCGCCCAGCCGGCGCATTTTGGTTGCGATTTCAGAATCCATGTCCGTCGTCAAACTTTACGGTGACGCCGCCGCTTTGCAACCGCGCCGCCGGCCATCACCAATATCATTGTCCCGCTCACCGGCTCGGGAACGCTCGTCAGGGTGATGCCATTTGAAGCGGCGAAAGAATCCACCGCCGCCAGATCGTCGGCGGCAACGGACGACTGACTGGCGAACTGGTTGAAATTGTTCGCCAGTAAAACAAAATCAGCGCCGTTAACGGTCCCGTCATAATTGAAATCGCCCTGATCCCACCCGTTGGTGACCGCATCGTTGAAGTTCACCGCCATCAGGGCGAAATCGGCGCCATCGACTTTGCCGTCCAGGTTCGCATCGCCCAGCAGCGTGTACATGATTTCGATCTGTCCGGACGACAATCCGGCCGGGTTTCCCGCATCGGCGGCGTCCGCGTAACCGATGCCGTAGCTGCTGGAATTGAGCTGCGCCGCGCTGGAGGTGATTCCCGTGCCCGTCCATGACCCGGCGCTGTATCCATCGGCAATCCATCCGGCAATCGACGAGATCGGGTCAGCTCCCGAATAATCGACAATGATGTGATTGTTGCCGATGTCCAGCGTGCCCGAGCCGCTGATCGCAAGCGAAGTGAGGATCACATTGCTGGTCGGCGCCGTGACGGGAACATCGGACGATTGCGTGCCCGCGGTCACGTTATCGGCAAGCTGCAGCTCGCCGGTGCCGCTGAGGTTCACCGCCCCCTCGGGGAGCGCGCTTGTGGACCCGGTGGGCTCGATGACAAGCCACCCGCCGGTGACGTTTGTGCCGCCGGTGTAGGAATTCGTGGTGGAAAGCGTCAGCGTGCCCGAGCCGGATTTGGTGAGCGCTCCCGTTCCGCTGATATGTCCGCTGCCGCTGATCGTATAATTGCCGGTGCTGTTGACTGTCACGGATGCGGGGTGCACGAAATAACTGTTGAGCGTCACCGCGTAATTGCCGTTGTTGTTGTCGTTGAAGGTCACCGCGTCCCCATCCGCGTACGCGGCGTTGACCGAACCGGTGTTCCAGTTGTTGTTGCCGGCAAAATCCCAGGTCATTCCATCGCTGGGACCGTAGGCGTTGGTGTTATTCCAAAACAGGGATGTCGGCTCGTAAATGACGTTGAATGCCGAATCGCTTGACGCCATCGACGTGGGGAGCGCTACGACGCCATTGGTCTGCACCATTTCGTTTTCGTCGGGGGATAGCGCGCCGACCACTTCCGGAGTGCCGTTGAGCGTTGCCACGGCTCCGGTGAATGTGACGCCGTGAAAATCCGCAAGATTGGTGATTGAACTGCCGAGCGAAGGGGCTTCGGCAATCCACTCCGCCGAGGAACGGGCATCGTTTTTCTTCGTCGTTTCAACCTGGTCAAAGCTTTTTCCGGTGGTTTCGTCGTCGATATAGAAATCGTAGTCGTATTTGCCGCTTACCAGCCCTTCGTACGTCGCATCCGCATAAATCATGTCGCCAGCATGAACGGCGAGACTTACCTCAATCTCCGCCGCCGGCGCAAATTCGTACCATGCGTTGTAGCTCGCAGCGCCGGATGCGCTGACCTGGGCGGAGACCCCGCACTGTTCCACGGTCGAATCGCTGACCCCATCGAATCCGACCCAATAGGATGAATAGGTGCTGTCGGGCGAACCGGCGACGGATGGAATCACCCATGTGGCGGCGACATCGGTGAAGCTCCCGCTGGGCGCGAGGGCATCGTAACCCGACCAGTTGCTCGATTCGTCCAGAGAATTTTGCGCCACGGCCGCGCGAGCGCTCGCCAATCCAAGGGCAGCCGCTGCGGCGATAGCCGCGCGACTGGCGCGGCGGCGCCCTGTTCCCTCCCGCACAGGTTTCTCCGCCTCTGCAGACACAGCGAGATTTGTATGCCGCGCGCGGGCAAAACGCAAGAAACATATATCCTGAATCACCCCCCTCTCATATTCTCATACCGGATGCTATAACCCGCTCAATGACGGAACCTGAAGCCGGCTCCGCCCCGCCGAAAGGCGCGCTGGGCACTATTTTCCTGATCGTCTTCACCGACCTTATGGGCTTCGGGATCATCATTCCCCTTTTGCCCCTGTACGCCAAGCAGTATCACGCATCGGCCCTGGACATCGGCCTGCTTTTTTCGATTTATTCGGCATGCCAGTTCGTGGCGTCGCCCATCCTGGGGACGATTTCCGACCGCTTCGGACGCCGACCCGTGCTGATCTTTTCGCAGCTTGGCAGCTCGCTGGGATATTTGCTCCTCGGCGTTGTGATGAATCTGCACTGGGAAAATACATCGTACGCCCTGCTGCTGATTTACTGCTCGCGCCTCATCGACGGCATCAGCGGTGGAAATATCTCGACCGCGCAGGCCTACATCAGTGATGTCACCACCCCGAAAAATCGCGCCAGGGGAATGGGCGTGCTCGGGGCGGCGTTTGGAGTGGGATTTGCCATGGGACCGGCGCTGGGGGCGCTGCTGGTTACCGTTCATCCGGCCCTGCCCGGATATTTCGCGGCGATCATGAGCTTTATCGCCATGCTGCAAACGTTCTTCCGCCTGAAAGAGGGGCGCGTTCACAAACCGACCGATGCAAGCGGGTGGCTCCACCCCAGCCGGTTCAAACCGATCCTTCGCCACAATCTCCTCGTGCAGCTTCTGCTCATCGGGTTCATCAGCATGTCGGCGTTCGTCATGATGGAAAGCATGATCGCCCTGTTCCTCAGCAGCGACCGGACGTTTCATTTCAAGGATTGGCAGGTGGGGCTTTATTA